>JAEEGL013190603.1_pt1 | contig 79753 bp, 70 predicted proteins | sample 9134231 | NCBI WGS metagenome assembly JAEEGL01 (sample SAMN16246548, study PRJNA631951) | gut metagenome | biome: gut microbiome; feature: rumen; material: fiber-attached | host: Bos | place: Iran: Karaj | collected 2018-10 | reverse complement strand
GCCGCGCCCGCGCTGACGCCGGCGCCCACGCCGGAGCCGACTGTTCAGCCCACTTTAAAGCCTACCGCCGCGCCGATCCAGCTGCCCAAGGGACCGTAATGGAGGGCGTATACCGCTTTGCCGATCTGAACGTGGCGATCCGCACGCGCTGCAGGCGCCTTCACGACATGTGCCGGGATTACCGCGCCAGCGGGCTCCCGGACATTGTTATATCCGTCATTGGCGCGGACGTGGACAGGGAGCGGGCAAAAGCGGCCGTGACGGTCCGCCGGGAAGGACGCTTTGCGGCGGAATACCCGTACGACTATCTGGAGACGCTGGCGGCGTACCGCGCCCTGGCGGAGGAACTGCCCGGGCACGACGGTTTTCTGATCCACGGTTCCGCTGTGGCGGCAGATGGCGAGGCCTACGTGTTCATCGCCCCCAGCGGCACGGGCAAGAGTACCCACGCCCGCCTGTGGCTTGAAATGCTGGGCAGCCGCGCCGTGATGATCAACGACGACAAGCCCCTTTTGCGCTTTATGCCATCCGGGCCCCGCGTGTACGGCACCCCCTGGGACGGCAAGGAGCACCTGAGCGCCAACATGTCCGCGCCCCTCAAGGCCGTTTGCGTGCTGACCCGGGCAAAGGAAAATACGATCCGGCCCCTTAGTCCGCATGAAGCGCTTGCGTATCTGCTGCGCCAGATCTACCGCCCTGCCGGAAAGGAAGCGGCGGAACAGACCCTGACCCTTATAGACCGTTTGGATGCGGGACTGTATCTGCTGGGCTGCAACATGGAGCCCGAAGCCGCACGCGTGGCGTACGAGGGCATGAAAGGATAAGGTATGAAGCTGAAAAGCGATTTTATCGTTCGCGAAGTAAACGGCGAGACCGTGCTGGTGCCCATCGGCGACACCGGCTTTTCGGGCATGGTGCGCGGCAATAAAACACTCGGCGCGATCCTTCAGGTGCTCAAGGCGGACGTCACCGAGGATGAGATCGTATCCTCCCTGCTGGAACGCTTTGACGCGCCGGAGGAGAAGGTGCGGGCGGACGTGCAAAAAGCCCTTTCCGCCCTGCGAAAAGTGGGCGCGCTCAGAGACTGAAGCAAACTAAAAAAGCCCCCGGAGGGGCTTGGGGTGAAAGCGCTCAGGCTTTGGCGGCCAGATACTCGTTGAGCTGCTTTACCAGCTCGTCGGCGTCGGTGCCGTGGGCGGCGCAGGCGTTTTCAAGGGACTCGGCGGTGGCGTGGGGGCAGCCCAGGCAGTGCATGCCGAAGGCCATCAGAATGGACGCCATGCCGCGGTCCACCTTCAGAACTTCGCTGATGCTCATGGTTTTGGTGATCATGTATGTATCCTCCTGTTTCTGATAGGCGCATGATACATCAACAGGGTTAGGAATGCAACGGCAGGAAAGTAATATTTTTGTGAGGACGCGCATGAAAACGGTGCTGGTTTCGGGAGGTTCCCGGGGGATCGGGGCGGCGATCGTAAGCGAGCTGGCCGCCAGAGGCCTGTGCGTGAGCTTTCTGTACGAAAAGAACGAAGCCGCGGCGCGGGACATGGAAAGGCGCACCGGCGCGAAGGCTTTTTGCTGTGACGTAAGCGACCCGAAGCAGACCCGGACCGCCTATGAGGAGGCCAGACGTTATATGGGCAGCGTGGAAGGCCTGGTGTGCGCGGCGGGCGTAGCCCTCAAGGGGCTGTTTCAGGACATCAGTCCGGAAGAATGGAACCGCCTTTCGGGCGTGGACCTTTCGGGCAGCATATACCTGGCGCAGGCCGCCCTGCCGGACATGATAAGCCGCGGCAAAGGCTCCATCGTGTTCGTATCCTCCGTATGGGGCAGCGCGGGCGCCAGCTGTGAGGTGCACTATTCCGCCGCCAAGGCCGCGCTGCACGGTCTGACGAAGGCGCTCATGAAGGAGGCCGGCCCCTCGGGCGTGCGGGTGAACTGCGTGGCCCCGGGGGTGATCGATACGGACATGAACCGGGACCTGGACGAAGGCAGCCGCCTCGCCCTGGCGGAGGAAACGCCCCTTGGACGCCTGGGAAGGCCCGAAGAGGTGGCGAAGGCTTCGGCCTTCCTGCTGAGCGACGAAGCGTCCTTTATCACCGGGCAGATCCTGGGCGTGGACGGCGGCTTCGGCTGTTGAGCGCCCGGAGGCCTGCACAAAACAAACCACGCGGGAGGAAACGAATATGTTTATACCCTGGCACGACGCGTCCGTGCGTCTTACGGGCCGATGGAGCCGCCTGGATAAGGACGAGAGCGATCCGCACATCTTCACGAAACCCACGGCGCGCTTTACCACCACCACGGCGGCAGGCTCCTATTTCGAGATCGCCTTTGAGGGGCATAGCATCGTGCTTCTGTTCGACCTGGGGTATCTTGGCCAGCCCTTCCCGCACCTGTGGATACAGCTGGACGGCGGCGCCAACGTGGAAGCGCCGGTGGACAGGTATCTGCGCGTGGACGCGGGCGCGCCGGGCAGGCATACGCTGCGCGTTTCATACAAAGGCGGCATGGAGATGCTGCCCCGCTGGCATCAGCCGCTGATGGGCGCGGTATCCTTTGTCGGCTACCGGGCGGACGCTCCGGCGGCGCTTGAGAAGGACGAGCGCAGGATCATCGAGTTCATCGGCGATTCCATCACCGAAGGCGTGCTGATCGACGCGGATTTCGACAGCGTTTCTCCCAACACCATCGACCAGTTCAACCGCCCCTATCAGGACGACAGCGCAGCCACCTATGCGTCTCTCACCGCGGAAAAGCTGAACCTCAGGCCGATCTTCCAGGCCTACGGCGCGGTGGGGCTCACCCGGCAGGGCTGCGGCAGCGTGCCCCGCGCGGGGCTCATCTATCCCTGGGTGTTCGAGCACGTTCCCTATACGGGCGAAAAGCCGGACTACGTGGTGATCAACCACGGCGCCAACGACCGGGGGACGGACGCCGGGGAGTATCTCATGCGCTACGAAGAGCTGATCGATATGGTGCACGATTCCGCCCCGAAGGCCGAGATCGTGTGCCTGGGCGCGTTCTGCGGGGCGTTTGACGAAGAGCTCGGCTGCTTTGTTTCAAAGCTCAACAGGCCGTATGTGCACTTCGTTTCCACCCGGGGCTGGCTCCCGGCGGAACCGCTGCATCCCCTGCGGGACGGGCACATGATCGCCGCGGAGCACCTTACGGAAGCGCTCAGGACCCTGTTTTTACTGTAACGGAGGCAATTCATGGCGTATCAGGCGTTGTACCGCGCGTGGAGACCCGAAAAGTTCAGCGATATATACGGACAGGAAGCCGTCACGCGCACGCTGAAAAAGCAGATCGAAACGGGGCATATCTCCCATGCCTATCTGTTCGCGGGCAGCCGCGGCACCGGAAAGACCACCACCGCCAAGGTGATGGCGCGGGCGCTCAACTGCCTGAACCTCCAGGACGGCGAGCCCTGCGGGGAGTGCGAGGTATGCCGCCAGCTGAAAAGCGAAAGCTGTCTGGACGTGCTGGAGATCGACGCCGCGTCCAACAACGGCGTGGATGAGGTGCGGCTTCTGCGTGAGCGCATCGCCTATCCGCCCACTGTGGGCAAATGGAAGGTGTACATCATAGACGAAGTGCACATGCTGTCCAAAAGCGCGTTCAACGCCCTGCTCAAGACCCTGGAGGAGCCGCCTTCCTACGCGGTGTTCATCCTGGCCACCACCGAGCCTGAAAAGCTGCTGGCCACGGTGGTGTCCCGCTGCCTGCGCTTCGATTTCAGGCGCATCGGCATAAAGGACATCGTCGCCCGCATGAACGTGGTGCTCGAGGGCATAGGCCGCACGGCCCAGCCGGAGGCGCTGGAGGAGATCGCGGCGGCGGCGGACGGCGGCATGCGCGACGCGCTGAGCCTGCTGGACATGTGCCTAAGCTATACCGAGGACCAGGTGACGGCTGAACTTGTGCGGGGCGTGCTGGGCTCTAACGGGCGGGAGTTCATGTTCCGCTTCGTGGACTGCCTGGAAAAGGGCGACGCGTCCGGCGCCCTCACGATGATCAACGAGGCCATGCTGGACGGGCGGGACCCTGAGGTGTTCGCCCAGGAGACGGCGGAGCACATGCGTACGCTCCTGATCGCCCAGATGACCGGCATGCAGGTGGAGAACATCGCGGAGCTCACAGGCGACGCGGCCAAGCGCTTCGTGGAGCAGGGAAACCGGTTCGAAAGCACCCGGCTCATGCGTGCCATGGACCTGTTCGTCAGGGCCAGGGGAGATATGCGCTCGAGCTTCATGCCCCGCAGCGTGCTGGACATGTGCGCGGTAAAGGCCTCCCGGGTCTCCCGCGAAAAGACGGTGGAGGGCCTGAGCGAGCGCGTGGAGGCGCTGGAAAAGCAGCTCCGGGAGGGAAACATCGTTCCCCGTGCGCCGGAACTCGCGCCCAAGGCGCCGGTCCGCAAGGAAAGCGCGCCTGCTTTAAAGCCCGCCATGCAGGTGCCTCAGCCCGATGCGGACGGCGGAAAACCGATTGACGAAGATCAGAAGCGCTGTCTTGCAGCTATACAGGAATACAGCGCTAAAACGCCCCAGATCCGCCTGTTCCTTACGGCTGCACGGTATGTAAAGACCGAGGACGACGCCGTGTACATCAACCTTCCGCAGGACAGCAGGGTGCACAAAACGCTGATCGAGAACAAGGCAGCAGAGATCGAGGAGTATCTGGCAAAGCATTTCGGCAGGAAGATGCGCCTGGTGGTGGGCCTGGACGAAGGCAGGCGGCCCTCGCCCTCAGGGCTCAGCGGACGGGCGCTGGCGCAGACCTTCGACGTGTTCGGACGGGACAAGGTGGAGCTGGTGGATTAATTACTTGGAGGCGTTGGTTTGCGCATCGTAGTGGGAATGTCCGGAGGCGTGGATTCCTCCGTGGCCGCGTATCTGCTCAAGCAGCAGGGGCACGAAGTGATCGGCGTATTCATGAACAACTGGGAGGAAGACGGCGAGTGCACCTCCGAGCAGGACTATGCCGACGTGCGCGCGGTATGCGACGTGATCGGCATACCGTACTATTCCGTGTCCTTTGCCCGGCAGTACCGGGAGCGGGTGTTCAGCCATTTCCTGGAGGAATACCGAAGGGGCCGCACGCCCAATCCCGACGTGATGTGCAACCGTGAGATCAAATTTGCGTCCTTGCTGGAACTGGCCCTGTCCCTCGGGGCGGAGAAGCTGGCCACCGGCCACTTCGCGGGCGTGGAAAAGCGCGCCGACGAAAGATACCATCTTTTGACCGCCGCGGACGAAAACAAGGACCAGACCTACTTTCTGTGTTCTGTCACCCAGCAGCAGCTCTCCAAAGCGATGTTTCCCCTGACAGAGCTGGATAAGCCGCGCATCCGCGAGATCGCCCGCGAGGCGGGCATCCCCGTGTATCAGAAAAAGGATTCCACCGGCATCTGCTTTATCGGCGAGCGCAACTTCAAGCGCTTCCTGTCGGGCTATCTGCCTGCGCAGCCCGGGGACATCTACAGCGTGGAGGGCGAAAAACTGGGCCGCCACGACGGTCTCATGTACTATACCCTGGGGCAGAGAAGGGGCCTCGGCATCGGCGGAAGGGGCACTTGCGAAAGGTGGTTCGTGGTGGGAAAGGATCTTGCCCTGAACCGGCTCATCGTTTCCCAGGGCGCGGACAGCCCGCTTCTGTACACCCAAAGCGGCTTGGCGGAGGACGCCAGCTGGATCGCGGGCTTCCCGCCCGCGGCGGACGGGGAGCGCTTTGACTGCCTTGCCCGCTTCAGGCACCGCCAGCCGCTGCAGCAGGTGAGCGTGCGCGTGCAGGGAACAAACGTTTATATGGATTACGCCGTCCGCCAGCGCGCCGTCACGCCCGGCCAGCAGGTGGCCTTTTACAAAGACGGCGAGTGCCTGGGCGGCGCGGTGATCGCGTAGCGTACGCCCGCGAACGGAAAGGAACATGGCTATGAAAAGACTGGAAGACTTCCCGAGGCTGCCGCTTGGCGCGTTTCCCACGCCCATCCAGCGTCTGAACAATATAAGCGACCTGCTGGGCACGAACGTGTATCTGAAGCGCGACGACCTTACGGGCCTTGGCCTTGGCGGCAACAAGACGCGCAAGCTGGAGTTCCTGCTGGCGGACGCCAGGCAGAAGGGCGCAACGCTGGTGTTCACCACGGGCGGGGCACAGTCCAACCACGCCATGCTCACCGCCGCGGCGGCGGGAAAGGCGGGCATGCGGGCCGTGCTGGTGCTCAAGAAACGCGGTGTCACCGCGTGTGTGGGCAACCAGCTGCTGGAAAAGCTGATGGGCACCCAGGTCTGCTTTGTAGACACCGACGACTATCAGGACATCTACCGGAAGATGGACGAACTGGGCAAAGCGTCCGGTGAGGTATACTACAAGATCCCCTGCGGGGGCTCCAACGCCCTGGGCACATTGGGATACGTGGACTGCGCGCGGGAGATCGCACACCAGGCGCCCCGGTTCCATCACATCGTATGCGCGGAGGGCAGCGGCGGCACCATGGCCGGCCTGGCGCTGGGGGCAAAGCTGTTTCTGCCCGGCACCCGCGTGCACGGCATGATGGTGGACACGGACCCCTTCGACGAGATCACCCCCGCGCTCATGAGGCAGGCAGCCGACATGCTGGAGGCGCAGGTCACGGTGGGACCGGAGGATTTCGACCTTACGGACATGTGCGGCCCCGGCTACGCGATCCCGTCTGAGGAGGGCAACGCAGCCGTGCGCCTCATGGCGGAGAAGGAAGGCATCTTCCTGGACCCCGTGTATACCGGAAAGGCCTTTGCCGGCCTTGTGCGCATGGCACGCCAGGGTGCGTTCGCGCCGGACGAGAACGTGCTGTTCCTGCATTCCGGAGGAGCGGGAGGACTGTTTGCGCTGGAAATGAAATGAGATTTCATTTCCAGCAGTTAAGGTTATGCACCCTTTTGCTCGATTCATATCTGAAACGTCTGATGATGGTTGGCCTCAGCAACAGGTTTACTGTTTTTGCTAAAACTCTGCGGAGTTTTCGGGCGCAAGGCGCGTTGCTTCAAATCTTCGATTTGAACCAGTGCGTCCCGCACTCTGTGCGGGATTGACTTGCCCATGGCAAGTCAACCTCAAACTGTAAGGAAACGATTCTTTGCGCTGGTCGTCTCCGCTTTGCTGCGCTCCCGACGCAAAAATCGCTCCTCGGGCCGGCAGAGCTGCCCTGCGGATTGAAATTTAAGGGCTGTACCCCTCAAAGCCGCCAGCGGTTTCTCTAAACTGCCCTGGCATTGCGGAATGAAAATGGAGGGGCGATGCCCCTCCAAAGTACCCAACGGATTTAAACGAGATCGGTTACAGTCCGATTTCCTTTTATTTTCCCAACTGTTTCAGCCAAAGGCTCATGCGCGCGATCAGCTCCCGGTTGGTGCTGGTCTTTTCCATGAGGGACAAAAGCTCCGCGGCGTCCTGGCCGCCGGACTGGGCCATGACGCGGCGGATCTGCAGCGCGCCGGCGGCTTCCTCCGGGGTGTAGAGCAGCTCGTCCCGGCGGGTGCCGGAGCGGTTGAGTTCGATGGCCGGGAAGATGCGCCTTTCGCTCAGCTTGCGGTCCAGGTGCAGTTCCATATTGCCGGTGCCCTTGAATTCCTCGTATATGATGTCGTCCATGCGGCTGCCCGTATCCACCAGGGCCGTGGCGATGATGGTGAGGCTTCCGCCGAACTCGATGTTGCGGGCCGCGCCGAAGAACTTTTTGGGCCTGAGCAGCGCGCCCGGGTCCAGGCCGCCGGACAGCGAGCGTCCGGTGGGCGGGATCACCAGGTTGTAGGCGCGGGCCAGGCGCGTGATGGAATCCAGTAAAATCACCACGTCTTTGCCCATCTCCACCTGGCGCTGGGCCTTGTCCAGCACCATTTCGCTTAAGCGCGCGTGGTTTTCCGGCGCCTCGTCAAAGGTGGAATACAGCACTTCGCCGCTGGTGGAGCGCTGCATGTCGGTCACTTCCTCGGGACGCTCGTCGATCAGGAGCACCATGAGCTGGACCTCGGGATAGTTATCGGTGATGGCGTTGGCGATCTTTTTGAGAAGCACGGTCTTGCCGGCCTTGGGCGGCGAAACGATCAGGCCCCTCTGCCCTTTGCCGATGGGGGCCAGCAGGTCTATGGTGCGAAGCGCGAGGTCCGTGCCGCCCAACGGGTCTTCCAGGCGCAGGCGCTGGTTGGGAAAGATGGGGGTGAGGTCCTCAAAGCGGGGCCTGCGGCGGGCCGCGTCCGCGGAGGCGCCGTTCACGGTGCTCACGTAGATCATGCCCTCGTAGCGGTCGCCTTCCCGCTGGGGACGGGTCTTGCCGGTGATGTAGTCACCGTTTCTCAGGTTGAAGCGGCGTATCTGCGTCTGGGAAAGGTACACGTCCCGGGGGCCGGGCAGGCAGTTGTCCGCGCGCAGAAAGCCGTAGCCGTCCGGCAGGATCTCCAGCACGCCCCGGCCTTCGCCCCAGTCGCCCTGCGGCGGCTCGGCGGTCCTGGGTTCGCTTTCGCCAAACGGCAGCTCAGCCTTCTCGTCTGGAGCGGGCGGCTCGGCGGCGGGCTCCAAAGCAGCTGCGGGCTGCGAAACGGCTGCGGGTTCGGCGGACAATGATTCGTCGGGCGCGGGGGAGGGCTCCAAAGCAGCTTTGCGGCGCGGCTTTTTCTCCGTGCGGGCAGGAGCGTCCGGCGCTTTCGCTTCGGCGGGCACAGGCTGTACCGGGGCTTTCTCTTCCGGAGCGGCCTGCACTTCCTTTTCGGGCGCGGCGGCTTCCGCAGCCTGGCCGGAGGTCTTCCGCCCGCGTTTTTTCGTTTCGGCCTTCTGCGCATCCATCGGGTCCTTCGCCTTGCGCGGCTTTGTGCTTCTTTTGGCCTGCGCGGTTTTTTCCTCGGCTGCGGGAGCTTCCTTTGCCGCGGGCTTTTCCTCTTCGGTTTTCGCCTTTGCGCGGGCCGAGGGCTTCTTTTCCGCCTTTTCCGGGGCGGGGGAAGCGGGCTTCGGTTCGGCTTTGGCCTTTTCCTCAGCTTCGCGCTGCGCGTTGACCAGAAGCTCGATGATCTTCGCCTTGGTCGCGCCGGAAGGCAGCTTGATGCCGGCCTGCCTGGCAAGCAGCTTCAGCTGCGCGCCGGTTTTGACGTACAAATAATCTGTATCCATGTGTCCTCCTGAGTGTCAGGGTCTTCTGCATACGGCCACGTCCCGGGTGATGGCCTGTTCCACCCAATGGCGCATTTCGTCCCACGCGCCGCCCTCCATCACTTCAAATCCGCTTTCGCGCATAAGCAGGCGCACGGTGTCCCGGGGCAGGGTGAAGGTGTTGAACGCTACTGCCGCGGCGCCGCCGGGCAGAAGGCATTTTTTCCAGGCGGGCAGGACGCTTTTGAGCATGGCTTCAAAGCCGTTTTTGCCGCTGGGCGCGTGCTGAACGCCGTAGGGGAGATCTGCGGCGATCGCGTGGACTTTTTCTTTGGGATAAACGCTTTTGCACAGTGCGGCGTCTGCCTGGGCCAAATGCAAAAACGCTTCGCCCTGCCCGGCGCCGAACCGGAAAGAATCGATAAAAACAGGCTTTTGGCCCTGTATCGTCTGGGATGAACGCGCGTAAACGTGCTTCACGCGCTGGGTCTCGAGGTACTTTTTAAAGTATTTGGCGCACTCATCCGTTTCGCGCCTGTCCGCGTCCAGGCCCAGGGCGCAGTATCCGCGGTTGACCGCCTCGAACAGCGTGGTGCCCTTGCCGCACATGGGGTCCATCAGCGTGAGCCTGTCCGACAGGGAAAAGCGGGAAGCCAGAACGGCCAGATTGACCAGAAGGGACGTAAAGTATTCGTTGGTCTTGCCCTTGTATTTCAGAATGAACTTAAGATCGCTACCGATCCGGGCGGGAAACGCGCCCGCGATGGGAATAAACTCAGTATCGCGGCGCTGGCAGAGCCACAGCGCGTGGCTGTGGAGCGACAGGGCATTGATGCATTCCGGAGAAAGTGCGGCGGATTCAAACCCCAGGGAGCGGATGCCGAAAACGTCCTCGTACGTGATGTCCGGCGCAAGACCGAACGCGTTTAAGATCAGCTTCAGCTCAGCCGTCAGGGGCGCGCGCATCGCCGCTTCCAGGCGTCCGTTGTTCAGCGGGCGCAGCAAAAGCGAATAATACATACAGTTCACCTGTATCCATACAGGGCAATGAGCAGGGTGAGTGATGCGGGATCGAAGAAATGATGCGCCGGCGGTCATGCACCGGCAGCGGACGCGGCCCGGCCTGAAGAGGCCGTAAAGAAACGGTGCGTCCTAAAGATACGCCCCTTTGCAATATGATGCAAAGGGGCACATACGCAAAGAATCAATACTTACGCTTGCGGGCAGCTTCCGCTTTCTTCTTGCGCTTTACGCTGGGCTTTTCGTAATGCTCACGTTTACGGGCTTCGGCAAGGATACCGCTGCGGGCCGTGAGGCGCTTGAATCTGCGCAGCGCGCTTTCGAGAGACTCGTTATCGTGTACTCGGATTTCTGACATTGTTTTCCCTCCCCTCGCGATTGCTGGCACCGGTTGCCTCGTAGCATGGGGTGCGCTACTTGGGGTATTATACCGCACGCCGGCGCTTCCGTCAAGGTAATTTTATCTTAAGCTTTGGAAAACATAATCGAAGAACGCGACTGTTCATATCGCCGGCTGGATATAGCGGCACCCCCGGGCGGACTGCCGGGGGCGCGGGGATTCAGCGCTCGCAGGGAGCGTCAGCCTTCGATGGAGATGAACTTGTTCTCTTCCTTGGGCGCGATCAGCTCGGGCTTGGGGAAGGAGATCTTCAGGATGCCGTCCTCGAAGCGGGCCTTGATGTCTTCCTGCTTTACGTCCTTGCCCACGTAGAAGCTGCGGGAGCAGCTGCCCCAATAGCGTTCGCGGCGCAGGTACCTGCCCTTTTCACCCTTATCGTCCTCGGTCTTCGCGCTGGCGGATACGGTCAGGTAGCCGTCCTTGAGCTCGGCCTGTACGTCTTCCTTTTTGTAGCCGGGCAGCTCGATGTCCAGCTCATAGCCGGTCTCGGTCTCGCGGATGTCCGTACCCATCAGCTGGCGGGTATATCGGGTCTGGTTTGCGGGGCGCGCGAAATCCTCAAAAAAACCGTCAAACAGGTCATCGTTAAAAAAGCTTCTCATCAACATGGTGTTTTCCTCCGTTCATTTTATATACATTTGTTCCGGTGCGGGGGAGGGCTTTCTTCTGTGCGGCTCCTCTTCCCTGAGCCCGTTTGCATTATAACACATCTGTTAGCACTCGTCAATAGCGAGTGCTAACAATTCGGGTTAACAGTAGGTAAATTCCTACCTGGCACGTGCAGTCCCTGCTTCCGCTGCATAAGCCGGAAAACCCATTGGGTGGTTTGGAGGGGCCACGTCCCTCCAATTTCAATCCGCAGGGCCAGCTTTGCCGACCCGAGGAGCGATTTTTGCGAAGGCGAGCTCGCCCGCTGTGAGCAAAAATCGCATCCTTGCAGTTTTTGCGCCCGGAAATGCCCGCAGGCATTTCAGAAAAAACTGTGAGCCTGCTGCTGTGACCGGCAAAAGATCCACGTTTCGGAGAAATAAGGTCCCCATGTACCCAAAGCCAAACCGCTGGAAATGAAATCCCATTTCATTTCCAGCGAAGGTCTGCTTGGCAGCCCTGTGTTGACACGGCGGGCCAGAACATGTACAATAAACGAAAGGGGTGAACGCCTGTGAACATCCAGCTGTATTACGCAAAAAACAATTTTGACGTGCAGAAAGTCAAGCGCTTTTTCAAGGAGCGGCGCGTGCCGTTTCAGGAAGTGGACCTCAAAAAGCATACCCCCGGCGCCCGGGAGCTGAAGCTCTTCGCCTCGGCTGCCGGAAGCATGAAGGCGCTGGTGGACCCGGAAGCCAAGGGCGCCCGGGCCGCGTATGTGAAGCAGCTGTCCGTCGAGAGCATTATAGAAGAAGAGCTTCTGAACGATCCGGGCCTCATGCGCGGGCCCATCGTTCGCAGCGGCAGCAAGATATGCCTGGGCTTTGACGAGAACACGCTGAACGCCTGGATACAGGAGGGAAAATGACATGAACAAACTCTTTCAGGGCATCATGCCCGCGCTGATCACGCCCTTCGACGCCCAGGGCCGCTTCAAGGCCGCCTCCGCCGAGGCGATCATGAAAAGGGAACTGGATCAGGGCGTGCAGGGCTTTTACGTCAACGGGGCCACGGGCGAGGGGCTGTTTTTGAGCGAGCAGACCCGCCGGGAATCGGCGGAGTGCGCCGTCGAAACCTGCAAAGGCCGGGGCAAGGTCATCGTCCACGTGGGCGCGGTGGACGCGCAGCAGGCTCTGAGGCTGGCGCGGCACGCGGGGGAGACCGGCTGTGACGCGGTGTCCTCCCTGGTGCCCAACTACATAAACCAGTATACCGTGGACCAGATCCTGGACTATTACCGCCGCCTCCACGAGGAAAGCGGCCTGCCTGTGCTGGTGTACTGCACAGGCCTTGTGGGCAGTGCGCCTTACGAGTTCATGAAAAAGGCGATACAGGTGCCGGGCCTCATCGGCTGCAAGTATACGATGTTCGACTACTATTCCATGCACCGCATCACGGAATTGAACGGCGGCGACATCAACGTGATCAACGGCCCGGACGAGATGCTCATCTGCGGCCTTACGATGGGCGCGGACGGCGGCATCGGCTCCACCTACAACCTGATGCCGGAGCGTTTCCTGGCGCTGTATAAGGCGTTCATGGAGGGCAGATACGACGACGCCCGGCTCATCCAGTTTGGCATCAACAAGGTCATCGCCGTGCTTCTGGCCCGCGGCTGCATCGCGGCCATCAAGGAAGTGTTCAACGTGATGGGCTATGACGCCGGCTGCGTTGCCTACCCTGGAAAGGTGTTTGACGCCGAAGAGAGCAAAGCGCTCATCGCCGAACTCAGGGAAGCGGGGCTTGAAATATGAAGATACTGTCCAATACCGTCGCCTGCTCGAACGACGACGGCGTGTTTTGCTATTTCGGCTGGCCGTCGGTGGCGTACCTGCCGGACGGACGGCTGGCGCTGGCGGCGTCGGGCTTCCGGATGCGGCACGTCTGCCCCTTCGGAAAAGGCGTGATCTGCTATTCCTCTGACGAAGGCAAAAGCTGGACGAGGCCCGCTCCCGTGATCGACACGCCCCTGGACGACCGGGACAGCGGCGTGGTGAGCTTCGGCAAGGGACGAGTGATCTTTACCTCCTTCAACAACAGCATCGCCGCGCAGCGTGCATGGATGGAACGCCTCGGCGAGGACACGCCTGAACAGGCCGCCTCCAAGGCCTTCACGCGGGCGTATATCGAGCTTCTCGCCGCCCGACCGGACAGCGAAAGGCTGCTGGGCAGCACCTACCGCATAAGCGACGACGGCGGGACCGTTTTCGGCCCCGTGCGCCTGTCCCCGGTCACGTCTCCCCACGGGCCGATGCCCACCAAAGACGGGGGGCTCATGTACATCGGCCGGCGCTTTACCGCAAACGACAGCCCGGACCAGGGCGGCAGGCCTTACCTGGAATGCTGGCGTCTGGGAAAGGACGACGCGTTTGAATACCTGTCATCTATCCCCAACATCCCCAACGGTGAAGGCGGCTGCTACCTAAGCTGTGAGCCCCACGCGCTGGAGCTTCCGGACGGGCGCATCTTGGTGCACATCCGCGTGCAGGGCGGCTGCTTTACGGTGTATCAGAGCGAATCAAGTGACGGCGGACGCTCCTTCACCGCGCCGCGCCGGCTGCTGGAACCAAACGGCGGCTCCCCGGCGCACCTGCTGATGCATTCTTCGGGAGCGCTCCTGAGCGTATACGGCTACCGAAACGCGCCTTACGGCATACGCTATATGCTGTCTCAGGATATGGGCAGAACGTGGATGACCGACCTCGTGCTGACGGACGAGCACGCTACCGGGGACCTGGGATATCCCGCCAGCGTGGAGATCAGCGGCGGGCGCATCCTCACGGTGTATTATGTAAATGAAGGCGGCGCCTCCCGCATCCGCCAGATCGTGTGGGAACTGTAAACGGAGGAAGCATGTCAAAAAAGCAATTGCGCGTTTTCAAACTGGCGCTGGCGACCCTTGCGGATATTTTGCTGCTTACGGCCAGCCTGTACTTTGCCAAACTCATGCGCGGCAGCCTCATCAGCCAGTATACGCCCGGCGCCGCGCAGCGCACCCGCGTGTATGCGCCGCTGTTTATCCTGTTCCACGTGCTGGCGCTGTACCTGCGGGGCGTATACCGGGTCACCTGGAAATACGCCGACCTCAAGGATATGTTCCGGCTGTTTTCCGCGAGCTTCCTGGCCACGCTGGTGGGCCTCATGGTAAACCGCGTGTTCGATCTGGACTACTCCCGCTCTGTGCTGGTGTTCATGGGCGCGCTGTCCTTCGTGCTGCTGGTGGCGTCCCGCTATATGTGGCTTCTGATCCAGAACCTGATGTTTGCGGATAAGACCGAGAAGCACGTGCGCCGCGCGCTGGTGATCGGCGCCGGCGCGGAAGGCGCGCAGCTGGTGCACGCCCTGCCTGCTCTGGAAGACGGCGCGCGCCACGAGGCTGTTGCCTTTCTGGACGATGACGTGGACAAGCTTTACCGGCGCATCAGCGGCCTTCCCGTGGAAGGCACGTATTCGGATATCGATAAGGTCATCAAGGGCAAGCACGTGGACGAGGTGCTGTTCACCTCGCCCATCGGGCGCAGCGAGACCATGGTGTACATCTGCCTGCACGCCATGATGAATGGCTGCGCGGTGTCCCGCTATGAGGCGGGGGCGCTCAAGCCCCTGCGCCTGGAGGACGTGCTGGACGGCGGACAGTGGGAACGGCAGGACCTGGGCCCGGTATACAGGCACAACATCGCCATCATCGGTGCGGGGGAGACCGCCCGCGAGATCGCGCGGATTCTGAGCGAGAACGGCGCGGGCAAGGTGTTCGCGCTGGACAGCGATCCGGTGCGTTTGAGCGGCATGGCCCGCGCCGGCGCCTGGGTCAGGCTGGGCAGCACCACGGGCGAAAAGACGCTGCGGGATTTTTTGCACACGGCAAAGCCGCGCTATGTGTTCTATACGGCCTGTGCGGGTGAGCAGGACATCGTGGCCGGCAACGAGGCTGCGGTGATCCGCCAGAACGTGCTGGCGCCGATGGCTGCATTGCGCTACGGTGCCCTTTCGGGAGCCACGTCCTTCGTGTATCTGGGGGATACCCGCGACGAAAACGGCTCCGGGCGCCTGTTTGCCTGCGGCGAGGAAGCCCTGCTCCGCCTGTCGGGCGAGGAAATCAGCGTTTCCGCGGTGCGCGTGGAGGGGCTGATAGACGAGGGCGGACTGCTGGACAGGCTGCGCCAGAAAGCGCAGGCCGGCCAGCGCCTGAGCGCCAGACAGGGCGAAAAGAAAGCGTTCCTTTCCTGCCGCAGCGCGGCGGGCGCCCTCATCAGCATCGCCCAGACCCGCTGCGAAGGCCGGCTCACCCTGGTGGGAGACATCAAGGCCGACATGGGCGATCTGGTGTGCGCGGTCACGCGGGCGTCCCTTTCGCGGCTGGAGCCCGTCATCGACGAGGAACCCTCTGGTGCAGCTGAAGAGGAACTGACCGAAACGGCGCTGCCGAACGTGTTCAGGCGGCCGGAGACCCACATCCCGCTGCCGGAGTGCATAACCGGCCTTCCGCCGTCCTGTCCCGATCCGGACGAGTGCGCCGCGCTTTTGAGGGGATAGTATGCTGGGCAGTACGTGCAGGTGGCTCTCCGCCAAAACGGACAGGCTCGCCCCAGGCGAGGTTAGTCTGCGAGAAGCAGACCCGGAGCGGGAGGAAGCGCTTTTATTTCCGGAAACAAAGCGCCTGTTTGCCAGAAGGCAGTTCCGCGCCGGCAAGCGCGTGCGCTCCGCTGTGCTGGAAATCGCCTGCCGGGACATGTACAAGCTGTATGTGAACGGGCATTTCGTCTGCCGGGGCCCGCGCCGGTCAAGCATCAACGGCTCTTCGGATACAGTGGACCTTGCGCCCCTGATCAGGCCGGGCGTGAACCTGCTGGCGCTGGACATATACAGCATGGATGGAAAGCCCGGCTTTGCCGCGCAAGTGTCCCTGGACGGAAAGACCAAAGCCGTCAGCGATAAAAGCTTTGCCCTGACGGTTCCCATGGGCCTTGACAACGCCTGGATGGGCGAAACGCTGGATCTGGGGGCTTTCGACCTGAACTGGATGGCCCGCATGCCCCGGCGCGGGGAGACCTGCGCCCAGGCGGAAAGCGGGTTTTCCGTTTCACCGCTCGGGCCGGAGGAAGCCCCGAAGGCCGCCTGCTGCTTCGTGGAGGCGCAAAGGCTGGACAGCGGCCTGTACGACCTGGGGCGGGCCTGCGCCGGGGAGATCCTGGCAAAGGTGTCCGGCGACAAGGGCGCGCGGGTGTCCTTTCAGTATGGCCCGGACGCGGCTCCCTTTTTAAAGCGGCATTCGCGCACGGATACGCTGATCCTGGGCGGCAGCCGGGCAGAAGCGGCCTTCTGCATCCCGGTGTGCGCGCGGTATATCCGCGTTCAGGCCGATCCGGGCGCCCGGGTGGAGGGCATCACCGTGCGGGCCCAGACGGCCCTGCCCTCGCCGGAGCGCATGAGCCTTGAGACTTCGGACGAAGCGCTGCGCTCAGCTTTCGAAAGGCGCACGGACAACATCCTGTCCGTAGACGGTGCGGGCCTTGTGCGCAGGCCGTACTGCGAATGCCCCTATGAGCATGCGAAGGTGCTTTCCTGGGTGTCGGGGGACGGGCGGTATCTGCGGTTTGAAAAGCATATCCTCGCCGCGGACGGCGCAGACATCCGTCAGCAGGACCGGGACAGCGTCATCGAGGACCTGCTCCTGGCGCTGTCGGACCCCGCCGGACATACGGGCGCCGACCGTGTGCGCGGCCTGCTTGCCTCAGCTAAAGGCCAAAGCGGCCTTATCGAAACGTACCTGCGTCCCGGAAAGCGGCAGGCCTTCGCCGACGTGAATGCTTTGGCCATAGGCGCCTGCCTCCATCTGGGCCTTCCGGAAGAGCAGACCGGGATACAGGACCTTCGCGCCGCCTTCGAGGCGGCCTTCCGCATAGAGGAGACCGGCTTGTATGCCGAGTACCCGGACGGGAGTGAACCGTCCCGCGCGGCAGGTATCCTGGCGGTGTACTTCGGCTTTGCGGACGAACGGGTATCGGGCAGGATCAGCGAACTGCTGGATAAGCCGCTCGAGGCGCGCCTTGACATCTTCCGCCTGAAATTGCTTGCACGATTGGGCCGCTGGGAGCAGCTGTACAGCGCGTTCCTGGACCCGGATACTGCGGACGAGCCGGCGCTGGCGGTGTTTGTGGAGGATATCCTCGGCATCGGCGGCGCAGGGGACGGCGGAAAATGGCAGGACCGCCTGCCGGAAGAGATCGGGGACGTGCGTGTGGAGCTGACCGCGTCCGGCGTGAGAACGGTGTATGAGCGCCGGGGCGGCGAAGCGTCCCTGAGCGCGGTAAAACGATAGAAAAGGCGGAAAACGAAACATGGCCTCCGGAACGATGATACGTGACCTGACGCGCGGGAATGTGGTAAAACAGCTGTTCTCCTTCGCGCTGCCCCTGTTCGTCTCCAATGCCCTGCAGGCGGTGTACAATCTGGTGGACATGGTGATCGTGGGCCACTGCATCGGCCCGGCAGGCATGTCCGCCGTATCCATCGGTGGAGACCTGCTGCACCTGCTTACCTTCGTGGCCATGGGCTTTTCTTCCGCCGGACAGGTGATCATCGCACGGGCTGTGGGCGCGGACAGGCGCGAGGAGATCCCAAGGACCATCGGCACGATGTTCACGTTCCTTTTGAGCGTCGCCCTTGTGATCGCCCTGGCGTGCTTCGCTTTGCGCCGCTCGGTGCTGGCCTGGCTCAACACGCCCGCCGATTCTCTTTCGTTCGCTTTGGACTATCTGGTCACCTGCGTGTGCGGACTGGTGTTCATTTACGGTTACAACATCGTAAGCGCCATCCTGCGCGGCATGGGCGACAGCCGGCGGCCCTTCATTTTCATCGCCGTGGCTGCCGTGCTCAACACCGTGCTGGACGTCCTGTTCGTGAAATACCTGGGCATGGCGGTGTTCGGCGCGGCGCTGGCCACGGTGATCGGCCAGGGTGTGAGCTTCGTGGCCTCGGTGGTCTACCTGTACTTCAGGCGCGAGAGCTTCGGCTTTGATTTTAAGCCCGCCAGCTTCAAGGTAGATCCGTCCGCCTTCAAAAAGCTTCTGGCGCTGGGCGTGCCCATGGCGATCCAGTCCGCGGCGGTCAGCTTTTCCAAGATCATCCTGATGGCCTGGATCAATCTTTTCGACGTCACCTACTCCGCGCTGGCGGGCGTGTACAACAAGATCAACATCATGAGCGGCGTCATCTCCCAGGCCTTCACCACCGCGGGCAGCACCATGGTGGGGCAGAACCTGGGTGCCCGGCAGTACGGGCGCGTGAACCGTACGCTCCTCACCGTTCTGTCTGTCGGCCTGCTGATGGCCTTTGCCGCCACCGCGGTGATGCTTTTGTGGCCGCGCAGCGTGTATGAGCTGTTCACGCCCGACGCGGGGCTGCTGGCGGTGGCCTCGGTGCTCACGGTGCCCGCGATCGCGAACTTTTTCGGCTCCGCCACCCGCAGCGCCGCCTTTTCGCTCATCAACGGCTCGGGGCGGCCTAAACTCAATCTGGCTGTCGCCATCATCGACGGCGTCTGCGCGCGCATCGGCCTGGCATACCTGATGGGATTCGCGCTGAAAATGGACTGCTTCGGCTTCTGGATGGGCGACGCCCTGGCGGGATTCATGCCCTTCATGATCGGCTTTGCATTTTACCTGTCGGAGCGCTGGATGGAAAAACGCACATAGGAACTTTCTGGGATATGCACATCCCGCCCGCGGCTGTGAGCCGGGCGGGATGTTTTTTTCGTTGCATTCAGGCGCGATGTGTGGTAGAATGAAGCAAACTGAAAACGGAGCAAGCCTATGAATATATTCAAAAAACTGTTCAGGCGACGGAAGAATACCATCCACATGAGCCCGGAGGAAGCCTACGCCTCCGATGCCCTGCGGGAAGAGGAGCCCAAGGCGGACGCCCCGTCCGGGGCGCTCCTCGCGGACGGCGCTGACCGGAACGAGCCTTCCCCTGTGGAGGAAGACGCCCAGTGTCCGGAAACGGCTCAAAACGCGCAGGAAGAAAAGAACGCCCCCGGCGCGGAAGAAGCCGAAGCCGGCCCCTCCGATGATGCCGCTGAGGAAACACCCGAAGCCCGGACGCCGCTCAAGGAGATCCGCTCCCGGGTGTACTGCTCCCTTCCGGCTCCGGACGCCGCCAGAGAGCCCCTCAGGCTTATGCTGCGGGATGCCGCCAGCGGCTTTTGCGAGGACGAATACGGTTTCCGCGCCGCCCTCGCGGACGGATGCGAGGCGAAGGTCTCCATATCCGCCGCCGGAGAGGACGCTTTTTCCGATCTAAAGAAGGGCTTGGGCGAAGACCTGCCGGAAACGGTCGCAAGTATCGTTTCCTTCCTGCCGTCCCTGAATGTCCGCGTGGATATCGATATCCTTGCCGCAGACGAAGAGCCGGCGCGCGCCTTTTCGGAGCGCACGGCCAGGTGTTTGAACGGGTACTATTCCATGGACGGTCAGGCGCTGTACGGCCCGGAGGGCAAACGGCTCCTGACCCAAAGCGGAGAGACCGACTATGAGACCTTCGGACTGTCTTCCGAGCGGGAAGGGGAAGACGCTGCCTGGGCGGAAGAAACGCCGGAGGATGCTCCGGACGACGTTCCGAAAGATGCGCCCGAAGATGCTGTTGCTGAAGAACCTGCCGACCCCGCGCCGGCGCAGGATGAGCAGGAAGCCAAGCAAGAAGACCCCGGCGATGCGGACGATCCCGTTACCCTGCGCCGGCGGAAAAGCGAAAAAATGATCCGTGAGCACGGCATTGCGCTGGGCTATTCCACGGCTGCGAACCTGAGCCGGGACGCGCTGATCCTGCCCGCGCCGGGGGAGATCATCCAGCGCGCCTGCGCCCTGATGTACGTGTCCAGGGCTGCCCGCCTGAGCCGCGCCGGCAACGATATCGCCGTTGCCGGACGCAATACCGGGCTGCTGGCCCGCCTGGACGAAAGATACGATGTGCGCAGCGAGTTCACCGCCAAGGAGAACGCCTACCTGCGCGGCAATTCCAACGAAAGCCCCACGTCGTTCGCGGCCCGCTGCGAGGGCAGCGCGCTTCTGATGTGGGCCCTGGGCCTGTTCGACATCGACTGGCCCAGCGACGTCTGCGATACCGCGGCGCTGGGGGCTTTGTTCCGCGATAACGACCTTGCATCCCTTACGCGCCGCGCGCACCTGCTTAGCGCGGACGAGCTGCTGGACATGTACGACCTCACCACCCGCCTGCATTCCGTGTGCGTGCACGCCAGCCGGCGCGAGCTCAGGGAGATGCCGATCGACCCGGAGATCATCTACGAGCGCCACTACGCCCTCAACTGGCTTTTGGGCGTGGGCGGACGCGTGGCCTGGGACAAGGTGATCCCGTCCACCTGACGCCTCGTTTCGGAAAAATTCACTTGCATTTTGACCCGGCGTATGCTATACTGCCACTTGTCCACGGGTGATGACGGTCGGGCCCCGTGCGGCGTCATGCCGTGAACCATGTCAGGGCCGAAAGGCAGCAGCATTAAGCGGAAGTTGGCGTGCGCCGCGGATCAGCCTGTCCCGAGCCCATGGATATTTCTGTTTTTGGAGAGAATTGCCGATGCGTATCATGACCTACAACGTCCAGTCCGGACGGGACGCCTGGGGCCAATTGCACCTGGAGGGCACGGCGCGCGTGATCTGCCGCCTGGCTCCGGACGTATGCGGCTTAAACGAGATCCGCGTGGGCTGCGCCGACAGCGAAGGCATCGACCAGGCGGCGTATCTGGGCGAAAAAACGGGCATGCACGCCCGCTTCGCCAGGGCTATTCCCCTCGTGGACGGGCAGTACGGCATCGCGCTTCTGTCCAGGTATCCCATCGGGCGCTTCGACGTGCATCCCGTGCCGGACGTGCCCCTCGATCAGCGTGAGCCCGGATATTACGAAAACCGCGTGATCTACCGCGCCGAGATCGAAACGCCGGAGGGTATGCTGGCGGTGTACGGCTCCCACTTCGGACTCACCCGCCCTGAGCGCCGCGCCGCGGTTAAGCTGCTTCTGGGCCTGCTGGAAACCGAAAAACTGCCCGCTGTGTTCATGGGCGACCTCAATATGTCCCCGGACGACGAACTGATCGGTTCGATCAAAGGCGTGATGCGCTCCCTGCATCCGGCCCGTCCCTGCCTGACCCATCATGTGCTGCGCATGCACGACACCATCGATTATATCTTCGTCAGCAAAGGTATCTGGGCGACAGACGCTTTTGCGAGCTACAGCGTGGCCAGCGACCACCTGCCCGTACTGGCGGAGATCCATCTGCCGGGCAGCAGGGAAGCCGAACAAAGCGCGCGGATCGAAAGGATCGTAAGCAACGAACAGAGGTTCGACCGGATCACCGTCGCGGTGAACGGCCTCAAAGACGCTTTGCAAGCTTTCGGATCTCTCCGACCCGATATCGAACAGCTCACAGCCTACTACGAAAATGAATGGAAACAGGACTTTGAAGCCGATGAACAGGGCCTGCTGCCGCGGGACCTGAAGCGCGGCGTGCTGTCGGAAGACGCGGTGTACGACCTGCTGGAAGAGATCGGTAACCTGGACGCAAAACTCCAAACCCCACCCGCCGAATAGGGGAGAGAGACCTACCCCCCAATCCGTCCCATTTCCTCTTTCCTCTTTTCTCTTTCCTCTTTTTGCCCCGGTTTCCAAAATTAACACATTTCCGCATTGACATCAGCGTCTATCCACGCTATAATATCAACCGTCGCAGAAAAACAGGCACCTTTAGCTCAGTTGGTAGAGCACCTGACTCTTAATCAGGGTGTCCAGGGTTCGAGCCCCTGAAGGTGTACGAAAGCCCGGAACCGCAAGGTCCCGGGCCGTTTTTTTTGTGTGCTCTTTGGACAGCAAAGAGCGTTTTGGGCCAAAACAGACCGAAGTCTGATTAAGGACATGCGGACGAAGGGCTATACAACAGCGCTGAGGGCATCCTTGCTCATCGCATGCCCATTTCCTTCAGCAGTCTGATCGTCCACTCGCGCGGTCCGTCGGATCGGATGTTGCGGCGTACATCGTTTATGTCTACACGGTCCCCGCAGTCGCGCACACAGGCAAGCAGTGCCTCGCATATGTACGCATCCATCACCACCGGCTCGGAGAAGGCAGGTTCGATGCTGCTGTTCATTCTCCGGTCGAGGGCGCTGATCATGGTTGCGTAGATGAAATTGTCCGGCCCCATCAGGTCGCGCAGCCGGTGGATGCATTCCATCGCCTCCCGCATCTGGGCAATTGTCACGAAACGGCCTGAGCCGCCGGGTTCGCCGCCTGAGAGGATCGCGTCCACAGAGCGGCGCAGGATCGCCGCGATGTCCGGCAGCAGCGCCGCCTCCGGAAGCGACTCGCCCCGTTCCCGGTTGGATACGCTCTGGGCACTCACCAGCAGCCTTTCGGCCAGCTCGGCCTGGGTAAGCCCGGCTTCTTTGCGCCGCGCCTGCAGAAAACGGCCGATTTGTTCCATATCGAGATGCATGCTGTCCTCCCCTTTCACCTATCATTATATACGTTGACACTTGTGCTGTAAACAGAGCTGTGCTTGATGGAACGGCTCCAAAACTTAAGCGGCGCTTATATCACAGCGCACGACGGCCTGCTGTCATGACCAAACAATAAAACAGACTAAAGTTTTTAATTATATACATAATTACAGACTATAGTCTGTATATCATGAGTCAGCTTTCCGTACCGCAAGGGGGCGACACACGAAGATTCGTAAAATTCTAACGTGCCATGCAGTTTAGGTTGACAATAAACGGCGTGATGGCTATAATGATATAGTTGCGCTTCGATATGCGCGTCCGCGGCGATACAGGTTACTGCGGATGATCCATATAGGCCGGCGTCCAAAGCCGGTCAGCGGCGAGAAGAATCGACCGCGACGCCCCATGGGGCGAACAAAGCAGAAAGGGAGATAAAACCATGTTCAGAACCTATCAGCCCAAGAAACGCCAGCGCTCCAAAGTGCACGGCTTCCGTGCCCGCATGAAGACCAAGGCCGGCCGCAACGTTCTCAACCGCCGCCGTGAGCGCGGACGCAAGCGCCTGACCGTGTGACCCAACCATCGCATCCCTATCGCCTGAGCAGGCGGCGCTATTCACTGGGAAAGAACCGCCACTATCAATACGTATACCGCAAGGGCAAAAGCTTTCCGTCGCGGCATATGGTTTTGATCTATCTGCCCGCCAGGGATATGAAGGTGGGCTTTTCGGTGTCCTCCAAGGTGGGAAACGCGGTGACGCGCAACCGCCTGAGGCGCTGCTTTCGCGAGGACTTTCGTTTGCTCAGGCCGCTCCTGAAGGAAGGGAAGTATATCTTCACCGCGCGCGTTACCGCAAAGGACGCGCCGCGCGGCGTATTGACCGCGCATATGCGCGCGCTTTTGTCGCGTGCAGGCCTGCTGCGGGAAGGCGAAGGGCATGAAGCTGACTGAATTGCCCGCGCGTTCCGCTCTGGCGATGATCCGCTTCTACAAAGGCGCGATCAGCCCGTACCTCAGGCCCGCGTGCCGCTATACGCCTACCTGCTCGGAGTACGCAGCCACCGCCATATCGCGCTTCGGCGCGGCGAAGGGCGGGCTGATGGCGGCAAAACGCATTCTCCGCTGCAATCCCTTCCACGAGGGCGGTTACGATCCCGTGCCGGAAAAGGAAGGACAGGACATCTCTCATCGTTCCTGATCCGAAGCGCAGGGTCTTTCCGCCGTGAACCGACCCCGGAGGACAGTACATGACTCAGCTTTTCATCAATATCCTCAACTGGGTGCAGAGCTTTGTGGGCAACTACGGCTGGAGCGTGATCGTGTTTACGCTCCTGATCAAGCTGTGCCTGCTGCCGCTGGATTACAAATCCCGCCGCTCCATGCGCGCCATGAGCCTGCTCAACCCCAAGCTGGAGGAACTCAAAAAGCGCTACGCCAACGACCAGGAGAAGCTCAACAAGAAGACCCAGGAGCTCTACAAAAAGAACGGCGTCAACCCCCTGAGCGGCTGCCTGCCGATGCTGATCCAGCTGCCCATCCTCTACATCATGTTTGCCGCCATGCGCCGCGTGGCTGCGCAGATGCAGATCGAGATCATCTACAAGTGGGCCGTGGAAAACGGCCTGGCGCTGGTGAATGAGGACGGCGTCTTTACCGGCCTTGCCAGCGTGGAGAGCGTGCAGAATGTGCTTGACGCCATCCGCAACGGCACCGCCAGCTTCGGTGATACCCAGAGCTGGCTGTGGATCAAGAGCGTATTCCAGCCGGACAACTTCTCCCGTATGCTCCTGCCCAGCCTGAGCGAGCTGGCCACCACCTACGGCCAGTACGAAGGCAAGCTGGCGCTGGACGAGAACCACATCAACTTTATCACGCAGTACCTCGATTATGTTTCCAGAAGCCAATACGGCGCGAACGCAGACCTTGCCAATGCGGTCACGCTGGCCCTGCAGCAGAGCGCGAACTTTAAAAGCGCCAGCATGCTGGGTCTGTTCTCCATCAGCATCCCCACCACCTGGACAGGCTACATCAACGGTCTGAGCATCCTGCCCGTACTGGCCTGCGTTACCCAGCTGCTGTCCACCAAGCTGCAGCCGGCCCAGCCCGCCGCCAACAATCAGCAGGGCGGCACCGGCAAGTTCATGAAGTGGTTTTTCCCCGTATTCTCCCTGTGGATCTGCTGGTCCAGCACGGCGTCTTTCGCCATCTACTGGGTGTTCGTGAACGTGTGGGGCATCGTGAGCACTTTCGCCATCAACTTCTTCATCGAAAAGAAGGATAAGGACACCGCCGAAGGCGGCAGCGACAATTCGACCAATAAGGAGGCACTTCAGCCTTGAAAACCATAGAAGCCAGCGGCAAAACCGTTGAAGAAGCGCTGAGCGCGGGCTTAAAGCAGCTTGGCTGCGATCTGAGCCAGGTCACCCACGAGGTGATCGACCGCGGCAGCCCGGGCCTGTTCGGCATGTTCGGCCGCCTCGCCCGCGTAAAGATCACTGTAAAAGAAGAACCCAGGGAAGAAGACGAGTTTTCCATCGAAATGCCGGTGATCAGCCTGTCTCCCGACCAGTCCGCCCGCAAGGGCAAGAAGGACGCGCCGAAAGAAGACAAGCCCGCCAACGCGCCCAAAGCTGAAAAGAAGCCCAAGAAGGAAGCACCGAAAGCCGAAAGCGAAACGGAGAAGCCCGAGGCGCAGGCCGAGGAAAAAGCCCCTGCCGCCGAAGCGCCCGCCAAAGCGCCCAAGCAGCGCCGGGAGCGCCCCAAAAAGGAAAAGAAAGAAAAGCAGCCCGCCCCCGCCGAAGCGGCTGCGGAAGCCGAGACCGCCGTACAATTGACGCCCGTGCGCGAGTTCCCGCCCCTGGACGTGGAAAAGCTGGGCGAGGACGGCAAAAAGGCCTACGAGTTCATCTCCAACATCACGCGCCTGATGAACGTGGAAGTGGAGATCCGCCTGCTGGAGGAAGAGAACCAGGTCTTCGTGGACATCACCGGCGACACGCTGGGCGTGCTCATCGGCCGCCGCGGCGACACGCTGGACGCCGTGCAGTATCTCACGAGCCTCTACGTGAACCGCGACAAGAGCGAATACACCCGCGTGACCATCGACGTGGAGCACTACCGCGCCAAGCGCGAAGAGACGCTGGTTCGCCTGGCCAACCGCATGGCCAACCGTGCCCGCAAGAGCGGCCGCCGCGTGGTGCTGGAGCCCATGAACCCCTATGAGAGGCGCGTGCTGCACAGCGCGCTGCAGAACGATCCCTACGTGCAGACCCACTCCGAAGGAGAGGACCCCTACCGCAGGGTGATCATCACGCTCAAATAAGGCTGCAGAGCAGCCATTCGCCGGAAATGAAATGGGATTTCATTTCCGGCGGTTTGGTTTTTTGGAGCCTTTTGCCCGATTCAAAACCGAAACGTCTGATGATGTCCGGCTCCAGCAGCAGGTTCACAGTTTTTTCTGAGGTTTTGGCTGACAGCTTCCCCTCAAAGGGGAAGCCTTTGGGGATGCGCTTGTTTTACGGTTTATCGTGAGCAGACGCGTTTCGGGAATATCTAATAGAGAACACAGGCGTGACCAAAGCGGTCACGCCTGTGTTGTGTATTGCCGGAACCGGGAAGATCAGGTGTCGTCTTCCTCCAGAACGCCGCTTTTGTACTGGCTGTTCAGCAGCCCGGCGTAGAAGCCGCCCTTTTCCACCAGCTCTTCGTGGGTGCCGCGCTCGATGATCTCGCCCTGGTTGAGCACCAGGATCTGATCGGCGTTGCGGATGGTGGACAGGCGGTGGGCGATCACGAAGCTCGTACGGCCCTGCATCAGCTTGAGCATGGCCTGCTGTATGCGCATCTCCGTGCGGGTATCCACTGAGGAAGTGGCCTCGTCCAGAATCAGCACGGCGGGATCGGCCAGTATGGCGCGGGCGATGGACAGAAGCTGTCTTTGGCCCTGGGAGATGTTGGAGCCGGACTCGGTGAGCTCGGTATCCAGACCTTGGGGCAGGCGGTCGATGAATTCCTCGCAGTCCGCCATGCGGATGGCCCGGCGGATCTCCTCTTCCGTGGCGTCCAGCTTGCCGTAAACGATGTTTTCGCGCACCGTGCCTGCAAACAGGTACACGTCCTGCAGCACCATGCCCATGTGCGTGCGCAGGCTCTGGCGCTGGATGGAGCGAATGTCTTTGTCGTCCAGGAGCAGTTCGCCGGAATCGATATCGTAAAAGCGCATCAGCAGGTTGACCACCGTGGTCTTGCCGGCGCCCGTGGGACCCACCAAAGCGATAGTCTGGCCGGGATGCGCGGTAAAGGTGAGGTGCTTCAGGATCGGAACGGCGGGTTCATAGCCGAAGGATACGTCCCTGAATTCCACCTTTCCGCGCGGGGCGGAGAAGTCGTAGGCGTTCTCGGCGTCGGCCAGTTCGGGCGCCTGATCCATCACCTCAAACACACGCTCCGCGCCCGCCAGGGCGGACTGGATCGTGGTGATCTGGTTGGCGATCTGGTTGAATGGGTTGGAGAACTGCCTCTGATACTGCAAAAACGACTGGATGTGGCCGATGGTGCTCACGCGCCCGCTCACCACCAGGAAGCCGCCGATGCCGCTCATGAGGGCGAAGGCGATGTTGTGCACTACGTTCATCAGGGGGCCCATCACGGAGGAGTAGATGTTGGCCTTCACGCCGGCCTGGCGCAGGTCCTCGTTGGCCTCGTCGAATTCTGCCTGCACCTGCTGTTCGCGGCAGAACACCTTTACCACCCTGGCGCCGCTCACGGTCTCCTCCACGATGCCGTTCACTTCGCCCAGGCACGCCTGCTGCTGCTTGAAGAACTTGCCCGTGCGGCTGGTGATGGCCCGCATGATGAACACCGACATGGGAATGGTGATGAAGCTCACCAGCGTCAGCTGCCAGGACAGGCGGATCATCATGTACAGGCACACCGCGAAGGTGATGATGGAGGACAGGATCTGCGTCATGGTCTGGGACAGCATGTTGCTCACGTTGTCCACGTCGTTGGTGAGGCGGCTCATGAGCTGGCCGTGGGGCGAGGAATCGAAATACTTGAGCGGCAGGCCCTGCAGCTTTCCGAACAGGTCGGTGCGGATGGTGCGCACGGTATGCTGGCTCACGCGTACCATCAGCAGGGACTGGGTAAGGGAGCACAGCGTGCTTACCAGGTACAGCGCGCCCAGGTATGCCAGCTGCGCGGTCAGGCGCGCGGTATAGGAAGATTCCGACGCGGCCTGCACGGCCTCGGCCTCGCCGCCCACTGCGGTGAGCGTCAGATAGGATACGACGGAGAAGATGCCGCCCTGGGTAAACACGCCCAGCAGCCGCCCCTTGAGGCGCTGGCCCCGCGCGCGGTCCATGATGGCGGCGGTGCCCACGTAGGTGCCGAAGGTGAGCGCCAGGGCGGCGCCCGGGGCGATGCTGCCCTTGCCTTCGTTCAGAATATCGATGATGCGTCCGGAGATGGTGGGCGTGATCAGCGTGGTCACGGTGGTGAGGATCAGCGCAGAAAGGGCGAAGATTATTTCCCACTTGACGCCTGCCAGGTATTTGAGCAGGCGCACGATGGTGCCCTTCGCGTTCTTGATCTTGGGTTTGGGCTGTCCCATATTGCGGGGACCGGGGCCGCGCCCGGGCATGCCGCCCTGGGCGGGGGCGAAGCGCCTCTTCTTGCCGTCGGGCGAGGCCGCTTCGTTTTGGGGATCGAACGGTCCGTTTACGGGTCTGCTTTTCTCGCTCATGCGCTGGCCGCCTCCTCTCCCAGCTGGCTTACCACGATCTCGCGGTATACTTCGCAGCGTGTTTTCAGTTCGTTATGCGTGCCGGAGTCGATGATTTCGCCGTTGTCGATCACCAGTATCCGGTCTGCGTCCATCACGGAGGAGATGCGCTGGGCGATGATGAACACGGTCATGTCGCCGAACACTTCCCTGAGGCCCGCCTGGATCTTTGCTTCGGTGGAAAGGTCCACGGCGGAGGTGGAGTCGTCCAGAATCAGGATGCGGGGCTTTTTCACCAGCGCGCGGGCGATGCACAGGCGCTGCTTCTGTCCGCCGGACAGGTTCACGCCCCGCTGGCCCAGCTTGGTTTCATAGCCATCCTGCAGGCGGGAGATGAAGGGGGCCGCCTGGGCGATGTCCGCCGCCTGGGCGATCTGCTCGGGCGAGGCGCTGTCGTCGCCCCAGTGCAGGTTTTCGTCTATGGTGCCGGTAAACAGCACGCTCTCCTGCAGGGCCACGCCGATGGAGCCGCGCAGCATGGGCAGCTTGTAATCCTTCACGTTCACGCCGTCCACCAGCAATTCGCCCTCCGTAACGTCGTACAGACGGGGGATCAGGTTGACCAGCGAGCTTTTGCCCGAACCCGTCGCGCCCAGGATCGCCACGGTCTGGCCGGGTTCGGCGCTGAATGTGATGTGCTTGAGCACGGGGTCGCCGGAGGAGTTGGGGTAGCGGAAGGACACGTCCTTAAATTCCACCCTGCCGCGGGTCACCCGGGCGGTCTCGTTTTTGCCGTCGCTCACGTCGGGCAGGGTATCCAGCACCTCGCGCACGCGGCGGATGGATACGCCCGCGCGGGAGAGGAACATCAGCATGAAGGAGCTCATGGTGAGGGAGGACAGGATCTGTATGACGTAGTTGGAAAACGCCATGATCTGGCCCGGCTCGAGTTCGCCCCGGAACACCATCTGCCCACCGAAAACGTACATCAGGATCATCGTGATGTTCATGATGAGGTTGATGAGGGGGAAACTGAAGGAGATCATGCGCATGGCCCGCATGGAGGAATTGCAAAGATCGTCGTTGGCGGTCTTGAATTTCTGCTTTTCATACTCGCTGCGGCCAAAGGCCTTGATCACGCGTATGCCCGCCAGGTTTTCCTGCATCACGGTGTTCACGCGGTCCATCTTTTGCTGCATGCTCATGAACAGCGGCCTGCCCTTGGTGAGCAGCACCACGATGAACACGGCCAGAAGCGGGATGGCTGCCACCACCACCAGCGAGAGCCTGGGGCTGATGGCAAACACCATCACCACGCCGCCCAGGAACAGGAAGGGCGCGCGGATCAGCATGCGGATGCAGCTGGAAAACGCGTTCTGGATCTGGGTGATGTCGTTGGTGGTGCGGGTCACCAGCGAGCCGGTCTTGAAGTTATCGATGTTGGCGAAGGAGAAGGACTGTATCTTGCGGTACACGTCGCTCCTTAAGTCCTTGGCGAAGCCGAAACTGGCCCGGGTGGAGAAGATCATGTTGCCCACGCCGCCCACCACGCCGAACAGCGCCACCAGGCACATGATGATGCAGCGCGTTACGATGTAATGGGTGTCGCCGTTTTTCACGCCCACGTCGATGATCTTGCTCATGAACTGGGGCTGCAAAAGGTCCATGAACACCTCCAGCAGCATGAAGGCAGGCGCGATGAGCGTCCATTTGAGATAGGGACGGATGTGCCGCCATACGGGGGTCTTCAGCAGATTTTTGAAATAGCGGTACACAAAGAATCCGTCCGCCAGCGCCAGTACGCCGATGTACACCGCGTAGCGGATGATGAGCTGCAGCCACGAGGGCAGCTGGGACGTAAGCACGCGGGGCTGAACGAATATCTTTTCCAGATACACGATCAGTGCCAGCGCCAGCAGGTTCACCGCGATCACCAGCGCCATGCGGGCAAGCTTGTTTGTCTTTTTCACCCGGTCGTCTCCCTTCCTGGTACGATATCAAAACGATTTCTCTATTATGCCATATATAATGGTCGTTTCGCGTGAACATCGGGTAAAGAAGCACAAAAGATTGGCGGCTTTACGTAACGATGTTCTGTATCCACACGCCTTTTTTGAGCAGCACGTAGCCGATGGCGTCCTTGATGATCTCCATGGCGTTCACGATGCCGTATATCGCCACGATGCCCATGGGGGTAAAGCGCACCAGAAGGTACGCCAGCGGCACGGGGATCAGCCAGGTATACACGCTGTCGAACAGAAAGGTGATAAAGGTCTTGCCGCCCGCCCGCAGGGTAAAGTAGGTGCAATGGGCAAAGCCCTGTATGGGCAGCACCAGCCCGCTCACGCGGATGAGCCGGGTGGCCAGTTGCTTTGCCTCCAGGGAGCTCTTGGTGTACAGCATGGGCAGAAAGCCCGCGGTGATCAGAAGCACCGTGCAGGTACACAGGCACACGAACTCCTCGAACACGATGATCTTGCGGGCGTTGTCCCGCGCCCCTTCGGCGTCGTTCGCGCCCAGCGCGCGGCCCACCAACACGCCTGACGCCGTGCCCATGGAGATAAAGAACACGTTGAACAGGTTGGTGAGGGTATTGGTGATGGTGTTGGCGTTCACCACCGTGAGGCCCCGCAGGGAATACTGCCTGGTGAGGGTGGAGATGCCTACGGACCAGAGCAGCTCGTTCAATAAAAGCGGCAGGCTCTTGACAAATATGTTTTTAAACAGCGCGGACGGGATGGTAAAGTGCTTAAAGGCGCCCCGCAGAAAGCCGTAGCTGCCCTTTTTCTTCAGCCTCCAATAGCTCACGCTCACGATGATGGCCAGCTCCACATACCTGGCGATCACCGTGGCGATGGCTGCGCCCTGAACGCCCAGCGCCGGGAAGCCCAGGTGGCCGAAGATCAGTATGTAGTTGAGGCACAGGTTCGTGCCCACCGAAGCGATGGAAGCCGCCATCGGCAGCCTGGTCTCGCCGCTTACGCGCAGCATGCCGGCAAAGGCGTTGGTCAGGGCGAAGGGGGCAAGGCCCCACAGCATCACGCCTAAGTACTTCAATCCGTTTTCAAGCGTTTGCTCCGCCTTGAGGGCTTCTGCCAGGATCTCCTCAGGCGTGCCTTCGGTTACGGGATTGATCCAGAGGGAAAGGAGCTCCCGGCGGAAGATGCCGATCACCGTGACGCCCAGGATCGTCACGAACGCGCCCACCAGCAGGGAAAATCGGAAGGAGAAGCGCATGCCGTCTTCGTCCTTCGCGCCGAAAAACTGCGCGCCGAAGATCGTGGCGCCGCTCATGCCGCCGAAGATGGCCAGATTGAAAACGAACAAAAGCGTATTGCTGATGGCTACGCCGTTCATCTGCGCTTCGCCCACGGATCCCACCATCAGGTTGTCCAGCAGGTTCACGAAATTGGATATGGTGTTTTGAATGATCACCGGAACGATCAGCGCCAGCACCACGCGGTAGAACGCCTTGTCGCCGATATACTTCTTCCGGATCTTTTCCAGTGCGGACATACAAAACCTCAAATAAAATGATGCTTCCAGTATATCACAGCTGCGGCGCTCTGGACAGCCGTATGCGCGGTTAAATTCCGGGAAAACCGCTTTCCCAAAGCGCAAAAGCATTGGGAAAGCGGGCAAACGGAGATAAAAAAGGCGGTCCGCGCACGGTTTTTCCATACTTTTTACACGGCGCTGCGCCTGGACACCTTGACTTTACTGCGGTAGAGTGATAACATAGTGCACAGACAAAGAGGAGGTGAGGCGGATGCAGAGCCACCATTCGCCGTCGGAAAAGCGGCTGTTCCGGGCCATATCCCTGCTGAAGGACGAAAAGGAGTGCGAGGCCTTTTTCGAGGACATCTGCACCATCAAGGAGATCATGGACATGGCGCAGCGGCTCGACACCGCCTGCCTCCTGGACGAGGGGCTGAACTACCAGACGATCTCCAGGAAGGCGGGCGTGAGTTCCACCACCATCAGCCGGGTGGCCAGGTGCCTCAATTACGGCAGCGGGGGATACAAAACCGTGCTTTCGCTGCTGAAGGAGAAAGAAAATGCCGATGAGATTTGACATGAACGTGCTGGACGAGACCGAGCTGATCGCCTATGCGCTGAGGGAACTGTACATGCAGGCGGGCTACCGGCGCTACCGCATGAGCAAGTTCGAGGAGTACGATCTGTACAGCCGCAACAAAAGCTTTCTGGGCACGGACGAGATCGTCACCTTTACCGACACCAACGGCAAGCTCATGGCCCTGAAGCCGGACGTCACGCTGTCCATCATACGCAATACCCCGGACGGCGAGGGCGCGGCGCGCCTGTGCTACAACGAAAACGTGTACCGCGCCGCGAAGGGAGGGCCGTTCAAAGAAATCATGCAGACGGGCGTGGAATGCATCGGCGGCGTGGACGCCTCCTGCGTGAGCGAGGTGGTCGCCCTGGCGGCAAGGAGCCTCTCCATACTTGGCCCCAGATGGGCGCTGGCCGTATCCGACGTGGACCTGCTGGGGGCCTTCGCGCGCCGGGCGGGCCTGGAAGATGAAAGCGATCTGGTCTTTGCGCTGGCCGCGCAAAAGAACCTGCACGAGATACGGGCGCTGTGCCGCCGCAAAGTCATAGCGGCAGACCAGGAAGAGGCGCTCATCGGGCTTCTGTCCGTAAGCTGCCCGGTGCTTAAAGCCCCGGAACGGATCGGGTCCCTTTGCGCCAGGTGCGGCGTCAAGGAGGACATCCGCGTGCTGAAGGCGGTAATGGACCGCCTCGAAGCGGAGGGCCTTTCCCAAAACGTGCAGCTGGATTTCTCCTGCGCCGGGGACATGCGTTACTACAACGGCATCATTTTCAAGGGCTACATCGAGGGCGTGTCCCAGAGCGTGCTTTCGGGCGGCCAGTACGATTCTCTCATGCGCCGCATGGGCAAAAAGGGCGGGGCGGCAGGCTTCGCCGTGTATCTCGACAGGCTCGAGCGCCTGGAAAAGGCAGGTGGGGACAGATGCTGAACATCGCTCTTCCCAAGGGGCGGCTGGGCGAAAAGGTGTACGCTATGTTTGCCCGCGCCGGCTTCGATTGCCCCGGCATCCTGGAGGACAGCCGCAAGCTCGTTTTTGAGAATCCCGAAAAGCAGGTGCGCTATTTCTGGGTGAAGCCCTCGGACAGCGCCATCTACGTGGAGCGCGGCGCGGCGGATATCGGCGTGGCGGGGAAAGACATCCTTTTGGAGTACAGGCCTGACGTGTATGAGCTTTCCGACTTGGAGACCGGCAAATGCCGCATGGCCGTGGCAGCGCCGAAGGGCTGGCGGGACGACGGCATAAGGACGCTGCGCGTAGCCACCAAGTTTGCCTTTATCGCGCGGGAGTATTACGCTTCCCAGGGCCGCGACATCGACGTCATCCACCTGAACGGCTCCATCGAGATCGCGCCGATCCTGGGGCTGTCGGACGTGATCGTGGACATCGTGGAGACGGGTACGACGCTCAGGGAAAACGACCTGGAGGTCATTTCCACCATCACGGAAATCAGTGCCAGGCTCATATGCAACAAGGCGAGTTTCCGTTTTAAGCAGCAGGAGATCATGCACGTCGCCGAAGGGCTGAAGCGCACGAAGGAAGGATAAACCGATGATACGTATTTTCAGGCTGGACGAAATGAACCGGGACGAGGTGTTCGCCCGGGAGGAACACAAAACCGACGTGAGCGGTGCCGTGCGGGATATCATTTCAGACGTGCGCGAAAGGGGCGACGAAGCGCTCTTCGAATACGCGCGCAAGTTCGACCGCGTTTCGATAGACAGTCTCCGCGTGAGCGAGGAGGAGATCGACCGGGCAGTGGAAGATACCGAGCCGGAGTTTAAGCGCATCCTCGAAAGGGCCGCGGCCAACATAAAGGCGTTCCACTCCCGGCAGGTCCGCACAGGCTTTGCCGTGAGCATGGAAAACGGGGTGGTGCTGGGCCAGAAGATCGAGCCCATCGAGCGGGTGGGCCTGTACGTGCCGGGCGGCACGGCGGCGTATCCCTCCTCGGTGCTGATGGACGCGATACCGGCGAAGCTCGCCGGGGTAAAGGAACTATGCATCGCCACGCCTCCGCAGAAGGACGGCTGCGTAGCCCCGGCCATCCTGGCGGCCGCCCGCGTGGCGGGCGTGGACACCGTATACAAAATGGGCGGCGCCCAGGCCGTGGCGGCGCTGGCCTACGGCACCCGCACGGTCAGGCGCGTGGACAAGATCGTTGGCCCCGGCAACGCCTACGTGACCGAAGCGAAGCGGCAGGTGTTCGGACGCGTTGCCATCGATATGATCGCCGGCCCCAGCGAGATCATGATCGTGGCGGATGAAAACTCCAGCGCCCGGGAGCTGGCCGCCGACCTGCTCAGCCAGGCGGAGCACGACAGGCTCTCCAGCGCCGTGCTGATCACGCCTTCCGAGCGCCTCGCTTTTGAGGTGCAAAAGGAACTGGAAGTGCAGATCAAGCGCCTCGAGCGCCGTGACATCGCCCGCGTATCCATAGACGAGCGGGGAAAGATCATCGTCACAAAGAGCATAGACGAGGCGGTGGACGCGGCAAACGAGCTGGCCCCCGAGCACCTGGAACTGTGTGTGGACGAGCCCTTCGCCCTGCTGGGCAAGGTCAAAAACGCGGGCTCCGTGTTCCTGGGGCGTTCCTGCCCGGAGGCGCTGGGAGATTATCTGGCCGGCCCCAACCACACGCTGCCCACCATGGGCACCGCCCGCTTTTCCAGCCCCCTGTCGGTGGACGATTTCATCAAAAAGACGCAGTTCACCTTTTATACCCGCGAGGCGCTGAAGGACGCGGCGCAGGACGTGGCGTATTTCGCCCGCAAGGAGGGCCTGACCGGCCACGCCTACAGCGCCCTGGTGCGCACGGAGGAAAACTGAATGAGCCGGTTTCTCAGCGAAAGATTCGCTTCGCTTGAGCCTTACACGCCGGGCGAGCAGCCCCGGGACATGGCGTACGTAAAGCTAAACACCAACGAGTCGCCGTTCCCGCCCTCGCCGGAAGCGGCCGAGGCCGCCGCCCAGGCGGCGCGACGCCTGAACCTGTATTCCGATCCCTGCCTTACGTGTCTGCGAAAGGAGCTTTCGCGGGTGTACGGCGTACAGGAAGAAAACGTCCTGTGCTTTAACGGCTCCGACGAAGCGCTGCTTCTGTGCTTCATGGCTTTCTGCGACGGGCAGCATCCCGCGGCCTTCGCGGACATCACCTACGGCCTGTATCCGGTTCTGGCAAACGTCACGGGCGCGCCCTTCGAGGTGATCCCGCTGAAGGACGATCTCACGCTTAACGCAAATGATTATGTCGGCATCGGCAAAACGGTGTTTATCGCAAACCCCAACGCGCCCACGGGCATCGCGCTTGCGCCGGATGAGATACGCCGTATCGCCCAAAGCAACCCGCAAAACGCGGTGGTGGTGGACGAAGCCTACGTGGACTTCGGTGCCGAAAGCTGCCTAGGTCTGCTGAATGAATGCGAGAACCTCGTGATCGTGCGCACCTTCTCCAAGTCCCGTTCGATGGCAGGGGCGCGCCTGGGCTTCGTGATCGCCGGCGAGGAACTAATCCGGGACCTGGACGCCCTGCGCTATTCCGTAAATCCCTACAACGTCAACAGCATGACCCTGGCGGCGGGGGAGGCGACGGTGAAAAACGAAGCCTGGATGCATTCCTGCGCACAGACGATATGCTTGAACCGCACCTGGACAGAGAAGGAGCTCAAAGCCCTCGGATTTGAAATGACCCCGTCCAAAGCCAATTTCCTGTTCGTCCGCCATCCCCGCATCGGCGGAAAGGAGCTGTACCTCAAACTGAAGGCCCGGGGCGTGCTGGTGCGCCACTTTGACAGGGACCGCATCCGCGATTTCAACCGCGTCACGGTGGGCTCCCTGGACGATATGAAGGCGCTGGTGCGCGAGACCAAAGCCATACTGGAGGAGATCAAATGAGACAGTCTGAAATCACCCGTCTGACCGGCGAGACCGACATCCGCCTGAAGCTTGAACTGGACGGCTCCGGCAAAAGCGAAGTTGACACGGGTGTGGGTTTTCTCGACCATATGCTGGCGGCTTTCGCCAAGCACGCCCGCTTCGACCTTGCCGTTTGCTGCAAAGGGGATACGCAGGTGGACGACCACCACTCGGTGGAAGATGTCGGCATCGCCCTGGGACAGGCCTTCCTGGAAGCGCTGGGGGACAAAAAGGGCATTTCCCGCTTCGGCTGTTTTCTGCTGCCCATGGACGAAGCGCTGGTGATGAGCGCGGCGGATATCTCCGGCCGGGCGCATCTGGAATTTGACGTGCCCATGCCCTGTCAAAAGGTTGGCTCCTTTGATACGGAGCTGGTAAAGGAATTCTTCCTGGGCTTTGTGCGCTCTGCCGGGATCACCCTGCACCTGAAGCTCATGAGCGGCGAAAACACCCACCACATCATCGAGGCCGCCTTCAAGTCCGCCGCCCGAAGCCTTAAGCAGGCAGTGAGCCCGGACGCCGCTTTCCCGGACGACGTGCCGTCCACCAAAGGAGTGCTGTGATGATCGCGATCGTCGATTACGGCGTGGGCAACCTGTTTTCGCTGGAATGCTCCTTCCAGGCTATCGGCCAGAGGGCAGTGGTCACGAACGACCCTGAGGTGATCCGCGCCGCGGACAGGCTCGTGCTGCCGGGCGTAGGCGCCTTCGGGGACGCGGCGGAAAAGCTGAAAAAAACGGGCCTGGGCGAAGCGGTAAAGCGGGAAGCCGCAGGCGGGAAGCCGCTGCTGGGCATATGCCTGGGCATGCAGCTGCTGTTTGAAAACAGCTTCGAGTTCGGCTTCCACGCGGGCCTGGGCCTGCTGAAGGGGTCGGTAAAGCCGATCTCCGAGGTGATCCCGGCCTCCCTCAAGATCCCCCAGATCGGCTGGAACGCCCTTTCCATCCTGCACCCGTCGCCCCTTTTCCGCTTTATCCGGAATGGGGACTATGTATACTTCGTGCATTCCTATCACGCCACGGGATGCGAGGATTCGCTCCTGGCCACCTGCGATTACGGCGCGCCGCTCACCGCGGCGGTCCAGAAGGAGAATGTGTTCGGCTGCCAGTTCCATCCCGAGAAGAGCGGGAGCGTAGGCCTGAGTATCCTCAGGGCCTTCTGCGGGGAGGAGGAAGCATGCTGATCTTCCCGGCCATAGACCTGGTGGGCGGTCAGGCGGTGCGCCTGTACAGGGGCGATTACAAACAGATGACCGTGTACGACCCCGCCCCCGAAAACACGGCCCGCGCTTTCCGGGATATGGGCATGGACTGCGTGCACATCGTGGACCTGGAAGGCGCGCGGGACGGCGGCACCCCGAACTTCGACGCGGTATGCCGCATCAAGCGGGAAAGCGGGCTGTTCTGCGAGATCGGCGGAGGCATACGCACGCTGAACACCGTGGAAAAGTATCTGTCTGCCGGGCTCGACCGCGTGATCCTGGGCACGGCGGCGTTCACCGACAAAGCATTTCTGCGTGCCTGCCTGAGTAAGTACGCGGACCGCGTCGCCGTGGGCCTGGACATCCGTGACGGAAAGCCTGCCGTGAAGGGCTGGCTGGAAACGGTAGACACGGACGCCTTCGACTTTGCCGCGGAGCTCTGCGGCATGGGCGTTAAAACCATCATCTGCACCGACATCTCACGGGACGGCGCCATGCGCGGCGCGAACCGAGAGCTGTACAGGCGCCTGTCAGAATCGCTGAAGGTGAACATCACGGCAAGCGGCGGTGTGAGCACGCTGGAGGATGTGAAGGCATTAAGACTCCTGGGCCTGTACGGCGCCATCATCGGCAAGGCGTACTACGAAGGCACCGTGGATCTGAAAGAGGCGAAGGAGGCGGCAAGGTGATCACCAAACGCATCATACCCTGTCTGGACGTGAAGGACGGGCGCGTGGTGAAGGGAGTAAACTTCCTGAACCTCAAAAACGTGGCCTCCCCCGTGGAACTGGCCGAGGCCTATTCCCAGGGCGGCGCGGACGAGCTGGTGTTTTACGACATCACCGCCTCCGCCGAGGGCCGCGCCCTGTTCACGGACATCCTGGCCGAGACCGCACGGCGCGTGTTCATCCCCCTCACGGTGGGCGGCGGCATCAATACGGTGAACGATTTCGAACGTGTGCTGTCCTGCGGCGCGGACAAGGTGAGCGTCAACAGCGGCGCCATCCGCGATCCCGGGCTGATCGAAAGGGCGGCGAAGCTCTACGGCAGCCAGTGCGTGGTGCTGTCCGCCGACATCAAGCGCGTAAACGGCGCCTACCGGGTGTTCGCCAAGGGCTTTCGGGAGGATACGGGGCTGGAGGCCATATCGTGGCTCAGGCGCGGCGTGGACATGGGCGCGGGCGAGATCGTGGTGAACTCCATAGACACCGACGGCGTCAAAAAGGGCTTCGACCTGGAACTGCTCAGAGAGGTCACGCAGGCGGTGAACGTGCCGGTGATCGCCTCGGGCGGCGCGGGCAGCATACAGGACTTCATCGAGCTGTTCAAAACCCTGCCCGGCGTGGACGCGGGCTTAGCGGCCTCGATCTTCCATTTTTCCGAGGTCTCGATCATGGATCTGAAAAAAGAAATGGCGCTGCGGGGCATCCCGGTGCGGCTGTGAGGTGATAATATGATAGACGTAAATGAACTCAGGTTCGACGAAAACGGCCTGATCCCCGCCGTGGTGGCGGACTGGATCACGAAGAAGGTGCTGACCCTCGCGTACATGAACCGGGAAAGCCTGGAAATCACCATGCAGAAGGGCCTGACCTGTTTCTGGTCGCGCTCGAGAAAGCAGCTGTGGCTCAAGGGGGAAACCAGCGGGAACTACCAGCACGTGGTGTCCATCACCGCGGACTGCGACAGGGACGCGCTGGTGGTGCTGGTAAAGCCGGACGGCCCCGCCTGCCACCTCGGCACGGAAAGCTGCTTCGAATATCCCGTGTGGGAGAGCGACGAGCTGCACGAGTTTTCCTACGAAGGCCTGATGAAGCTCATCGAGGGCCGGAAGACCGAAAAGAAGGAAGGCTCCTATACCACCTATCTTTTCGAGAAAGGCCTGGACAAGATCCTCAAAAAGGTGGGTGAAGAGAGCACGGAAGTGATCATCGCCGCCAAGGCCGAGGACAAAAAGGAGACGATCTACGAGATCGCAGACCTGGCCTACCACGTGATGGTGCTCATGACCCAGGCGGGCATCACCCTGGAGGACATCCATCAGGAGCTCGCCTCCCGCCACGTGATCGACAAAAAGGTGAAGCAGGAGAAGATGACCTGAAAGAACTGCCCGGAAAGCTGCAAAAGATGATGACAGGCGCTTTGGTCTATGGTATAATCAGCTTACAGGATTGTCTGTAGGGAGGGCCGTATGAAAAAGACGCTGTTCATCTGCTTTCTGCTGATACCGGCACTGGCGCTGGGCGGCTGCGGTTTGTTCGGCAGGAAATACGCTTACCGCAAGCTTTCAGACGGCACGGTGGAGATCACAAAGTACAACGGAAAAGCCGAGGTACTGGAGATCCCTTCTCAGCTGGACGGGAAAACCGTCACGAGCATAGGCACTTATGCATTTTCAGACTGCAACAGCTTAAGATCGGTCACGATCCCCGGCAGCGTGAAGAATATTGGCGAATTGGCGTTTTTGTTCTGCAGGAACCTGACCTCGGTAACGCTCGGGAAGGGCGTGACGAAAATCGGCGATTCCGCGTTTTCCAATTGTCGGGTGCTGACCTCGGTCACGATCCCTGACGGCGTGACTGACATAGGCGATTATGCTTTTTACATGTGCGAGATGCTGACATCGGCAACGCTCCCTTACAGCGTGAAGCATATAGGCAAAGATGCTTTCAGCGTGCAGAAGACAGGCAACGGTTCTTTTACGGCTCCCATCGAAGGGCTTACCGTCAGCCTGCAGGAGGATTCCTACGCGGAACAGTACTGCCGTGAAAACGGCATAAAGTACGTATATTCCGACTGATAGGGTCGGTTCAGAGATTAACGCCTAAAAGCCAAACCGCGCATTCCATGCCCGCCGGCATCTGCCGGCGGGCTTTTCATCAAAAGACCAAATACAAACCGAGGCTGCTGCAGAGCCCCCATAATTCTTAAGGAGGTTTGGAGGGGCAGCGCCCCTTGATTTCAATCCGCAGGGCCGGCTTTGCCGGCCCGAGGATCGATTTTTGCGCCGGGAGCGCAGCAAAGCGGAGACGACCGGAGCAAAGAATCGCTGCATTGCAGTTTTTGCTAAAACTCCGCAGAGTTTTAGCAAAAACTGAAAACCTGTCTCTACATCCGGAAACCATCAGGCGTTTCGGAAAAACAAACAATCAAATGTATCCAAAACCAAACCGCCGGGAATGAAATCCCATTTCATTCCCGGCGAAAATCTGCCCTGCAGCCCGTTTAAATCGCGTCGTTCACCGCGTTCATCAGCGCCCAGTCGCCCCGGGCGATGGCGGTCTTGCACACGGCCTTCACACAGTCGCGGCTGGCGGTGCGGGCGTAGAGCCTCAGGGCATCTAAAGCTTCTTTCCCGCCGTCCAGGGCCTTGGATATCACCATATCGGAGATTTCCTCATCCGCGAAGGGGGAAAGGTCGCTCACCCGCGCCCAGAGTCCCTCGTCGCACAGCTTTTCCAGCAGGCCTTTGTGCGCCTCCGCGTCCAGGTACGGCGCGGCGTTCAGAACGACGTCGGCGGCTTCCGCCTGGCCGAGCTCCCGGGAGGCGGTGAGGGCGATGCTTTTGAGCAGCTCCTGATCCCGGATGGAGGAAAGGTTCTGCTTGAGCCACAGCCAGTTGCGGGCTTCCAGCGCAGCGGACGCGATCTGGTCCCGCAGCGCGTCCTTGTCTTCCGGCTGAACGTCTGAAACAGCAGGATCTTCTGCAGCTGCCTGGGCTTCGCCTGCGTCCGCCGGGCGCTCTTCCCCGCGGCTTTCTTCGTTTGCCGGGGCTTCTTCGGGCGCTTCGGGATCTTCGGGCGCCGCGTCTTCTGCCTGCTCGGGCTCCGCGTGCTGCGCCTCCATGGTCTGGGCGAAGTTCACCGCGGCGTCCCGGAGCTTTCCGAACAGGCTCTCCGCGCCGGCCTTCGCCTTGTCGGCAAAGTCGTTCACGGCGGGGGAGGAGGCCGCGCGCCTTACGCCGTTCACCGCGTCCACCAGCGTGTCCACCATGCCCCTTTTCAGGAAGGGGGCCAGCTTTTTAAGGGACGCCATGTCCAGCGTGTCGGCGTTTTCCATCACCAGGCGGAACAGATGCTCCTTTTTGAGGAAGGGCGCGAAGGACGAAAGCTGCTCCGCAGTGAGGGGAGAGACCTGATGCAGCTTTTCGCCAAGCGTTTCCTGCGTAAGGAAGGGCGCCAGATGCAAAAGCGTCTTCCGGTCGATGGGGCCCTGATACGCTTCCACCATCGCGCTGATCTTTTCGCGGCTCATGAAGGGCGCCAGGTCCACCAGGGCTTCCAGGCTCATGGGGCTTTCATCCGCGCCGTCTTTTGCTTCGGGCGCGAAGGCGCTTTCTTCGGCGCCGTCGTCTTCTTCGGCGTCTTCCTCTTCGCCGTCCTCGTCGCCGCCCAGGGCGCTTTTGCAGGCGTCAAAGGCGTTTGACAGCGCGCCGCCCACGCGGCTGAAGATGGCGTTTCCGATCTCGGAGGCGGTCTGCGCCGTGCGCTTCGCCGCTTCCTTCAGTCCTTCCACCACGTCGGGATCGAACAGCGGCTCGTCTTTGGCGTCTTCGGCGGCCCGCTCCGGTTCGGCGGACTGCTTCAGAAGCTGCTCCATCGTCACTCCGAACAGGCGGGAAATATTCAGAAGGGATTCGATGTCCGGCAGCGCGGCGCCGGTCTCCCACTTGGACACTGCCTGATGGGAAACGCCCAGCGCGGCGGCCAGCTGCTGCTGCGTCATGCGGAAGCTGACGCGCAGACGGGCGATGTTTTCACCCACATATTTATTGTTGATAGGCATTGCATAGTCCTCCTTTTCCATGTCGCTGTGCGCAGTATACCATATTCAACTATCGGTTGCAAGCAACCATTAGTAGAATTTACAAACGTCTAACCTGCGCCGAAGTGTAAAATATTAGCACTCTTAAATGTTGAGTGCTAAAAATCTCTTGACGAAACCTGCCGCAGGGTATACAATTGCACCATCACATCAGGAGGCGATACATATGTCGGAAAAAGGCAATATTTCCATACATGCGCAAAATATCATGCCCGTCATCAAAAAATGGCTGTATTCGGACAAGGACATCTTTCTTCGGGAACTGGTGAGCAACGGCTGCGACGCCATCAGCAAGTATAAAACCCTCGCCCGCAGCGGCGACGCCCCGGAGCGCGAAAACTACCGCGTGGACGTGGTGGTGGACAAGCCCGCCGGCACCCTCACCATCTCTGATAACGGCATCGGCATGACCGCAGAGGAGATTAAAAAGTACATCTGCCAGGTGGCGTTCTCCGGCGCGGAGGAGTTTTTAAAGCAGTACAAGCCCGACCAGGGCGAAAACGGCGGCATCATCGGCCACTTCGGCCTGGGCTTCTACAGCGCGTTCATGGTATCCAAAAAGGTCGTCATCGAGACCCTGTCCTGCCAGGCAGGGGCCAAGGCCGCGAAATGGACCAGCGAGGACGGCATGGAATACGAGCTGGAGCCCTCAGGCCGCACCGAGCCCGGCACCTCCGTCATCCTGTACATCAACGAGGACGACAGCGAGTTCCTGGATAAGTGGACGGTGCGCTCCACGCTGGAAAAGTACTGCGCCTTCATGCCCACGGAGATCTACTTAAGCGAGAATGTGCCCGAGGCGCCCAAGGCCGAAAAGCCCGAAGAAGAAAAGGCCGATCAGCCCGAAGCGGAAGACGGCGATAAAAAAGAAGAAGAGGCGCCCCGCAAGGAAGAGCCGGTGCTGGTGAACGATACACAGCCTCTTTGGATGAAGAAGCCCTCCGACTGTACGGACGAGGAATACAAAAGCTTCTACACCAGGGTGTTCCACGAGTACGACGAGCCGCTGTTCTGGATACACTTAAACGCCGAGTTTCCATTCAACCTCAAGGGCATCCTGTATTTCCCCAGGCTCAAAAACGAGTTCAGCGCCAACGAGGGCGTGATCAAGCTGTTCAACAACCAGGTCTTCGTGGCGGACAACATCAAGGAGGTCATCCCGGAGTTCCTGATGCTCCTCAAGGGCGTGATCGACTGCCCCGACCTGCCGCTGAACGTGTCCCGCTCCTTCCTGCAGAACGACGGCTACGTGCGCAAGATGAGCGATTACATCACCCGCAAGGTGGCTGACCGCCTGGTGAGCGAGTTCAACACCCGCCGCAGCGAATATCAGGGCTACTGGAAGGACATCCATCCCTTCGTGAAGTACGGCTGCATCAAGGACGAAAAGTTCTACGAGCGCGTGAAGGACGCCGTGATCTTCCGCACCACGGCGGACGAATATCTGACCGCGAAGGAATACAAGACCAAGAACGTGGACGAAGGCAAGGACTTCGTGATGTACTATACCTCCGACGAGAAGCGCCAGGCTCAGATGATCGAAATGTTCACCTCCCAGGGTATCGACGTGGCGGTGATGGACACCCTCATCGACAACAACTTCATGAGCTTCATGGAGTATTCCGGCAAGGACGACAAGATCCAGTTCCGCCGGGTTGACGCGGGCGTGGACGGCCTGACGGACGACGTGAAGGCGGACGAGGAGCAGGAAAAGAAGCTGAAGGAGATCTTCCAGACCGCGCTGGACGACAAGGATCTGGACGTGAAGCTGGTGAGCCTGAAGAGCGACGAGCTGCCCGCCATGATCACGGTGGAAGAGCAGTCCAGGCGCTTTACGGAGATGAGCCGCCAGTGGGGCGGCGGCATGACGCTGCCCGAAAAGCGCACCCTTACGCTGAACCTCAAGCATCCGCTGGTGGCGTACCTGAACGGCGACGGCGCCGATGAAGAGACCCGCAAGCTCGTGTGCGAGCAGATCGTGGACCTGGCGGAAATGGCGCGCCAGCCGCTGGTGGCGGAGCGCATGGTGGCCTTCCTCAGGCGCAGCAACCAGATCCTGTGCAAGGCTGTGGAAAACAAGTGAAACTGAATAAGATCGCTCTGTGGGGGATGGTGCTTTTGATGGCGCTGTCCCTCAGCGCATGTACAAAAAACAAAAGCGAAACGCGCGAGCTTTTCGCCATGGATACCTATATGACCCTGACTGCGTATGGCGAAAGCGCAGATAAAGCGCTGGACGACGCGGTCAGGCTCATAAACGAAAACGACGCCCGGTGGTCAGTCACCCGCCCCGAAAGCGAGGTCAGCCGCTTAAACGCGCAAAAAAGCGCTGCTGTAAGCGAAGAGACGAAGCAGCTGCTCGGGCGCGCGTCGGAGATGAGCGCCTTCACGGACGGCGCGTTCGATCCCACGGTATACCCCCTGGTGAAGGCCTGGGGCTTTACGACGGGCGCGCACCGGGTGCCCGGCGACGAAGAGATCGGCGGCCTTCTGGAACTGGTGGGCATGGATAAACTGAGCCTTTCAGGCGCGGAGGCGTCCCTGTCGGGCGGCGCGCAGATCGACCTTGGCGGCATCGCCAAGGGCTACACGGGAGACATGGTGCTTTCCCTTTTGCGGAAAGCGGGCGTGAAAAGCGCGATCGTCAACCTGGGCGGCAACGTGCAGACCCTCGGCTCCAAGCCCGACGGCTCTGCCTGGCGCATCGGCATCCGTTCGCCTTACGGGAGCTCCCTGCTGGGCACGGTAGAAGTGAGGAACATGTGCGTCATCACCTCCGGCGCCTACGAGAGAAGCTTCACCGTGCCAGACGGAACGGTGTACGGCCACATCATTTCCCCGTTCACGGGCCGGCCCGTTCAAAACGCCTGCGTGTCCTCCACGGTGGTGGCGGAAGAGGGCGGCACGGCGGACGCGCTCTCCACGGCGCTGTTCGTGATGGGGCCGGAAAAGGCGGCGGAATTCTGGAAGGCACACGGCGGTTTTGAATTCCTGATGCTGGATGATCAGGGAACGCTGTATGCCACTGAAGGCATTTTAAGCAGCTTTACGTCTGCAAACGGCGGGGACGTAAAAACGGTATGCGAAATAAAACGGTAAGAGCCTGCATTTTCGCCGTGCTGGCGGTATTCCTGCTTGCGCTGGCCGGCACGGCGCTGACCCTGCGCCGGGACGGCGGGGAAAGCATAGAGATCGTGTCCGACGGCACGGTGGTGTATTCCGGCCCCGCGAAAGCGGAGGGTGAGCCTGTGTACGTGCCCGTCCAGACCGAAAGGGGCATGAACCTGGTGCGCATCGACGCCGAAGGCGTGTGCGTGGAAAGCGCGGACTGCCCGGGTCAGGAGTGCGTGAGCTCGGGATACCTCAAAAGCGCGTATCTGCCCGTAGTGTGCCTTCCGCACCGGCTGGTGATACGCTTTGCCAAAACGCCCGGCGAAGGGGCACCGGACGCGGTGAGCGAATGAAGACGAGAAAGCTTACGGCCATGGCGCTCATGACCGGCGCCGCCCTGATGATCCACTATGTGGAAAGCCTCCTGCCGGCGCTGGTGCCGGTGCCGGGGGTCAAGCCGGGCCTTGCCAATATCGTGACGCTCCTGGCGCTGTACATGTTTGCGCCCCGGGACGCGCTTCTGATCGTGGCGGCGCGCCTGATTCTGGGGGCGTTTGTCGGCGGCAGCTTTTCCGCGCTTCTGTACGCGGCGGCGGGCAGCGCCGTGAGCCTGGCAGTGATGCTGCCCCTGTCCCGCGTGCTTCCGCCCAGGTACATGTATCTGGCCAGCATCCTGGGCGCGGCGGGCCACAACTTGGGGCAGATCGCGGTGGCTGTGGCAGTCACGCGCACGCCGTCCCTCGTGGTCTACCTGCCCGTTCTGACGCTTTCCGGCTGTATAGCCGGCGCGTTCACGGGCTTTTGCGCCTCGTTTGCATACCTCCGCCTGATCAAAAAGTAAACTGCCCGCATCTGAACAGCCACACAATTTAACGGAAAACAACGGCTTTTTCCGTGAACATTTGCGCGCCTTATGCGTATAACAATGTGCAGGCAAAAAGCCTGAGGAAGGAAGAAACACACATGAAAAAGATGATCGCACTGATACTGAGCGTTATGATGGCCCTGCCCGTTTTCGCCGTTGCGGAACAGGCGGAGATCGGCTTTGACGACCTTGCCGGACTGGAATGGAGCTTTTTGAGCGGCGTAGGCGCCTGGTCCACGGATATGCGGTTCCAGGAAGACGGCTCGTTCAGCGGGGAGTTCCATGACAGCGAGATGGGGGAATTCGGCAAGGATTATCCGGGCGGCACCGTTTACTGCTGCTCCTTTGCGGGCCGCATGAGCCTTGCGGGACAGGCGGACGAATACGCCTGGAAGGTGCACGTCGATCAGCTGAAGGTCAACGAAGAGGTGGGCAGCGAGTATATCGACGACGGCATCCGCTTCGTGATCGTCGAGCCTTACGGCATCAGCGAGGGCGACGACATGCTTCTGTACAGGCCGGGCACCCCCGTGAATGTGCTGAGCGAAGACATGTATCTGTGGGCTCACGTGATGGACGACGGGGAGCCTGCTGAAGCGCTCGAAACCTGGTTTCTGATGAGCGAAAAGAACGAATCCGGCTTTGTGGGATATTCCTTTGACGAAGCGGGCTTCGCAAATCCCTGGATCGATGTGACGGAGGAGGAGCTGATCCAGACTGTCGGCGTGTACTTCGGCGTGCCGGACGGGGCCGAGAACGTCGTTTACCGCGTTCTGCCTGACGCAGAACTTGCCGAGATGCAGTTTACCATCGGCGATGACGAGTTCTGCGCCCGCATCCAGTCCGCCGCCCTGGAGTACGGCCAGCTGATGAACATCGCCGACATGTACTTTGCCTGGGAAAACGAGCAGGCCATCACGGTGCAGCACTGCTACGGCACCATCGCGCAGGCGCAGACCGGCAGCGAGGACTGGGCGGAGCTGTGCCTGTGGTACGACCTGGTGCCGGGCCTGATGTACTCCCTGTCCGTTTCGACCACCGACCCGGACGGCCTGGATCTGACGGCGATCGCGGAGCAGGTATATATCCCGATGCAGGGAGACTGCTGAACAGCGGTTCGCGCCGGAAATGAAATACGATTTCATTTCCGGCGGTTTGGCTTTTGGGGCCGTTTGCTTGTTTCCGATCCGACACGTCTGATGGTTTCCGGCATCTGTGACAGGTCTTCAGTTTTTGCTAAAACTCTGCGGAGTTTTCGGGCGCAAAAACTGTAAGGAAGCGATTCTTTGCTCTGGTCGTCTCCGCTTTGCTTCGCTCCCGGCGCAAAAATCGCTCCTCGGGCCGGCAAAGCTGGCCCTGCGGATTGAAAATGGAGGGGCACGCCGCCCCTCCAAGCCACCCTCTTGTTTTTCAGGCTTCTGCAATAGAATCTTTTAACTGCGCAGATCCGCCGCATAGCGGATCGCGTTTTTTTTCGCTGTGCCTTATTTTCTACCTGCAGTATGGGAGAGCATGAACTCCGCCTCCTGCTGCATAGCCTGGGTCCTCGACGACCCCGAAAAGCCGTGGTTCTGGCCTTTCATCACCACGAGCGAAGAGCTCGGAAACGCGTCGAGCGCCCTTTGCGAATAGCTGATCGGCACCAGCCCGTCCCTGTCCCCGTGCAGGATCAGCACGTCTCCCGGATACGCCTTCATCACCTCGTAGATGTCGAAGGAGACCGCGTCCTGGCCGTATATCCTGCCGATGGTGACGCCCAGTGCCTGATACGTTTCGGGAAAGCTGCCGTCGGGCAACTGCACTTTCTTCGCGTCGTCCTGCAGCACGTAGGCGGGAAACTCGATCGCCAGCGCCCTGACGAGCGCGGGATGTTTGGCTGCCACATAGGTGCTCACAAAGCCGCCCTGGCTCGCGCCCCACAGGAAGATGTCGCCAAAGCGCGCGTCATTGGCAAAGCGGTCCAGTATCGCCTCCAGGTCGGCGGCTTCCGTCAGTACGCTCATCTGCGTCATGGTTCCGTCGCTGCGGGAAGAAAACCCGCCGCCGCAGAAATCAAAGTTATACGTGGCGAAGCCCCGCTGCTGGAAAAAACGGGCGTAATCCTGCTGGCCCAGGCGGTTTCCGCCGAAACCGTGCGACAGGATCACCAGCGGGACCTGGCCTTTGCCCGCGGGTACGGTCAGCTCCCCGTATATCCTGCCGAGGCTTCCGTCGATATATACTGCTTCCATCACTTTTTCCTTTCGTTCCTCACCGGTCGTGTATTTTGCGGCGATGTCGTCGAGCGTGCCCCAGAATTCGTCCGCGTCCGCCAGAACGTAGTTGACGCCGTCCGCCTCGAGCCATTCCCAGTCAAAAGAGATCGTATATTCGCTGCCGCCTGAGAGCGTAAAGCGCAGCGCGGGATACCAGTCGGTTTTGAATTCGTCCGCGGGCTTGACGACTTTGATATACTGCAGGGCCTTCAGGATCGCGGCTATCTCCTCCGGATCGCGGGTGACGAAATCGTTTTGCGTTCCTTCGCCGGCGTTGTCGCTGAAGCGTATGCACGCGACACTTTCGCCGGCCTGGACATCGGCAAACATCCGGTCGAACCCCATCAGGCGCAGAAACTCGGTCTGGGTATCCGCCGTGCCCCGGTTCAGGCACAGCAGGGCCAGGATCATGCTCAGGATGCGTTTCATGTCTTAGTCCTCCGGGTACATGATATTCATCAGGCTTCCGCCCTGCGGAAATGCAAAAGCGAAAGCGCACCTGCAGGCAGGAAGTAGGCGCACCATATCAGCAGCGCAACCACTCCGCCGTTGCTGGTCTCGCCGCCCGTCATGCCGGAAAACACGCCCGTCATCGGCATGACGAAGCAGCCGGCAAAAAAGGCGCCGTGGATCATCAGCAGATACTTCAGCCATTTGTCCGCGCGGTTTTGCGCCCTCATGGACAGGCCGACGAAAAACGTGGAAAGCGCCATCATGCCGTAGCCGAGCAGGTCGTAGGAGAACAGCAGCCCGCCGCGCCTGAAGTCCAGGATCAAAGCGGCCTGGCCCTCCAGCCTGTCCAGGCGCACCGTGGTGGTCTGGGCAAAGTATACGATATATATCAGCACCGCGTAGATCGCGGAAAAGACCGTGCCTGCATCCGCGGCTGCCTTCCGGTCCGCGGGGCACTCGGCGCGGAATCCGGAAACCATCATGATATACCCGATCGGCAGGAACATGCACACGACGTAGGAGCCGAAGGTATAATCGATCGCCAGGCACAGCGCGAAAAGAAGCACTGCTGCGGTCACGATCGCCGAGCCGACCGCCGGGATCTTCCGGTTCATCTGCATTCACCCCGCTTATGTTTAATGATGCCGCGGCAAACCGGCGCCTACACCAGCTGTCCGGGCAGCTTCAGCTTGACTTTCGGCGGGAAGGTCGCGTCGTAGGCTTCAAAGCCCTCCGGGTCGCGCTCCGCGGCAAAGTAGCCATCCGGCGGGCCGTATTCGCCGGTGACGCCGTTCAGGTACCCCGGGATCAGCTCCCGGCAGAGGAAGAAGGAGTCGTCCGCGCCCTCCGGCAGGCCGCGGTAGCGCAGGCCGAATTCACGGGCGAATGTAAAGCCGCTCTTGCCGTAAAACCGGATGTTCCCCTCAAAGCACAGCGCACCGCAGCCGAGGGCCGCCGCCCGCCGCAGGGATTCGTCCAGGAGCAGCTTTCCGTATCCCCGGCGTTTGAGCTCCGGGGCGATGCAGATCGGCCCCATGGTCATGATGGGGATGTCTCTGCCGTCGTCCGCTTTGACGGACGCGCGCATGAACATGTTCTGGCCGATCAGCCTGCCGTCCTTTTCCATCACGAGATCCAGCTCCTTCACGAACGCCGGATCGTTCCTCAGGCGGCGCAGCACGTAATGCTCCACGCATCCTGGTCGGTATACGTTCCAGAAAGACTCGCGAACGAGGTTCTCCACTTGCCGGTGATCGGCCTCAGTCTCCCTGCGGATGACGATGTCTGCTTCGTTCATATTTCAGCTCCTTTGAGCTTTGCCGTCTTTATGTCGTCCCAGGCCCGGTTTTCACACCAGTACACCGTTCTTTCCTGCACATCGAACACCATGGAGACCACCGTGGGGCATACCTCCTGGGAGGCTGCTTTGAGAACAGCGAAGGCGTCCTTTACGCCAAAGTCGTCCGCGGCGTTTTTCAGCATGTTTTCTGCCGACCGGTACCGGTCCAGCCCCATCCAGGGGTGCTTTTCCGAGTCGCCCTTGAAGGGGGAGAAGTTGGTGAGCAGCTGGTAGGCGGGCTTTTCCCGATACAGGCAGCCCTGCCCCGGCACGATGTAAAGCACGTTGCCTTCCGCGTCCGAAAGCGCCGCCATGAAGGTGACGCCTTTTTCGCTGCACACGTTCCCCTTTTCCGCTATGGCGCGCACTTCCGGGAGCGTTTTCTTCTGCGTCAGCAGATCGATGTCCAGTCTGATGATGCTTTCGCTGTTCTCCTTCGGATCGCTGCGCGCGTCGAAAGGCCAGCAGGTGGGCATCCCCACGAAGTCGCCCCGGGCGTTGGCGCCGAAGAGCGGCAGCCAGCCCTCTTTTGCGTCGTTGATCTCTATGTAAACGCCTTCGTCCGTCGGCCTCACCCTGTGCTCCATGCCCAGCAGGTCCAGGTTCCAGCCGATAACGGTCTTTTTGCGGTTCACCGCGATGCTCGTGCACATTCCGCTGCCCTCTTTGAATGGGAGATACTATTCATTATCCTGCCTGCCGCCCGGGAACGAGCCTCCGGAGAAAAGCAGGCTTTCATCAGAAACAAATTATAGCTTTCCTCTGGCACATATGTCAAGGATTACTGGGCGGAACCCGCACCTGTCGGTCAACAGGGCGGAAATGAAGAATGTGCTTGATTTCCGCTGCAGTTTTCGGTACAATCATTGCGAAGCAGTTTCAAACTGCTTCGCAGCGATATGAATTCCTGACGGAATTCGTGATATGCCTGCGGCTCGATATATCCTGCGGATGCGATATGCCCCTGCGGGGCAAGCATGGGATTCATATCATATCGAACGCGAGCGCAGTGAGCGTATATCGGATTGCCCGTAGGGCAATATATCGAATCGCGCCTTAGCGCGATATATCGACGCCTTGCGAAGCAATTCGAAGCTTCTTCGCAGCGATATAAATCCCTGACGGGATTTTCGATATACCCTGGCGGGTTCGATATGCGCTTCGCGCCCGATATGCCCCTGCGGGGCAAGCATGGGATTCATCCCATATCGAACGCGAGCGCAGTGAGCGTATATCGGATTGCCCGTAGGGCAATATATCGAATCGCGCCCGAGCGCGATATATCGACAAATTAAGCAGATTCATATGGCCGATTCCATGACCGGCTTACGGTAAACGACGATCACATTAGGAGGCGTGAGATCCATGAAGATGGTAAAGGACAGGCAACTTTTGATGGCGGCGGATTTTGCCGGCTATCCCCTGAAGGAAGCGATCAAGGAGTACCTTGAAAAAAAGGGCTGGACGATCACGGACATCGGCGTGAAGGCGGACTCCGACCCGAACGACACGGAGCTCATGTTCCACCGCATCGGCCTGCGGGTCGGCGCGATGATCGCAGAAAAGGAATTCGAGCGCGCCATGATCTTCTGCGGCACGGGCATGGGCATCCACATCGCCGCGAGCAAATGTCCCGGTGTGCACGCAGGCGTGGTGGAATCGGTGCCGGCGGCGTTTCGCGCCATCACGGGCAACGGCGTGAACGTGCTGGCAATGGGCGCGTTTTACGTTACGCCGGAACTGGGCAAGCAGTGTGCGGACGCCTATCTGTACAACGATTTCGGCAGCGGCTGGGAATGGTGGCCGGATTTCGACAAGTTCCACCAGATCGCCATAGACGAACTGAACGCCTTCAATTACGAGGAGTACAAGGCAAATGGCTTTAAGCTCAAACACCTGGGGGACTGCGAGTGCCGGCTGTACGATAGGCCGGACGGCTTTTCCCCCGTGCCGCTGATGTGCAAGCGCGAAGACTGAAGGTTTTCGGTGCATGGCGGCGCAGAAAGGACGAAAAATGAGGATCGCACAGCGTATAGCGGACAGGAACCGGGACCCGCGCGGAAGCCGCCCCGTGACCATGGTGTTTCTGGGCGACAGCGTGACCCACGGCTGCTTTGAGATCTACCAGTCCGGCCCCCGGGAGATCGAGGCGGAATACCGACCGTCCCGGGCGTATCACCAGCTGCTGAAGGAAATGATCGAAAGCGTGTTTCCCGCCTGCCCGGTCAGCGTCATAAACGCGGGCGTCGGCGGGGACAGCGCGAAAGGAGGCCTCAAACGGCTGGAAAGGGACGTGATCTCCTTTCAGCCGGACCTGGCGGTGGTATGTTTCGGACTGAACGACGCCTGTGGCGGAAAAGAGAAGATCGGCGAATACACCCAGGCTATGAAGGGCATCTTTGATTCGCTCAGGCGGGCAGACATCGAGGCAGTATGCCTTACGCCCAACATGATGGGCACGCGGCTATTGGAGGAAGACACGAATCCGCTGATCCGCAAGGTCATCTCTTCGATCATCCGGCGCCAGAACGACGGCACGATGGAGATGTACATGGACGCGCTGCGCGAGCTGTGCCGGAAGGAAAACGTTCCCCTGTGCGACTGCTACGCGCGGTGGAAGAAGCTGTCAGCCCTCGGCGCGGACGTCACGCGCCTGCTGGCCAATCACGTGAACCATCCGAACGAAGCGATGCACGGCCTTTTCGCACGGGCTCTGTTCGATATGATATTCGGGCTGGTAGAAACGTAAAGCAAAACGCGTCCCCCAAGGCGCGTGCACTATGGGGCAGAAGAAAACGGAGGAGACATCATGGCGCAGCTGGCAAAAGGACAATGGACCGAGGAACAGGCCTGGGATTGGTATGACCGTCAGGGGTGGATACGCGGCTGGTGCGGCTATCCGTCCAACTGCACGGGCCGCGTCGCCATGTGGCAGGAATACGGCCACGCCGAGGTGGCGGAGCAGATCGAACGGGAATTTGCGCTGGCCCAGAGCATCGGCTACAACGCGGTGCGTGCCATCATCCAGTTTGAGGTATGGAGATTCGAGCACGACTCCTTCATGAAGAACCTGGAGGAATACCTGACCCTGGCGGACCGGTACGGCATCCGCGTGATGCTGTGCCTGGGCAACGACTGCACCGTGCCCAAAAGCGTATTTACACCTGTGGTGTTCGGTGAGCAGAAGGTGGACTGGGGCTATCACAGCGGCATAAAGCGGGGACCCCACGCGGGCGGCTACAACGAACCCGGTTACATGCTTTTGGATGACAGCGCCTACGAAAACGACTATTACGACATGGTGTCGGAGCTGGCGGACGTGTACGGGCAGGACAGGCGCATCCAGATCTGGGACGTCTGGAACGAGATCGGCGCCTCCAGGCGCGGAAACCTGAGCCTGAAGGCCATGGAGACCTTCTTCGAGATCCTGAGGAGCAAAAAAGTCTCCCAGCCCCTGACCGCCGACGGCTGGAACCATTTTGAGGAAAACGAGATCGAAAAGCGCGCCATGGACCTGTCGGACGTGATCACCTTCCACAGCTACAAGGAGTATTCTGTCATGGTGGAGCTGATCGCGCGGCTCAAAAAGCTGTACAGGCGGCCGCTCATCAACAACGAGTGGCTCAACCGCTACGAAAACAACCGCGTGCAGGAGATCTTCCCGCTGTTCTGGCTGGAGAAGGTCGGGTCCTACAACTGGGGGCTCATGCAAGGCTATTCCCAGACCTACGAGCCCTGGGGCGGCTACTTTGCCCGCGAGGACTTTTTAAACGGCAAGCTGGATCTCAGGGGCTGGCAGCACGACCTGTTCCGCTTCAACGGCCTGCCCTACGATCCCAACGAGATCAGCATAATCAGGCATTTCTGCTCACTGGCGGATACATCTCGCTTGAAATGAAATGGGTTTTCATTTCAAGCGGTTTGGCTTTGAAAACATTTGATACGTTTTTCTTCCGAGACGTGAACCTTTTGCCGATCTGCGCAGCAGGTTCACAGTTTTTTCGGAGATTTCTACGGAAATCTCCGGGCGAAAAAACTGCATAGTTGCGATTCTTTGCTCTCGGCGGGTAAGCTCGCCTTCGCAAAAATAGCTCCTCGGGCCGGCAAAGCTGGCCCTGCGGATTGAAATTGGAGGGGCAAACCTCTCCAAACCACCCGGTGGATTCTTCTGGTTTATACAAAAGCCTCTTTATAGCGGCATCCGCTCGAGCAGTGTTTTCAGGCTTTCGTCCGGGTCGCGCAGCGGCAGGTATTCAAGGCCCACATAGCCCTTGTATCCGGCGGCTTTTACGGCTTTAAGCACGGTCGGATAATCGAGCTCGCTGTTTTCGTAGGGCTCGTGCCGGCCCGGATTGCCCGCGATGTGGATGTGCGCCACGTCTGAAATGTTTTGGGTAAGGTTCCGGATGATGCTGCCCTCCGTGACCTGCTGGTGGTATATGTCGAACAAAAGCTTCACGCAGGGGCTGTCCACCTCCCGCACGATCTCAAAGCCTTCGTCCGAGCGGGCAAGGTAGTAGCCTTTGTGGTTCACCAGGGTATTCAGGGGCTCGATGGCCAGAACGATGCCGCTGTCTTCCAGCATGGGCCTGCAGGCGCGAAGGCCTTCCACAATGGACCTGTGCTGTTCTTCGCGGGGCACGCCGGGTATCTCGCTGCCCACCTGGGAGATCAGGGTGGGGCACTTAAGGCGCTTCGCGACCTGGATGGACGCGGTCAGGCCTTCGATGTAAGCGCCGCGGGCAGATGGGTCGTTCAGGGCGGTAAAGCGCGTGCACATGGCGGCGGTCTTCAGCCCCGTCCGCCTGCGGGCTTCGTCCAGGGCATCCAGATCCTGATCCCACCAGGACCAGAACTCGTACGCGCCGAAACCGGCCGCCCGGATGCGCGCAAGGGTCCCGGCCAGGGGAAGACCGGAATACACCGCGCTGGAGCAAACGGAATACTTCATGGCATGACGCCCCGCTTTCTGTATGTGCATATCTGGGAACCGGTATCATCATACCCGCCGGACGCTGTGCTGTCAAGGGCGGCCGGCACCGGCGCATTCCAAAAGAATGAATAAACCGGATGAGGTTGATTCAAACGGATCTATCGGGTATAATGGACTTGCAAAAGAACGATTCAGCGCCATCGGGCAGGAGGAAAAAAACATGACGAAAAGGGAACGCGTCACCGCGGCGTTTCAGGGAAAGCCCGTGGACCATGTGCCGGTATGCATGTGGCAGCACGTACCCAAAGAATACTGGAACGACGACAGGGAATTTGCCGCCTTCCAGCTAAGGGCCTGGCAGCATACGGACGTGGACTTTATGAAGCTGTCGGGCGACAAGTATTTCCCGTGGCCCTCCGATGAACTGGAGAACATCCAAAACGCCGGTGACCTGTACAGGCTCCAGCCTCTTGGTCCCGGCCACCGCTATATCCGCGAACAGGTGGAGCGCGCCAAAGTGGTGGTCGGCGCCCTGGGTCCCGGCTGCGTTACGCTGCAGCTGGTATTCGTGCCCCTGTCCTACTTAAGGCTCCGGGTGGGCTATCCCGCCATGATGCGCCTGATCCGCGAGGACCCGGAGGCCATGAAGCATGCCTGTGACGTGATCGCCGAGGACGTAAAAGAGCTGGTAAAGGGCTTTATATGCGAAGCAGGCGTGGACGGTATATTCTACAGCGTGCAGAACGGCGAGACCGACCGCTTCACCGCGGAAGAGTATGCCGATTGGGTGAAGCCCAGCGACAAAAAAGTACTTGATTATGCAAACGCCCTGAGCGCGATGAACGCCATTCACTTCTGCGCCTGGGAGGGTGTGCCCAACCGGCTTTCCGTTTGGGAGGATTACAAGGCCCCGGTGATCAGCTGGTCCCGCTACATGGACATCATGGATATCGGTGAAGCCAAAAAGCATTTCGGCAGCACCGTATGGGGCGGCTTCGACAACCGTCCGGGCACGCTGCTCTACACCGGCACCCGGCAGGAGATCGAGCAGGAAGTGCGCTCGCTCATCTCCCAGGGCGGCAGGACAGGCTATATCCTTGGCGCGGACTGCTCTCTCCATAACGAACTCGATCCCGAACGCATACGCTGGGCGGCGGACGAGGCCCACAGGATCTGAAAAACGCGTGAAGCGGAAAAACGAAAAGGAGAACAAAGATGTATATACCAAACGAGCATCGCTATGAGCACGCCGGTTTTTACCGCAGATGCGGTCGCAGCGGTCTGATGCTGCCCGCCATCTCCCTGGGCCTTTGGCACAATTTCGGCGACATCACGCCTTTCGGACAGCAGCAGAGCATCCTGCGGGCGGCTTTTGACAGCGGCATCACCCATTTCGACCTGGCCAACAACTACGGCCCGCCCTACGGCGAGGCGGAGCGCAATTTCGGCATCCACATGGACTGCGACTGGCACACCCACCGGGACGAGCTGATCATCTCCACCAAGGCCGGCTACGATATGTGGCCGGGCCCCTACGGGGATCACGGCAGCCGCAAATACCTGTTGGCCAGCCTCGACCAGTCGCTTAAGCGCATGCACCTGGACTACGTGGATATCTTCTACCACCACAGGCCCGATCCCGAAACGCCCATCGAAGAGACCATGGGCGCGCTGGACCAGATCGTGCGCAGCGGCAAAGCTCTGTACGCGGGCATCTCCAACTACTACGATCCCGTCCAGGCCGAAAAGGCCATTCAGACGCTCAGGGCTATGGGCACGCCCATGCTGATCCACCAGCCGAACTATTCGCTGTTCAACCGCTCGGTGGACAGCGGCCTTGGCGAAGTGCTCAAAAGGGAAGGCGTGGGCTGCATCGCCTTCGCGCCCCTGGCAAGCGGCCTGCTGGCCGGACGGTACTTGAACGGCATTCCCGCGGACTCACGCGCCGGCCACGATGCAAGGTATCTGAAGCCCTCCTCCATCACCGAGGAAAAGGTGAACAAAACCAGGCTTTTGAACGAACTGGCTCAGGCGCGCGGACAGACACTGGCGCAGATGTCCCTCAAGTGGGTGCTGCGCAGCGACACGGTCACCTCCGCGCTGATCGGCGCAAGCCGCCCGGAGCAGGTCACCGAGAACGTGAAGGCGGTGGACGGCAGCGACTTTACGGAAGAAGAGCTCCGCCGCATAGACGAGATCATGAAGTGACGGGTTCAAATATCCGTAAGCCTGAAAACGCGACAGGGGCGGCAGTCAGCTGCTCCTGTGCCATTACGGCGGCGAATAAAACCGACGGCTCCGGGCGCCTGCAGGGTTTCCCAAAGCGGATTTTCCGGTCTTTCCGGCTCTTTTTGTGAATATTTGGTTTCTTTCTTGCATTTTCAGAAAATGGTGGTATAATCATCTTTACATGATGCGTGGAAGAAAAGCAGTAGCAGTCTTACGGGCTTTCAGAGAGCCGCCGGCAGGTGGGAGGCGGCAGCGCGGGGCAGTGAACTCGTTTCGGAGCATCCCCTTCGGGGCGGCGGCAGCCGTTAGAATGCATCAAAGCGGATCCGGCAAGATCAGGAAGAGTGGTACCGCGCGGGTATGAGCCTGCGCCTCTTCGCTTGACCGGGCGTTTTATTTATTGCGAGGAGTTGATCGATATGGGCTATTTCAAGGAATACGATTCCGCGGCCATCGAGAAGAAATGGCAGAAACACTGGGAAGAAACGGGCACCCTCAACGCCGAGAGCAGCCATGACAAGCCCAAGTTTTACCCGTTGATCGAGTTTCCCTATCCCAGCGGACAGGGCCTGCATGTGGGGCATCCGCGCTCCAACACGGCCATGGACATCATCGCGCGCAAGCGCCGCATGGAGGGGTACAACGTCCTGTTTCCTATAGGCTGGGACGCCTTCGGCCTGCCCACGGAGAACTTCGCCATCAAAAACGGCATCCATCCCGCCGTGGTGACGAAGAAAAACGTGGACCATTTCCGCGAGCAGCTCAAGCGCCTGGGCTTTTCCTTCGATTACAGCCGGGAAGTGAACACCACCGATCCCGCGTATTATAAATGGACGCAGTGGATCTTTCTGAAGCTGTGGGAAAAGGGCCTCGCCTACAAAAGCGAGATGCCCATCAACTGGTGCACTTCCTGCAAGGTGGGCCTGGCCAACGAAGAAGTGGTGGGCGGCGTGTGCGAGCGCTGCGGCGGCGAGGTCATCCGAAAGGTGAAGAGCCAGTGGATGCTGAAGATCACATCCTACGCCCAGAAGCTCATCGACGGCCTGGAAGACGTGAACTTCATCGAAAAGGTCTCCACCCAGCAGCGCAACTGGATCGGCCGCAGCGAGGGCGCCGAGGTGGACTTTGCCCTCACCACCGGCGACAAGCTGCGCGTGTACACCACCAGGCCCGATACGCTCTTCGGCGCCACCTACATGGTCATTTCGCCGGAGCATCCGCTGGTGGAAAAGCACAGGGCGCTTCTGACCAACTACGAAGAGGTGGCCGCTTATAAAGAAGCTGCCGCCCGCAAGAGCGATTTCGAGCGCACCGAGCTCAACAAGGACAAGACCGGCGTGGAGCTCAAGGGCATCCGCGCTGTGAACCCGCTCACCGGCACCGAGATCCCCGTGTGGATCAGCGACTACGTGCTGATGGGCTACGGCACAGGCGCCATCATGGCCGTGCCCGCTCACGATGAGCGCGACTGGGCCTTTGCCAAAAAGTTCGGCCTGCCCATCATCGAGGTGGTGGCCGGCGGCGACGTGCAGAACGCGGCGTTCACCGACATCCAGACCGGCACGCTGGTAAACTCCGGCTTTTTGAACGGCCTGAGCGTGAAGGACGCCAAAAAGGCCATCATCGATTATCTGGAAGAGAAGGGCCTGGGGGAGAGGAAAGTCAACTTCAAGCTGCGCGACTGGGTATTCTCCCGCCAGCGCTATTGGGGCGAGCCGATCCCCATGGTGTCCTGCCCCTGCTGCGGCTGGGTGCCGCTGCCCTACGACCAGCTGCCCCTGAAGCTCCCCGAGGTGGAAAAGTACGAGCCCACCGACGACGGCGAGAGCCCGCTGGCTGCCATGACCGATTGGGTGAATACCGCATGCCCCAAGTGCGGAGGCCCCGCCAGGCGCGAGACCGACACCATGCCCCAGTGGGCCGGCTCCAGCTGGTACTTCCTGCGCTACATCGACCCGCACAACGATAAGGCCCTGGCCGATCCCGAGGAGCTCAAATACTGGCTGCCCGTGGACTGGTACAACGGCGGCATGGAGCACACCACCCTGCACCTGCTCTACAGCCGCTTCTGGCACCGCTTCCTGTACGATATCGGCGTGGTGCCCACGAAGGAACCCTATATGAAGCGCACGAGCCACGGCATGATTCTGGGCTCCAACGGCGAAAAAATGTCCAAGTCCCGCGGCAACGTGGTGAACCCCGACGACGTGGTGGACGAGCTCGGCGCAGACTCCTTCCGCCTGTACGAGATGTTCATGGGCGCCTTCGACCAGGCCATCCCGTGGCAGACCGACGGCGCCAGGGGCTGCCGCCGCTTCCTGGACCGCGTGTGGAAGCTTGCCTCGATGCTGAACGACGGAAACGGCATATCCAAGGATCTGGCCTACGACATCAACGTCTGCGTCAAAAAGGTCTCTGAAGACTACGAGCAGATGAAGTACAACACCGCCATCGCCGCCATGATGACGCTGGTGAACACCATGTACCAGAAGGGCAGCGTCTCCAGGGACGAGCTGGGCGTGCTTCTGCAATTGCTCAACCCCGTGGCCCCGCACATCACCGAGGAAATGAACGAGATGTGCCATATCGGCCCCGAACTCGTGCGCAAGCCCTGGCCGCAGGTGGACGAAAAGGCTCTGGTAAAGGACACGGTGGAGATCGCCGTGCAGATCAACGGCAAGGTGCGCTGCCGCGTGAACGTGCCGAGCGACCTGACCCGCGAAAGCGCGGACGCGTATTTCGCCGACTGCGAGGAAGTCAAGCGCCTGCTGCAAGGCAAAACGCCCAAAAAGCAGATCTACGTGCCCGGAAGGCTTCTGAACATCGTTCTGTAAAGAGAAAACAGGAAAGCGGAAAGAGGAAATAAAAGGCTGGGTGAGATCCACCGGCGTTTCCCTTTCCGGCTTCCGCTCTGAGTTTTGAACATACCCTCCGCTTTCCGTCAAAATAGAAAGGGGAACCCGCTTTGGAAGGACTTACTTACCTCAAATCGATACTGCTTGGCATCCTGCAGGGACTTACGGAGTTCCTGCCCGTGAGTTCCTCGGGCCATATCATGCTGCTCAGCGAGATCCTCGGCATCGAGATGGAGCAGGGCGTGCTGGGCGCGTTCACGGTGATGCTGCACCTGGGCACGCTGCTGGCGGTGTGCATATTCTACATAAAGCGCATCTTCAAAATGCTGGCGCATCCCGTAAAAGGCGAGATCAAGTGGCTGATCGTGGCTACGCTGCCCACGGTGATCTTCACCCTGGCTCTCAAATGGCTGGGCTGGGACGACCTGCTGGAGGCCTGCAAGCGCACGCTCCTGCCCTACGGGTTCCTGTTCACGGCGCTCATCCTCCTTCTGGCGGACGGCATATCCTACAGCCGCCGCGCGGCAAAAACCGACCATAAGGACGTGGGCTTCAAAGACGCGCTGTGCATGGGCCTTATGCAGTGTGTGGGCACCTTCACAGGCGTGAGCCGCTCCGGCTCCACCATCACAGGCGGCGTGGCTTCGGGCCTGAAGCGCCGCAGCGCGGTGGACTTTTCCTTCATGATGTCGATCCCCGCCATCCTGGGCGGCGCCCTGCTGGAAGGCATGGACATATACCGTTCCGGCGAACTGGCGCAGGCCTTTGAGGGCAGCGCGCCGATGATCCTGGCGGGCATCGCCGCCGCGTTCGTGGCGGGCATCGCGGCCATCAAGCTGATGCTGCTCGTGATCAAGAAGTCTGGATTCAAATGGTTCTCGCTGTACCTGGGCCTGCTGGGTCTGCTCGTCATCGCAAACGATGTATTCAGCATCTGGTAAAGGAGAAAAGAATGAAACGAGTGCTTGTGCTTTTTCTGTGCGTCCTGCTGGCGACATGCGGAGGCTGCGCCCTGGGCGGCGGCGAGGAAGCTGCCGTGCCAGAGATCAATTTGAGCCCGAAACCCGTGCCGGATACTGAGGGCCTGGCCTTCACCCGTGCGATGGGCGTGGGCTGGAACCTGGGCAACACCTTCGACGCCACGGGCGGCACCTGGATCAAGGATGAAATGGACATCGAGTCCGCCTGGTGCGGCATAAAGACCACTGAAGAAGTGATCCAGGCGGTGGCGGACGCGGGCTTCCACACTATCCGCATACCGGTGTCGTGGCACGACCATGTGGACGAATCCTTCCGTATCAGCGAAAAGTGGCTCAATCGCGTTCAGCAGGTGGTGGACTGGGCGTATATGCGCGGCCTGTACGTGATCATCAACATCCATCACGACTGCGAGCCCGGCTACTACTATCCCTCGCAGGCAGAACTGGAGACCTCCAAAGCCTATGTGACCGCGATCTGGACGCAGGTGGCGGAGCGTTTCCGCGATTACGACGAGCACCTGATCTTCGAGAACCTCAACGAGCCGCGTCTCAAGGACACGGCCTACGAATGGCAGTGCAACCCCCGGATCCCCGAAGTGGCTGAGTCCATGGACTGCATCAACATCCTGAACCAGACCATGGTGGACGCGGTGCGCGCCGCTGGGAGCTGGAACGAAACGCGGTATATCATGGTGTCCGGCTACGACGCATCCCCGGAGGGCGTGATGAACGACCGCTTCACCCTGCCCGAGGACACGGCCAATGACCGGCTGATCATCTCCACCCACGCCTACATTCCCTACAACTTCGCGCTGCAGGCGCCCGGCGAAGGCGGCAGCACAGCGAAATGGGATATCAAAAACCGTTCGGACATCACCGTGATCGCCACCGCCATGGAGAACCTCTACAAGCGGTTCGTTTCCAAGGGCATCCCGGTGGTGATGGGGGAATTCGGCTCCCGCAAAAAGGCCGACAACCTTTCCTCCCGCGTGGACCACGCGGCCTATTACGTGGCCAGCGCCGCCATCCGCGGCATTCCCTGCGTGTGGTGGGACAACCACAATTTCGGCAACAGCGGCGAAGCCTTCGGCCTTCTGAAACGCAGGAGCGCCACCTGGGAATACCCCGTATTGCTGGAAGCGATCCTCGCTTACTCGATGAAATAACCGGCGGGATGACAGAAAAACGTGATTATCTGTGACGAACACACAAAACCGGAGGAGCATTGGCTCCTCCGGTTTTGTGCGTCTATCGTTCGTTTTACACCCTGTGGTGGCTCAAAAAGTACTTCAGGTCGTTCATGGCCTTTCTGAGCACATCGGGTTCCGGCAGCATCACGATGCGGAAGCGCAGATCCTCGTGCCAGTCGAAGCCGCTGCCCGGGATCACCAGCACGTGGGATTCGTGCAGGAATTTCATGGAAAAGTCCTGGGCGTCCGCAAAATCGAACAATTCCTTTTTGATGCCGGGGAAGAGGTAGAACGTTGCGCTGTTTTTGACGTAGGTCACGCCTTCGATCCTGTCGAGGCCCTCGCAGGTGGCCTGGCGCTGTTCGTACAGGCGGCCGCCGGGGATCAGCATCTCACGGGTGCTTTCGCTGTCCACCAGCGCCGCTGGGATCACCAGCTGGGTGAGGGCGTTTCCACACAGGCGCATGGAAGCCAGCTTCATCACGCCGTTCTTCACCGCGTCCAGTTCGCCCTTGGGGCCGCTGAACACCATCCAGCCGCAGCGGAACCCGCATATGATGTGGCTCTTGGAAAGGCCGTTGAACGTCACACAGGGTACGTCCGGCGCCACGGCGCCCAGGGATTCGTGCCTGAGGCCGTCCATCACCAGGCGGTCGTAGATCTCGTCCGCCAGCAGCACCAGGCGGTGTTCACGGGCGACGTCCGCGATGGCCACCAGCGTTTCGTGGTCATACACCGCGCCTGTGGGATTGTTGGGGTTGATCACCAGCAGGGCCTTGGTGCGGTCTGTGATCTTGGAGCGGATGTCGTCGATGTCCGGGTTCCAGTTGTTGCTAGGATCGCAGCGGTAAAACACAGGCGTGCCGCCGGATAAGTAGGTGTTGTTGCTCCACAGGGAGTAGCAGGGGGAGGGCAAAAGCACCTCGTCGCCCGTGCCTATCAGCGCGTCCATGATCATGGACGCCGCCTCGCTAACGCCGTTGCAGATGAACACGTCGTTGGGCATGATGCCCTGCAGGCCCCGGCCGATGTGGTAGGTGCAGATCACGTTGCGAGCGTCCTTCATGCCGCGCACGTCGCAGTAGGGCACCGCCTCGTCCAGATGCAGCGTCAGGGCCTGCCTGACCGGATTGGGAAGGGGAAAGCCGAACCGGCCCGGATTTCCTGTGTTGAGCTTGAGCACGCTGGTGCCCTCGGCCTCCATGCGCAGCGCCTCCTGGTACAGCGGGCCGCGGATGTCGGAGTGTACGTACTGGAGTCTGTCGGAACATGCGATCATTTGATTTCACCGTTTCATTCTGATTTCCGGAATAGTCTATCCGCCTGGAGACGTTTTGTCAACGGAGAGAAGGAAAAGAAATGCTTTTTTGGAAAACGACTCCCCGCCGGAACTGCGCGGGTTTTAAACAGTTTGAGCATGATTGGCATGAAAATGAGCAAGATATGCATAGCATATGCCGAAATTGCGGATTATAATATTCATATCTGGCTTGAATGAGCGATAAATTATCCTGCTGTTCATGGGAGGTGGCGAGCCTTGACCGCATACGGCGCACAAAGCTCCGGCGCGGGAGCCCAACCGGTGACATCCAAACGGGGAACGCGGATGGGCGCAGGCGCGTATCTGAAACGGGACTGGCGGCTGTACCTGATGCTGCTTCCACCGATATTGTTCTATCTGATCTTCTGCTACAAGCCCATGGTGGGCATCATCATCGGCTTTCAGGACTTCAACATGTTTAAAGGCATGTGGGGCAGCCAGTGGATCGGCCTAGAGAATTTCCGCTTCACGATGGGCATGTCGGATTTCACCGCCGCCCTCGGCAACACCCTGTGGCTCAACTTCCTGGGCCTGATATGCGGCTTCCCCGTTCCCATCGTGCTGGCGATCATGTTAAACGAGATGCGTTCCCTGCCGGTCAAAAAGGTATCCCAGACGCTTTTGTACCTGCCGCATTTTCTGAGCTGGATCATCATCGGCGGCATGGTGCTGCAGATCTTCTCCCCGTCCACAGGCATCATCAACAACCTGCTGCTCAAGTGGGGCTGGGTTAAAACCAGCGTTCCGTTCCTTACCGACGGCCCCCACTGGCAGGCCACGTACACGCTGGTGGGCGTGTGGCAGAGCATGGGCTGGGGCACGATTTTGTACCTGTCCGCCATCACCGGCATCAACATGGAGCTGTTTGAAGCCGCGAGGATCGACGGCGCCAACAAGATGCAGCAGATCTGGCACGTCACTTTGCCCGGCATCCGCTCCACCATCGTGGTGCTCCTGATCCTGAACGTGGGCCAGATGATGAACATCAGCTTCGACCGTCCGCAGATCCTGGGCAACCCGCAGGTGCGCAAATACTGCGACGTGCTTTCCACCTTCGTGTACCGCACGGGCATCACCAACTCCCAGTTCGCCCGGGCCACGGCAATAGGCCTGTTCCAGTCGGTGGTCGGCCTCGTGCTGATCTCTTCCGCCAACTTCATCAGCAGCAAGCTGGGCGAAGAAGGCATATGGTGAGGAGGCGCGGCATATGACACAGCAAAACACATCCAAGGGCGTCATCATGGACAAGCCCCAGAAGATATGGACGCCGCCGCAGATCGTCCTGACGGTCATCATCATCCTGATCAGCCTTACCTGCCTGCTGCCTTTCGTGAACGTGGCGGCCAACTCCTTGAGCTCCAAATCCGCCATCCTGGCGGGCAAAGTCTCCTTCTGGCCGGTGGGCTGGGATACAAACGCCTACAGGGCGATCTTCGCGGATCCCTCGATGGTGCGCAGCATGGTATTCACTGTAGGCATCACCGTGGTGTACACCCTTTTTTCCATGGCGCTCACGATCCTGATGGCATACCCGCTCACCAAAAAACGCCTGAAGGGCAGAAAACTTTTTAACACCCTTGCGCTGTTTACGATGTATTTTTCGGGCGGAACGATCCCGATCTACCTGAACATCAAACAGCTGGGCATCCTGGACACGCCCTGGTCGCTGATCCTGCCCGGCATGCTGTCCACCTACAACATGATCATCTTAAAGAGCTTCTTCTCGGCACTGCCGGTCGAGCTGGAAGAGGCGGCCACCATCGACGGCGCCAACGACTTCCGGGTGCTGTGGCAGATATATCTCCCCCTGTCCATGGCGTCTCTGGCCACCCTCACGCTGTTTTACGCGGTGGGCAAATGGAACAGCTTCCAGGACGCGCTGTACTACATCCAGACCAAGGCCTATCAGCCGCTGCAGCTCAAACTCTACCATATCATCAAGGGCTCCCAGGCGGTGGACATCGCCCAGATGGAAGGCGGCTCCCAGAGCATGGCTACGGAGATCTCCGAATCCATCGAGCCCGCCACCATCATATTTGCGACTTTGCCGATCCTGGTCGTATATCCTTTCGTTCAGCGCTACTTCGTGTCCGGCGTGACCATTGGCGCAGTGAAGGGATAAACCAACTTCGCATCCTGCCGCCGAGGGGCGGCTGAAATACAAACAAAGGAGAGTATACCATGAAAAAGATCCTGGCTATCCTGCTGGCTCTGACGCTCGCACTGGGCATGTTCGCTTTGGTGGAAGCGGAAGAGGACTGGATCACCCTGCGCGTTGAGACCTACGACCGTGAGATCACCGGCCTCGACGTAACCGATTGCTGGCAGCTGCATTATGCGCAGGAGCATTTCGGCGATCCCAACCACATCAAGCTGGAGTTCGTATCCTATGCCCGCTGGACCGAGGGCGACCTGCTCACCAACGCTTTGGCCGGCGGCACTGCCCCCGACATCTGCATGACCTACAACGGAAGCCTCGTGCAGCAGTCCATCGACAAGGAAGGCATCTGGCAGCTGGACGACCTCATCGACGAGTTCGGTCCCAACCTGGTAGCGTTCCTGAGCGAAGAGCTGCTGGGCTACGGCCAGGTAGACCATGACGGCGACGGCGTGAAGGAGCAGTGGTACATCCCCGCCCGCCGCATCAGCGTTGCCAACGTGGGCAACTTCATCCGCGAAGACTGGCTCAAGGCCCTCGACATGGATAAGCCCACCACCATCGACGAGTTCACCGATTACCTGCGCGCCGCCAAGGAGGCCCAGCTGGCCGGTGAAAACACCATGCCCTTCTCCTTCGGCATCTACGCTCCCGATCCTATGTTCAACGTGCGCCGCTTCACCGACGCATTCGTGGATTTCTCCCAGGTGACCGAAGAAGACTGGTTCGCCTATGCCCGCAACCCCGAGATGCTGCCCGGCGCCAAGGAAGGCTTCCGCTGGCTGAACACCCTGTATCATGAGGGCCTGCTGCCTGAGACCTTCGCGCTCACCGACAACGACAAGGCCAACGACACCGCGCTGATCATGGGCTACAACGGCTTCTTCTCCCAGCAGCCCGACCAGCCCTGGCGCACCGACAAGAACTATCAGATCGAGCTGGAGAAGAACGTTCCCGAAGGACACTGGGTCACCGTGAACTGCTTCTACAACGAGAGCATCGGCAAGTATCTGCATGACATCTATGCCGCCAACGGCCTGAGCATCATCATCCCCAAGACCACCGACGAAGAGACCGCCATCGCCGCCATGAAGTACCTCGACTGGATGGCCGAGCCCGATAACATGTTCGCGATGCAGAACGGCATCGAAGGCATCAACTACGAAGGCATCGATCCCGTGCTGGGCATCCCCTACGGCGTAAAGAGCGCCGACGCTGTGCCCAATGAGAACAAGATGCACGCCGGCGACATCTGCTTCATCTCCAACGGCCTGTTCTACGGTGACGCCGCGAAGAACTCCGCCGCCCTGGCGCTGCCCTTTGCCGGCTACGAGCAGGATGTTGTCGATTCCTACGTGGATTCTCTGACCGACGCCTGGACGCAGATCAGCTTCACCGTGACTGTGCAGGCGGACACCGACTACAACGCCACTGTGAAGAGCAAGCAGGGCGAGTTCCTGGCCGCTGTGGTATCCTGCGCTGAAGAAGACTTCGACGCGGTGTTCGACGCGGGCATCGAAGAGATCCTCGCTTCCGGCGCTGCCCAGATGATCGAAGGCTTCCGCGAGGCTTACGAAGCCGGCAACTACCGCGGAATCTTCCCCGGCAACCTGTAATCATCCCTGTTCCGGAGGAGGCCTGCGCCTCCTCCGGTTTCAAAAAGAGCCTGCCGGCCCTGCACGGCAGGGAAGCTCTATCGGCGCCGGCTGCTGCCGACGCCCGTTTTTTCAGAAGAAACGCAGATGCAGCGAGGTAAAACGATGGCAAACGCGGCCTTTGGAACCGAAACGCAGCCCACCACCATGCCTAACGCGGGTCCGGGCTACGAGGCGAAGTACGCCTATTCCGAGACGCTCACCGGCCCGGAATACCATTGCCACGATTTTTACGAGTTTTATATCCACATCCGCGGCGGGCAGCGCTACGGCATGTACGAGCGCCTGTTCCAGCTTCGGCCGAACCAGCTGTTCATCATTCCGCCCTTCGTGATGCACGGCCTGAGCTACGACGACGTGCTCAGGGGATACGAGCGCGCCTACGTGAACGTCACCACGGAGATGGTAAACCGGCTCGGCTTTGGCAAATTCGACCTGGACGACTTTTTCCGCTCCTACACTTCCAAGGGGAATTACGCATTCCAGCTCAGCGCCCTGGATGCCGAGGCCTGCGTATCCTATGTGAAGCGCATCCAGGAATCAACGCCCTCGGACGATCCGGCGGACGGCTTTGCGGGCTGCTGCGCGCTGGCGGGCTTTCTGAGCACCGTATGCCAGACGATGCGCATGTCCAGCTCCGTCATCGGGGACGATATCCCCAGCAGCGTGATCCAGAACGTGCTGGCCTATATCAACGGCCACTACACCCAGACCCTCAAGATGGAGGACATCGCCCGCCGCTTCGGCATCAGCGTGTCTTACCTTTCTCACGAATTCACCAAGTTCACCAAGCGCAGCGTATATGAGTATATCCTGTACCGCCGCGTGATGCTGGCAAAGCAGATGATGAGCGGCGATATGAGCCTGAACCAGATCGCCTACCAGTGCGGCTTCGGAGACTATTCCAACTTTCTGCGCATGTTCAACAAGCTGGTGGGCATGTCGCCCAGCCAGTACCGCAAGCAGATCCGCCTGCCGCAGGACGGCTGACGGCGGCTTTGGCCTGATACGAACCCCGCGCCTTGCACCGGCGCTTTTTTTTATGCCCGCCGGGCTGGAAATGCGGTCTTGAAATCGGCCCCGAATCGCGTATAATATATCATGAAGAAACAGGCGCCCGATGACAGGCGCGAAAGGACAGAATATGCATTTTATCGATGACCGCGCGCTGGACTGCATGTCTGTGGCGGTGGGAAAGAACGCTTCCGGGACGGGCCGCGTACTGGTGGCGCACAACGAGGACGACTACGTGCACGCCAAGGTGCGCCACTTCTATGTGCCCGCCCGCGACTGGCCGGAAGGAACGCTCCTGCCTGCCGAGGAAGGCCGCGCGCGCATACCCCAGGTGCGCCATACCCTCGGCTACTGGTGGAGCGAGATCATCGGCCAGAACGGCGGCCTGTCCACGTCGGACACGTTTTTCAACGAAAAGGGCGTATGCGTGGTGAGCGATTCCTCCTGCGGCTCGCGGGTGGCAGCCGAGACGGGGGAGCATCCGGAGGGCGGCATCGTTTACGAGCTGCGCCGGGCCCTGGCGGAGCGCGCCGAAAGCGCGCGTCAGGGCTTTGAGATCGCCAAAGAACTGATCGGAACCTACGGCTACGCCTCTGCGGGCCGCATCTATATCATCGCGGACAAAGACGAGGTCTTCACGGTGCAGGCTGTGCAGGGCCGCCTGTACGCCGCCGCCCGCATCCCGGACGACGCCGTGATGGTGATGCCCAACCACTACACCATCCACCGCCTTCAGGACGCGCCGGAGACCTGCTTTGCGCCGGGGCTCGTCTCCCTGGCCATTGAAAAGGGCTGGTATACGCCCCAAACGCCCGGCGACGAATCGGATTTCGACTTTGCGAAGGTTTATCAGGACCCCAGGACGTGGCGCCACGAGGAGAACACCCTGCGCCAGAAGTACGCCACCGAGATGATCCTGGGGCGGGAGTGGGACGAAAACACGGAAGGCTTCCCGCTGTACGTAACGCCCGGGAACAAGCTGGATACGGCGGGGCTGATGCGCGTAATGTCCACCCATTACGAGACTACCCGGCACGACGTGCGCTTCGGTCCCGGCTTTGCGCCCCACAATACCCCTGTGCGCAGGGTGTGCACCGGCACCACGGTGGAGTCGATCATATACGAGCTGGGTGACGAGCCGCTTCTGACCACGGCGTGGACGGCTTTCGGCAGACCCTGCGAGCTGCCCTTTATCCCGCTTCACCCCCTGGCGGGCATCCCCAGGGACCTGGAAAAGCAGGCCGACCCCTTCGAGGCGGCCCGGAACCACCTTGCCAGACAGGAAGGTGCCACTTGCTATGAGAGCGGTTACTGGCAGCTGATGCAGGACTTTGAAAACCTGCTGGAATACCGCTACGCCGAATGCATCGGCAGGGTGAGCGCGGCCAAGGCGGAATTGGACGCGTTTTTCCGCAAGGCCCTGGCGGAGTTCGTGCCGGGAGACAGCCCGGATGAAACGCGAAAGAGATTGCTGGAGCTGGACGAGAGCAGCTTAAGGTACGCGGCAGACAGGATATGCACGCTTTTGTATTACAGCGGGCTGCCCTGTGATCCCTGCATAGCCAACGCGCGCATCACCGGCTTTACGCTTTCGCACAAGGAAGGCGCCTGCACGGCGGAAGTGGAGTTCGTTTGCCCATCAAAGCCCGCGGAGGGCAGCCTGCGCTTTGGCCCGGGGCGCACGGAGACCCATATGGAGCACGTGCCCGCGCAGCCGGGCAGCCTGGAGTACGTAGCTTTTGATCCTGCCAAATGTACTTTGCCTTCGTGGCGTGCGGTGTTCACGTTCAGAACACCGCCGCTGGAAAAGGACGGCGCGGGGCGGTACGAGTTCATCCTGGGCGGAAGGACGCTGTCGGGCCGCAGCTTCGCGGCGATCTGCCTGGCGGAGCTGGACGGAAAAGGCGCGGGGGAAAAGCTCTCCTGGTGGACCCAGAACCCGGACAGCGTGTACGTGGCTGCCCATCGGGGATACAGCGAAAAGTATCCGGAAAACACCGTGGAGGCCTTTACCGCCGCCCTGGCGCTGGGCGCAGATCAGATCGAGACCGACGTGCGCGCCGCTTCCGACGGGCGGCTGGTGCTCATGCACGACGAAGACGTAAAGCGAACTACGGACGGGGAAGGCCGGGTGCAGGACATGACGCTTGAGAAGTTCCTCGCACTGGACGCGGGCGCCAAAAAGGATGCGCGCTTCCGCGGCTGCCGGCCTTCTACGCTCAACCAGCTGATCGATCTTGTGATAAACCATCCCTTCGTCACGCTGGACATCGAACTCAAGGAATATCCCGACGACGCGGAGCCGGAGCGGGCGTACCGCCTGGCGGACGAGGTGATCGAGCGCCTCAAAGTGAACGGGCTGCTGGAGCGCTCGGTGATCAATACCTTCAGCGGCAAGCTGCAGGCGTATATCCGGCAGAAATACGGTTCAGCCGTAAGAAGGCATGAATACTTCCCGCCCAAACATATGGGCTGCGGCCCCGACCACGACTATACCGGCGCGTACTGCTGCTGCATGTTCTCCCAAAACGGGGGCATCATGGCGGAAAAAGCGGAATTTGACAAAATGCTTGCTTCCGGCGTGCAGCCCTGGGCCGGGGCGGGCGTAAAGGACGAGGAAAGCACGGACAAAGCGCTTGAGACGGGCGCGTATATCATCACCTGCAACGACCCTGCGCGCGTCATGGCGCATCTGAAGCAAAAGAACAAACACAGGTAAAAGATGGAAACACAAAACAGCCGCGTCTATATCGCCATAGACCTCAAGAGCTTTTACGCCTCCGTGGAGTGTTCCGAGCGGGGGCTGGACGCGCTGGATACGAATCTGGTGGTGGCGGACGAGAGCCGCACCGACAAGACCATATGCCTGGCGGTAACGCCATCGCTCAAGTCCTTCGGCATACCGGGGCGGGCGAGGCTGTTCGAGGTGAAGGAAAAGCTGCGCAAGGTGAACGCCCAGCGCCTGCACCTCGCGCCTGGACGCAGGTTCACGGGAAAGTCCTTTTCGAAAAAGGAGCTGGACGCCGATCCCGGTCTTGAAGCGGATTTCGTGATCGCCCGGCCCCGCATGGCCTTCTACATGGACTACAGCCGCCGCGTATTTTCAATCTATACCAAATACATCTCCTTCGACGATATCCACGTGTACTCCGTGGACGAGGTGTTCATGGACGTGACGGCGTACCTTTCGGTATACGCCTGCACGGCGCGGGAACTGGCCATGCGCATCATACGCGACGTGCTCCGGAACACGGGCATCACGGCCACCGCGGGCATCGGCACGAATATGTACCTTGCCAAGATCGCCATGGACATCGTGGCCAAGCGCATGCCCGCGGACGAAGACGGCGTGCGCATCGCGGAGCTGGACGAAATGAGCTACCGCCGCGAGCTTTGGAACCACCGCCCGCTCACAGATTTCTGGCGCGTGGGCCGCGGCTACCAGCGAAAGCTCGAGGCTAACGGCATGTATACCATGGGGGACATCGCCCGCTGCTCCGTGGGCGCGAAGACCGATCACTTCAACGAGGAACTGCTCTACCGGCTCTTCGGCGTGAACGCCGAAACGCTGATCGACCACGCCTGGGGCTGGGAGAGCTGCACCATACAGGACATCAAGGCCTACCGGGCGGACAGCAGCTCGCTTTCGTCCGGGCAGGTGCTGCCTACGCCATATCCGCACGACAAGGCGCGGCTGGTGCTCAGGGAGATGGCGGATCAGCTGTCCCTGGAGCTGGTCAAAAAGGGCCTCGCGGCGGATCAGGTGAGCATCGCCGTCAACTACGATTCTGAAAACCTGGACGATCCCGAGCGCGCAAGGCGGCTTGGCGGCGCCTGGGAAAAGGACTTCTACGGGCGCGCCGTGCCCAAACCCGCCCACGGCAGCGTGCGCCTGGGGGAGCATACCTCTTCCACCCGGCGCATCGTGGCGGCTGCGCTGAAGCTGTACGACGATATCACAGACGAAAATCTCACCGTGCGGCGCATGTCCATAGCCGCCGGAAACGTGATGGAGGAAAAGGACGTTCCGCCCCGGGAGCCGGAGCAGCTGAGCCTGTTCGACGACCCCGAAGCGGAAGAAGAGAAGCGCAAAGCGGATCAGCTCGACCTGGACAGAGAGAAGAAGCGCCAGGAGGCGCTCATCGAGATCCGCCGTCGCTGGGGCAAAAACGCCATCGTGATGGGCATGAACCTGGAAGACGGTGCCACCGCCGTAAAGCGCAACTCCCAGATCGGAGGGCACAGGGCATGATGAACAACCCAAACGGGGATTACGACGACATCATATCCATGCCGCATCACGTTTCCCGCACGCATCCGCGCATGACGCCCCACGAGCGCGCGGCGCAGTTTGCGCCATATGCGGCACTGGCGGGCTACGGCGAGATGATCAACGAAAGCGTGCGCCCGGTGGAAAAGAAGGCGGAACTGACCGGCGCGGAAAAGGCGGCCATCGGGGAAACGCTGTCCCGCCTGAAAGCGCGCATCGGGGAAAGACCGGAGGTCTCGGTCACATATTTCGTTCCCGACGGCTTCAAGGAGGGCGGCGCTTTTGTTTCGGCGGAAGGAAGGCTGCGTCTCGTAAACCCGGACAAGGGCATGATCGTTTTCGAGGACGGACTCACGCTCCGTTTTGACGACATACTCAGCATCGAAGAAAGCGTTTGAGGTGGTTGTATGCGCAGATATCTGTTTTTAAACCGCGTATGGGCGTATCCGATGATCGCACTGGCCGCGTCGCTGACGGCGCTGAACTACTACGTTTTCGTGGTATCCAACGCCTTTGCGCCCGCCGGAGTGAACGGCATCGCCACCATGGTGCAGTATCTGGGCGGCCTGAGCATCAGCTACCTGTCCCTGTACATCAACATCCCGCTGGCGATCCTGTCGTTTTTCCTGATCGGGAAGGAGTTCACCGTAAAGACCATGGTGTACGTCCTGGTGTTTTCGCTGATTCTGCACTTGTTCCAGGAACGCATCATCGACGTGAGCCGTTTTGTGTACCATACGGACGACGGCAAAAGCACAATCCTCGCGCCATTGGCCGCGGGCACCATTAACGGCCTGGCCTATGGCGTAGCGGTGCGCTGCGGCGGCACCACGGGCGGTACGGACTTTATTGCCGCTTACGTGCATCTGAAGCGGCCGGAGATCTCCTTTTCCCGGGCGCTGCTCACCTTCAACGCCATGGTGGCGCTGAGCAGCTACTTCGTGTACGGCTGCAACGTGGAGCCCGTGATCCTGAGCATCCTGTACAGCTACCTGACCAGCAACATCTCCGGCTCGATCATCCGCGGCGGCGAGGCGGCCATCAAGATCGAGCTGATCACGGACAGGCCGGACGAGCTCAAGGAGGAGTTGATCCGGCGCCTGCGCCACACGGTAACGATCCTGCACGCCACGGGCGGATATTCGGGCCAGGACAAGGTGATGATGGTCTGCGTGGTGAACACCCACCAGATCAAAGACTTCATGGAGATCATCGCCGCCTACCCCGGCACCTTTGCCTGCGTGTCGGACGTGACGAAGACCATCGGCAATTTCAAAAAGATCCGCCACAGCTGAGGCGATTGTCACAGTATAACAGAAGAAATTCCGGGGCGCTTTCCGCAAGGAAGACACCCCGAAGTGATGTGCCAAGCACCAATCATCCAAAAACAAAGGGGGCTGCCGCACGGCAGCCCCCTTGATCAATCTATTACTTCTGTTTGCACGTCCCGCCTTACCCGGCCTTTTTCGCCAGCAGCACGCTGCGGCCGCCGACGGGCGCGTTGCCGCGCAGCGTCTTTTCGCCCTCCGCGTAGAACCGGCCGTCCATCATCAGCACGTCCCAGTCTCCCGCGGGGAAGTTGTAGTTGATCCTGCCCGAGCCGGGATTGATGGCGGCGACCGCCACCACCTCGCCGTCCACCGACCAGGTCACTTCGATGCCGTTGGCAATGATCACGCTGCAGCTGACGTCCGCCCTGGTGAGGAACGGATTGTTCTTCCTGAGCGCGATCAGCTGCCGGTAGTAGGCGACCATCTCCTCCTGGGGGCTGTCGGGCATGAGCGCGTCCCAGTCGATGTTGTTGATCTCGTTGCTGGACTTGTAGCTGTTGCTGTCCCCCTGCTTGGTGCGCAGCATCTCCTCGCCCGCCAGGAAGAACGGGGTGCCCTTGCCCAGCATGATGATGGCCGCGCCCAGGCGGTTCATCTTGATGCGTGCGTTGTCGCTGTCGCTGCCGTTGGAGAGGATCAGCTTGTCCCACAGGGTGTTGTTGTCGTGGCAGGACATATAGTTGATGATCCCGTTGTTCTCCACGCTCCAGCTCGCGCCGGGGCCGCGCACGCCGCCTGCGATGCCGAATATCACCCTCTGGGCGTTGTAGCTGTTGATGTTGCCGCTGATGTAGCCCTTCTCCAGCGCGTCGAACACGCTGCCCTTCAGGCCGTCGCGGGTGGCGTCGTTGAACACGGCCACCGCGCCGATGGCGCCTTCAGAGGCGGTGATGTTGCGTATGTTCGCCTGGTTGGCCTGCAGGTTCGGGTTCAGGGGCGTCGATCCGCCCGTCCAGCCTTCACCGTAGATCACGGCTTTGGGATTCATGGCATGCAGCGCTTGTTCCACCTGCTGCATGGTCTCCACGTCGTGCAGCGCCATCAGGTCAAAGCGGAAGCCGTCTATATGGTACTGCCGCTGCCAGTATTTCACGCTGTCCACGATGTATTTGCGCATCATCGTGCGCTCGGAGGCGGTCTCGTTGCCGCAGCCGCTGCCGTTGGAGGGTTCGCCGTTGGTATTGTAGCGGTAGTAGTAATACGGCACGCAGCGGTTCAGGCTGCTGTCCAGCGAATAGGTGTGGTTGTACACCACATCCATGATCACACCCATGCCGTTTTCGTGCAGCGCCATCACCATCTGCTTGAATTCGGTGATGCGGGTGGTGCTTTCGATGTTCGTGGCGTAGTATCCCTCGGGCACGTTGTAGTTCTTGGGATCGTAACCCCAGTTGAACTGCGGTCCCTCGTCGCCCTCGTCGATGGTGGCAAAGTCATACACCGGCTGCAGATGCACATGGGTGATGCCCAGGTCCTTCAGGTAGTCCACGCCTGCGCTCTCGCCCCAGGCGTTGTGCAGTCCCGTCTCCGTGAAGGCCAGGTATTTGCCCGGGTATTTGCTTTCGGCGATCTTTTTGCTGAAGTCCTGCACGTGCACTTCCCAGATGATCGCCTCGTTGTAGGCGTCTATGCCGTCGTAGAAGGAATCGAAGTCGAAGCCTTCCGGATCGGTGAGACTGAGATCCACCACCATGCCCCGGTCGCCGTTTATGCCCACCGCTCTGGCGTAGGGGTCAACGGCTTCCTTCGTGCCCTCGGCGGTGGTCACGCTGTAGGTATAGTATTTTCCGTGGCCAACGGGCGCTTCGGCGGTCCACACGCCCTTTTCGCCCCTGATCATGTCCAAGGTCTCGAATTCTTCCACGTAGGCCCAGTAATGATTGGCGGGATCGTAGGGATGATCGAAAAGGTTCAGCTTCACCGCGCTGGCTGTGGGCGCCCAGAGCTTGAACACGGTCTTGTCGCCCTGGATCGTCGCGCCCAGGTCGTTTCCGTCGTAGGTGAACTCGTCGATAAATTCCTGCGTGTCGAACACGCCGGTGGGCACGGCGATCCTCTGTCCGTAACCCTCGATTTCCACTGTGTAGGTCTTGCTGAGGTCGAGCTTCTCGCTGACTTTGACGCGGCCGGTCACTACCTTGTTGTTCAGGCTCGTGAGCGAAGCGACGCCGATCGCCCTGCCGTCTTCGTATACCTTTACGTCAGAAAGGTTCTCGATCTTCGCGGCGGGCTCGATAAAGTACTGGATCTCGTCAAAGGCGGTGATGCCCGCCATGGTGAATTTCTTTTCCTGGTACAAGGTCTTGCCCCCGTCCGTGCTTTTGTACTGCGCCCCGTCGCCGCTCTTTAGGTAGATCTCGGTCACCTGCCCGTCCAGCTTGGCGAAGCGGTCGCCGTCGTAGTCCTTGGCGGCGCTGCCCCAGCTGGTGCCGCCGGGTTCAGAGCAGTTTTTGCGCACGATGAAGCCCACTTCCTCGGTGTCTTCGGGCACGTTCAGCTGCACCGTGACGCCGTAAGGGCAGGGGGTGAACAGGTATCCGCGCCCGTCCCTGCCGGGCAGCCAGATCCACATGTCGCATTTTTCGTAGTCCGTATTGTCCGCGCTCCAGTAGAAGCGGACCTGCCGCATTCCCTCTTCGAGCGGCAGCTCGTAGGGTGCCGTTTCTTCCGCCGGCGCGCCGAAGCCGGCAAATGTGCTCAGCACCAGCACCAGCGCGATCAATGTGCTCAGCCATCGTCTCATGAACAACGCCTCCCTGATTGTTATGTTTTGGCAAATCCATTATACATCCATCCGCCGCCAAAGTCCATAGTTTTCAATAAAGAAGCCTGCGGCTGTCAAAGGCCGCAGGCAAAAACGGTAGTTTTTGTTCTATCTTCCCAGCCACAGGCAAAAGCACGTGAGCACGGACAGAAAACCGAAATTGAACAGGCTGAAGCGCAGGATGTAGCCGCGCGCTTCGCCGGGGTACCGGTGCGTGTACTCCCGAAAGGTGATGAGGCTGGCCAGCGAGGCGATCAGCGTGCCCGCGCCGCCGATGTTCACGCCGGTCAGAAGCGAGGCGTACTTGTCCGTGAACTGGGAAAGCAGTATCGCCGAAGGCACGTTGGATATCACCTGGCAGGACAGGACGGAGGTGAGCAGCGTATTCTTTTCCAGCAGACCGGAGAAGAACTCCCGCACCGGGGGAAAGCGGCCCATGTTGCCCGCGAAAATAAAGAAGCATACGAACGTGAGCAAAAGCCCGTAATCCACCATTTTCAGCGCCTTGCGGTCCAGGATCACAAGGCCTAAAACCACCGACGTCAGCACGAACCACGGCGGCAGCACGCGAAACACCATCAAAATCGTGAGGGCGAAAAGCGCAAGATACGCCGCCGTGCGCCGGACGGGCAGATGATCCATTTCCTTGTTCACGGACACCCTCAGGCTGTGGCGCGGGATCAGCAGGCAGCACAGCGCGATCAGAAGCACCGACAGCGCGAAGGGCGCCGCCATGATGCCCATGAACTCGCCCGTGGGGATACCGTAGTGGGAGTACAGATACAGGTTCTGCGGGTTCCCGAAGGGCGTCAGCATTCCGCCGAGATTGGCCGCGATGTTCTGCAGGATGAATACCGTGGCCACTTCCTTTTTGCTTCCGGCGGTGGAAAACACGTAATATCCCAGGGGCAGAAACGTGATCAGCGCCATGTCGTTGGCGATCAGCATGGAGCCGATGAAGGTGATGCAAAGAAGCGTCAGCGCGGCGATGCGGCTGGAGCCTGTCCAGCGTATGATGCGTCCGGCCAGGATGGAAAAGAAATATATGTTCTTCAGCGCGCACACCACGGCCAGCGTGCCGAACAGGCAGCAAAGGGTCTTTATGTCAAAATAATGAAGGTATTCCCTGTCCGGCGGCACCGCAGCCAGCGACGCCAAGGCGGCGCACAGCGCGATCAAAAGCACGGCGTTGTGCTTTGCGAAGGTGGAAAATCTCCGGCAGAGGGAAGAGCCGGTCTGTGCATGAGTGTCGGCGGACATGAAACAGCCTCGTTTCCGTTCGGTTATTGCGACCACGGAATCTTATGCTTTTTGCGGATTTGACGCAAGTGCGATTCGCGCACGCGCCGGTTATGTTTTGATTATTTCTCGCGCGGACCGCAGAAAACTTGCAACCGGGAAAATATCATTGTATAATGATGACAATTCTGAAAGCGCAGGAGGACAAACGCATGAAAACGCCGCCCGTATTCTATTGCCAGCTGGACTATGCCGACCGGCCCTATCCCAGCCCGTCCAATCCGAAGGGCAACATTGCGGACAACGGCTGCGGCCCCTGCTGCGCGGCGATGGTAGCCGAAAACATGCTGGGCATCGATTTCAAGCCCTGGGATGCCTGCGAGCTGGCCATCGCCTGCGGCGCGCGGGAGAAGCCGGGCACGGACCTGTACATCTTCTCGCCTGTGTTCGCCCAAAAGGTCGGCCTGAACGTTACCGTCACCGAAGAAGCGGATGACGCGCTGGCGTTCCTGCGGGCAGGCAGAGGGCTCGTGATCGCCAACACCCAGGGAGACCGCCCCAAAGACGGATGGATCGGCGTGTTTTCCAACAGCGGGCACTATATCGTTTTGGCGGGCATCGAGGGTGATACCGTGCGGGTCTGGGACCCTATGTACCGCCCGGGCCGCTTCGACGTGCCGGGCCGCGCCGGCAAGGTGCGCATGGAGGGCAACGAGGCCTTTGCGGACTTCTCCGTGATCCGCGAAGACTGCCGGGACCGTCCGTTCTTCCTCTTTGAAAAGCCGAATGATTAAGTCAAAGTTAGAAATGAAATGAAACGGGAAACTTTTTGTTAAAAAGGTATTGACAAGCGGGTTCAAAGCTGTTATAATGCAATCAGCAAGTGAGAGATACAGTAGATTGAAAGGAAAGGGGCGATTCCGTTGAAAACGCAGCGGGTTCGTCCGCACAGCCCGGAACTCGTCTGATAAAGCCCTCTTTGCGACAGGGACATAAAGAAAGAACATAGACGAACAAAGGGATGCAGCGGACGCTGGAAAAAAGGAAGTTTCCATTTCGATATCATCCCTACAATTAAATATCACGCGGCGGGCCGGCAGAAAGCCGGCCCGTTTTGCGTACCGGCTAAAAGAACGTCAGATACGGGGGATTGGCGCTCAAAAACCTATTTTTGTAAACCCTTCGTAAATTCCTCAAAAGTGTATTGACAAATCAGTTGTGGGGGAGTATATTAAATAAGCTGCCCTTGCGGGGAGCCGGACCTTGAAAACGATACAGAGAACGAACGCAAGAAAAGACAGTTGATTCTGAGAATGAGTTAAACGCGTCTGGGGAGCGAGCCTGGGGAGAGAAGCCGGAGG
>JAEEGL011163335.1_pt1 | contig 79768 bp, 58 predicted proteins | sample 9134231 | NCBI WGS metagenome assembly JAEEGL01 (sample SAMN16246548, study PRJNA631951) | gut metagenome | biome: gut microbiome; feature: rumen; material: fiber-attached | host: Bos | place: Iran: Karaj | collected 2018-10 | reverse complement strand
CCACCCACAAGACGCTGCGCGGTCCGCGCGGAGGCATCATCCTGATGGGTAAGGACTTCGAGAATCCCTGGGGTCTGAAGACCCCGAAGGGCGAGGTGAAGATGATGTCGGCCCTGATCAACAGCGCCGTCTTCCCCGGACAGCAAGGAGGACCGCTGGAGCACGTCATCGCTGCCAAGGCCGTAGCCTTCGGCGAAGCCCTGCAGCCCGAGTTCAAGGAGTGGGCCCTGCAGGTGAAGAAGAACGCCGCCGTGCTGGCCGAGGAGCTGGTGAAGCGCGGCTTCCACATCGTCAGTGGCGGCACCGACAACCACTCGATGCTCGTCGACCTGCGCACGAAGTATCCCGACCTGACGGGTAAGGTGGCTGAGAACGCCCTCGTCGCCGCCGACATCACGGTGAACAAGAACATGGTGCCGTTCGACACGCGCTCAGCCTTCCAGACCAGCGGTCTGCGTCTGGGCACGCCCGCCATTACCACCCGCGGTGCCAAGGAGGACCTGATGGTGCTCATCGCCGAGCTCATCGAGACCGTGCTCAACGACCCGCAGAACGAGGAGGTCATCGCCAGCGTTCGCAAGCGTGTGAACGAGACGATGAAGGACTATCCGCTCTTCGCATACTAATCACCAACAGCATGGGGAGCCACGGGCAACGGTCCGTGGCTCCCCATATAACAACTAAAGCATGAGGCACAAACTACTACTCTTACTGATTTTTTCAACAGCTTTAAGCATTTGGGCAACGCCCGACTTTTCTACTAACAAACGCTACCACATCGTCTGCACACAGTTTGCGCAGGGATGTGTCACCGATGGTGCCACCGCCCAGCAGCAGACACCACTCTACTACTTGACTGCGGCGAAGACGACCGACGAGACCTACTGGATCTTCAACGAAGAACAGGCAGGCCTCTTCTCCATCAAGAATGCTAAGACCGGGCAGTTCGTCACCTACGACGGGGTGCGCGACACCTACCGCCGCTATCTCTCGATGACCAACGCCATCGACGGGCGCGCATCGCTGTGGACCATCAGCCAACAAAGCAACGGCATCTACACCATTCGCAACGCCCAGCAGACTGACAACATCTGGGACGTGCGCACCGACAGCTACATGGTGGGCACCTACGCCAATAGCGGCAACGGCAACCAGAACCAGCTCTTCAGATTCTACGACGAGCAGGGACGGCAAGTCACCGAGCACAAGGAGGCCACCGACAAGGGCTTCGACGTGTCGTCATGGTTCGAAGCCACCACCGATGCCCTCGACGGTTGGCAGAATCTGGGCGGATGGTTTATGAACACAGGCGCCGGCGGTTCACATTATAATGGCGACGCCTCGACAGTGGCACCCTTCATCGAGAACTGGCACGCCACGAACTACGGGCCACTGGACGACTGCTCACTGCAGCAGACGCTGAGAAACCTTCCCGCCGGCAGCTACACGTTGCAGGCCGACGTTATTGCCGTTTGGCAGGGCAGCTCGGGCTGGTATGGCAGTCCCGAGGAACCAGCAACGGGCGTTTCGCTTTTTGTAAACACGAACAGCACAACGACAGCCACGGCCAACAACGCCCCAGAGCGTTACACCGTCGACGCCACGCTCACAGCCACTGGCCAGCTGAGCCTCGGCATCCGTGCCAAGAGCACCAACGCCAACTGGCTGGCCATCGACAACATGGCGCTCTTCTACCACGGCACGGAGAGCGAGCTGCTGGAAGGCGAGCGCAACAAACTACGCACCGAACTGTCCGACTTCTACACAAAAGACGAGATTGAAGCACTCATCGCCGACTGTGGTAACAGCTTCGACCAAATGGAAGCACTGCGCCACACCGTCGCCACCATGCCCACCATCGATCCGCTGACACGCGCCACCGGAACCATCACCATCGACGGACGGGGCATCGCCTATGCCGAGAGCATCAACCTCTACCTGTGTACGCTTCCCTTGGAGCACTTTGGTACCGACTATACCGCCACCATCGGCTACTCACCCGCCGAGGGCAACAGCACGCTGAGCATCAACGGCCAGAGCGTGGCTCCGGGTGGCACGTACACGTTTGCCAACATCAGTGCCGGCCGCAACTATGCCTTCAGCATGACCCAGGCCGACGGCACTGCAGTGACGAAGAACGTCACCTTCACGTCGCTGCCCGTAGTGAAAATGTACGGGTCGTTCAACGACGCGTATTCCGAGGGGCACATCACCGTTCACGAGCCGGACAAAGAAGCTCCGCAGACACTCAACATGAAGGCGAAGTGGCGCGGCGGCATCACTAACAATGCTGACAAGAACAAGCGCAACTACCACGTCAAGCTGAAGGATGCCAACGGCGACAAGCTTGAAGAAAAGTTCTTCGGACTGCGCAACGACAACTCATGGATTCTGGAGGCTTGTCAGGTGGACATGAGCCGCATACGCAACCGTGTGCTCACCGACCTGTGGAACGACTACTCCACCCCACCCTACTATTTCGACAAGGAGCCGAAGGCACGCACTGGCACCCGCGGACAGTTTGTCGAGCTGATACTCAACGACGAGTATCGCGGCATCTACTGCATGACGGAGAACATCGACCGCAAACAGTTGAAACTCGTGAAGTATGACGAGGAGACGCAGACACAGCACGGACAGCTGTGGAAGTCGAAGGACTGGACCTACGCCACACTCATGGGAACACGTCCCGACGGCGGCTATCAGCCCAAGGACTACCTCTCAGACACCAACGAGTACAGCGACATGTGGGACAAGTACCAGGTGAAATATCCTGACTTCGATGATGTTCAGCCCACCGACTGGCGTGCCCTCTACTCGGCCGTCAACTTCGTATGCACGGCCAACGATGCCACCTTCGACCATTATGCCGGCGAGTACTTCGACCTGCCGCTGATCATCGACTACTATATTCTCATGGAGACCATCCTTGCCAGCGATAACCACGGCAAGAACCTGTTCTTTGCCATCTACGACCGGCAGAAGTCCACGAAGATTACCCTTGCCGTGTGGGACATGGACGCCACCTGCGGACAGCGCTGGAGCGACGCCTACTACCACTCAAGCATCATGCGACCCGAACAGGACTACAGTGAGTATATTGCCACTCAGGAGCACGGCGACTACAACCTCTTCAAGCGCCTGCGTGACACCAACACTAACGACTTCAACATGCAGGTACGGCTGCGCTACCGCGACCTGCGACAAAGCTTCCTGGCTACCGAGAGTATCCTTCAGCGCTTCCGCACCTACCTCGACGAGTTCAAGACTTGCGGCGCCGACAAGCGCGAATACGCCAAATGGAGCGGCAACAGCGACCTCTCAGGACACTCTCTGAACTTCGACACCGAAATGAAATACATCGAGGACTGGTTCACACGCCGCATGAATTACCTCGACACGGAACGCTTTGACATCGCCTCGCTGCCTGAGCAGGGTATCGCCTCGCTGACAACGGCACCCAGCACCAACCACACGGTCTACGACCTCCGCGGACGTGCCGTCGGCACTGCTGCTGACTTCAACAGCCTGCCCGCCGGTCTCTACATCATCGACGGCAAGAAGTGGCTGAAGAGGAGGTAAAGGAGGAAGGAGTAAAGGAGGTAAAGGAGTTGAGGAGGTAAAGTAGAATACCAATGTACAAAGAGGAGGCTGCTCGGAGCAGCGTCAGAAACTTCTCGGAGAAAGGTCAGAGACTTCTCGGAGAAAGGTCAGAGACTTCTCGGAGAAAGGTCAGAGACATCTCGGAGAAAGGTCAGAGACATCTCGGAGAAAAGTCGGGGGCCGCTCGGAACAGAGTGGCCCCCGACTTATTCCTTTACTTCCTCTACTCCTTACTCCTTTACCTCCTCTACTCCATACTCCTTTACTCCTTACTCCTCTTCCTTTACCTCCTCTACTCCTTTACCTCCTCTACTCCTTTACTCCTTTACCTCCTTACTCCCCAAAAATCTTCTGCAGCCGGGTGTGCAGAGCCTTGCCACGAAGGGCACGGTCGATAATCTTGCCCTGCGGGTCGATGAGGATATTATCGGGAATCGCATCAATCTTATAGACAGGGGCGGCAGCACACTGCCAGCCCTTCAGGTCTGAGAGCTGCAGCCACGGCATCTTAATCTGCTCAATAGCTTTCACCCATGCCTCCTTTTTCTGGTCGAAGGAGACGCCCACCACCTCGAAGCCCTTGGCGTGGTACTTGTTGTAGGCCTCCAATACGTTGGGCATCTCTGCACGACAGGGTCCGCACCATGATGCCCAGAAATCGACCAGCACCCAGCGGCCTTCACCGACCAGCTCACTAATCTTGTGCATCTTACCGTCGGGGTCGGCCATCTCCAAGTCGGTGAACTGCTGGCCTATAAAGGCAGTCTTAGGACTGTCAGCAGGCTTTGTCAGCTTTTCCACTTCGTCTCTCGTCTTTTTCAGATACGGATGATTGGCAAACACGACTTGCTCTTTCACCAGCTCATCGTATGCCTCCACGCCATTGTCAAAGAAATAAAAGCCAGCGAAAACCACCGGTATCAGCGTTTGGCGCTCTTCCTTGAAGATGCGGTTGGCGAAAGCTATCTGAGCATCCGTCACCTTATTATATTCTTCCATCAACTCATCCTGATGAGCCTGTATCTCATCCTTGGTCATCTTGGATATTTTTTCGCCGAAAAGTCTACGGGGAACATCCTGCTCAACTACTAATTTGGCCAGTCGCTCATTCAGCGAAGAGCCTTTCAGCGTACTGTCGTTGATATTGATGGCCACAGGCGTGCCGTCATTGAAGAACTCCGTCTCCCATTTCCTGTTCTCAGCCTTCACGGCCATTAAGGCATTGCGAGCGGCAGTGCCGGTGAACGAGAACTTGCCATCGGCCACAACCACGCTGTCGATGCTTCTTTCTGCCAGCTGATCGACCAGGTAGACTTTTTTACCATCGTCAGCAAATGTGCCGCTGACGACGTATTTTACTTGCATTTCCGGGCTTTCAACCTGACCCACTTGCTGTCCTTGTGCCATAGTAGGCATGGCTGCCGCGACGAGAGCAACCAATAAAAATCTTTTCATCTCTATTTTAAGTTTAGTTTCGAACCTTTAGTTTTTCTCTCTTAAAGAACATCGAGAGTTGAATGTTGTGCATTGAGCGTTGAGCACTATTCGACGTTGACAGTGAGGGGCTGGCGCAACGAGCGCAGCGTCCAGCCGATACGCTCCTGCCACTCGGCCGGCGTACGCACATCGTAGCGCGACCACGCTGAACCGAAGTAGTAAGTGTAAGGCTGACCCTGATAGCCGTCGACGATGCCGAGGGCATGACCCTCGTTGCCGCCCTGCGGCTGCTCGAAGAGCTGCTTCTTGGTGGTGACAGGACCATTGGGGAAGAGGGCAGCCACAAAGAGCTGGCAGCTGTTGTAATTCACATTGTCGGTGGGGTCGGCATACGCCACGTAGTCCTTGCCCAGCACCACGCTCTCCTTGTCTTCAGAATGGATGACGACGCCCGAGGCCAACGAAGCCGTCTGCGTCAAGCCCTCGTACCACACCGTCACCTTATTGAAGTTAGAGCCTTTGTCGAGCGAGATGACACGGTGCTCGGTGATGCTGTCGGTGCCGAACGCCGTGGTACCGTAGACCAGTTCGACGGTGGTGCGCAGAGGTCCGTTGTCGAGCACGCGGTACGTCTTGAAACAGTAGGGATAGACAAGTTGCCCGCCACTCATCAGCGCCGGTGTGCCGCAGCCCAGCGTGGCACCCACCTTATAGAGGTCCATGCCACGTCCATGGTCATGGTGGTAGGAGTTCAGGCGATAGAGAGAGTCGCCACGCTGGCGGTTCTCGCGGCGCAGCTGCTCCACGGCAGGCATCATCACCACATCCTCCACCCAGTAGCGCCGCTCCACCACCAGCTCGGGTGTGTTCTTCGACCACACATCGGTGCCGTAGCTCCGCTCGCCCGTCTTCTGCAGGGCAGGACCGTAGACGCGGTAGGCACCGCGGTCGTTCTCCCACGCATAGTCGTCCTTGCGCTCAGGATAGAGGCGGCCGTAGCACACCGTGGCGTAAGCCTTCGGCGTGCCGCGTCTGACAGTGAAGCGGGCCGTCCTGTGCGGACGGGCGTCGGCCTCGATGAGCACCTTGCCGTCATAGGTCAGCTGGTAAGGCACCTCTAAGCCAGCATTGTCGTAGACGATGAACTGCCGACCGCCTTGGATGCCAAGCTTCGTAAACACAGCGCTGGCATCGAGCTCCACCACCTGGTGGCGGTACTCGTCGGTGTTGTTCGCCACCGTCACGCTCATGGAGGATTCTTCGTTATAACGAGACTTCGTTATATCGTTATCCCGAGGCTTCGTTATATCGTTATCCCGTAATAACGTTATAACGTCCTGACGACCATCCTCGAACCGCAAGTGCTCGCAAGCTGCCAGAAGAAACGCGCCCACGCCGAAGTTAGCCTGCGAATGGGCATCGACGGTCTTCGTGGGGTCGGGCTTCTCACCGATGGGCTGCACGTAGCCCACGCTGCCGTCGGCCTGCAAGGCGGTAGTAACGAGGTAGTTCCATGCCCGCTCAATCACAGGCACGTAGCGGTCACGATCGAGCAAACCATGGTTCACGCCCCACAGCATGCCGTAGGTGAAGAAGGCGGTGCCACTGGTCTCCGGACCGGGGGCATCCTCCTCGCAAAGCATCGAACGGCTCCAGTAGCCACCGGGACGCTGCACACTGGCCACACCCTCGGCCAACTCTTGGAAGCGCTGCAAGAAGAACGGACGATAACGGTAGTCGGCGGGCATGTCGCTAAGCACCTTTGCCAAGCCTGCCAGCACCCAGCCGTCGCCACGCGCCCAGAAGCTCTTGCCACCGTTGCAGGCGGTCTTCACCTTCGGATAGATGTACTTTGCGTCACGGTAGTAGAGCTGCTCGTCCTTGTCGTACATCAGCTCATCGGACCACTTGAAGTTCTCATAAAGTTTGTCGAGGTACTTCACCTCACCCGTCACCTTATAGAGCTTCGTCAACACGGGCATGGCCATGTAGAGCGCATCGGCCCACCACCAGAAGTCGGTCTGCGGCTGACGCACCTCGTAGTCCATCACCTCCAGTGCACGAGCAATCTTGAATTGAGAATTGAGAGTTGAAAATTGAGAATTACGATGACCTTCCTTCGCACCATTTCCGCCTCCGGTGTAACTATAATTCTCGATTCCCAATTCTCCATTCTCCATAGCATACAGGTCGAGGTATGTCTGGAAGCATATCTGCCAATCGCCGAAGAGCACGTAGTCTTGGCCCTCGCCATAGTTCGCGTACTTCCACTTCGACGGGTCTTTCTCACGGGCACCCTGCCACAGGTTATGGCTGGCCCAACGCACACTGTAGTCGTGCCAGCGGGCAACACCCAGCAAGCGGACAGCTTCCATGTTGCCGGTGTGGTAGGCGGCCTCATCCCAGAACGAGCGCACCAGCGGCGAGTGGTGCGCCTGCCAGTAGTCGTTCACCTTGGTGATAATCTCGATGGTCGTTGGCCGAGGCTGTGTCTCCGTTCGCTTCTTTCGCGCCTCAGCCTGCGTCATACTGAAGAGTAAAGCAGGCACCATCAGCACGCTCAGTATTGTTCTTTTATTCATGTCACTATTCTTTTAATTATTATTATTGTCATCGAGTCATTGAGAGTTTCGTTATGACGAGCCCGTCGCGAACAGTCGTTATGACGTCATTTCGTTATTCCGTTATGACGAACCCGTCGCAAGTTTCAAACAATGTCCTTCGTTCCGTAGCATTGCGGATAGGCGGAGCAGCTCCAGAACTCCCGTCCGGAGTTAATTCCTTTCTTGGCCACTCGTTTCACCATGGGCTTGCCACACAGCGGACAGGCAGGGGCATCGGCCTGTTTGCTTTGCTCCGTTCGGGCGGCAAAGCGCTCGGCAGTCAGCGCCTCGGTGAAGCCGCCCTCCTCACGGAATGTGGCTAACTGGTTCTCTATCTGTTTGCCGATCATCATGACGAGGCGGTTGCAGAGCACCAGCAGGCAATTGGCCACAACGATAGAGTCATCAGAAAGTAGCCACCGGTCGAAGAGGTGTTTCTGCTTCAGGATGTGTGCACTGCTCTCATGAAGCACATCGTCCTGATAGGTAGGCTTGTCAAATCGGATGTTGGCTACCTGTGCGTATTCCGCTGAATGGATTGACCAGGGTGTCTGCTCATGCCGAAGCAACCAATTCACGTAGTCGTTGGCAAGCTCGGCAAGGGTAGCACGGGCAACATCAGTGAGCTTCATCTCTGTCTCCTTTGAGGTGGAATGGCGCGAGTTACCTTCTGCAATATTGGCAGGGGCAGAGCGCGCTGCCATCGTCATCTGGTCAAACTGCCGTCCGCAGGGGTCGTTCGTCCGATTAAGGAAACGTGCACAGAAATCCTGCGTAGCCAGCTGTATCACGTTGGCCATCACCCACGTGTCGAGCCAGTAAAAGCCGAACCTCCTGATTTGCAGCATGTTTTTTCTTTTTCTTTTTTTGTTATTAATCTTTTCGTGATGACGAGTCTCGTCGCGAGCGGTCGTTATGACGTTATACCGTTATTTCGTTATGACGAGCCCGCCGCTAACAGTCGTTATGACGTTATAACGTTATTTCGTTATAACGCCCCCGTCGCGAAGCTCGCTGTCAAAGAAGTCGAAGCACTGCCGGAACAGGTGATTGCGGGTGTTGCCGCCATAGATGCTGTGGTTACGATTGGTATACACCAGCTGGCGGAAGTCCTTGTCGGCCTGTACGAGGGCATCGACCAGCTGGGCGGTGTTCTCGTAGTGGACGTTGTCATCGGCCAGACCATGACACAGCAGCAGTGCGCCGTGCAGCTGCGAGGCACGGGCAATGGGCGTCACTTCGTCGTAGCCGCTGGCATTCTCCTGCGGTGTACGCATGAAGCGCTCAGTATAGACCGAGTCATAATAGCGCCAGCACGTAGGAGGTGCGATGGCCACGCCGCAACGGAACACCGGGCGTCCTTCCGTCATAGCCATCAGCGTGTTCCAGCCGCCATAGCTCCAGCCCCAGATGCCGATGCGCTCCTTGTCAACGAAAGGCTGGCTTCCGAGCCACAGTGCAGCCTCCACCTGGTCGCGAGCTTCTAACTCGCCGAGGCGCAGGTACGTACACTTCTCAAACGCTGCGCCACGCCCGCCAGTGCCACGGTTGTCGACACAAGCCACGACGTAGCCCTTTTGCGCCAGGTACTGCTCGAGAATGGCACCCTGGCCGTTCATGCCCACGCCCCAGGCATTCTTCACCTGCTGGTTGCCAGGGCCACCGTACTGGTACATCACCACGGGGTAACGCTTCGAGGCACTGAAACCTACGGGTTTGACAAGCCAGCCATTCAGCTTCACGCCCTCACTGGTAGTGAACGAGAAGAGCTCCTTCGTGCCCATGTCGTAGCTGGCATATTTGTCGGCCAACGCCTTGTTGTCGATGAGCGTTGCGATGACCTTGCCGGCACTGCTGCGCAGGGTGGTCTGTGGCGGTGTGTTCATGTCGCTCCAGTTGCAAATGAAGCTCTTGAAGTCGGTAGAGAAAATGGCCGTGCTCCATCCGTCCTGCGGGGTGAGGCACTCCGTCTTTCCGTTCTTATGGCTGACATAGACCTTCTGGTCCAGTGGTCCGTTGTTGAGAGCAGCATAGTAGAGGTCGCCAGTAGCCTCATCGTAGCCATAGATGGTGGTGACAACGGCGCCACCCTCAGCTCCTGCTGCCGCAGTGGGGACTGTCCGCAGCAGCTGTCCGTTCAGCGTGTAGACATAGGCATTGCGGTAGCCACTACGCTCACTGGCTATCACTAAGTTGTTGGCTGTCAGCTGGTAGTCGGCAAAGACATCCTCGTTGATGTACTTGTCGACCTTATCCTCGACCACCAATTGGCAGACGGTGCTCAGCGCGTTAGCCATGTAGATGCGCAGGCAGTCCTGATGACGGTTCAGCGTGAACACGGCCACCTTCGTGGGGTCGTTCGTCGACGCGATGCGCGGGATGTAGCCATCCTGGTCGAGCGGCAACTGCATGGTACGCGTCTGGTGGCTCTTGATGTCGTAGCTCAGCAGCGTCAGCCGTGCGTTCTGCTCGCCAGGCTTCGGGTATTTGTAGGTATAGGCACCCTCCAAGCGCCCCCAGCTGGGGGAGGCTTTGGCTGCACCGGCGTTCCAGTCGGCAGGCGTCAGGGGCAGGTAGCGCTCAAGCACGTCGCTCTCATCGTAGCGCACCCACACGATCTGCCGTGAGTCGGCCGTGAACACCATCGCACGGTTGTGCGAGAATTCCTCCTCGCACACCCAGTCGGGCAGGCCGTTGATAATCGCATTGCGCTTGCCGTCCTTCGTCACCTGACTCTCGGCATTGCCATAGAGCAGCTTCACCAGGAAGATGTTGTTGTCGCGGACGAAGGCCACCTGCTCGCCGTCGGGGCTCCACAGCGGTGTCTGCTGAGGGCCGCCGTCACTTAGTGGCTCCAGTCGGTTGTTGGCTATCGTATATATATAATAGGTGGCGGTGAAAGAGCGCCGATAGATGCGCTCTGTCTTTGTCTGTATCAGGATGCGCTTGCCCGTGGGACTCATGATGTAACCATCGATGCGGTCGATGTTGGCGCCACGCGCCGTCGAGGCATCGAAGAGCACACCCGTCTGCTTGCCGGTCTTGAACGAATAGCTCACAATCTGCCGACCGTCGTCAGAAATCTGCGCATACGTCTCACCGCCTGCCAACGGCTCAACAGCCGACATCGATGCGCCACGGAACGCACCACTCGTTATTTCCTTCAAGTCCAGGCGTCCTCCGCCCAGCAACTGCGTCGCTGCCATCAGAAGCGCCGCACAAATCATAGTCATTTTTTTCATATGTTTCAGTTCTTTGCCTTCAGGATGTTTTTTCTTTTCCCTGCTCTTTCGCAGGCTTTTCGTGTGCAAAGGTACGCATTATTTCCGAGAAAACAATACTTCAGTACTAAAAGTTTTCCTAAACATTTGGCCGTCTGCGCCTTTTTATGTAATTTTGCACCCTGATGACAACGACAGTCCTGCACCAGTGGCATGAATGTAACAATGAAGCAACAATGGACTTAAAAGAAAAATACCGACAGTTTAAAGAGTGGCAGCTCAACCCGTTCCACTACAAGAACACAATCCACGACACCGTGCACTGTGCCAACTGCGGCACGGAGTTCGCAGCCAACTACTGCCCCGTCTGCGGCCAGAAGGCCAACTTGGGCCGCATCAACTGGGAGACCGTGCGTCAGGGCATCATGCTGCTCTGGGGCATGGAGTCTCGTTCGCTCAGCTACACGCTGTTGCAACTGCTGTTACGTCCGGGCTATCTCATCGGCGACTATCTCAGCGGTCGGCGCCAAACATCGTTTCCGCCAGTGAAGATGCTCCTCCTCGTGACCATCGGTAGCTTGTTGATCGACAAGCTGGTGAACTTTCTATATCCTAAGGCAGAAGAAGTAGTCAGCAACGACACAAGATTTTCTCTGTTCAACAGATTTGTCAACTGGGGAAACGACAATCCCGGATGGTTCTTGTTGGCAGTGAGCTGCCTCTTCATCTTGCCCACATGGATGACGTTCCGATACGCCCCGCAGCACGCTCAACACACTCTGCCCGAGGGGTTTTTCATTCAGGTTTTCATGAGCACGTTGATACTGATGATAAGTGCGTTCGTCACACTGACTACACCCTGGCTTTCGTGTCTGATTCCCTTCTACCTCGTCGTGACCTACAAACAGCTTTTCCGCTATGGGCTATGGGGCACACTCTGGCGCTTGTTCGTTTGTTGTATAGAAGCCTTCATTATTTTCGCCATCATCCTCTATTTGGTCGAGATTATCAGCACTGGCCATTCCGTCAACGCAGATAATACCATCACAGATGAGCTGTTAATTATAGCATTCTTTGGTACTCTCGGTGTAGCCATAGCAGCAATAATCAATATCATCAACAAAAGAACGGCCAAGCATGCTGTAAAATCATAACGATAGACTTGCTATAGTCAAAGAACGGTCTCACTGTTGAATAAAGTTTTTTTGATGAAGCGATTCAATCCTTCACTTTTATTGTATGTGACTACATATCAGATGGTTACGGTGAATGGTTTTTAGAGCTCTCTTTCTTTGGGTAAGTAGGTGACTTTTGGGTGAGTGAATCTCGGGGTTTACGTTCTTATTCTCGGGTTTTACGTTCTTATTCTCGGGTTTTACGTTCTTATTCTCGGGTTTTACGTTCTTATTCTCGGGAATTACGATCTGATTCTCGGGAATTCAGAACGTAAACGCCTGCTTTTTGAAACGTAAGTCATAGGGTTTCGACATGAAAACGCCATACTTACGACATGGAAACACCATACTTACGACATGAAAACGCCATACTTACGACATGAAAACGCCATACTTACGACATGAAAATACCACTGATAGAGACAACATCTATGATATGGGCATACCTTCTTGGTGTGAGGCTGCGCCTTCAGCGCGAGAAAAAAGACGTGATGCTAAGTCGGCCAAAAGAAACCCTTCACCAGAACGAGCTGTCAATGAGATAGTTACTGAAAAAGTGAAGGATTGTAAGGTTTCTGCTTACATATAATAATACAACTTCCGCATATCATAAAATGCGGAAGTTAAATATAGCTGATTGTGGCCTTCGCTCCCTTTTGCTCTTCTCTACGAAGTGGCACCAAAAAGGGCAAAAAGCCAACTCTCATCTCGCTACCACTGTGGCTATGAGACTATTCGAATCAGCCCATCTTTGTGCATAAATGTCTCAAAAATAATCCAAATACTTTGGCTGTTCCATTTTTTATGCGTACCTTTGCACCGTTTTTGCGAAAACGTCCGTGAAACGACGGTCTTCTGCAGAGGCAGGGCACTCGCGAAGTCCTTTGCCCACGCGGTATTCCGACGAAAGAATGGATGCCGCTCCATGTTATCCTATGGAACATGGTACTCACTATTGAGAAACTCTGCACCTAATTATTAATATGGTGTTCTACATAAAGGCCCACATGACAATAACAAATTATAGAAATAATTAATTAAACAAAATCAACAAATTATGTACAATAAACAATTACTATTAAAAGCAATGCTCCTGATTGCCGTGATGGTATCAGGGGTAACAAATGCGTGGTCAGAAGAAACTTATGAAATTATTTTTTTGACAGGAACTTCTGACAATACTACCGCAATGAAATCTACAGATTCTGTTACTGGTGTTATCGGGGATGGAGCTAATTATGTTAGTAGCTTTGGGACGGGTACGGCAAAAGCGTATCCCAAAAGTAAAAAAGGAATCAAACTTGGAACAAGTAGTGAAAATGGTGCAATTGAGCTGAATTTAGCATCTGATTATCAAGCTAATATTAAAACAATAACAATTCTCTCTTCACAATATGGAACTGACACAGGAACATTAACTCTTTCCAGTGGTTCTACAAACCTGAAGACGGGCATTACTCCTGGCGAGGATTACACACACACTTTTAGCACCCCTACAACTGTAAGCTCTTTAAAAATATCTACGAGCTCAAAACGTGCATATATTTCCAAAATCATCTTAACCACACTAATCGTATTAGATTATACTTTAACCGCAACATCTTCTAACGAAACGTATGGTACAGTATCTGTTTCTGAAAATAAAATCATTGCAACACCTAAAAATGGCTATCGTGTTAGTACTTCCGCGCCATATCAAATCGTCAGTGGAACTGCAACAATTTCTCAGGATGGAAATGTTTTTACTGTGACAGCAAACGCAGACTGTACCATTCAAGTTAATTTTGAAGCTATTCCTCAGCACAATGCTATCTTTAACGCTAATGGAACAACTACTACAATTCCATATTATGAAGGCTCAAAAATATCTTTACCCACAAATCTTGAAAGCATTTTAGGAAACGATTTTATTGGGTGGACAACAAATTCTATTCAAGGAACTACAACTATAGCTCCAGAAATCTTGACAGAAGCTACAATGAGTAACGATGATATTGAGTTTTATGCAGTCTATGCAACTCCATTTTCTGAAATTGTCACCATAACAAAGTCTTTTGGATTTGAGACAACATCTAATAGCGATTGGACTTTTGAAGGCCCTGAACGTAATAATGGGATGGCTAATACAGGCTCTTATTCAGGAAGGATCAACGTAAACAAATCGTACGTTACATTCAAAAATAAGGTTAAGGCTACAGAATTTTCATTTGCCTTTGCAAGAACATCAACAAATGCGAACTACTATGTTCATATAGAGACGTCCACAGATAATTCAACATGGAATACTGTTGAAAATTATCCCATGAATACCTTTAATAATGGTTCATTCACTACAAAATCTCATACATTCGACGGAAAAAGTGAAGTATATGTTCGCTTTTACTGCTACAACACCACAGCCGTCCGATACGTTGATGATGTAACCATCAAATATTTAGAGGAGCAACAAAGATATACAGACTACTGCACAACTGTCGCATCCACAGCCACCGTCTCTATTGCCTCAGCCTGCACCGATGGTGACCTGTTCTACGGTACTTACAGTAATACAACAGCATTTGTTGTACCCAGTGACCTTGAAGTATATGAAATCAGTATTCTTGACGGAGAGATTTACAAAGAGAAATACAACACAGGCGATGTAGTTCCCGCTAAAACTGGCGTATTCGTTGCAGCACTTGAGGCTGGTGACTACACACTGAACCTCTCAAACGAAGAAGGTTCTTCTGTTTTAGGCGAGGACAACATGTTACGTCCTACAGACAAAGGCATATCCGCATTAACAATGGCTGCAAACGACTCCGACTGCATGTACTACCGTCTGACCATGCACAACGGTACCCAAATAGGATTCTACTGGGGGGCCGAGGACGGTGCCGCCTTTGATGTAGCTGCCAATAAGGCTTATCTGGCTGTTCCAATAGAAACCGCAGGAAATGTCCGTGGCTTTAACTTGTTCGGTGATGCGACTGCCATTAAGGACCTCAAGTCTACAACAGCAGAGCGTACGACCTACAACATTCAGGGCCAGCGTGTTTCTGCCAATACCAAGGGAATCGTTATTAGCAACGGAAAGAAGTATTTCAACAAATAATATAAGGAGGAACAAACAATGAAAACATATTTGAAACCTGAACTCAGTTTTGTAGTATTACAGATAGAGCGCAACATTCTTGCTGGCTCTGGTGGTGTTAAAGATGGTGACACTGTAGAGAATTCATACAATAGCAATGATGTCACCTTCTCCCGCAACCACAACAGCTTCTGGGACGAGGAAGAATAGCCATTCTCATCGAGGGCCGCAAGCCTTCACCGCCTTGCGGCCCTCGGGTTATTTGAAAACGATCTCGTTAACGAAATAGCGATTCTCGTGATGGGGTCGTTATAACGAAATAACGTTATAACAACATACAACGGCTGTCAAACAGCTAAAGATAAAGTTTTTACTTAACAAAACGACTTGACTTAAATGGAAACGACAGAGAAAATGAAGCCAACGGCTATATTGCTGCTGCACTGTCCTGACCAACAGGGCATCATTTCAGAGATAACCAAGTTCATAACCGACAATCAGGGTAACATTGTCTATCTGGACCAGTATGTGGACCGTGAGGACAGCATGTTCTTCATGCGCCTCGAGTGGGAGCTGGACACGTTCCTCATTCCCCGCGAAAAGATCCGCGAGCTGATCGACACGCTCTACGTCAGACGCTACCAGATGGAGTTCAGCCTCTACTTCAGCGACCAGCGTCCACGCATGGCCATCTTCGTGAGCCGTATGAGCCACTGCCTCTACGACCTGCTGGCACGGTGGAAGGCCGGCGAGTTCGATGTTGACATCCCCTGTATTGTGAGCAACCACGAGGACCTGCGCTACGTGGCCGACCAGTTTGGCATCCCCTACCATGTGTGGTCAGTCAAAAAAGACCATTCGAACAAGGCCGAGGTCGAGCAGGCTGAGATGGAGCTGCTGCAGCAGGAGCGCGTGACATTCATCGTGCTGGCGCGCTACATGCAGATACTCAGCGAGGAGATGATCGCCGCCTACCCGCACCATATCATCAACATCCACCACTCATTCCTGCCAGCGTTCGTAGGTGCCAAGCCTTATCACCAGGCCTACGAGCGTGGCGTGAAAATCATTGGAGCCACCAGCCACTATGTGACCAGCGAACTCGACGCCGGACCTATCATTGAGCAGGACGTGGCACGCATCACCCACAAGGACTCGCCTGAAAGTCTGGTGCTGAAAGGCCGCGACCTGGAGAAGATCGTGCTGTCGCGTGCCGTCAGCAAGCATATCGAGCGCAAAATCCTCACGTACAAGAACAAGACGATTATCTTCAGCTGATAGATTCGGTACACACAGAAAAAGCGCTATTGCCTTGGGCAATAGCGCTTTTAACATGCTTGATTCTGTTCGAATTACTGAGCAACTTCCTCAACAGCCTCGGCAGCCTCTTCAACGACCTGCTCAACAGCAGCCTTAGCGGCAACGATTGAGTCGAGAGCAGCCTGGAAAGCGGCAGCGTTCTCCTCGGTGAGCTCGGCACCAAGAACGGCGAGAGCAGCAGCTGAATCCTCAGCGGTAGCAACGGGGGCAGCAACCTCCTCAACTACTTCCTCAACAACCTCAGCCTCGGGAGCCTCGGCCTTCTGACCACCGGTGCAAGCTGCGAAGATGGCAGCAGCAGCGAACATAAATGCAATCTTTTTCATTTCTTTGCTTTTTAAATCTGTAAAACTATCATTAAGTTGATTAAAACGGTGCAAAGGTAGACATTTTTTTGATACGACGCATCATTTTTTTCGATTTTTTTTTGCCCCTTTTTGTAACTTTTTCGTAAACCACTGATATTCAATACTTTTTGAAATGTTAAATAATGCTGCAAAAACGGGTGCTAAAGGAAATTTCACAAAAAAGCGCGTTTTCTCGTTTTTTTTGTGTATCTTTGCAGCGTCATGCGGAGAGCCAGTGTCATGGGCCTCCGCGCTACAGAAAGAATATGATTGATACATCAGTTTTTCAAGGCAAGACGGCGGCCTATTTCACCCTTGGCTGCAAGCTGAACTTCTCAGAGACCTCCACCTTCGGGCGGCAGCTGCAGGCGTTGGGGGTACGCACAGCCGCTAAAGGCGAGCAGGCCGACCTGTGTCTCATCAATACGTGCTCGGTAACCGAGGTGGCCGACCGCAAGTGCCGCCAGGCCATCCATCGACTGGTGCGTCACCATCCCGGCGCCTTTGTGGTGGTGACAGGCTGCTATGCGCAGCTCGAGGGCGAGACGGTAAGCCACATCGAGGGCGTCGATCTGGTGTTAGGTTCCGACGAGAAGGCGCAGCTCGTGCAGTTCCTGGCAGAGGAATGGGGGGCTGTCTTGAGGAAAGAGGAAGAAAAGAGGCAAGAAGATGCCCCCACCCTTCAGCCTTCACCTTATTATAAAAAGAAGACGAAGGACATCCGCTCGTTTGCGCCCAGCTGTTCGCGGGGTAACCGCACACGCTACTTCCTGAAGGTGCAGGACGGCTGCGACTACTTCTGCACCTACTGCACCATACCCTATGCTCGTGGCTTCAGCCGCAACCCCACCATCGCATCGCTCGTCGCCCAGGCCGAGGAGGCAGCACGCGAGGGCGGCAAGGAGATTGTACTGACAGGCGTGAACATCGGCGACTTCGGAAAGTCAACGGGCGAGCGCTTCATCGACCTCGTCCGTGCCCTTGACCAAGTTGAGGACATCCGTCGCTACCGCATCAGCAGCCTCGAGCCCGACCTGCTGTCGGACGAGCTGATTGAATACTGCGCCCATAGCCGTGCTTTCATGCCCCACTTCCACGTGCCGCTACAGAGTGGCAGCGACGAGGTGCTGCGACTGATGCACCGCCATTACGACAGCCAGCTGTTTGCCGACAAGATAGGGCGCATCAAGGCGGCCATGCCCAATGCGTTCATCGGCGTCGACGTGATGGTAGGCTGCCGTGGCGAGACACCGGAATGTTTCGAAGAAACCTACAGGCTACTCGATGCCCTGCCCGTCAGTCAACTGCACGTGTTCCCCTATTCGGAGCGTCCCGGCACTGCGGCCCTCAAGATTCCTTACGTTGTCGACGAGCATGAGAAGAAGGTGCGCTGCCACCGACTGCTGGAACTCAGCGACAAGAAGACGGCCGACTTCTATGCCCACTACATTGGTCAACAGGCGGAGGTACTCTTCGAGAAGGCTACGCGGGGACGCGCCATGCACGGCTTTACCCGCAACTATATACGTGTGGAACTGCCACCGCAAGTGGCCCGCCCCGAGTTCGACAACCAGCTGATGACGGTCACCCTCGGCGGCTTCAATCACGACCACAGTGCGCTCCTCGCGGAGCTTCGTAATAACGTCATAACGTCATAACGAGGCGTCGTAATAACGAAATAACGATATAACGTTATAACGAGGCGTCGAAATAACGAAATAACGTCATAACGTTATAACGAAAAAAAGATAAACCATTAAAAAAAGAAAAAATACAGTGGAAAAGGTAGCGATAGTGATTCTGAACTGGAACGGGGCAGCCATGCTCCGCCAGTATCTGCCCGGCGTGCTGCAACACTCACGCGACGAGGCAACCATCTATGTCGCCGACAACGGGTCGACTGACGACAGCGTAGCGCTGCTACGCGAACAGTTCCCCGAGGTACGTCTCATCCTGCTAGAGCGCAACTGGGGCTTCGCCGAAGGCTACAACCGGGCGTTGGCGCAGGTAGATGCCGACTACTACCTGCTGCTGAATAGCGATATCGAGGTGACCGATGGCTGGCTGACGCCCCTGCTGGCATTCATGGACGCACGCCCAGAGGTGGCAGCCTGTCAGCCGAAACTGCGTTCGATAGCCGACCGCGAGTGCTTCGAATATGCTGGAGCCGCTGGCGGCTTCCTCGACCGTTACGGCTATCCGTTCTGTCGTGGCCGCATCTTCGATGTCGTAGAGCACGACGAGGGACAGTATGATGCACCCTCAGCAGTGCTCTGGGCCACTGGTGCCGCCCTTCTCGTGCGCGCACGTATATATAAAGAGGTGGGAGGCCTCGACGGGCGCTTCTTTGCCCATCAGGAAGAGATCGACCTTTGCTGGCGCCTGCGCCTGCGTGGCCATGAGGTGTGGTGCGTCCCGGCTAGCACCGTCTACCACGTTGGCGGCGGCACGCTGCCAAAGGGAAATCCCATGAAGACATTCCTCAACTTCAGAAACTCGCTGACCATGCTCTATAAGTGTCTGCCCGACGACGAACTGCGCCACGTCATGCGCTGGCGCTGGTTCCTTGACTACTTAGCAGCCTGGCAGACACTGCTGATAGGCCGCAACCTCGGTGACTTCAAGGCCATTTACCGTGCACGGCGAGCTTTCAGGCGCTGGCGTCACGACTTTGATGCCGACCGTCAGAAGATACAGTCGGAAAGCACCACGACCGACATCCCCGAACGTCGGCGCTTCTCACTGCTCTGGCAATACTACATGCGGGGCCGGCACAACTACTCTGAGCTGCCGTAAACGAAACGGTCAATATTTTACGACGACGGGGTTGTCAACCTCCTCGCGCCACCGTTTCACCCACTCAAACCACTCCTGAGCAGAGTGATAGCCGAACGACTCATTGTCAGAGCAATAGGCCACTTTGTAGTTCATTGTTTTGTGCGGAGCGACTACGAAGGCGTAGTTGTCCTTGTTGGCAGGCTCCTCACTGACGATGTGCTGCTGCGGGATGAGGATGGCCAGACCGACAGTCTCACGTTTCCACTTCAGCGTGTCAGTGGCGGGGTAGTCAGTACCCCAGCAAGCACGCAGCCCCTTCTTGTCGCTGAACTCCACCGAGCCCTTCACGTTGATGATGCCTGTTGAGAAGCGGTGGCTGCTGACGTCACTGTCGAAGATCACCTCGACATCGGTGTCGCGATGGCCAGCCCACTGCGTATAGCGGAGGGTCAGGTTGAGGAGTTGAGGAGTTGGGGAGTTGAGGAGTTGGGGGGCCTGCCATCTACGGTCGTTAACCTCGACGACGGTGCATACGGGGCCGTAGCTGACGATGCGTTGCGTGCGGCTACTCACGGGGTCGATCATCGTAGGCTCCGTGCCGTCCCATCCGCGGAAGGCGCCCAGCCCGAAGGTGTTGCCCACCCAGAGTACGTCGTCGCCATAGCCCTGAAGTTTCTGCTCGTCGCTGGTGTAGAACTGTGTCTCTTTCAGTTCCAGACGTTTCTGGAACTTACCATAAAGGTCCAGTGTCTGACGCTTGTCGAAGTAAACGCGTATGCCGTTGAGCTCACTCTCGAAGTCCACGCCATGGTGGTGCAGCAGGTTGTAGCTGTTGGCGCAGTCGCCACGTGCGGTGATGCTCTCCACGTAGTTGTTCTGCTTGTTTTTCTCCTTCACCTTGTCGTTACGCATCACCATCTCGGCATAGACACGTGCAGGATACTGGCGCTGCGGACCGTCGTTCAGCGTCACGGCATAGGACTTCGTCTCGCGGCTCTTGAGGTCGGCAAGGAAGCACAACTCATCGTAACAGTCGTCCTGATTGAAGTCGATGAGTTGACAGGGCACTTCCTGACCGCCGGCCATGACGTATGCCGACACTACCGAGCCTTGTCCAGCGAGCGAAAGCCTAACGGGCTGGTCGCTGCGATCGACCTTCATCGGATTGGTTACACTGACCTCAAAGGTCTTTACTTGTGCTTGACAAATCAGCACACAACAGAGTGAAAAAAGAGAAAGAAACCGTCTCATATCGTTCAATTTTCCCACAAAGATAATAAAATGATACTTAATAGTGAATTTTCTTAGGTTAAAATTTGGTTAATTCAAGGATTTTTAGTATTTTTGCACCGCGTTTTAACAAACATAAATCACCGGGTGCGTAAATTATACCTTATATCGCTGCTTTTGATGTCCATTTGCATAGGCTGCCAATGGCATCTCCGCCCTGCTGACGTCGAGGCCGACAGCACGGCTATCACCGTCGAGCGCTACGACCGTCCGGAGGTGCTCTTCCTGACGACGGGTGACTTTGCGGCCCTCCAGCAGCTGAAGACCGGCTACCCTACGCAGACACGCATGCTTATAGAAGACGTGCTGAATCTGGGACGGGTAGACGATGCCGACATCAACACCCGTTTCCTGCTCTTTTTCCAGGACAGCACCCTGCAAGCCCTCATGGCCGACGTGGAGCGTGAGTTCGTCAGCCTCGACGACGTGAGCCGCCAGCTGACGGAAGCCTTCGACCGCCTGCGCACGATGCTACCCGACGTCGAGGCTCCTGTCATCTACAGCCAGGTAGGGTCGCTCGACCAGAGCATCATTGTCGGCGATGGCCAGCTGGGCATCTCGCTCGACAAGTATCTGGGTAGCGACTACCCCCTCTATTTGAAGTATGGCTACAGCGAGCAACAACGGCAGATGATGACGCGCCGCTACATCGCCCCCGACTGCGTGGGCTTCTTCCTGCTGAGTCTCTATCCGCCTTCGGGCGACACACTCAACATGAACCACATGGCGCGCATCCAGTATGTGGTAAACCGTGCCATGAACGACCGCGTCTTCACCCACGAGGGCATTGCCTATGTCGAGGACTTCATGAAACAGCACAAGAACATGACCGTCGAACAGCTGCTAAGGTTGGACAGTGAACAATGACAATCAGATAAGCGCCTGCTAAACCTGCTGAACCCGTGGTTAAAAAAACGTCAGATAACAAAACAATCATTCGGTGCGTCGTAGCCGTCGTGGTACTCGCCGCCATCCTCACCATCACCGCGTTTGCCGTGAAGGCCGGCAAGGCACGTGCCGACGTACACGAGGCCTTCGACCAGACGCCGATGCTCTACACCATGGAGTGCGTGGCGCAGACCATCGTAGCCCACAAAGGGGCCGAAGCCCTGAAATGGGTTGGCGACCGCGACCTCATCGTGCCCGTGAAAGCCAGCATCAAGGTGGGCTACCGCCTCTCCGACATCAGCGACGTGAACATCGAGGGCCAGCGCGTGACGTTGACGCTGCCAGCCCCTGTGGTGGAGATTCAGAACCCTGAAGTGGTCTACGACGAGGCCATCACGAAGGTGGGCTTCTTCCGTCGGAAGTTCTCGCAGGAGGAGCTGTCGGCCATCACCGCCGAGGGTGTGCAGCAGCTGGAAGAGCGCCTCGACAGCTACCAGCTCATCGAGCCCGCGCAGCAGCAGGCACAGCTCATCATTGCGGGCATGCTCCGTGCCAAGGGCTACGAAGTGGTGTTTCGTGCCGCCCCCACTGAAGGCATCGTGGAAGGTGCTCTGAAGCGGCTGAAAACGAGAGAATGATAGAATCAGTCGTTATAACGTTATAACGATAAAACGCAAAAACGACGGTCGAAATAACGTTATAACGATAAAACGCAATAACGACGGTCGTAATGACGTTATAACGATATAACGAAAAATAGTCAAATCGTGAAATAGAGAAATAGTCAAATAATGAAGCGTCTTTGGGTTTATATCGTCTTTTCGGTCGTGCTGTTGGCTGCCATCCTGTGGGGTGTCAACCGCGTGACGGGCGTGTTCAACGGCGCAACGGCCATCTTTCGCTCGCAGACCGCCATCAGTGCCGTCACGCTGAAGGACATCGCGCCCACCATGCAGCTACGCACACTCACGCTACAAAAGGAGCTGCTCGTCAGTCAGTACCGCCAGAACCCCTGGTACCAGGGCGACGATGAGATTCACGTTGTCTATCCCGGCCGCATCGACCTCGGCTTCGACCTCCACCGCTGTGGCGACGACTGGCTGCAGGTGGTGGGCGACACGACGTTTGTACACCTGCCCCCCGTGGAGATTCTCAATGCCAAGAGCAACTACACGGGCATTGCCGACGTGAAAATCGAGGTGGGCACATGGACGGGCGACGACATGAACCGCCTCCACGACCGTGCTAACGCCATGATGCTGCGCAGCTGTGAGGCCGACGACTGCTACCGCCGCGCCGAGAAGCTGGGAGCCGAGACCCTTATTGAGCTACTCACGTCGTTCGGCTACCGAAACATCACGGTCGACGTTGACCACCGCGACCGCTATGGCAGCTACACCTTCAGCGGCGACGACCGCGCCTTCCAGTACTGGACGGAAGGCACATCACGCTACCTGAAGTTCCGCGACGGCTCACGCCTGGTCTACGACGGACTCGGCGAGTACGAGCTGCTCGCCTTCGCCGACCTTTTCCGCAGCTATCTCGACAGCACACCAGCCGTAGCCACCGTGGCGACACTCACCGGCCAGAAGTCGGTGCAGCCACGCACGCAGGTTGTCGTCCGTCGAGGGCACCAGCTGCAGTTCGCCTTCGTCGATGCCCCATGGACAACGGCCAACGCTAAGGCCGCCCTCACCCCCTACCACCAGACCATCCGCCAGCACATCGCAAACCGTGGCGACCAAGTCAGCGTGGAACTTCTCGACCGTAATCGCCGCCCCCTCTATCGTCTGAAGCAAGGGCAGTCCACCACATAGGCAAGCAAAAACATTGGCGACCCACAAACATCTGTCTGAGGGTCGCCAATGTATTTGTTTCACGGTTACCTGATCATGCCATCTCCTCGAAAGTCTCGCGGATAATATCGATGGCCTTGCGGAGCTCAGCCTCCTTGATGACGAGGGGCGGGGCGAAGCGGATGATGTCGTCGTGCGTCGGCTTGGCCAGCAGGCCCTTCTCCATCATCTTCAGGCAGATGTCCCAAGCAGTCTTGTCGCCGATGGGCTTTGTGACGATGGCGTTGAGCAGGCCACGGCCACGCACCTGAACGATGAACGGCGAATTGATCTTCATAATCTCTTCACGGAAGATGCGGCCCATCTTCTCAGCGTTCTCCACCAGGTGCTCACGCTTCACCACCTTCAGGGCCTCAACAGCCACACGGGCAGCCAGCGGGAAACCGCCAAATGTAGAACCGTGCTCGCCGGCCTTCACGTTGAGCATGATATCGTCGTCGGCCAGACAGGCAGAGACAGGCAGCACACCGCCACCAAGAGCCTTGCCCAGGATGACAATGTCGGGACGCACGCCGTCGTGCTCCGAGCAGAGCATGCGACCAGTGCGGGCGATACCCGTCTGCACCTCGTCGGCAATCAGCAGCACGTTGTGCTGATGGCACAGGTCGTAGCACTTCTTCAGATAGCCATCGTCGGGCACGAAGACGCCAGCCTCGCCCTGGATAGGCTCAACAATGAAGGCGCACACCTCGTCGCCATACTTGTCGAGGGCCTCCTCAAGAGCCTTCGGATCGTTATAGGGAATACGGATGAAGCCCGGCGTCAGCGGTCCGTACTGGGCGTACGAGCTGGGGTCGTTACTCATGGTGATAACCGTCACCGTGCGACCATGGAAGTTGCCCTCGCAGCAGATAATCTTAATCTTGTCGTTCTCTATGCCCTTCTTCACGGCACCCCAGCGGCGAGCCAGCTTCAGGGCGGTCTCCACGCCCTCGGCACCCGTGTTCATAGGCAGCACGCGGTCGTAGCCGAAGAAGTCGTGCATGAACTTCTCATACTCGCAGAACGGCTCACTATAGAAGGCGCGGCTGGTCAGACAGAGCTTGTCGGCCTGGTCCTTCAGGGCCTTGACGATGCGGGGGTGGCAGTGCCCCTGGTTCACGGCGGAGTAGCTTGAGAGGAAGTCGAAATACTTCTTGCCCTCGACGTCCCAGACATAGATGCCCTTACCCTTGGCGAGCACCACCGGTAGCGGGTGGTAGTTGTGTGCGCCGTACTTCTCCTCCAGACCCATCAGCCTCTGGCTGGCCGTTTTCTTCGTTGTGGATTTCTTTGTTGTTTTTGTTGCCATATTGATTAAAGGTTAGGTAATTGTAATACGGCGCAAAGTTACAACTTTTTATCAGAATAGCGCAAATACAAAGAAAAAAAATGCTACGCGCCAACAATTTTTAGCACTCGCCCTGCCTATAGGCAACAAAAATGAAGCGGAGACACGGATGGAAATCCGCGTCTCCGCCAGATGATAATGCGTCAAGCGATTACTCTGCGGCGGGAGCCTCCTCAGCCTCTTCGGCGAGAGCCTCTTCTTCCTCGACGACAGCCTCCTCAGCGACGGGAGCTTCCTCGACAGCGACGGGAGCCTCCTCCTCAGGAGCGTTCTCGGCGACGACGGTGACGGGCACCTCGATGGTCACCTCCTTGTGGAAGTGAACCAGGGCCACATAATCGCCCACCTTCTTAATATCGCGCATGGTGATGATCTTGCGGTCGATGTCATGACCAAGCTTCTGCAGCTCCTCGGCAACCATGGCGGCGTTGACGCTACCATACAGCTGGCCCGTTGAGCTCACCTTGGCGGCGATGGTCAGGGCAACACCCTGCAGACCGTTGCCACGCTCCTCGGCGGCAGCCTTCTGGGCGGCAAGCTTGTGAGCCTGCTGACGCAGGTTCTCGGCGAGCACCTTCTTGGCCGACTCCGATGCGATGATGGCTTTCCCCGTGGGGATGAGGTAGTTACGTCCGTAACCGGACTTCACGTTCACGATATCGTTCTTGTATCCCAGACCGATAATGTCTTCTTTCAGTATCAATTCCATACTCTAAGTCCTCCTTTTCGTTTATTTCATCAGGTCGGTAACATAGGGCAGCAAAGCAATCTGGCGTGCGCGCTTGATGGCCTGAGCCACGCGACGCTGATACTTCAGCGAGGTGCCCGTGATGCGGCGGGGCAGAATCTTACCCTGCTCGTTGAGGAACTTCTTCAGGAACTCGGGATCCTTGTAGTCGATGTACTTGATGCCCAGCTTCTTGAAGCGGCAATACTTCTTCTTCTTCGTGTCGATGGAAGGAGCGTTGAGATAACGGATTTCTGATTGTTCTGCCATAGTTTAAGCCTCCTCTGTTTTTGTCTGATACTTCTTGCGACGCTTCTCGGCATACTCGACGGCATACTTGTCGAGCTTCACGGTCTGGAAACGGATGACCTTCTCATCACGGCGGAAGGCGGTCTCCAGCGTCATAACTACTTGCGGCTCAGCCTTGAACTGCAGCAGGAAATAGAACCCGCTGGTCTTCTTCTCAATCTGGTAAGCCAGTTTCTTCAGTCCCCAGGCCTCTTCGTTCACAATCTCGGCACCCTTTTCGGCGAGTACCTTCTTGAACTTTTCGACCGTTTCCTTTGTCTGATCGTCAGACAAAACGGGAGTCAAAATGAAAACGGTTTCGTACTGATTCATAAAAAACGTTTTGAATAATTGTTTGTTAAAAGGGTTACTTTGCTTAAAAGCGGGTGCAAAGGTACACATTTTATTTGAGATTCTAAGGCCATGCGCCGAGTTTTCAGCACTAATTAAGTTTTTTTAAGTCATAAACGCCCCTACCACGTGCCTTTTCTCGATAAAAATGCGTACTTTTGCAGCCGAAAAGCCCAGGCGTCCTGGGCGCATCACCATAAAGATGAAGACATTGAAAGACTGCCTCGGCATTATCCTCATCAGCATTGGCGTGCTGGCATTGGCGGCGTTACACCTTACGGGTGTCACGTTCATCAACTGGCTCCTCCTGCTGCCCCTCGTGCTCATCGTCATCGGCACGGCACTCCACGTCTGGCGCCAACGGCAATAAATTCAATTCTCAAATCTCAAATCTCAAATCTCAAATCTCAAATGAGAATAGACATCATAACTGTTTTGCCCGAAATGATTGAGGGCTTCGTACACGAGTCCATCCTGGCACGTGCCGAGAAGAAAGGACTAGCCGAGATTCGGCTGCACAACCTGCGCGACTACACGCTCGACAAATGGCGGCGCGTCGACGACTATCCATACGGCGGCAGCGCTGGCATGGTGATGCAGTGTGAGCCCATCGACCGCTGTATCACCGCCCTGAAAGCCGAGCGCGACTATGACGAGGTCATCTTCACATCGCCCGACGGCGAGCAATTCAACCAACACATCGCCAATGAGCTTTCGCTACGCGGGAACCTTATTATATTATGTGGCCACTACAAGGGCGTCGACCAGCGTGTGCGTGACCACCTCATCACCCGCGAGATCAGCATTGGCGACTATGTCCTGACAGGTGGCGAACTGGCGGCAGCCATCATCGCCGATGCCGTGGTGCGCGTGGTTCCCGGCGTCATCGGCGACGAGCAGAGCGCACTCTCCGACTGTTTCCAGGACGACCTCCTCGCAGCACCCATCTACACCCGACCCGCCGACTACCGTGGCTGGCGCGTGCCAGAGATCCTGCTCTCCGGCAACGAGGCAAAGATTCGTAACTGGGAACTCGAGCAAGCCATAGAGCGCACACGCCGCCTCCGTCCCGACCTGCTGGAGAAGTAGGTTTAGGCACAGAATGCACAGGATGTTTTTGTGTTCAAATTGCCACAAAAACATGATTTAGTCACGTACTATTGGTACCCTTGAAAATGAAGTTATGTTCATCGGGCTACGAACCTAGGTTCGTGGGCCGATGAACATAACTTCATTTTCAAGGGCAGTAGCAACCCTCCTCGGAGAAGTCTTGCACGCCTCTCGGAGAGCACATACACTCCTCTCGGAGCAAACTCACGCTCCCCTCGGAGAGAACTGATAATCCGATTGGCATGACTTGCCGAACGATTGCCAACCGACAGGAACGGAACAGGCCCCAGAGGCATCAAAGCTTCCGGGGCCTGTGTGATGAGTAGTTGGCTATACGCTGGAAGGATTAATCCTCGTCGTCCCAGCCGCCACGCTCACGGGAGAGCACGCCACCAGCGCCGCCAGTGTATTCGCCGCCCATGCCGACGCTCTGAACATCGCCATTTCCGTCCGTGGTAATCGAACCAGCAAGCAGCTGATACTGAGTTTCTACCAACGTAATAGTAGTTTCGGGATTGACATAATACTTTTTCATTGCTAATTCCTCCTTTTCTTTATTTCATGATTACTTTCTTACCATTCACAATATAGAGGCCCTTCGTGGGCTGAGCAATACGCTGACCAGCCATGTTGTAAGCCGTACCGTTGGTCTGCATGCTCTCTACGCTATTGATGCCAGTAGTCTCGCCACCGAAGTTCATAGCCAGGCGGGCAGTAGAGATACCAGAGCCATTGAGATAAGCCTTGCCTTTACCAACGCCAGAGAGGCCATTCTGTCCCACCTTGTAGAAACCATAACCATTCTGATTTGCAAAAATATAGTTGCCTGCAGCGATGGTATTGCCGTCAGTAGGTTCTAGAAGATTACCACTAACATCATCAGTGCTGGTAGCAGGAGTAAAGGTTACGGTGCCTGAGCCCTGAAGAAGAGCGCCTTCGTTAGCAGGAATACCATTCTGGAATTTAGTCATGCTCACCTGACCATCAGCGGCAGAAGGAGCCCAGTAGGCCTTTATACCCTCTGGAATAGCTACTGAATAGTCGTAGCTGAAAGTAGCATATTCATTAATGCTACGAGTCATGTAAGGCTCAAGAGAATATTTCCATTCAAAAGGCATAAACGTTAAAGTATAATATGCAGAAGCATTCAACTTAAGACTATTCGAATTACCACCGCCGTAGCTTCCACCACCGTAGTTTAATTGATTACTAAATCCCACTAATTGATTCTCTGCAAAAGGACGGAACATCATGTGCCATTGATAATCGCTGAAATCATCTTCAAAAGCCAGTGAAGGAGCAATAATCAGTTCCAATTTGTCATCGAATGCTGTTTGATTGTCAATTATTGTCGTATATGCGACACCATTAGTCGTAGTTAAGGCCTGCTGTGTCCAGGTTGACACTCCATCAAACAAATAGGCGTAGTATGTGACACTATCCTTCGTAGTTAGATCACCATTACTATTAGAACTCCATTCATAACAAGATAAACCTGCCGAAGCAGTTAATACTTGCTGGGAAGCATCAGATGAGTGCCAACCTGTATCATTATATTTGTAAACAAAGAACTTTATATCTTTGGCAGCATCAAAAGTGATATCTTTAAACCAAAGCCCTTTAGCTCCTGAAGGGTTGAATCCTTCGAATGTTGCCATCTTTTCATTGTCATTCCCTTGGTTAAAAAGGTCACCACTGTTGTCAGTGTACCAAGCATGGACAGCAAGTCCAGCACCTTGATATGTCTGGAAATTTGCGTCAGTAATGACGAAAATCCTTTTTGTCACATTGTCAGCACTCACAGTGCCAACCATCCCTGTCATAGCAAGGAAAAAGAGTAAAAGTTTTTTCATTTCTTTTGTTTTTTGTTTAGTTGTTATTATTTATGTTTATTGTTTTCGTAGTTCTGCCCGCCCTCCGGCGTGGTAGTTGAGAGGTTCAGACGGCCGTGGGGGCTATCTGCTTGATGATGCCTATTCTGACGTTTAGGACGTCAGCGTGAGCATCATGCTGCACGTTCACATATTGCGTGCAAATGTACATATTAAAAAAGAAACGGCCAAATTTTTGGCCGTTTTTTTTATTTGACAATGTATTTCTTGCCTTTTATCAAGACGACGCCTTTGTATTTGTCGTTAACCACCTGACCGGCAAGGTTGTAGCGTGGTTGCTGACGAGAGGCGGGATCGTAGGCAATACCGTAGATGCCACTGGTGCCTTCGGCGATGGTGAGCGTCCATCCCTGATAGATGTCCTTGCCTCCTGCGAAGTCCATGGTGAAGAGGAATGCGCGTGCTTCAATCTCGTCGAGTGCCATGCCGATGTTGCCGCCACCGAGTGCGAGGTCTTCCTCAAGCCAGCTGTTGGGATCGTTGCGTGTCATGCCCTCTGTGTTCCAGTCGAGATAAGCCGAGCTGTTGACCATGATCTTGAAGCGGTAGTAGCCTTCAATCTGCTCCACCTCTTCGTCGGAGAGCTGCAGGTTGTAGGTGTACTTGGCATTCTTCTGCACCTCGGTGAAGAGCTGTGCCAGACCGTTCCACTCGTTGAGGTCGGAAAGGAGTGCGACACTCTGGATCTCCACATCGGGAATCTCCACGCCGAAGTCCTCGGTGATGTCGGTGTACTTGGTTGCACCATCGTAGGTGAAGTAGCGGTCGGAGGCAATATCGGTGATGTTGCCCGTCTGCTTCATGAGCGAGGTGTTGCCGTTGTTGAAGATGATGTTGAACGACGATGTCTCCTCGAAGCTGAATGTCTGGCACCAGAATTCAATCTCCTCACCGTTCTTGTTGGTCTTCTTGACCTTCTCGGTCAGCTGCTTGCCAGGCCATGCGCCGTTAATCTTGGTTTCCTTGGCGTTGACGGTGAACCAGCCATAGAGATATGGAGCCTCATCGGCCTGAACATACACTGTTGCGTTGACTGCCTTGGCAGCGATGACTGCCACGGCCATGATGAATGTGAGTAATAGTTTTTTCATAACCCTAATTAATTTACTATTTGACGATTTACGATTTACTATTTATTTTACGATTTGAAGATTTACGATTTACTATTTATTTTTCGATTTACGATTTATTTTTCGATTTAGTTATTTAGCTGCGCGCAGGTGTTTGACTGCGCGCAGCTATTGATGTCTGAAGTTTTACTTCACAAGAACCTTCTGACCGTTGCGGATAACGATGCCACGATAGTTGGCGCTGACCTTCTGACCCTGGAGGTTGTAGATAGCAGCGGGGAGCTTGGTGGACACAACTGTCGGTGAAGCGATGCCCTGCGTGCTGGTGACGTTGCCAATCAGGCCAGTGGCGTCGTAGTAGCCACCATTCTCGAACTTGAAGTCGGCAGTCTTCGGGTCTTCACCACCATTGTTGAAGAGGATGTTCGAGGGGAACATCGACTCGTCGGGCGTGTAGGTGTCGAAGAGATCCATGTAGTCGCCAGCATCCCATACCCATACGAGGTGGCCGTTGCCGTCGTCACCGACGCGCGTCAGCTTGGTGCCGGGCCATTCGCCACAGAAGTTCTTGTCGCCGAGCCATGCCCAAGCACGCGGAGAGTCGTAGTCTTTGTTACCCTGGAAGTAGCAGTAGACGTGGTCCTCAATGGGCTTTGCACAGGCAGGCAGCTGGATGGGCTCTGGTGTGTAGTAGTTGCTGGTGATGTCGGTCCAGTTGGTCTCCTTGTCGGCGTTCGTCGGGTCGAAGGTGAAGTAGCTGTCGTGCATCAGGCCCTTGATGTCGGCTGTCTGCACGGCGTTGTTACCCGTTGCGATGACCTCACCGTCGTCGTTGGTCTGCTTGTCACCACCATTATTAATAATAAGGTTGACAGGAGCCGTGGAGAAGGTACGAGCCCAGAAGGTCTTACCGTCTTCCTTAGTAACGGTGGTAGTGAGCTGCGTGCCAGGCCATGCGCCGTTAGTGGGCTGACCAGCACCGTTCCAAGTGTAGAGGTAAGGAGCCTCGGCGGCCTGAACGTAGATGGTCAGCTCCTTGGCTTCCTCGTCGTCGCTGCCCTCGCGGAGTCCCTCGACGGTGATGTTGTCAGACACGAAGTATGCGAAGTTCTCGCCGCTGGCAATGAGCTTGAAGCCCGAGGTGTCCATCTGTACGAAGCCGGCGATGCAGAGCACGGTGCCCCTCTCGCCCTGTACCTTCAGGACGTAGCCGCCGTCAGCGGTATGTGCATCGACGATGGGGCTCTGGTTGGTGATGCCACAAGCCTTACGAGCAAGAATCATGTTGCCGATGGCTTTGGGATACTTCTGCCAATGCTTCAGGAAGACGCAGGGCGTGCCCGGCATGGCAAGCATAAAGGCGTTGGCAGCCAGAACGTTGCGCACCTGACGACCTTCGTTCTCGTAAGTGTCGTGGTTGTCGATGAACGTCACGGAGTAGCGCTGCCAGTAGGGATCCTCAGCGATGCCTTTCCAGTCGAGTGCGCTCCAGTTACCACCATCGAAGGCGTCCTTCACCTGATACTTGAAGGGGAAGTCGAAGGCTGCGCTGGTATTACCCGTGCCAGAGATCCAGTTGGTGATAGCCTCCTTGCCGTCCCAGTACTCGCCGACGCAGAACTCCGGCTGAGTGGCTGCGTTGTAGATGCCGGTGTAGTAGGCCGAGTAGCCCTTCACCATGTCGAGGCGGTAGCCGCTGTAGCCTAACTCCTTCTGCAGGAAGTTAAGGTAGATGATACAGTTGTTCTGAACGTTGGCCGAGGTGTGGTCGAGGTCGCGACCGCCGCTGAAGTCGTCGCCAGTATCATCGGCACCTGTGCACTGCCAGCCGCCGTTCAGTTCCTTCATCTCAGCCGAGGCACCCATGGTGTTGGTGTAGCCACCATCGTCGTTACGGCAGATGTCGGCAGGCGTCCATTTAATCTCCTCGGTGATGCCGTCGTGTGTCCACTTCTCGTTGACAAAGTCTACCCATGAGTCGTCGACGCCCTTCGGTGCCTTGTGATTGAGCACCACGTCCTCGATAACCTTCGTACCCCTCTCGTTGAAGGAAGCGATGAGCTTCTTCAGCGTGTTCTGACGACCGAAGTTACTGTTGTGGTTCAGCCAGTAGACAGGCAGGTAGCCCATGCCCGTGCCACCGGTAGCACCGGTGTTAGGCAGCCAGACGAGGTCGAAGTAAGTTGAAATGTCGTCGACCTGCTTCTGCAGCTCGGTGAGCTTCGTGTCCTCGAACGAGTTCCAGTAGAAGCCCTGCAGCATGACGCCGCCGTAGTTGGTAGGCCAGCCCTCACCCTTCGGGGTAAAGACCACTTCCTTGCCATCCTGCATCAGCTTCGAGCCGAGCGCCTGTGTGGCTTCGTTGAAACTGAAAATGACGGTGTAGACACCAGCATCGGGAACCACCACCGTGTGGTTGTTACCCTCGCCATCGGGAATCCATGTAGAGCCGTTCATCACGACCTTCCATTCGATGATGCCAGCGCCAAGCGTGACGTCAGCGTAGGTCTTCTCCCAGAGGCCGCTGGCGTTCTTTTCCATCTTGTTGGCCTCTGCAGTGCCGTCCCATGCCGTGCCGAAGAGCGTCTCGCTGCTACCAGCGATGACATAGGACTTCTCAATCACTGCGCCGCCCTTCTTCTCAACGATGCAGTTCACGTCCTTCGTCGATGCGTTGAAGGTAAAGGTGAGGTCGTAGGTGGCATCTTCCTCAATGGTTACGACGTAGTCTTGAGCAGGATAGGCCAGACCCCAAGCGTGGTCGACGACGACCTTGAACTTAACCTCAGAGCCAGCACCCAGGGCCTTGCCTTCGGCTTTCCAGAAGTAGAGCCCGTCGGTGCCCAGCTGCATGTCGGTAGCCGTGGCCGTCTCAGCCCATTCAGCACCAAAGACGCTGGCGGGTGTGCCTGCCAGGCTGTAGGTGTGGGTCACCTCGCCGGCCTCGCCGGTCTTCTTCGTGGTGGCCTTGGCACTCTGTGCATCGGCAGCCAGTGTGTAGGTGATTTCGTACTTGGCCGTCTCGTTGACGGTCAGCTTGTAGTTGTTGTTACCATCCTTGATCCAGTTGGTGCCGTCGGTGACAAGCCACTCGTAGGCGGTGCCCTTCTCGAGCACAGCGTCGCTGACCACGAGCTGCCATGTACCGTCAGCCTGCTGAATCATGGTGTTCTTTTCGCTGGTGTGGTTCCACGTCTCTCCGTTGAGAATGGTTCCGTTACCCGAAACGACCCATGCGTTAGCTCCTATAGCCAACGTGAGCAGTGTGAAAAGTGTAAAGAGCTTCTTCATATAAGTAAGTTTTTAGTTAATATAATTGTTCAAAGCCTATTCGGTGACAAAAGTACACATATTTCTTAATTAACAAAGCGCTTCTGTGCGCAAAAGAGCCCATACCATCGCGCAAACGTTTGCATGTCGAAGGGCGCGGGCTTATGGGCCGGGGAGGAGAGTTGCTACACCTATTATTATACTTTTAAGTATATCACAAAAAAAGTCAGCAGAATGATAGCGACTATGGGAATTTTTTCGTAACTTTGCAGCCGATTAACGAAAGACGAACCATTATGGACGAAAGAAAAGTGCGGGTGCGCTTTGCACCCAGCCCCACGGGGCCTTTGCATATCGGTGGTGTTCGCACTGCCCTGTATAATTACCTGTTTGCACGTCAGAAGGGCGGCTCACTGGTGTTCCGTATCGAGGACACCGACTCTACGCGCTTCGTGCCTGGCGCCGAGGCTTACATCATCGAGGCCTTCAAGTGGCTGGGTATCAAGTTCGACGAGGGCGTCAGCTTCGGCGGTGAGTATGGCCCGTATCGGCAGAGCGAGCGTCGCGACATCTACAAGCAGTATGTCGACCAGCTGTTGGCCAACGGCAAGGCATACATCGCCTTCGACACCCCAGCGGAGTTAGAGGCCAAACGTGCTGAGATACAGAATTTCCAGTATGACAACCGGACACGCGGCATAATGCGCAACTCGCTGACGATGCCGAAGGAAGAGGTCGACCAGCTGATTAGCGAGGGTCACCAGTACGTGGTGCGCTTTAAGATTGATGCCGGCGAGGAGGTGCTCGTCGACGATATGATCCGCGGCGAGGTGCATGTGAAGAGCGACACGCTCGACGATAAAGTGCTCTACAAGAGTGCCGACCAGCTACCAACGTACCACCTGGCGAACATCGTCGACGACCACCTGATGGAGATCACCCACGTCATTCGCGGCGAGGAGTGGCTGCCCTCTGCCCCACTCCACGTGCTGCTCTACAAAGCCTTCGGCTGGCAGGACACGATGCCACGCTTTGCCCATCTGCCGCTGCTGCTGAAGCCCGATGGCAAGGGCAAGCTGTCGAAGCGTGACGGCGACCGTCTGGGCTTCCCTGTGTTCCCACTCGACTGGAAGGACGAGTCTGGCAACGTGACGGCCACGGGCTATCGCGAGCAGGGCTACTTCCCCGAGGCTGTGGTGAACTTCTTGGCACTGCTCGGCTGGAACCCTGGCGGCGAGCAGGAGCTCTTCACACTCGACGAGCTGGTACCGCTGTTCGACATCACAAAGTGTTCGAAGGCTGGTGCGAAGTTCGCCTACGAGAAGGGCATCTGGTTCAATCATGAGTATATCCTGCGTAAGAGCGCCGAGGAGATTGCACGCCTGTGGGAACCCGAAGTCCGCGCCCATGGTGTGACCGACTCGTTCGAGCGCATCGTGCAGGTCTGTGCCATGATGAAGGACCGCGTCTCGTTTGTCAAGGAACTGTGGCCGTTGTGCTCGTTCTTCTTCGAAGCACCAACAAGCTACGACGAGAAGACGGCGAAAAAGAGATGGATAAAAGCCCCCCTTTCGTCCCCCGAGGGGGACACGATAGCCCCTGCGCCGAAATACTCAGGGTCTAAAGAGACGTTGCTGGCACTTTGTGAGGTGCTCGAGGGACTTGATGACTTCTCACTAGAGAATCAAGAGCACGTAGTACATGCCTGGATAGAAGACAACGGTCTGAAGATGGGGCATGTGATGAATGCCTGGCGCCTGGCACTCGTCGGAGAGGGAAAAGGCCCCGGCATGTTCGACATCTCCGCATTTCTCGGCAAGGAGGAAACTATTCGGAGAACGAAGCGGGCTTGCGAGGTGCTAGAACCCTAAAATCATTCGGTCACCGAGAGGACTACTATAAAAGTAGTGGCAACATGGGGTATGAGTACCAAACAGCTGACCCAATCCTCTATGGAAGGCTAAAGGAGTTTGCACAGTACAATAGAAATCATCCTACGGAGGCAGAAGAACTGTTGTGGAACTATTTGAGGGCCGACGGATTGGGAGTTACATTCAAACGACAGCATATCATAGATGATTATATAGTCGACTTTGCATGCATCCCACGCAGGCTCATCATAGAACTGGATGGCGGCTACCACCAATCAGTCCAACAACAATTAGCTGACACACAACGTTCTGAATGGTTAGAAAAAAAAGGATTCAAAGTTCTAAGATTCACTAACGAAGAACTATTCAACAACATCTACCAAGTACTGGATGAGATACAAGGTCATTTATAATAGCAAAACTATAGTAGCCCCCTCGGGGGCAGAAGGGGGGGCTTCATGTACAACCTAATCATTTATCTCTACCTCCTTGGCGTGGCCATCTACAGCCTGTTCAACGAGAAAGTGCGGAAGATGTGGCGCGGCGAGCGCAACGCCTTCCAGGTACTGCGTGATAAGGTGGACCCAGAAGCGCGCTACGTATGGTTCCATGCTGCCTCGCTCGGCGAGTTCGAGCAGGGACGCCCACTGATGGAGGAGCTACGTCGCCAGCACCCCGAACTGAAGATTCTGCTGACGTTCTTCTCACCGTCGGGCTACGAGGTGCGTAAGAACTACGAGGGTGCCGACATCATATGCTATCTGCCGCTGGACACCATCCGCAACGCGCGGCGGTTCCTCAGGCTCGTCCGTCCAGAGATGGCGTTCTTCATCAAGTACGAGTTCTGGTACAACTATCTCCACATTCTAAAGCACCGCGGTGTGCCGACGTATAGTGTGAGCAGCATCTTCCGTGAGGGACAGGTGTTCTTCCGCTGGTACGGACGGCAGTACAGCCGGGTGCTGAAGTGCTTCACACATTTCTACGTACAGAACGAAAAGAGCCAAGAACTGTTGGCATCGATAGGGCTGACGAACGTCACCATCGTCGGCGACACACGCTTCGACCGCGTGCTGCAGATTAAGGAGGCGGCAAAAGTGCTGCCTGTCGTGGAGACCTTCCTCAACGAGAAGCCAAAGCGCGTGTTTGTAGCCGGTTCTTCATGGCCTCCCGACGAGGAAATCTTCATCCGCTATTTCCGCGAGCATCCTGAGTGGAAACTGATTATTGCACCGCATGTCATCGGCGAAGACCATCTGCAGCAGATAGAGAAGCTGTTAGGCGAACGAAAAGCTCTGCGCTACACTCGCGTCACCCCCACCACTTCATCTGCCCTCAAAACTATAGAAGCCCCCTCGGGGGCCGTAGGGGGGGCTGTATCTTCAGGGACCTTAGGGGGGGCTTCTGCGCTCATTGTCGACTGCTTCGGCCTACTGTCGAGCATCTACCGCTATGCCGACGTGACTTACGTGGGCGGCGGCTTCGGCGTGGGCATCCACAACGTCCTGGAGGCTGCCGTGTGGGGCAAGCCCGTCATTTTCGGCCCTAACAACCAGAAGTTCCAGGAGGCACAGGGGCTAAAAGCGTGCGGCGGCGGACAGGAGATTGGCGGCTACGAAGATTTCTGCCGCGTGATGGACAACTTCGAGCACAATCCGCAGGCCATGATTGACGCCGGCTGCCAGGCAGGCACTTTCGTGGCCAGTCTCGCGGGTGCTACAGAGCGTATTCTTGCCGACGTTCTCCCACATTAAGCCTTATTGATGCCCAACAAGACAGATAGCCTAGCCAAAGGCTATCAACTGACGGAGTCGGCCTCTTCCTCGTAAGGTGGCGGACCATAGACATCCTCGATTTCCTGATTACTGTGCTTACAAGAACCGAGGGTGAACAAGGAGATGAGCGCCGCCAGTACGGCGTTGGCGAGCAAAAAGAAACGTTTCCGCATTGGCAAGGACTCTTATTACTTTGTTTCCCGATGGACGGCAGGCGGTCCACCGTAGACCGTCTTGAATCTCTCAGCCTCACACTTCCGACGCTCTTGCTCAATGCGCTGGCGTTCCTCCTCCTGCCGTTGGAACTCCTGTCTTTCAAGCTCCGCCTGACGGGCAGCCTCCAGCTCTTGCTCGTAGCCGGGGGGCGGTCCGTAGACAGCCTCCACCTCCTTGTGGCACCTACAATTGGTGAACCCCAGGAGCGTAATCATCGAACCGATGAACAGGTTCGAGATGTTGAAAAAACGTTTTTTCATAAGCCTATTCAGTAATAATACGTTTCAAGTGACAATGCATCAGGCGACCCTGATCGTCGCGCAGGTGGAGGCCGTTGCCCTCACAGTAGCGCCAGTAGCGGCAGTCGGCACAGTCGCCGGTGCGCATCCAGCTGTGGTCGCGGTGCTGCTGGTAACGGTTTTCCCAGACGTCCATAAAGTCATCGTCGTAGATATTACCCTGCGAGTAGTCGGCACGCACACTGGTACAAGCCCCAATGGAGCCATCGATGAGCACGCCGCCGACGGTGACGCCGGCAGCACAGCGGAACATCCAGTCGCGCACATCACCCTCATAGTCGGCCACGAAACCCTCACAGCTGTAGCAGGCACGGATACGCCCCTCACGGCGTGTCTGGCGGATGAACGACAGCAGGCCACGGTACTGGGCATTACTGAGCTGCAGCAATGGCTCTTTGGCGGCCCGCCCAACAGGAAAGATGGGGAACAAGCGCCAGGCAGTGACGCCACGACTGATAAGGAAGTCTCGAATCTGCGGCAGCTGGTCGTAGTTACGCTGGTTGACACAGGTCACCACGTCGTATATGACGCGTGGCTCACGCACCAACAGGTCGATGGCTGCACAGGCACGTTCAAAGCTCTGCGGATGGCAGCGCAGCCAGTTATGGTCGGCCTCCATGCCGTCGAGGCTGAGTGCCACAGAGCCGAGGCCAGCATCGACAAGGGCGTTGAAACGGTCTGTCGTCAGGTAAAGACCGTTGGTGACCATGCCCCAGGGAAAGCCGCGGCGGTTAAACTCCTTGCCACAAAGCTCCAAGTCGTCACGCATCAGCGGTTCGCCGCCACTCACAATGATGAACACCTTGTGAGGGTCGCAACGACGGGCAACGCTGTCGAGCACTCGGAAGAAATCCTCACGCGGCATGTCGGGCGTCTGTGCCACCTGCTTACAGTCGCTGCCACAGTGGCGGCAATGCACGTTGCAGCGCAGCGTAGACTCCCAGAAAAGCTGGCGCAAGGGGTGCTCGCGCTTCAGGTTACGGTTCAGCTGCCGCGCCAGCTCCAATGCTACACGCCGACGCACCGACAGCCGTCCGTCGTGGGCCGCCTCGGGTGCAATGCCGCCGCCATAGCGCTGCGATTCTGTTTTATTCGTATCCATATCGGGTACAAAGATACGCTTTTTTATGGAGGTAGAAAAAGAAAAAGGCAAAAAAGTAAAGACGAAGTAGTTAAAGGGAGTTAAAGGACGTTAGATTTGCTCATAAAAAGGCGCAATAGTAGCTTCTTACATTTTACTTTTTCGTATCTTTGCAGTCCAATTGAGGAGTGCGGACCTTACAGCCCGCAGGAAGCGCATGCTTCGTGGACATGTCCACCTCCCCTCATAGAAACGATGAAAACCATGTGGATGATCCTATTCCTGTTGCTACCTATTGCCGGACTGGTCTACGTCGGCTGGCACGTGTGGACACTCGTGCCGCTGCCGCCGCTGTGGCGAGGTGTGCTCATTGCGGCAGGGGTGCTGTCGTTCGCATTGCTGTTCATGAACTTCCGGCGTCTGCCCGACAGCCTGCCGATGCCCTTGGCACGGTGGTGCTACGACGTGGGCACCTCGTCGGTCTTCGTGCTGCTCTACCTGGTGATGACGTTCCTCGTGCTCGACCTGGGACGGCTCCTGAGGGTGGTGCCCCGCGAATGGATGAGCCAGAACGTCTACACGTCGGCGGCCGTCGCCATTGGCCTCTTCATCGTATTCCTCTACGGCAATATACATTATAATAATAAGGTACGCGAGGAGCTGACGCTGGCCACCAACAAACAGCTGACACGCCCACTGAAGCTGGTACTGCTGAGCGACCTGCACTTAGGCTACCACAACCCGCGGAAGGAGCTGGCACGCTGGGTGGACATGATCAACCACGAACAGCCTGACATGGTGCTCATCGCCGGCGACATCATCGACATGAGCATGCGCCCACTCGTCGAGGAGAACATGGCTGAGGAGATGCGGCGAATCGACGCCCCCGTCTATGCCTGCCTCGGCAACCACGAATACTATGCCGGCGAACCACTGGCACAGCAGTTCTACCGTGACGCCAACATACACCTGCTGCGCGACACCTGCGAGGCGGTGGGCGACCTCTGCATCATCGGACGTGACGACCGCACCAACCCACACCGCAAGTCTTTAGGCAAGCTGGTGCAGGAAGCCGCTCCGTTCCTTCAGAAGTTCACCATCGTTCTCGACCACCAGCCATACCACTTGGAACAGGCAGAGCGTGCCGGCATCGACTTCCAGCTGAGCGGCCATACGCACCGCGGACAGGTATGGCCCATCTCGTGGATCACCGACCGTCTCTACGAATGTTCGTGGGGCAGCCACCAGCGTGGCAAGACGCATTACTACGTCAGTTCAGGCATCGGCATCTGGGGCGGCAAGTTCCGCATCGGCACACAGTCGGAGTACGCCGTATTGAGAATTGAGAATTGAAAATTGAGAATTGAAAATTATTGTAACCATAAGGACATGAAAAAGACAATGATGATTCTGGGATGCATGGCGATAGCCATCGCCCTGACGAGTGCCGGCCAGAAAGAGAAGGCCATGGTAAAAGAAAACGGTGCATACGTAGTGAACACCACGGAGATTGCCAAGGACGTGATGGGCTACGAGGGTACCACGCCCCTGAAGGTCTACATCCGCAAGAACAAGATTGAGAAGATTGAGTTCCTGCCTAACCAGGAGACACCCAAGTACTGGAATGCCGCCAAGAAGCACCTACAGAACAAGTGGGACGGCAAGACGGTGAAGGAAGCCAAAACCATGGAGGTCGACGGCCGCACCGGGGCCACCTTCTCAAGCGATGCCGTGAAAGCCAACGTCAAGCGCGCACTGGAATACTACGAGAAGAACAAGTAAAACAGGAGTTTTTAGGAGTAGAGGAGGTAAAGGAGTAAAGGAGGTAAAGTAGGATAGACCTTGCAACAAAGGTATCCTACTTTACCTCCTTTACTCCTCTTGTTGAGCACTACTCGCTCTGCTGTTTCGTGGTCGCGATTCGATAGGCGATTTAGCAAGTTCATCAAGATGCACTGGTGTAAAGGTACAAAGAAAAATCTGAACTGCCAAGCGATTCGGAATTATTGTTTGTGGAGATTAATATCACTTTCGATTTACCCTAAGACTTAGGTACTAATCCTATTCGTTCAAGCATAGTCTCGTCAGACAAATAGGTGTTCTTCACATACTCTATGTAAATAGCATCGCTGCCAACGGAATAAATGATTTTAAGGCGTTTAATGACTGTTAAGCCTCTTAGCTCAACACCAATTTGTTCCGAACATGGCTCTACAGGGGCAGAAAAAGGCGCGATGACCAATCGTTGTATAGCAGTCATAACTTGCCTTCTAAGTTTTATGGCTTGCCGTTCACTATGTTCAATAGTTGTGTATTCTAATACTTCAGCAAGACTCAGCAGCGCAGATGCTGACCATCTTATCTCTAGCTTCATACATTCTCTGATCTAAGAATCGCTCCGCCTCTTCCTGAGAAAAAGTTCTTCCTGCCATCACGTCAGCGTGGCTCCTCCGTAAGATGGTTAAGAGTGCATCTTCATTTCTTTGGTGTGAATAGTTTGTCTCCATCTTCATTCTTTTTTCCGTTGAAATCAAACGCCTTTTAATATGGCGTTGACACTCACAGAGTGACCGTCGGTCGGTCGTTGGTACTTCTTTGAACTCTGAGAGTCGATGCAAAGGTACAAAGAAAAATCCGAACCTGCAAGCAGATTCGGAATTTTTTTAGAAATGATTTAATATCTTTGTTTTGTTATTGTTGTCGACGTACTTATATTCACTTTTGGAAAAACGATTGAGGAGATGTGGAAATGAAGTAGGACAGTTGAGTTAATTACTAATAACCTGCTGCCAATTACTAAGAATGAACGTTAAAGATTCGGCCTTTCATGCTTTTTCCGGTCTACTAAGCCTTTAGTTTTCTAATTTCTTAGTAATTTTGCCCTTGCAAACCAAAGAGAGAAAGACTTATGCAGCAAAAGACACTTACCAAAGGCGAGATACAGGTGATGAACATCCTGTGGGACATGCAGCGGGGAGCCTGCGTGGCCGACATTCAAAAGCGGTTTCCTGAGCCGCCGCCAGCCTACACCACCATTGCCACGTTCCTGAAGATCATGGAGCAGAAGGGCTTCGTGGAGAAGCGCAAGAGCGGCAGCGGCAAAACCTTCGTCTACTCGCCACTCCTGACCCGCGAGCGTTACCGCCGCATGGTGATGGACGACGTGAAGGACACGTTCTTCGGCGGGTCAGCGAAGTCGCTCGTCTCCTTCTTCGCCGAGGAGGACGAACTGTCACAGGACGACATCAACGAAATACTGACAATGCTAAAGAACCGTAGCCATGCTGACTGACCTGATATACTACGACCTGAAGGTGGCGGCGCTGATAGCCGTGTTCTACCTCTTCTATAGGCTACTGTTGGCACGCGAGACCACGCACAGCCTGAACCGCGCCGTGCTGCTTTTGGGCATCGTCCTTTCTGCAGTATTGCCAATGTGTATCATTACCATCCATAAAGCCGCACCGGCAATTTCTCTCACAGGCAGGGGGGACTGGTTACTGTTACCATCGGCGTCTCCAGCTGAAGGACTTTCCACCCCACTCTCCTTGGGAGAGGGGCTGGAGACGAGGCTTTTGGGAGAGGGGCTGGGGGTGAGACTCCTTGCCGTCATCCTCTTGACGGGCATCATCATCCGGCTGCTGTATTTCGCCAAGGGCATCTGGAGGCTGAACACGATGATTCGTGGTGGCGAAAGACACACGCTGCCATCGGGCACCCGTGTTTGCGTGGTCGATGCCCCAATAGCACCATTTTCATGGATGCGAACCATCGTGCTGTCGCGTGCCGACTGGTGCCCGTCTCTGTCGGAGGGGTCGAGTGAGGCGCCTATCCTTGCCCACGAAGAGGCGCACGTGCGCCATCGTCATAGCTACGACGTTGTGGTCGTAGAATTGCTCACGGCTCTGCAATGGTTCAATCCCGTGGTGTGGTTCCTGCGCCAGGAACTGCGCATCCTCCACGAGTACGAGGCCGACGCATCCGTCCTCTCACACGGCTTTAACGAAAGCCAGTACATTCACCTGCTGATGCAGAAGGCGACGGGCATTCAGGCCTGTGTCCTCGCCAATGGCATCCACACGCAAAAAACAAAAAAACGAATTCTTATGATGCTCAAAACAAAATCGAAGCGCACGGCATGGCTCAAAGCCCTGTACATCGTGCCCATAGCCATCGTCTCGTTGGCTATGACCACCAGAACCGTCATCGACTATGAGGCCTCCACACCAGAAGAAAGCCTCGCCGTGCGCGTGTTCAATGAGAAAACCAATGGCCGAGGTGACAGCTACCAGATACGCTATACGCCCGGCGTGAAGTTCTATAACAATGGTAAGGAGGAGGACATTCCCGGCGACCGCCCCTTAGCCCTTGAAGTGGCGAAAACCACCATGCAGATAGACGGCGTGAGGTACGACGAGAACTCTCTCCCCAACTTGCCTGCTGCCGCCCTGCGCGAGATTCACCTCGACGAGACTAGCAAAGACCGCTTCGTCTGCAATCTTGTGACGACAGAACGCGTAAAATACAGCCCGACGATGAGCGACGCGGCATTTGTCAATTACGTGAATCAGTATCAGGCAGCAGGCATAGATGAGGATGCCCTTGGCCAGATCATGCTTAACGAGGGTGGCAGTATAAGCCGCGCCCACATGCTCCATATCATTCGTGCCTATGGCAGCAATAAGAACAAGTTCCTTGTCGTCGATGGAAAAGAGGTTTCACGCCAGGCGTTCAACCAGCTAAAGTCTGAAGACATTGCTTCGGTAACGGTGATGGACGTCGGTCCTGCTAAGGAAGTATTCGGCGAGAAAGGCCAATATGGAGCCACGGTTGTCGAGACGAAACAGGCGTCATCCGACGTTCAGCAAAAAGACGAAGACAGAGTATTTGAAGTTGTGGAATTGATGCCCAGCTTCCCCGGCGGCGAAGCGAAGCTGATGGAGTTCATCGCCCGTAACATCAAGTACCCCAAACAGGCGCTAGACTACGGTGTGCAGGGCCGTGTGATGGTGCGGTTCATCGTCGAGAAGGATGGTCGTCTGACAAACGCCGAAGTATTGGAGATGCCTCGTTCGTCGGGCACCAGCATGGTGGTGGTCACGGCGACGATGAACGAGAAGCAACGCCAGGATGCCGAAGGGCACAATGCTGGCGTACAGGCCCTGCGCGACGAGGCACAACGCGTGATCAAGGCCATGCCCCAGTGGTCACCCGGCAAGCAGCGAGGCAAAGCTGTGCGCTGCAGGTACACCATCCCCGTGACCTTCAGGCTGAACTAAACCGAGAAGAGGATAATTGCAGACTCTGACTCCGCTCTGAGCAAACTGCCAGTCCGCTCGGAGAAGACTACCAGACTGCTAGGAGAAGACTACCAGACTTCTAGGAGAAGACTGCCAGACTTCTAGGAGAAGACTGCCAGACTTCTAGGAGCAGACTGCCAGTCCTCTCGGAGTCATGCCATCAACGGACTCTGAGAACCGTACAAAGAATCAGTAAAGTTAGTAAGAATAATTCCCGGGACAATTCTGGAGGCCGCAGTGATGCGCCCTCCAGAATGATGCTTATTAATCCCAAATTGGTCATTAGAAACAATAACCGTAAGAGACCTCCCCTAACCCCTCCTGTAGGAGGGGGATAAGTTACCTTATCCGCTGCAGGTCTATCTTATCCCCCTCCTGTAGGAGGGGTTAGGGGAGGTCTCTTGTGCTAACGACCGATTCGGGTTAATAATTGGTGTCCGGTAAGAACGGCCTGCGCTCGACTTTACCGGACACCAATGTAAGCTTTTATTGGTCGCGCCAGATAGGCATGGTCATGCAGCGGGCACCACCGCCTGCACGCGGCAGCTCACTGCCCGGGAAGGCGGCCACAAACTTGCGGCTGCTGTCCATGACGACCTTGCCACTGACGATGTCCTCGGCATCGAGCACGTCGAAGCCGGCACGGTCGAGGGCATCGATGGTGTGGGTGTTGCGCCGATAGCCCATCACCTGCCCATCGCCAAGTGCGAAGAAGTTGGCGCCGCTGTGCCACTGCTCACGCAGCTGCATCCACGAGTCGGCACCACCACAGATGACGGGTTCTATCTCCCACCCCAGCAAGCGCAGGCCGTCGACGATGCTCGGCACCTCGCGGTAGCTGATCTTGCCGTTGTCGATGCTGATGAGCGTCGTTGCCTTGCCGGCGAAAACGCCCTGCTTGCGCAGCATCGGCTCGAAAGCCATGCACTCGTGGCTGCCGAGGAAGGTGAACACCATGTCAAGGTGGATGAACGACTCGGGCTCCTTGGGCAGCTCCTGCACAAGAATATTAAAATGGTCGCGCTCGCGTGCGAAGGTCTGTGCCAGATAGTCGATGCCCTTGGCGTTGGTACGGATACCCTCGCCGATGCACAACAGGTCGGGCGATGCCACGTGGATGTCGCCCCCCTCGGTGCGTGCCAGCGGGTTCCATGACGAGGCGTTGAGCAGCTCAACACCGAAGAAGTGGCGGAAGATGGCCTCGTAGATGAGCGTCTCGCGCTCGCGCACCTCGAACGACATCGAATTAATGAGCACGCGGTCGTAGACCGTCGACGAGGCATCGCGGGTGAAGAACAGGTTGAACAGCGGGCGTAGCAGGTAGCGGTCGTCACTATAGCCGTCCCATCCCTCCTTCTCGTAGCCCTCGATGAGCACGCGGGCCAGTTGGCCACTGTCCATCGACATGAGCGTGTTGAAGAGTCCCTCGCCCGACTGTTGCTCCGAGGTGCGGCGGTCGTGGCGCAGACTCTCGCTGACGAGGTGTTGGCGCACGGTCTCGTCTTGCAGCACCACCTCGAGGATGTCCTTCACATAGTAGACGTCGGTCCACCGCTTGAGGATGCCACTGAACAGGCCATACTCATGGTCGACGGTGGGCTTGTCGAGAATATCGCTATAGAGTGCCTGCGCCGCATTCATGGGCGTCATGCGCTCCACCTCAATGCCCGGCCGCTTGAGCAACACACCACGCAGCCGCCCGTATTCAGAGGCAACGTTGACCTTGCAGGGTTTTATAGGGGTTGTTTCCACAATTCTCAATTGTCAATTCTCAATTCTCAATTCTTAAGGTACGTATAGCGGTAGTCAGTGGGCGAGACAAGTGTCTCCTTGATGACACGCGGAATGATCCAGCGGATGAGGTTGAACTCACCACCAGCCTTGTCGTTGGTGCCACTGGCACGAGCGCCACCGAAGGGCTGCATGCCCACAACGGCTCCCGTTGGCTTGTCGTTGATATAGAAGTTGCCGGCAGCATAGCTCAGCCGCTCGGTCAGCTGCTCCACGGCCATGCGGTCGCGGCCGAAGACGGCACCCGTCAGTCCGTAGGGCGATGTCTCGTCGCAGAGCTTCACCGTCTCGTCGACCTTGTCGTCGTCGTAAGGATAGACGGTGATGATGGGGCCGAAGATCTCCTCTTCCATCGACTTGAAGTGCGGATTAGAAGTCTCAATCACGGTAGGCTCGACAAACCAGCCCTTCGACTTGTCGCACTTGCCGCCAATGACCACCTTGGCGTCGGCAGCCTCTGAAGCGTAGTCGATGTACGACTTGCACTTGTCGAACGAAGCCTCGTCGATGACGGCATTGATGAAGTTCTTGGGGTCGCAGACGTCGCCCATCGTCACCTCGGCGCAGAGGCGCTTCATGTCGTCGAGCACACCCGGCCACATCGACTTCGGGATGTACATACGCGAGGCGGCTGAGCACTTCTGTCCCTGGAACTCAAAGGCGCCGCAGAAAGCTGCCGTGGCCACGGCCTTCGGGTCGGCCGAGGGGTGCACGAAGATGAAGTCCTTGCCACCGGTCTCGCCCACCAGTCGCGGATAGCTGACATAGCGGTCGAGGTTCGAGCAGGCCTGCATCCACAGGCTCTTGAACGTAGCCGTCGAGCCGGTGAAGTGGATGCCGGCGAAATGGCGCGACTGCGTGGCCACCTCGCCGATGAGGGCGCCGCTGCCCGGCAAGAAGTTCACCACGCCATCGGGCAAACCAGCCTCCTTGTAGAGCTGCATGAGGTAGTAGTTCGAAAGCAGGGCCGTGGTCGACGGTTTCCAGATGGCCACGTTGCCCATGAGGACGGGTGTCATGCAGAGGTTCGAGGCGATGCTGGTGAAGTTAAAAGGCGTGACGGCAAGCACGAAGCCCTCCAGGGGACGGTACTCGGTATGGTTCAGCTGTCCTGCGCCATCCTTGGGCTGCATGGCGTAGATCTTCGAAGCGTAGTGGACGTTGTAACGGAAGAAATCGATGGTCTCGCAGGCGGAGTCGATTTCTGCCTGATAGATATTCTTGCTCTGGCCCAGCATGCAGGCAGCATTCATGATGGGGCGGTACTTCGTGGCCAGCAGCTCGGCCATCTTCATCACAATGGCGGCGCGTGTGGTCCATGGTGTGCGGCTCCACTCCTGCCAGGCCTTCATCGCCGTCTCAATGGCCAGCTCTACCTCGGCCTTGCCCACCTTGTGGTAGGTGGCGAGCACATGATGATGGTCATGCGGACAGGTAACCTGTCCGACATTTCCGGTGCGGATCTCTTTGCCGCCTATAATAATAGGAATGTCGACCACCAGCTTCGACTGGCGCTCCAACTCCTTTTCAAGTGCAACACGCTCTGGCGATCCGGCCAGATAGGCTTTCACCGGCTCGTTGGCCGGTAATGGGAATGTAATTACAGAATTGTTCATACTGTCTTAGATTAGAGATTACTTAGTCCGTATTCGTTTTTCACCGTGCAAAATTACGACTAAAAGTTGAAATACGAGCAACGAACGGGCTTTTTTTTTCGCTTTAACGTTTTTTTATCACATCCGTGCCGAAAGATGTGGGATTTTCAGTAACTTTGCAGGCAAAAATCGCACAATAATATGCAAAAACGCAACCTTATCTCAATTACTGACCTGACAAAGGAAGAAATCCTGAAGCTTTTGAAGAGAGCAAAGGAGTTTGAACAGAACCCCAACCAGCGCATCCTGGAAGGGAAAGTCGTGGCATCGCTGTTCTTTGAGCCGTCGACGCGCACACGCCTGAGTTTCGAGACCGCCGTCAACCGACTTGGTGGCCGCGTCATCGGATTCAGCGACGCCGCAACGAGTAGCCAATCGAAGGGCGAGACACTGAAGGACACTATCATGATGGTGGCCAACTATGCCGACCTCATCGTCATGCGCCATCCCCTGGAGGGTGCCGCCCGCTACGCCAGCGAGGTCTCGCGCGTACCTATAATTAATGCAGGCGACGGCAGCAACCAGCACCCCACGCAAACCATGCTCGACCTGTACACCATTTACCAGACACAGGGCACACTCGAAGGCCTGACCATCACCATGGTGGGCGACCTGAAGTACGGTCGCACCGTCCACTCACTGCTTGAGGCCATGCACTTCTTCAAGCCCCGTTTCAAATTCGTTGCCTGCAACGAGCTGCGCATGCCTGAACAATACAAGAAGTACTGCCGCCAGCTGGGCATCGAGTACGAAGAGACCACCGAGTTCAGCGAGCGCATCATCAATCAGACCGACATTCTCTATATGACGCGCGTACAGCGTGAGCGCTTCAGCGACCTCATGGAGTACGAGCGCGTGAAGAACGTCTACACCCTCACCGCCGCCATGCTGAAAGGTTGCAAGCCCAACATGCGCGTGCTGCACCCACTGCCCCGTGTCACTGAGATTGCCCAGGACGTCGACGACACGCCACAGGCCTACTACTTCGAGCAGGCCCTCAACGGTCTCTATGCCCGCGAAGCCATCATCTGCCGTGCCCTCGAGCTGTAGTGAAAGTGAAGAGTGAAAAGTGAAAAATTTGCTTCTGCCCGGTCGGCGCAGCAAATTGTGAAATAGTGAAATTGTCAAATAGTCAAATAACAAGATGAGCAACATCAAGAAAGAAATGGCCGTCGCCGCCCTGTGCAACGGCATCGTCATCGACCATATCCCCTGCAACTCACTGTTCAAGGTGGTCAACCTGCTTGGACTTGAGAATATGCAGAACAGCGTTACCATTGGTAACTTCCTCGAAAGCGGCAGCATGGGCCGTAAAGGCATCATCAAGATTGCCGACGTCGACCTGCCCGAGGAGACCCTCAACCGCATTGCCGTCATTGCCCCGCATGCCGTGATTAACATCATCCGCGACTACAAGGTGGTGGAGAAGCATCGCGTCACGCTGGCCGACGACCTTATCGACATCGTCCGTTGCACTAACCCCAAGTGCATCTGTAACAACGAGCCCATGCCCACCCATTTCCACGTCGTGAGCAGTGAGCCCACCACCCTGCGCTGCCACTACTGCGAGCGTGTGGTCACCCACGATGAAATTACTTTAAAGTAAATCAAAGAAACCTCAAACCTCAAATCTATTAAACTACTATGCCAAAAAGCTTATCCGGAAGAAGTTTCCTGAAACTTCTCGACTTCACCACTGAAGAGATTCAGTACCTGCTGGAACTCGCCAAGGACTTCAAACACCTGAAGCGTACCAACACGCCCCACAAGTACCTTACCGGCAAGAACATCGTCTTGCTGTTCGAAAAGACTTCAACGCGCACACGCTGCTCATTTGAAGTCGCAGGCAACGACCTAGGAATGGGCGTCACCTACCTCGATCCCGGCTCATCACAGATGGGCAAGAAGGAGTCGCTCGAAGACACTGCCCGCGTCTTGGGACGCATGTTCGACGGCATCGAGTACCGCGGCTTCGACCAGAAGATTGTCGAGGACCTGGCACGCTATGCAGGCGTACCCGTATGGAACGGCCTGACCACCGACTTCCACCCCACGCAGATGCTGGCCGACGTGATGACTATCGAGGAGCACTTCGGACACTATAAAGGACTGAAGATGGTATTCATGGGCGACGCCCGCAACAACGTGGCTAATTCGCTGATGGTCGTCTCGGCCAAGCTCGGCATCAACTTCGTGGCATGCGGCCCGAAGGCCAACATGCCCGACGAGAAGCTCGTGGCCACCTGCCGCGAGATTGCCAAGGAGAACGACTGCACCATCACCCTCACCGACGACGTAAAGGAAGGCACACGCGACGCCGACGTCATCTACACCGACATCTGGGTCAGCATGGGCGAGGCACCCGAGCTGTGGGAACAGCGCATCAAGCTGCTCAGCCCCTATCAGGTGAACGATGCCGTGATGGCCAATGCCAAGCCCACGGCCATCTTCCTCCACTGTCTGCCGTCGTTCCACGACCTCGAGACCACCATCGGCCGCGACATCTACGAGCGCTTCGGCCTGAAGGAGATGGAGGTCACTGACAAGGTGTTCCGCTCAAAGCAGTCAAAGGTGTTCGACGAGGCCGAGAACCGCATGCACACCATCAAGGCCGTGATGTTCGCCACCCTGAAATAACGATTCTTAGTGAATAGTGAATAGTGAATAGTGAATAGTTCGTAACGAACGACCCACTATTCACTATAAGCCGTTCATTCCACTTAGGCAGTTAATCTTACTATGAACAAACGTCTGGTCATTGCGCTTGGCGGCAATGCCCTCGGCAAATCGCCACAAGAGCAATTAGAACTTGTCAAAAACACAGCATCGACCATCGCCGACCTCGTTGAGGAGGGTTACGACGTGGTCATTGGCCACGGCAACGGCCCACAGGTGGGCATGGTCAACCTGGCCTTCGAATACTCTGCCAACAATGGCAGCGGCACCCCCCTTATGCCCTTCCCAGAATGTGGCGCCATGACGCAGGGCTATATCGGCTACCACCTGCAGCAAGCCATCGGACGTGAGCTGGCACGCCGCAACAGCCACCGCTCCGTCGTCAGTGTCGTCACGCAGGTCGTCGTCGACCAGAAGGACGAGGCCTTCCAAAAGCCCACCAAGCCCGTGGGTATGTTCTACTTCAAGGAGGATGCTGAGCGTATGGCCCAGCAGACGGGCTACACCTTTATCGAGGACAGTGGCCGTGGCTACCGACGCGTGGTCCCCTCCCCCATCCCACGGAAGATTGTAGAGCTGCCGGCCATCGAGCAGCTCGTCAGTCAGCACAATGTCGTCATCACCGTGGGTGGTGGTGGCATTCCCGTCGTCGAGCATGGCCCCGGTGACTACGAAGGAGTGCCTGCCGTCATCGACAAGGACCGTGCCAGCGCTCTCTTAGCCTTGGAACTGAAGGCCGACATGCTGATTATTCTCACCGCCGTCGACCGTGTGTCCATCAACTATCACAAGCCCAACCAGTGGGACCTCAGCCAGATGACGCTCGCCCAAGCCAGCGAGTACATCCGTCAGGGGCATTTCGCGCCGGGCTCGATGCTTCCCAAGGTAGAGTCGTGCATCACTTTCGTCAAGAACACTACCGGTGGCCGCGCCCTGATCACCTCTCTTGAAAAAGCCCGCGACGCCCTTCAGGGTCGCACCGGCACGCTGATCGTGAAATAATTACATTCAGGAGTAAAGGAGTAGAGGAGCTGGGAAGAAGACGGGACGGGGGAAGCGTGCCTTTAGGTACGCGACAAGGGCGCAATGTTGTCGCGTACCTAAAGGCACGCTTGTCACTACAACCCTCAAATACCAGCCATATGAATGGCTGGCCGCTCGGCGCTTGCGACGCTTCGCTTCGCGAAGAACCATTTTCTGATGCCTACGGCATCCACTTCATTTACAAATATGTGTAGAAGGCAATCCCATGTAGGGGGCGGAGTAATTAGTCGAGGTCAACTTGTATATCATTCCCATTTTTTAATGGTTACTAAAATGTTTTTTGGCGAGACGATTCAATCCTTCACTTTTAATGTATATTGTTGTATATCAGACTGTTACGGTGAATGCTTTTTAGAGCGCTCTATCTTAGGGTAAGAAGGTGACTTTGGGGGGAGTGAATCTCCGGGTTTTACGGTCTGATTCTCGGGTTTTACGGTCTGATTCTCGGGTTTTGCGTTCTGATTCTCGGGTTTTGCGTTCTGATTATCGGGTTTTACGTCGCAAAATGCCGTGTTTTTAAACGTAAGTCATAGGTTTACGACATGAAAACCCTATGTTTACGACATGAAAACGGCATACTTACGACATGAAAACGGCATACTTACGACATGAAAACGGCATACTTACGACATGGAAACGGCATACTATTCGAGACAATGATAGAGACAACATCAATGATATGGGCATTTCTTTTCTGCTTGACACTCCGTCTTCAGTGTGAGGAAAAGATGTGATGCAAAGTCGGTCAAAGGAACCCTTCACCAGAACAGGCTCGCAATGAGACGGTTACTGAAAAAGTGAAGGGATTGTAAGAATAGTCATAAAGGAAGATGTTCCCTTGCTGAAAGAACAGGTAATAAAATACATTGACGAAGGTAACCACTAAAGATGCCCTCGAAAGATAATTTACCCACCCTACCAGTCTGACAACCTCAGAACAGGTAAGGTGGGTAAAGTGTTTATAGCTTGTAGCTGCAACAGCTGCTACTTACTTGCGAATGACCTTTTTGCCATTAACAATATAGATGCCCTTTTTCATTTGACTATTTGACAATTGACTATTTGACAATTGACGGCCCTGCAGGTCGAAGCAACGATCGGCGGCAACCGACAGGCGGTTAACCTCCTCGATGCCAGTCGCCTCACCATCTAACAGGATGTCAGTGATTTCGGCATTGACAATCTCCTTCGTGTCCTTGTTGATGAGTAGCACGATGGCACGGGCGTTGTTGGCATCCTCCTGTCCTTCAGCAATGGGAACCACCATTCCGAACTCGTAGGTGTAGTCCTCGCCAGCCACGATGTTCTTCGTGGGCAGGCTCTTCTGGATGCCAGTGACGTCGCTGGCGGCGACAGCCACGTTGTTCAGGGTGTAGTTCTCGTTGGTGTAGGGATTGGTCAGCCACTCGGCCATATCCTCGTCAGCGTATACAGACTTGTAGTACATGATGTAGTTAGAGATGGTCTCCTTCACATTGTCCTTAATGACGACGAAAGCGAGGCGGAACGGAGCACTCTTGAAGTCAGCCTTGAAGTTGACGGTAGCGTTCATAACGACAGAGTCGGGATCCTCCTTCGACCATACGGCAGTGAGGCTGACACTGGCAGGCGTTGCTGCACCGAGCGTAGCCTTGACTGGCTCAGCAGCACCGAAGTGGTTAGCAGCGTAGTTGCTGGCAGCGGTGAGGCCCGTATAGGGATCCTCCGTGAAAGCACGGTTTACCTCCATCACGGGATAGGTGTTGTACTTGTTGGTGTAGCTCGTCTCGTTGGGAATCTTCTGGTAGTCGGCATACGGGGCAGCAGCCTGCTTGCCATTGTAGTGGTCGACGAGGAAGGCGATGACGTTCTCCTCCTGGTTCAGCAGATTGGCACCCACGATAGCACGGGGAGCGTAGCCGTTGGTAGCATTGTAGAAGATTTCGGCCACGGCCTTGCGGGGCGCGCTCTCACTGATGACGGTGACATTGACCGAGCACTTGGCCTTGCGACCAGTGATGCCGTTGTCGTTGCCATTGACCTTGGTAATGACGAGCTCGATCTCCTGCAGTCCGGCCTGCGTGGGAGCCTCCAGCTCGACGGCGACGGTCTGCTTGGCACCGAGCATGGCGTCGATGGCGGGGTCGAGATCGAGGTGACCTTCCTTGGCCTCACCGTCGAGGTTGTAAGTGAAGTCGATGCTCTGCACACCAGCTGAACCCTGGTTGGTCAGGTTCAGGTTAAGCATGATAGGCTGCCCCACGAGGGCAATCATGTCGTCGATATCGTCAGCCACCTGGACGGCGTCGGTTGCCATGTTGCTGCCGCTCACCTCAATCTGTGCGGCCAGACAGCCAGTAGACGACTTGTCGGTGAAAGTGGTCTCTTCGGGCTGCATCAGATAGAAACCCTTCTCTACTACCTTCTTGGCATAGACGATGGGAGTGCCTTCGTACTCGTTCCACCACTTGGTGACGCGGAAAGAGTAGCCTACATAGCAACCTGTCTCGGGGATGGTGTAGGCGCTGGGCAGGGTGACGGTGGTGTAGCCGCTGCTGGCCACGCTCTCAGGAGCTACTTCTACAACATTCTCGCCGTCGAGGGCGGTACGAATCCAGAACTTCACGTTCTCAGAGCTGCTGTCCGAGAGGCGGGTCTGGATGCGGATAGATGTGATGTCGGCACCCTGCAGAGCACCGTCACCGGCTACGAACATAGCGGCAGCATAGTTGCCGGGCACCTTGTTGTTGCCAGTAACGGTAACAGCCTCGCCGCCGGTGTAGTTGCCCCACCACATGGTGGCAGCCGGAGCCTTGAAGCCAATCTGGGCGGCCAGACAGCCGGTGCTTGCCGACTTATCGGTAAACTCGGTCTCGCCGGGCTGTTTCAAGTAGAAGCCCTTCTCCACCTGCTTCTTGGCATAGACCACGGGCGTTCCCTCGTATTCATTCCACCACTGAGTGACAGTGAACGAGTAGCCCACGTAAGCTCCCGTCTCGGGCAGGGTGTAAGCCTCAGGCAGGGTGACGGTGGTGTAGCCACTGCTTGCAACAGTCTCAGGCGTCACTTCAACCACGTTCTCGCCGTCGAGGGCGGTACGGATGAAGAACTTCACATCCTTTGAGCTGCTGGTCGACAGGCGTGTCTGAATGCGTATCTGCTCAATGCTGATACCTTTCAGCGTGCCGTCGCCGGCTACGAACATGGCGGCTTCATAGTCGCCGGGCACTTTGTTGTTACCAGTGATGGCAAAGCCTTCGTCGGCATAGTTGCCCCACCAGGTCAGTCCGTCCTGGGCCTGCGCAGTGAAGGCAGCGGCCACAAGGGCGATGAGTGATAATACTTTTTTCATCATGTGATTGTTGTTGTTAGTTAATAATAAGTGATTAGGTAGATTCGGTAATGTTGTTATTTCACGACGACCTTGCGACCGCCAATGATGTAGATACCCTTTTTTATTTGACTATTGGATAATTGACGGCCCTGCAGGTCGAAGCACTGCTGGGTTTGTGGCAGTGATACAGCAACAGACTGAACGGCGGTGAGGTCGGCTATGGGACAAATGGCGGCGTTGGCTATCAGCTTCGTTTGGCTATCGATGAGCAGACAGACGACATGAGTCTGACGACGGTCCTGCGACACAGGGGTAAGACGCAATTCATAGTTGTGGGTCATGGACTGACCTACGCGTTGCGGCCCACTGAGACTACCTTCGATGCCGCGCACATCGCTCATAGCAATAACCACGTCGTTGAAGTAGACCCCTTCGAGCATCAGCCCCTCGGCATTGACATACTGTTGCATGTCGTCCTCCACGTAGTAAGCCATCGACGGATCCGAAAAGCTGTTCTTCTGGTGCCAGGCATGATCGCCAGCAGGTCCCGTGAGAGAGTCCTCAACGAGGATGTAGGCCAGCTTGTAGTCGCACTGGTCGGCATCGTAGGCAAAGGTGGTGGTACTGGTGATAGCACACACCGAGTCGCCCGTCCAGCGTGCCTCCACACTGAGGTCGGCCGGGGCCAGTATACGGTTGGCCTGGCGGAAATTCTCGTCCGCATGGAAGTGACCGTCGCAAAGGTCACCGTCGTAGGGGTCGGTCAGCTCACCACGGTCGAAACGGCACGAAGGGAACAGCGTGGCGTTCATCACGTAGTAATAGTCGTAGTAGACATCCATGGGGTCGCCGTTGAGCACATGCACCGAGACGGCGATGAAGTCGTCGGGATACATCTTCTTCAGGCGAGCAATGCCGGCAAAGCCACGCGGACATGCCGAGCACCACGTACCAGTGTACTCCTCCATCACCGTGCGGCGATGGGCCTTGTGGTGCAAGCTGAGCACGTCGGTCGCTGCCTGGTTTTCGGCGCAGGCGTTCGGCTGACCGTTAACGCCCGTCAGGGTCAGTGTCAAGGGCATGCGTCCTGTGGCTTGGGGCCCCTTGATAGGCAGCACCAGATATCCCTGCAGGCCATAGACGTTCTGCAGCGGAACAGGCAGGGTGTAGGTGGCATTGAGGGTCTCGCTGCCGAAAGTGTATGCATAGTCAATAGACGTGACGGGCTCAGTGCCATAGTTCGACAGCATCAGCTCCACCTCGTCGTCGGTCAGGCGCACCACGTTGGCCTGCCGGATAGCGTCGGCAGAGGCTGAGCATGGTGCCAGCTGTCCGCCGGTGAGCTGCAACTGCATGGCCAGCGAGCCATAGCGGCGGATATTGGCCCAGTCCTTATAGCCTTTGACTGAGGCGACTCGCAGCCAGAGGCCGCCATCGCCAAGGGCGTCGCACATGACGAGCGGACGCTCAGAGTCGTCGCCATCGATGGCGGTCACGCGGAACGTATAGCCCACGAAGAGGCCTTCGGCAGGTATGCTGACAGGCTCAGGCAGCGTCACCTCGTTCCACCCTGTCACAGGGGCGTCGACGGAAAGGGTGACGATGCGCTGGTCGGACTCCAGGTCATCGGTCAGCCAGAGCGTCAGGCTGTCGATATGTTCAACTGCCGTAAAGGGCAGACGCACCGACGTAATGGTAGCGGCAGCGGTGGGTGCAGCCGTGCCACTGACGCGGATGGCAGCCTCGTAAACCACGGGCTTGCCCAGTCCGAGGTGGTTGTCGGGGACATCGACACCATTATAAAAGCCCCACCACAGGCTGCCTCCGCCCTGAGCGGAGACAACCACGGTAAGGGCCACAGCCAGTGTGGCTAAAAGAATACGCTTGGTCATACAGCCGGTATTACTTCACCACCTTCTTGCCATTCACAATATATAGGCCGTGCTGAGGATTGGCCACACGGCGTCCCTGCAGGTCGAACCACTGGTGGGTTTGTTGCTGTGATACAGCAACAGACTGAACGGATGCGGGATCGGGGTCACCAGTCTCGTAGGTCTTCGTCTTGGTGGCAGTATCGTAAACGCAGATGTCGCTGAGCGTGCGTGTGCCGTTCATGTAGTAGATGCTCTGCAGACCGATAGTCTTGGGACGCAGGCTCTTCTCAACACCCAGCACATGGTAGGTCTGACGGCCGTTGTTATTGTCAGTACGGTTGTTCACCTTGCCACGGTCGGTAAAGCGGCTGGGCACCTCCCACTCGTCGGGGAAATGTTGATAGAAGCCGCCAGGCACGTTGTCGAAGTGCAGCTGCTCGCCATCGAGGAAGAAGCGGTAGTAGAGCGAGTCGGGGTTGATGAAGTTACCATTAACATCCTCCACGGGCACCACGTAGGCAATGCTCGAATTGACCTGATTGAACTGCGTATCGATGTCGAAGTAACGGATGTCGGGTGTTTTGGGCTTGGCAGCGACTCCCAGGAAGGGCTTCATGTCCTGCTGAGGAATGCTGTGGCTATAACCACCTTTGAGTTCCTTACCCAGAACGAAGAGGATGCCGTCAGGGCCAAAGAGCGACTGGTCGTCAGCATTCCACTTCAGGGCCGCATGGTCCTTGTTCTTGTAGATAGGCCAGCCGTCGGTGTCCATGCCGCTATACAGGGCGCCCTTGTTGTAGATGAAATAAAGGCCGTCGTAGAGTCCCATGTACTGGCCATTGGGAATGATGACCGAGTCTTTCGTGGCGTTGAACGAACCCTTCAGCCATGCATCCTGGGTCTTCTCGTAGAAGCCGTTGAAGTAGAAGTCGTCACCATCGTGAATGACGTAGACCACGTAGGGCAGGAAGTAGGGGTCAGTAGTGTCCCACTTCAGCGAGTAAGGCTGTGCGTCGGCGGGCGTATAACCTTCGGGCAGCTGCACCAACTCATCGGTAAAGGGCACAAACTCGTAACCGATGTTCAGCGTGTTGGCATTGCCCTCGCCGGCCGACAGCGTAATGGCGAGATTAGGGTTGCTGAGCACGCCAGTAGCCTCGTCGTAGTCGAAGACAAACTCGTCGGCCTCGGTGTCTGGAAAGTAGTCACCACTGGATGCCTGATAGGCCAGCGAGACATAGTAGGTATAGTCGCCCTGCTCCAGATAAGGCTGGAAATTCTCGAAAACGACATGCTTGCGGTCGGCACTGATCTCACCGCAAATCCAGTTGTTATAGAGGAACGTGTTGATGAAGTTCTGAATCCAGATTTCATCGTCCTCATCGTTGATGACAACCATCGTCTTCTGGCCATAGCGGTGAACGGGCTCGCCCATGTCACGGGTGAAGTAGAGGGTGTTCATGGCGTAGGTCAGCAGGCGGCCTTCGGGCTGCTCGTCGACGGGGTGCTTGGCAGCACGCTTGGGAGCGGCCTGGGGCGCGACGAGCTCTGTGGGAGCCGATGCCATGAAAGGATTGAAGGAACTGTTCTGTGTCTGCACATTCTCACTGACGCGGAACGACTGGGCACTCACTGCACTTGCACATAGCAAGCCAAAAATAATAGTAAAGGTTCTCATAATGGTAAAATGGTTAAAACAGTATTTTGCCACAAAAGTACACATTAATCTGCAATAATATGCAAAAAAAACAATGTTTAACTCTAAAAAAGGCAAAAAGAGGAAGAAAAGACGTACTTTTGCATCCGAATTACTACCAAACACTATGAAAAGAATTGTTTTGACTACCATCACGGCGCTGCTCATGGCAACTGGCGCAATGGCCGTACCAGCACGGCAGGGACTATGGAGAACCATCACAACGGCTCAGGGCACAGAGCTGAGTGTACAGCTCTGCGGCGACGAGCGCGGCTGTTTCTGGATGAGCACCGACGGCAGGCGCTTTGTTGAGACCACCGCAGGCATATTTACAGAAGCCACCGCCGAACAGATTGCCGCTTCACGCAGCCGCCATGCTCAGGTGGAAAGTCCACGCGCCAAAGCCCGGCGCACTCAGCAGCAAGGACACTTCGAAGGCAGCAAGAAAGGCCTGATTATTTTGGCCGAGTTTCAAAACAAACAGTTTCTGGAAGGGCACAACCGCGACTACTACAACCGCGTGGCCAACGAACGGGGCTTCAGTGAGGGCGACTACCAAGGCAGCGTGAAGGACTACTTCCTCAGCCAGAGCCGTGGCAAGTTCGAACTCGACTTCGATGTGGTGGGTCCTGTCTCCGTGTCAAAGGACTACGAGTACTACGGCGCTCCAGGCTCCATCGACGTCGATGCCCACCCCTGGGAGATGGTTGTCGAGGCCTGCGAGCTGGTGAAGGAGCAGGTCGACTTCGCCGACTACGACTGGAACGGCGACGGCTTTGCCGAACAGGTGTTTGTGCTCTACGCCGGACAGGGACAGAGCGACAGCTACGACGTGAACACCATCTGGCCCCACGAGTACGAGCTGCATCAGGTCAACGACGCCAACGGCCGGCCTCTCTATGGCGAAGGCTACCGAATAGGCGACATCACCATCGATACCTATGCCTGCTCCAACGAGCTGACCCACACCGACATGCCCAGCGGCATCGGCACCTTCTGTCATGAGTTCTCCCACTGCATGGGCCTTCCCGACCTCTACGACGTTGATTACAACGGCTATTTCGGCATGGGCCACTGGGACATCATGGGCAACGGCGTCTACAACGGCGATGCCTTCATACCCGCAGGCTACACCAGCTATGAGCGCATGGTCTGTGGATGGCTCAACCCCGTGGAACTGAGCGACGACGATGCCACCATAGAAGCCATGAGGCCGCTGACCGACGACGATGCTAATGCGTACATTATTTATAATAAAGCCCATCCCGACGAGTACTATCTGCTGGAGAACCGCCAGCAGCAGGGCTGGGATGCCGCACTGCCTGGCAGCGGTCTGCTGGTGCTCCACGTTGACTACGACGAGCGGGTGTGGCGCGAGAACATCGTCAACACGGTGTGCGACTACCGCAAGGCGGGAAAGCCCGACATGTGGAACTCGCATCAGCGACTGACACTCATCCACGCCGACAACGAAAACGACAAGCGCTACTGGAACTCAGCCAGACAGTACTACCTGCAGACAACCGAGGAGGGCGACGCTTACCCCTGCGAGGGCAACGACTCACTGACCAACAATTCGCTGCCACCCGCCACACTCTACAACGGCAACACCGACGGCGGTCTCTACATGAACCGTGGCGTACAGGCCATCACGCAGCATGCCGATGGCACCGTCAGTTTCCGCTATGAGGCAGTATCGATGAAATATGTGGTCGTCGACACCACCATGACCGATAAGCCCGACCTTACTGGCGCCATCTTCTACGAGTCGTTCGACCGCTGCATAGGCACCGGCGGCAACGATGGGGTATTCAAAGGAGGCTCAGACGTGGCTTCCGCCGACTTCGTCCCCGACAATGGCGGATGGGACTCGATGTCGATGAAGGGGGGTGCCCGCTGCGCCAAGTTCGGCAATGCCACCAACGACGGCATTGTCACCTCGCCCGCCATCATGCTCACTGGCGACTCGCTGGAGTTGCAGTTCAAGGCAGCCCCCTGGAGCCGCGACGACGTGTCGCTGGTGCTCACGGTATCGAACGGCATGCTGGAGCAGACCGACTTTGAGATGGCCGAGGGACAGTGGACCACCTTCACCACGGTGCTCACCGGCGAAGGCCCGACGCAGATAACGTTCACGCCCGGCCGCCGCTTCTTCCTCGACGAGGTAGTGGTGCGCCGCAAGGGTGTCAGTGGCATCAAGCCCGTCTGTCCGTCATCATCCACGCTTGCCCCCTCTGTCTACGACCTCCAAGGCCGCAAGGTTGGCACGACGACCGACAGCCGGAAGCGGAAGGGCATCCGTATCGTCAACGGCAAAAAGCTGCTGTAAACACACTCATCCATCATAAAGCCAACCCCGTGATTCGATGGTCGAATGACGGGGTTGGCTTGTATAATGCATTGCTTGTGGCCGCCTGATCAGAAATAATTAATCTGCATGGCGCGGCGCACCTCGTCCATGGTCTGTGCTGCCACTTCGCGTGCCTGCTCAGTGCCCTTCTTCAGGATGTTGTAGATTTCGGGAATGTCCTTCTCCAGCTCAGCACGGCGCTGGCGCATGGGCTCAAGGAACTCGTTCAGTATCTGGTTGAGGAACTTCTTGCACTTCATGTCGCCCAGTCCACCGCGACGGTAATGGTCCTTCAGCTCGTCGAGGTTCTGGTAGTCGGGCCAGAAGTTGCGGAAGTGGTCATCGGTGGCGAAGGCGTCCAGATAGGTGAACACGGCGTTGCCCTCGACGTGACCAGGGTCACTGACGTTCAGGTGCGTGGGGTCAGTGTACATTGAGCGCACCTTCTGCCACACCTCGTCGGCCGAATCTGAGAGATAGATGCAGTTACCGAGCGACTTCGACATCTTCTCCTTGCCATCGGTGCCCGGCAAGCGGCGTGCCGTGAGGTTCTCGGGCAGCATGATTTGTGGCTCTACAAGAACGGGGGCATAAATATTATTGAAGCGGTTCACCAGCTCGCGGGTCACCTCGAGCATGGGTTCCTGGTCCTCACCTGCCGGCACGGTAGTAGCCTTGAAGAGAGTGATGTCGGCAGCCTGACTGACAGGGTAGCAGAAGAAGCCGAGCGGGATGCTCTCGCCCTCGAAGCCACGCATCTTGATTTCGGTCTTCACGGTGGGGTTGCGCTGCACACGGCTGACGCTGATAAGGTTCATCAGGTAAGTGGTGAGCTCGGCCAGCTCGGGCACCTGACTCTGGATGAAAAGGATGCACTTTGCAGGGTCGAGGCCTGCCGACATCCAGTCGAGGGCCACCTGCGTGACGCTGTTACGGATTTTCTCAGGGTTGTCGGCATTGTCGGTGAGTGCCTGCACATCAGCCATGAAGACAAACATGCGTTCAAAGTCGCCTGCATTCTGCAACTCCACACGGCGCTTGAGCGAGCCTACATAGTGGCCCAGGTGGAGCTTTCCTGTTGGGCGGTCGCCCGTAAGAATTACTTTTTTCATTTCGTTTGTTGATATTTTGATGTTTGAGGTTTATCGTTCGTTCGACAGCTCCACCTCCAGCTCTTCCACGCGCCGCTGTATGTCGCGGTAGGCGTTGGTGAGGTCGGTGGGCGTGATATCAAATTCGCGGTTGACGCTACGCGTGGGATCGGCCAGCGAGTGTGCCAGCAGCCATTCGTAGGTCTTGCTGCTATAGAAATAGCGGGCCAGTGCACCGTGCGACGCACCCTTCGGCCAGTCGTAGCGCAGGCGGGTGTCACGGCCGTAGGCCTTCATAAGGTTGACCACCTGCTGCGACTCACGCACAGAGATGGCCTTGTCGGCCGTGCCATGGATAATCCAGAGTGGGGCCTCGCCAAGCTTCGACTGGTCGCGCAGCGTACAGCCGCCGCAGAGCGCCATAGCCGCCGCCACGCGTTCGGGATAGGTACCCACGAAGTCGAGCGTGCCATAGCCACCGAGGCTCATGCCTATCACGTAGACGCGCTGGCGGTCGTAGGGATAGTTCTCGGCAACCCAGTCGAGCACGTCGCACAGCTTCTTAGGGCTCCACGCGCCACCGGGGTTCTGAGGTGCCACGACGAGGGCAGGAATGTCGCGTCCACGCTTGATGGCATCGAGGGGACCGTAGCGCAGCACTTGGTTCAGGTTGCGCCCACAAAGGCTGGCGCCATGGAGGAAGAGCACCAGGGGTGTTGACTCCTGCGAGTAATAGTAATCCTCTGGCGTATAAATCCAAAAGTTGTAGCCGCCCTTGACAACGCCCTTCTTAGCCGACAGCAGGTCGTACTGTGCCCAAGCTATCAGGGGCAACAGCGCTATGATTAAAAGTATCAGCCTTTTCACAATTCTCAATTCACAATTCACAATTCTCAATTCTCAATTCACAATTCTCAATTCATAATTCTCAATTCTTCCTATCTCCTCCCCTTCGGGGAGGCCGGGAGGGGTTTCACTATTTCACTATAAACTTATAAATGTTTTGCCCACGGGCACCGACGACAACAGCATTGCCGACGACGACGGGCGACGACTCCACATTATAGCCTATCTCACGCTGGCAGAGCACCTCACCAGTGCGGCCGCGGATCACATAGACGAAGCCCGTAGCGGCAGCCGTGAAGATGAACATCTCGCCGCGCTCGTTCAGCAGTGCGACGGGCGACGACCAGCAGAACTTCCCATAGGGCACGGTGTAGACGATACTGCCATCGACGGTGCTGAAGGCCGTCAGCTCCCCTCTTGCTGTCGATGCCCCATTGCGACAGATGTTTGCAAATATCATCTGCTCACAGTCGCCACGCCCGAGGAGCGGCGTCGAGTACATACCGCCGTCGAGTATCTTGTTGCCAAGGTCCACACGCTGACAATCAACCGTCTGCTCCCAGACAAGACTTCCGTCGAGAGCCCGCAGCTTGACGAAGTGGCAGCGGCCGTCGTGTCCCTGCTTGTCGACCTCGCAGGCAGCATAGAGATAGGGCACGCCCTGCTCCTCGCGGCAGACGATGGTGCCGTCGCTGTCATCGTGGTTATAGTAGTACCACACTGGGCGCATCGTGTTAAGGTTCACACAGAGAATGTTGCCATGGTTATCTGAGCAGAAGCCGTAGTTACGATAGACACAGAGGCTCGACTCGATGCCTGGCGCAGCACCGCGAACGCGGTAGCGAAGCACCGCCACCCGACGCAGTTGTCCACCTTTCGCGCGTTCATATTTATATAGTCCACCGTTCTCGCCGGGCCAGAACAGGTAGCCTCCAGCGACGATGGGCGACGAGTCGAACGCCTGCCAACTGCGCCACGACTGTGGGTCGTTGAAGAAGAAGCCCCGCTCGCCGGTGGTCAGGTCGAAAGCCTCACAACCCAACGGCTCACCCTTCGACACGCCTTGACCGACGTAGAGGTTCATCAGCTCAGGGTCCATCGACATGGTGCCCTTCACCACATTGCCCAAGTCGAGCGGCTGGCGTGAGGGTTGCCCCGTCTGGAAGTTCAGGAAGAAAGCCTTGCCGCAGAGCGACCCCACCATTATCTCCTCACGGTCGAAGGCGGCCGTCAGCGGTGCGCCCGACTGGCGGAAGCGCGCCATCTCAGCGTCAGTCCATCTGACGTAGAGCGGCTGGCCTGTCCAGCCCGTTCCCCCACCCCACTGTCCGAAGCGTGTGTGGGTGCTGTCGCGCAGCGTGGTGTAGACCCAGGCAGTGTCGATACGTGTCGGCGTGCCTTTGATGGTTCCTCCGAAGTCGGCATTACGCAGCAGGTTCTTGCGGAACGTCATCACGCGGTCGGAGCGGTCGTAGAGGTCATCGTAGTACTTCAGGGGCGACGGCGAAGAGTCGGCCTCCTCGACCACGAACTTTACATGGTCGGCAGCCGAGGCATACAGTGTGTCGGGCAACGTCAGCTCCTCAAGCGTGGGCACACTGTCGGCCACCGACAGCGTGTCATCCGTCGCGTCTGCCGCCTGCTGGCGCCCGCCACCTTGACAGGCCACAAGCAGCAACATTACCAGTCCCAGGATTTGACTATTTCTCAATTCACAATTCACAATTCTCAATTCACAATTCTCAATTAACAATTCTCAATTCTCAAAGCTGGTACTCCCTGCAGAAGCGCTCGCCCTCCTGAAGTCCCTCTTCGTAAAGTCGCTCCAGCTTGGCTGGGTCGCGGCAGATGCGGTCGACCTCCAGCGGGCGCTGCGGACGGATGACGATCACCTCGCCCCAGTCCTCCATGCGCTCCACGAGCTCCAGCTGGCGGTTGTACTCGGCGACACGGCGGCTCAGCGCCACCCGCAGTCGTGGGTAGTCAGTGTAAATCATTCGCGGCACCTTGCGGTCGTGCTCCGTCGAACGGTAGCCACGGTTGCGTGTCATCACCACCACGTTCAGCGGGTGGCCCGTAGCGATGGCCCGCTCCACGGGAATGCTGTCGACAATGCCACCGTCGAGCATCGGCACACCGTCGACCTCGGTGATCTGTGCCACGTAGGGCAGCGAGCTGCTAGCCTTGACGATGTCCATCATGCGGCGGCGGTCGTGCTTCTCAGTGAGATATTCGGCGCGCCCGGTCAGACAGTTTGTCGTCACCATCTCGAAGGTTGCGGGGTTCTGTCCATAGGTGTCGTAGTCGAATGGCGCAATCTCATTGGGCAGGCGCTCATAGAGAATGTTAGGGTCGAAGATGCTGCCTTGCATGAGCAGGCTCTTCAGCGAGATATAGCCATACTTGCGCAGGGCGTCGATGTTCGAGTAGCGCGCACGCCGAGGCTGACGGCTGATGTAGCTCATGCCGTTGCAGGCACCCGCCGACACAGCGACGACGTAGCGGAAATACTGCTCGTGCTTCATCAGCGCATCGAGCACACCACTGGTGAAGACGCCGCGCATGCCGCCGCCTTCAAGCACCAGTCCAGTGTCACGATTCAGCCTTTGCATCTCAGAAATGACAGTTTCAGCCTGCAAAATTACGACAATTTTTCCTTTGCACGTTGAAACTGCCATTTCAGTTATCTTTTTTTAACTACCTCAAACGTCGAAGTTCCGCAAGGCCAGCCCTGCGATTGACCTTCGTCGCCCATTACCGAAGGGACACAAAAAAGGGCGTCAACACAACAGGCGGAGGGTGCCTTTCGGCGATGGAAAAGCACTTGCCTGGTGTCCTAACGCTCTGCTCCGAGAAGTCCGGCAGTCATCTCCGAGAAGTCCGGCAGTCTGCTCGGAGAAGTCTTGCAGTCCTCTCGGAGAAGTCTGCCAGACTTCTCGGAGCGGACCACCACCCTCTCAGAGCGTCAATTTCATTCAGGGCGACAGAGAAGTCATTGCTGGTCTGTCGCCCCTTCAGGAATCCTCTTTAACTACCTAATAAACAGCAGCTCACGATATTTTGGCAGCGGCCACTGAGCATCGTCGATAATCAGTTCCAGCTTGTCTATCTCGTAGCGTATGTCAGCGAATTTCGGGGCGACGGTGTCGTGATAGGCAATAGCTTTCTGGTGCTCGTCAACGATTCGGTTGGCTTGCTTACGCGCCTCCACCAGTTCTTCGACCATGCGCTCGATGTCCGATGTACGCTGGGCAATCTCCGCGATAAGCTTCATGTTGCGAGCCGACAGGGAAGCAGCTTGGCTGGGTGGGAAGACTGCCGCCACGCTGCTGACGTTCTGCAGCAGCTGCGACTGATAGCGTGTGGCAACTGGTATGATGTGGTTCATCGACAGGTCGCCCAATACGCGTGCCTCAATCTGCAGCTTCTTGGTGTAGGTTTCCCACTTCACCTCATTGCGCGCCTCCAGCTCCTTACGGGTCATCACCCCCATGCTCTCGAACATCTGGATGCTGTCAGGAGCCAAGTAGCGCTCGAAAATCTTCGGACACGACTTCTCGACATCGAGCCCGCGTCGTTCGGCCTCGGCCACCCACTCGTCCGAATAGCCGTTACCGTCGAAGCGGATGGGGCGGCAGGTGCGTATGTCCTCACGCAGGATGTCGACGATGGCGTGGAACTTGGCGGTGTGGCCCGTGCCCTCGGCATATTCGGGCCGTCCGGCGTAAGCAGCGAGACGTTCGTCAACGCGCTTTTTGAAGTTACTGAGGGCTTCGGCCACAGCGGTGTTCAGCGCAATCATGGCCGAGGCGCAGTTGGCCTCAGAGCCCACGGCACGGAACTCGAAACGGTTGCCGGTGAAGGCGAAGGGCGACGTGCGGTTGCGGTCGGTGTTGTCGATGAATAGTTCTGGAATCTCCGGAATGTCCATCTTGAAGCCCTGCTTACCTTGCATGGAGAGCATGTTGTCGTTGTCGGCACTTTCGATGTGGTCGAGCAGTTCGCTGAGCTGCTTACCAAGGAACGATGAGATGATGGCGGGCGGTGCCTCGTTGGCTCCGAGGCGGTGGGCGTTAGAGGCCGACATGATAGAGGCCTTGATGAGGCCGTTGTGACGATAGACGCCCATAAGCGTCTCGACGATGAACACGGCGAAGCGCAGGTTCTGCTCGGCCGACTTGCCTGGTGCATGTAGCAGCACACCAGTGTCGGTAGAGAGGCTCCAGTTGTTATGCTTGCCTGAGCCGTTGATACCGGCAAAGGGTTTTTCGTGGAGCAGGGCGCGGAAGCCGTGCTTGCGGGCAACGCGCTTCATGAGCGACATGAGCAGCATGTTGTGGTCGACGGCCAGGTTACACTCTTCGAAGATGGGAGCCACCTCGAACTGGTTAGGAGCCACCTCGTTGTGACGCGTCTTGCAGGGAATGCCCAACTCCAGGGCCTGAATCTCCAAATCCTTCATGAAGGCGGCGACACGCTCAGGGATGGCGCCGAAGTAGTGGTCGTCCATCTGCTGGTTCTTGGCCGAGTCGTGGCCCATCAGCGTGCGGCCGGTAAGAAGCAGGTCGGGGCGTGCCGAGTAGAGCCCCTCGTCGACGAGGAAGTATTCCTGTTCCCAGCCCAAGTTGGCCACCACCTTCTTCACGTCAGGATCGAAGTAGTGGCACACGTCGGTAGCCGCCTGGTTGACAGCCTTCAGTGCTCGCAGCAGCGGTGCCTTATAGTCGAGGGCTTCACCACTGTAGGAGATGAACACGGTGGGGATGCAAAGCGTGTCATCAATGATGAACACGGGCGACGTGGGGTCCCAGGCCGAATAGCCACGGGCCTCGAACGTGGAGCGAATGCCGCCTGAGGGGAAGCTGCTGGCATCGGGCTCCTGCTGGGCGAGCAACTTTCCGCTGAACTCCTCGACCATGCCACCCTTGCCGTCGTGCTCGATGAACGAGTCGTGCTTCTCGGCAGTACCCTCGGTCAGCGGCTGGAACCAATGGGTGTAGTGCGTGGCACCCATCTCCTGCGCCCACTGCTTCATGCCTGCAGCTACGGCATCGGCAATGTCGCGGTCGAGACGAGCGCCATTCTCGATGACGTCGACCATCTTCTCATAGACATTCTTCGGCAGATACTTGTACATTTTCTCGCGGTTGAAGACCTTCTTGCCGAAATACTCACAAGGTCTCTCCACGGGTGCTGTAACGTCGAAGGGCTTCTTTCTGAACGCCTCGCCGACGACTTGGAATCTTAAGTTTGACATACTTTTTACGTTGTTTATGGTTAATACACTTTATTCAGATAGGCATGAACGCGAGCGGCAGCCTCAATGCCGCTCGCCAGGGCGCGCACCACTAAGCTGGCACCATTGGCAGCATCGCCACAGACGAACACATTGTCTGGATAGGCCGGATGCTGGGGTTTCAGGAATCCCATGGCCAGCAGAACCATTTCGGCCTTGATGATGAAGGGCTCGGCCTTCTCCACCATCAGCAGCCGCCCGTCGTCGGGATTGGGTTTCCAGTCTATCTCCTGCACCTTGACACCAGTGAGGTGGCCGTCCTTGCCGAGGAATTCGAGGGTATTGATGTTCCAGCGTCGGGTGCAGCCTTCTTCGTGGCTTGAGGTAGTCTTGAGCGTTCGAGGCCAGTTGGGCCAAGGGTTCTGCGGGTCGTCAGGCCCCTCGACAGGACGAGGCATAATCTCTATTTGGGTGACGCTTCGGCAGCCTTGACGGTGAGCCGTGCCTATACAGTCACTGCCGGTGTCGCCGCCTCCGATGACGAGCACGTCCTTGCCACGGGCGGTAATGCGCTCTTCCTTGCCGAACTCAGCACCCGCCAGCACACGGTTCTGCTGACTGAGCAGTTCCAACGCGAAATGTACACCTTTCAGGTCTCGCCCGGGGATATTGAGGTCGCGGGCCGTCGGTGTGCCGGTGGCGAGGACTACGGCGGAGAAGGCCTCCCCAAGCCCCTCCGAAGGAGGGGATGTTTGGTCACCAAGAGCCTTGTTGAATTCCTCGATAGAAAGGTAACCAAGCCCTCCCTCCTTCGGGGGGAGTTGGAGGGGGGTTCCGTATCGGAAGTCGATGCCTTCCTGCTCCATCAGCCTGATGCGACGGTCGATGATCGCTTTGTTGAGCTTGAAGTTCGGGATTCCATAACGTAGCAGGCCACCGGCGGCCTCGTTCTTCTCGAACACGGTGACGGCGTAGCCCATCTGGTTGAGGGCGTTAGCAGCAGCCAGTCCTGCAGGACCGGCACCAATAACAGCCACGTCCTTCCCGTTTCTGACAGGCACTCTCGGTTGGATATAGCCCTCACGGAAGGCACCCTCGATGATGGCGCACTCGTTCTCACGGTTGGTGGTCGGCTCGTGGTTGAAACGGTTCAGCACGCAGGCCTTCTCGCAGAGTGCAGGACAGATGCGGCCAGTGAACTCTGGGAAGGGGTTGGTGCTCGACAGCAGACGAAAGGCCAGTTCCCAGTCGCCGCGATATAGCGCATCGTTCCATTCAGGTGCCTTGTTGCCTAACGGACAGGCCCAGTGGCAGAAGGGCACGCCGCAGTCCATGCAGCGCGAGGCCTGTTCACGACGCTGGTGTGTGTTGAGCGTCTGCTCCACCTCGCCAAAGTCATGGATTCTGTCGTGAATCGGACGATAGCCCGCCTCTTGACGGTGTATAGCGAGAAAAGGAGCCTCACCCCCAACCCCTCGCCGAGTGGAGAGGGGAGTAGTTACAATTGCGGTCATATTTCTATCTGTAATATCTTTCATATCTTTCTCATTATTATATTATGTTGGTAAGTCTATATACTCCCCTCTCCCCTTGGAGAGGGGCTGGGGGGTGAGGCTTCTTCAGCGGGAGAGGGGCTGGGGGTGAGGCTTCTTTAGTAGTCTCGTTGGATGTCGTCAATCTTCTCACGCAGTCGAGCCATCTTCTTCTCTTCGAGCACCCGTTTGTACTCGATGGGTACTACTTGGATGAAGTCTTCAAGATATTGTTGCCAGTCATCAAGCATCCGTCCTGCCAGTGCAGAGCCTGTATGCAGATAGTGCTGACGAACAAGTTCCAGGAGCTCTTTGCGCGAGACGCTGTCCTCAACGAGGTTAATTTCCACCATGTCCATATTACAGAAGTAGTCGAACGTGTGCTTGGGGTCGTAGACGTAGGCCACACCGCCCGACATACCAGCCGCAAAGTTACGCCCCGTCTCGCCAAGCACCACGACACGCCCGCCGGTCATGTATTCGCAGCAGTGGTCGCCAGCACCCTCGATGACGGCGATGGCTCCCGAGTTGCGCACGCCGAAGCGCTCACCCACCTTACCGTTGATGTAGAGTTCGCCAGAGGTGGCGCCGTACAAGCCCGTGTTGCCGGCAATGATATTATCCTCAGCATGAAAGTCCTCATTGCATCGGCTGGGAGGCAGGATGCTGATGCGCCCGCCGCTGAGTCCCTTTCCAAAGTAGTCGTTGCACTCGCCCTCGAGTCTGAGATTAAGTCCGCGAACGGCAAATGCTCCGAACGACTGGCCTGCCGAACCCTTGAACTTGATGTTTATCGTACCATCTGGCAGTCCAGCCTCGCCATATTTCTTGGCGATAACGCCACTAAGCATTGTCGTGACGGCACGATCGGTATTCTTGATGGTATAGTCGAGCGTCACTTCCTCCTGTTCGTCAATGGCCTTTTGAACAGCTTTGATGATTTCCTCGTCCTTCAAGCCCGTCACCTTCGTGTAGGCACCACGATCCCAATAGAGTGGTTTCTCCGTCTCTGGCTTATGCAGCAGACGGCCGAAGTCGATGGTGCGCCATTTGGCCTCCCCAAGCCCCTCAAAAAGAGAGAATGTTTGGTTACCTGATGAGTTCGGAGTATCAGCGGAATCATCTATCTTGACATCCCCTCCTTTGGAGGGGCTTGGGGAGGCTTTCACCTCGATCAGTTCGGTATGGCCGATGATTTCCTTGAGACTGTGAACGCCAATCTCTGAAAGGTATTCGCGTACTTGCTGGGCAAGGAACGTGAAATAATTCACCACATACTCGGCACGACCCTCGAAGTGCTTACGCAACTCAGGGTTCTGCGTCGCCACACCCATCGGGCAGGTGTTGGTGTTGCATTTGCGCATCATCACGCAGCCCAGCACAATCAGTGGCAGCGTGCCAAACGAAAACTCATCGGCGCCCAGCATCGCCATGATGATGACGTCCTTGGCGGTCTTTAGTTGCCCATCGGTCTGTAGGCGCACCTGATTGCGCAGACCATTCCTTACCAGTGTCTGCTGCGTCTCAGCGAGACCTATCTCTGGCGAAATGCCCGCAAAGCGCATACTGCTGGCTGGACTGGCTCCCGTACCACCTTCAGCACCGCTAATCACAATCAAGTCTGCCTTGGCCTTGGCCACACCGGCGGCAATGGTGCCTACACCACTCACGGCCACGAGTTTCACACTGACGGCTGCCGTTGGGTTGATGTTCTTGAGGTCGAAGATAAGCTGTGCCAGATCCTCGATGGAGTAGATGTCGTGGTGGGGCGGCGGCGAGATGAGCGAGATGCCAGGGATGGCATTGCGCGTCTTGGCAATAATCTCGTTTACCTTGAAGCCGGGCAGCTGTCCGCCCTCGCCGGGCTTGGCTCCCTGCGCCACCTTGATTTGTAACTCCTCGGCATTCACCAGATACTCTGCTGTCACGCCGAAACGCCCGCTGGCAATTTGCTTGGTCTTGCTACTAAGACTAACGCCATCCACCTCCGTATGATAGCGAGCATTGTCCTCGCCTCCCTCGCCTGTGTTCGAGCGAGTGCCGAGCTTGTTCATGGCTAATGCCAGTGCCTCGTGGGCCTCAATGCTCAGTGCCCCGAAACTCATGGCTCCCGTTACGAAATGCTTCACGATAGACTCCACAGGCTCCACCTCATCAATAGGCGTAGGCTTTTCCGCCTTCTTCCAACCGAAGAAGTCCCTGATGAAGATGGGGTTGTCTTTCTCATCGACTAACGATTCCCACGCCTTGAACTTCTCATAGCTGCCCTGACGCGTGGCCAGTTGCAGCTTGGCGATGGTTTCCGGATTCCAGGCGTGCTTGATGCCGTCCTTGCGCCATGAGAACTGCCCGTGATTTGTCAAGTATGTCGCTGTATCACAGCGACCCGCCTTCTCCCGCCATCGTATCTGGTCCCTCGCAATCTCCTTCAGCCCGATGCCCCCGATGGTGCTCACCTCCGTGCCAAAATATCTGCGTAGCACGTCCTCGCTCAAACCGATGCTCTCGAAAATCTTCGCCCCTCGGTACGAGCGGATGGTTGAAATGCCCATCTTCGACATAATTTTCTTCAGCCCCTTGTCTACGGCTTTGATATAGTTTTTCTCTGCCGTAGCGTATTCCTCCTGGATCTTCCCGCGCTTCACCAGGTCGTCGAGAATGGCGAAGGTCATGTACGGACACAGTGCACTGGCACCATAACCCAACAACAATGCGGCGTGCATCGTCTCACGAATCTCGCCACTCTCCACTATCAGCGCTGTCTGCACGCGCTTACCCACGGAAATCAGATAATGATGCACGGCGCTGACTGCTAAGAGAGAAGGGATAAAAGCCCACCCCACCCCTTGGGAGGGGCTTTCAGTTACCTTGTCGGTTAGGATGATGTAGTTGTACCCATCGTCGACTGCCTGCTCTGCATCCTTGCAGAGCTTGTCAAGCGCTATACGCAAATTCTCTCCAGCTTTAGTGTAATCAGGCTCCACTCCCTTGGGGAGGGGCTGGGGGTGGGTTAATGCCAGTTTAATAGTTCTGAATCCTTTATACCTTATATTACATAGTATATCGAGTTGTGTGTTGGCCAACACCGGCTGTGGCAGGCGCACCATCTTGCAGTTCGATGCGTCGGGTGTCAGAATGTTGGTCCCCACTGCACCGATGTACTCTGTCAGCGACATCACCAGCTCCTCGCGGATAGGGTCGATAGCCGGATTTGTCACTTGTGCAAACTGCTGACGGAAGTAGTCGAACAGCACTTGCGGACGGTCGCTGACGACGGCCAGCGGCGTGTCGTTGCCCATCGCTGCCACAGGCTCCTGTCCCGTCGTTGCCATCGGGATGATGGTACGTTCGATGTCCTCCTGCCCGTAGCCGAAAGCGATAAGCTTCCGCTGGAAGTCGCTCACGGCGTTCTCCACCTTGCGACCGCTCTTCAGCTTCTCCAGCTGTACACGGTTCTCGCTGAGCCATTCGCGGTATGGGTGTGCTTTTGCCAGCTGCTCCTTGATCTCGCCGTCGTAGTAGATCTTGCCTTCCTGCGTGTCGATGAGCAGAATCTTTCCTGGCTGCAGACGCCCCTTGCTGACGACGTCGCCAGGCTCGAAGTCCATGACGCCCACCTCAGAGGCCACCACCATCAGGCCGTGCTTCGTTATCGTATAACGCGATGGGCGCAGGCCGTTGCGGTCGAGCATGCCCCCCGCATAGCGCCCGTCGGAGAACAGCAGTGCCGCTGGGCCGTCCCAGGGCTCCATTAGGATCGAGTGGTATTCGTAGAACGCTTTTAAGTCCTCAGATATCGGGTTCTTGTCGTTGAATGACTCCGGCACGAGAATCGCCATCGCCTGTGGCAGCGACATGCCGCTCATCATCAGGAACTCAAACACGTTGTCCAGGCTGGCGGAGTCACTCATGCCCTCCTGCACAATAGGAGCAATCTCCTTGATGTCGCCCAACGCTTTACTGCTGAGCACACTCTCGCGGGCCTTCATCCATCCGCGATTGCCGCGAATGGTGTTGATCTCGCCGTTATGAGCCAACAAGCGGAAGGGCTGTGCCAGCGACCACGTTGGGAATGTGTTTGTGCTGAATCGTGAGTGCACCAGCGCCAGTCCGCTTGTCAGGTAGGGACTCGACAAGTCCGGGAAATACCGACGCAGCTGACGGCTGGTCAGCATTCCCTTATATACAATGTTTGTGTTCGACAGCGAACAGATATAAAAAGCCTTAAAAGCCTCACCCCCGACCCCTCTCCGAGGGGAGAGGGGAGTAGATACCATTTCCGCTACCCTTTTCTCAATCCTTTTCCTTACAATATATAGCTTGCGATTAAATGCCGTTTCGTCATCTTGAGAGTAACTAAACTCCCCTCCCTTGGGGAGGGGTTGGGGGTGGGTCTGCTGGGTCACGAACACCTGCTTGATGTCTGGCTCCACTTCACGGGCAGCCTCACCCAGCACTTCCGGACAGGTAGGCACCGTGCGCAGGTGCATCAGTTGCAAGCCCTCGCGCTCTATTTCCTCAATCATTACTGACAGAATCTCCTGCTGCTGCTTTTCCGCTTTAGGGAGAAACACCAACCCCGTGCCGTATTTCCCCTTTTCTGGTACTGGAATCCCCTGCAATAGAATGAACTCATGGGGTATCTGTAGCATGATACCTGCACCGTCGCCCGTCTTGTCGCGCGTCTCGGCCCCTCGATGCTCCATGTTCTCCAGTACCTTTAGTGCATTGTCGATTAGTTCGTGGCTCTTGCTTCCGTGTATGTTAACCACCATACCCACACCACACGCATCGTGCTCGTAACGCTCCTGATAGAGTCCTGCACTGGAATGACAAAGCTCGTCGGTCGCTCTTTTTACCTTTCTATTATTAACCATACATCTTTTCTATTTACATTTATTCCTGAACAACTCCTAACTCGTATTATCCTTTTCGGATGCAAAGTTAGTGCAATTTTTCGTTCCACAACTCACACAGTGATTGGTTTTAATGAGGAATACGCCAAAAACTTTTAATCTAAAACATATCTTGACCACTCCTCTTATAAATCGTAATAAAAACAGTGCCGAAATATTTCGATTCATCATTTTATCTCCTTCCACAAGATTTAAAATCCAACAACGAACCGCCCATTCCGACGAATTGTCGTAACTTTGCAGCCGAATTCATACAAGGATGACACAAGTAAATATTTTAATTAATAAGGTAAAAAGACAGAACAAGATGAAGATCAAGAAGCGTTGGATAATTCTGATGACGGCAATGACGTTGATAGCTGTCGCTGGTGTGTTCGTAGGCGAGCCTACGTTCGAATGTGACTGGTCGGTAGTTTCTGCTGCTGACGTGGCGTGGCTGATTACGGCTACGATATTTGTGTTGATGATGACGCCGGGCCTGTCGTTTTTCTATGGCGGCATGGTGGGGGCGAAGAATGTGATTTCCACCATGCTCCAGTCGTTCATTGCCATGGGACTGATTTCGGTGCTATGGGTGGCCGTGGGCTTCTCGCTGTGCTTTGGCGACGACATTGGTGGCGTGATAGGCAATCCGCTGACGTTCCTCATGTTCCAAAACGTTGGTGCTGAAGTGTACACGACGCCTGCGGGCAACGTGCTGGGTGGCGCCACTATTCCGCTGGCCCTGTTTGCCCTGTTCCAGATGAAGTTCGCCATCATCACGCCGTCGCTCATCACAGGGTCGTTTGCCGAGCGCGTGCGTTTCTCGGCTTACCTGTTTTTCATGATGTTCTTCTTTTTCGCCATCTACTGCCCGCTGGCACACATGACATGGCATCCCGAAGGACTGTTTATGAAGTGGGGCGTCGTCGACTTTGCCGGTGGCATCGTCGTACACGCCTCTTCAGGCATTGCCGCCCTCGCAGGCGCCATCTACCTGGGCCGCCGGAACACGGAGAAGAGCGAGCCCGCCAACATTCCATTTGTGTTGTTGGGTGCTGCCCTGCTTTGGTTAGGCTGGTTTGGCTTCAACGCTGGTTCGTCGCTGCATGCCGACGGTCAGGCCGTCAAGGCATTCCTCAACACGAATACAGCTTCGGCCACTGCCATGATGACATGGATATTCTTCGACTGTCTGCGCGGCCGCAAGCCGTCGGCCATGGGCGCCGCCGTAGGCTGCGTAGTAGGTTTGGTAGCTATCACACCATCAGCTGGCTATGTCACTGTCGGCCAAAGCATCTTTATCGCCTTCGTCATCACGCTCATCTGCAATGTGGCCGTCTATTGGCGCTCACACTCCCAGATTGACGATGCCCTCGACGTGTTTCCCACCCACGGCACGGGCGGCATCTTCGGCACCGTCCTCACAGGCATCTTCATCCAGGAGGGCCTCATCGCAGGGACATGGGAGGGCTTCGTCATATTTCTCTACCATCTGCTGGCCATCGTCATTGTCTTTGTCTATACTTTCGCCATGAGTTGGCTGGGCTACAAACTTATCGACAGTCTCATACCCATGCGCGTCTCAACCTACAGCGAGAAGGTGGGTCTCGACTTCTCGCAGCACGATGAGCACTACGGGCTGGCCCATATCGGCGAGCGCGAGCTGGCTGAATACGAGGAGCACATCAGGGAAAAAGAAAACAAATAGATATGGGAAAAATGGTTTTGCTCGGATTGGGCGTGATGCTGTGCACTATAACCCATGCACAGGATGAAGTTGAGACGACCGTCAGTGGTGACTTTGTAAGTAGTTACATCTGGCGCGGCCAAGACTTGGGCAGTGCGTCGCTACAGCCAACTTTCGGTGTGGGATACAAGGGTTTGTCGCTGACGGCTTGGGGAAGCATAGGACTGACCGACCCTGCCGACACGAAGGAGTTCGACCTGACGCTCAGCTACACTATCGGTGGACTGAATATCGGTGTGACCGACTACTGGTTCGACGCCGGTCTCGACCCAAACTGTCGCTATTTCAAGTACGACGCCCACGGCACAAATCACTTATTTGAGGCCAACATTGGCTATGATTTCGGAATTGCCTCGCTGCAGTGGTTCACCAATCTTGCAGGCAACGACGGTATAAAACAGGACGGCAACCGCGCCTATAGCAGTTATATGGAATTAGTTGTCCCATTCAATCTTTCTGATATAACATGGAGCGCAACGGCCGGTGCCGTCCCCTTCGCCACAGACTTCTATGGCACGAATGGTTTCGCGGTCACCAACCTGTCACTCCGGGCAACGAAGGACATCAAGGTAACTGACTCGTTCTCTATTCCCATCTTCGGACAGGTGACGGCCAATCCTTGTTCACAAAGAGCCTACCTTGTTCTCGGTTTTACTTTACATCCATAATATGAAAACGAAATACATCTTTGTCACGGGCGGCGTCGTTTCCTCGTTAGGCAAGGGCATCATTGCAGCCAGTATCGGCAAGATGTTGCAGGCGCGCGGCTTCAAGATTACCATCCAGAAGTTCGACCCCTACATCAATATCGATCCTGGGACGCTTAACCCCTACGAGCACGGTGAGTGCTATGTAACGGAGGACGGCTTCGAGACCGACCTCGACCTAGGACACTACGAGCGATTTACGGGCATTCGCACCACACGTAACAACAGCATCACCACGGGCCGCATCTACAAAACGGTGATTGACCGCGAACGTCACGGCGATTATCTGGGTAAAACTATCCAGGTGGTGCCGCATATCACAGACGAGATAAAGAGGCGGATGCTACGTGAGGAGCTTGGGGAGGCCTTCGACTTCGTCATCACCGAGGTTGGCGGTACCATCGGTGACATTGAGAGTGCACCGTTTATGGAGGCCATCCGGCAGCTGCGCTGGGAGTTGGGACGCGATGCGGTGTGTGTCCACCTAACCTACGTACCCTATCTGAAAGCCGCCGACGAGTTGAAGACGAAGCCTACGCAACACTCAGTGAAGGAGCTGCAGAGCATGGGTATTCAGCCGGACATTCTTGTCCTTCGTACCGAACGCCACCTTGATGACGCGATGCGCATGAAGGTGGCATCGTTCTGTAATGTCGACTTGAAGTGTGTAGTACAGAGCGAGGACATGCCCAGCATCTATGAAGTGCCGGTAAATATGCAGCAACAAGGACTCGATGCCGCCATATTAAGAAAGGTCAAGGCCTCCCCAAAAGCCTCCCCAAGCCCCATTCCCGAGCTTGGGGAGGCCTGGACTGCCTGGCTCTCTTTCCTCGACAAGCAGCGCAAGGCTACACACGAGGTACACATAGGACTAGTAGGTAAGTATGATCTACAAGATGCCTATAAGAGCATTCGCGAGAGCCTGAATCTGGCTGGTGTCTACAATGACGTGAAGGCGAAGATTCATTTCGTGAACAGCGAGGAGGTGACGAGGGAGAACGTCGCCGATAAGCTCGGTGCTATGGCAGGCATCATCATCTGTCCCGGTTTCGGCCAACGTGGCATCGAAGGGAAAATCATTGCCGCCGAATACGGGCGTACATACAACATTCCTACTTTCGGCATCTGTCTCGGTATGCAGATGATGGTCATCGAATTTGCACGGAATGTGCTGGGGTATAAGGATGCGATTAGTAGTGAAATGAAAGCCTCCCCCCATTGCGTGATCGACCTAATGGAAGAACAGAAAACGGTGACGAACATGGGTGGCACAATGCGGCTGGGGGCCTACGACTGTGAACTAGTGAAAGGCAGTCATGTCTTTGAAGCTTACGGTGAAGTGAGTCTCATTCGTGAGCGTCACCGCCACCGCTACGAGTTCAATAATAAATATAAGGAGGAATACGAGCAAGCTGGCATGAAATGCGTTGGCATCAACCCTGCCGCTAACCTTGTGGAAATTGTCGAGATACCCGACAAGCAATGGTACATCGGCACGCAATTCCATCCTGAGTACAGTTCTACGGTGTTGCACCCGCATCCGCTGTTTATGAGCTTTATGAAGGCTTGCATAAAATGACAAATAGCACAATCGACAAATTTAATAGTTAATCGTAAATTGTCAAATTGCACAATCGACAAATCAATTGTAAATCGTAAATTGTCAAATTGCACAATCGACAAATAAATAGTAAATCGTAAATTGTCAAATTGTAAATAAAAATGGTGGAGCAACTAAAGCATGAGTGTGGTGTGGCGATGATTCGCCTGCTGAAGCCACTGGACTACTACGCCCAGAAGTATGGCACGTGGGCATACGGCTTCAACAAGCTCTACTTGATGATGGAGAAGCAGCACAACCGTGGTCAGGAGGGGGCCGGTTTCGCCTCAGTGAGTCTGAACCGTGAGCCAGGCACGGAATATATGTTCCGAGAGAAGGCCGAAGGAAAGGATGCCATCACCGAAATCTTTAGTCGTGTGAACGAAATGATGGCAGGCGAACTCTATATGGGTCATCTGCGCTACTCGACGACGGGAAAGAGCGGGTTGCAGTATGTCCATCCCTTCTTGCGTCGGAACAACTGGCGAGCCAAGAACCTCTGCTTGTGTGGCAACTTCAACATGACCAACATCGACGAGGTATTCCGTTTCCTGACATCGCTGGGACAGTCGCCACGTTTTTATGGCGACTCGTACATCACCCTCGAACTGATGGGTCATCGGCTCGACCGAGAGGTGGAGCGGCTTTATGCCATTGCCAAGAATCAGGGCTTGCAAGGCACGGCCATCACAGACTATATTGACGACCACGTTGATGTGGCCAACGTGCTGCGAACGACAATGGAGCACTACGACGGCGGCTACGTGATGTGCGGCCTTACGGGCAGCGGTGAGATGTTCGTCGTGCGCGACCCCTGGGGCATCCGTCCAGCATTCTACTATCGCGACGATGAGATGGTGGCCGTTGCCAGTGAGCGTCCCGTATTGCAGACAACCTTTGACCTGCAGGCTGAGGACATCTGTGAGCTACAGCCCGGCGAGTCGCTCATCGTCCGCCGTAGCGGCGAGAGTCATCTGGAGCAGATTATGCCAGCCAAGAAACTGAGCGCCTGCTCGTTCGAGCGCATCTACTTTAGCCGGGGCTCCGACCGTGACATCTATCAGGAACGCAAACGCCTGGGCGAACAGCTGACGCCCGCCATCCTGAAAGCCATTAACAATGATGTAACCAATACAGTCTTTTCATATATCCCCAACACTGCCGAGGTGGCCTTCTATGGCATGACCGACGGCTTCCGTAAACTTCACGGAGAAGTGCGCACGGAAAAGGTGGTGTGGAAGGACATCAAACTGCGCACCTTTATTGCCGACAACAGCGAGCGCAACGACCTGGCCGCCCACGTCTACGACATCAGCTACGGCTCGCTGCGTCCCTATGAGGACAACCTTGTCATCATCGACGACTCAATAGTGCGTGGCACAACCCTGAAGGAGAGCATCTTCAAGATTCTGGACCGCCTGCACCCCAAGAAAATCGTGATGGTGAGCAGTTCGCCGCAGATTCGCTATCCCGACTACTATGGCATCGATATGGCACGGCTGGAGGAGTTCTGTGCTTTCCGTGCCACGATGGCGCTTATT
>JAEEGL015690299.1_pt1 | contig 79819 bp, 76 predicted proteins | sample 9134231 | NCBI WGS metagenome assembly JAEEGL01 (sample SAMN16246548, study PRJNA631951) | gut metagenome | biome: gut microbiome; feature: rumen; material: fiber-attached | host: Bos | place: Iran: Karaj | collected 2018-10 | reverse complement strand
GTTACCATCCATCTTATCGAATACCTCATCGAACATAACGATACCAATTGGATCTCCACCGGCAAAGCCAGTCTTTGTATAAACTCTAACGAATGATGCAATAATTGCAACATAGAATGGAACCTGAGTTTCTCCTCCTGATTTTTCCTTGAATACCTTAGAATATGTCATTGTTTCACCATCTACGTTAGTGATACGAATATCATAATCCATGTATGTACGGTAATCAGTGAATTTATTTAATGCACCATTACTATTTAATTCATCTTGAGTTAAGCTATCAAATAATAATCTGATTTGCTCATCATATTTAGTTTGGAATTCATATGTAAATAGACCCTGATTAACATCTGCTAAATCTGATGTAACCATGTCATAGAATGAAGCATATTCTTCACTTCTTGGGAATATGAATTCATATCTATCATTACCGAACTTAATGCTTGATAATGTTTCATTAATCTTAGAGATTTCTTGTTCAGCAGTTAAAATGTTATTTCTTAGCTTAGCAATGAAGTCTTCCTTGAATACAACTTCTGCAGATTCTCTAGCTTCTCTTACTTTCTTTTCGTAAGAAATTAATTCACTCTTTTCAAGCTTATTTAATTCAGCTTCGAATTTGCTCATTTCATCAATACCAGTTGATAATGTTGAGCTGTATTTATTAATGTATGCAAATTGCTTAGTAATTAGATTATCATGTAATGTCTTATATGATGTTTCTTGAGATTGATATGTTTCTTGGTAGCTTGCTAAAGCTTGCTTGAAGCTTTGACCAGAAATAATTTGCTTATATTCTTCCTTAGCCTTTTCTACAAGAACAGCATTATCTCCTGCAAGAACTCTTAAATTATCATTTAATTCTTCTAATTCCTTTTGCTTATCAAAGATATTTTGATTTAAGTTCTCAATTCTAGTATTAATTGAACCGATTTGCATGAATAGGTCTTTCTTCTTTTCTTCATTTGTCTTGATAGTATTTTGAACCTTTTCATAATCTTCTTCTAATTCAGAAGGTGTTGCATTCTTTTGACGCTTAGCTTGTTGAGTTAAGTCGATTAATGCTGCCTTTTCTTTTTCAAGCATTAATGCCTTATCTAGGTCTTCAATTAATGGTCTAATATCGATTTGATTTAATAATGCAGTTTCTCTTTCAAGTGCATCTGATTTATCCTTGTATGAAATATATTCAGATTTAGCTTCTTCAGCTCTCTTGATTAATTCTTGTTGAGATCTAGCTGCTGCATTCTTACCAATGAATGGCTTTTCAATATTTGGATTAAGGTTAGAAACCATGTATCCTCTATAAATTAAACCATCAGATGTAATTGATGAAGAATATTTTTCTAGATCTAATTCATTATCAACCATGATTACGCTACCACATGTGTAATTTACATATGCTCTAGCATCTGTATTTTCACATTCGATAATTGAAGCTAATGAATTCTTCTCATATGTATTGAATTTAGAAATTTGCTTAGTATTTACAAGACCAATACCATATAGACGATATCTATCTTTAATTCTAGCAAAGATTTGTAATGCTTGATCGTAATATCTTGGTTCAACGATTAGGTTGAATCTTCTATTACCTAAGAACATTTCAATAACATCTGCCCACTTTTGATCTGTGATTTCACAAAGCTCACAGAAAATATGAACATTGATATCATAATTATAAATTCTCTTTAAGCTTTCTTCTAGGTCTTGCTTTAATGCAACTAAATTAGGGTTGTAGTTTCTCTTATTTTGACTTGCATTTCTTTGTAATACAGAAATTTCATTAATCTTAACGATAATTTCTTTAGTCTTTGATTGAATTTGACCTAATTGTTGGTTCTTAGAATCTCTAATATCACTAATTCTATTATAGAAATCAGTTAATCTAATTTTTGCATCCTGAACTGCTGTTTGATTAATTAATGATAAATTAATATTTGATGCTTCATTATAGATTTTTTCATTAGATAATCTCTTTAAATCATTAATGATATCTTTAAATTCTGCACTTCTCTTTAGGAATGCTTGTTGATTTGCTTCTAATGAAGAAATATTGTTTTGAGTCTTAATGATTTCTTTACTTATATATTCTTCAGCCTTGAATGTATCATTTGATTGTAATAGATTATATAATTCACGAGCTCTTTCTTGTAAAGATGTATTTTCTTGATCTAATTCAAGTAATTCCTTTTGCTTATTTAATCTATATTGAGTTTCACGCTCAATTTGCTTCTTACAATCATTAATATTGTTCTTTACAGATTCAACATCGAATAAATGCATTAAATATTCAATATATGCTTTATTTTCTTGAATCTTTAGAATTTCTTGATATACAACATCGATTTCTCTTAAATCAGCAATCTTAGCTTGGATTTGCTTTAGAGTAATTTCTAATTCCTTATAAGCTCTGATTGAATCTTGGATTGCAGATACATCGATTTTCTTTTCTTCTAGTATATTTTGATAGATGAATTCCTTAACATCAGCGATAGGCTTGAAGGCAAGTGCCTTTGGAATTAATCTATAGAAGTCTTCGTTAATTGAACCAAATGCGTTTCTAAATCCACGCTTTGCTTCTTTCTTTGTTAAATAATATTCGAATAATGGATTATTCTTTCTAAAATCAACTGTACCATAAATCTTTTTATCATTTGAAATGAACATAGAATCAGAAATAGGCTCATTTGATCTATAGAAAATAGTTTTAACTGGAGTTAAATCACCGAATGCATCAATTACAGCACCTACAGTGAAGTTACTATCAGTCTTTTCATCATGGAATTCAAGTGCGATATGACCTGAAACATCTCCATTACGAAGATATTCCTTATCATCCATACCTAGTTTACACTTTACATAACCCTTAAGATCTCTTTTACCCTTTTCATTAGCTGCAAGGTTGAATTGAGTATCTCCAGCAGTTAATACAAATGTAATGGCATCCATTATTGTTGATTTACCTGAAGCATTTGGACCAGTAAGTAATGTGTTTCCATTAATTATAATTGTTTCATTTGAAAGATAATGCCAGTTAATTAATCTAACTTTAACTAATTTCTTCATTACTCAGCTGCCTCCTCTTGGTTAATCTTGTTAATAGTATTAAATACTTCTGTTATATCTTCTGATTTAATAGCCATTAAAATTGTTGGTAGGATAACTACCTTACAAGCTGATGATGTTAAATCACCAGTTACCTCAATTAAGTTATATCTTCTGAATAATCTTAATGAAGAAATTAAGTCAGTCTTGTTTAATTTTTTCTTAATTTCTAGATAATCATATTTTTCATGAATATCAGAAACTGAACATACGATATTTTCATTTAAAGATGTATCTTTCATTTTCTCATGATATAAAAGTCTTAAAATTAATAAAACTAAAGATTCATCTCTTTTTAATTTTAAAGTTGTTTGAGCATTAGCTCCTGATAGCATTACACTACCAGTTGGCATATCTAATTGGATTTCATATCCTAAAATCTTAAAGAATTCATCAAATATTTGTTTGTAACTCATTAAGAAATAATATGCTTCATTATTATCCTTCTTATCACGGCATAAGAAAGTTGATAGCAAAAGCTTATTAGCTGTATCCTTAAATTGCTCTTGCTGAGTGGTTGTCATTTTTTCAAGTGCATCTAACATTTTCTCTCTCCTATTTATCTAACCTTTTTATCTGTTATTATAAATTCACGAATTGCATAAGTTTTTGTTTCCAAAACTTGATCTGTGATATCAATTGTATATGATCTTTCTACTGCGTATATTACACAATATACAGCCATAAGGAATTCCTGATCAGTACATTCCTCATTTATTACAGTGCTTGCTCTAAATACACCATTAACCATGTTAGCCTCTAAGAATCTAGCAATTGCTGATTCATCATATCTAACTCTGAATTGCTGCATGAATGTATCATCAAGCTCGAAACCATCAATACCTAATTCATCTAGGGTTTGATTGTAATCTCTACTATATTTACCACGAGGCTGATAAATAGATTTTTCTTGGTCGTAAACTCGTAGGTTAGGTAGCTTGTATAAGCTTTCTACTAATCTAATAGACTTATCAATCTTGCCATTCTTGTTTTGGTCTTTTACATTCTTTAAAATTGCATTTAGCTTACCTACAACATTATCATCTTCTGATAATAAGAATTTGATCTTACCAATTGTTGAATTGATATAATTTCTATTCTTGTTATCAATTTCAGTAATGAAGTCCTCTAAAGCATTAAATGCATCTATAACCTCATCAATGTTCTTGATTGTTTTAGAGATTGCATCATCAGGAGTCTTACATACTGCTAAATAATTATTTGAAATTGATTTAACAATTGTTTCATCCTCTTGGAATTCTTCTAATCTAGTAATGATATCTAGTCTATATCTATCGATGTTATCTGAAACCTTAAGTCTTACATAACTCTTATCATAGATATCATTCTTATACGCAATCAATCTTTCCATTAGATTTTTGATTTCTGTATTATCTACTACTGATTGGATATATTCTTTCATTCTAGCATCTAGTCTTCTAATTGCTCTAATTAGCTGTCTAGTATCGTTATATACTAAACTGAAGGTTAATGAATAATCTATATTATCCTTCTGGCTTAATAGAGAATAGATGTTATAAATGTATCCTTGGTATTCATTTGGATTAACATAATCAGCTGGTAGCTCATCATCTCCAAATTCAACCTGTGGATAAGCATTTAAGATTGCTTCACATATTGTTATTGCTACATCCGAGAAATTAAGTATTTCCATGTAATCATTTGTAACATCAACATATATCCAACCGCATTCTTCCATTCTTCTTAAAATATAATTTGCAAGCTCACGTTTGCTTTGTGGGTTAGATTCTTCATCCTCTTCATTTTCTGTCTCATACAAATAGCTTGAATTTGTATCTAGGAAATAAATTAAATCATCAACAACTATCTTCTTGTCAATTCCAAGTATTGATCCTGTTTCATAAACCTTAAATACTTGTAAAATACTTGCTAGATAAATTCTCCTATTTTTTGAAGACAATAAAGAGAAAAAATTATCTGGGACCATATCGAAAAAATCCATTTTTTTAAATCTCCCTTTTAACATTTAAAATATACATTTTAATTTTAACAAAAATCGCTTTCATATTCAATGAAAAAACCCATTTTTTTCCTAAAAAAATCAATGTTTTTCTCAAATAATTAAACTTAGAAAAAATATATCTTTTTTAGGGCTAAAACTAGCACAATTTTTATTAAAATTTTTATATCTGAAAAAGTATTTTAGCATTGCTGCTAATTAACTTTTCATTCAACTTAAAACTTCTTTAAAATTAACTAATTACTTCTTTCATATTTATATCTTTTTATTAAATTATCAAAATCAGCCTCCTCAATTAAATTATCATCTAGTTCTTTCTTGGCTTGTAGTTCTAGAGATCTGAATGCTTTCTTATATAGATTATAATCATTTAATAAATCAGATTTCTCACATACATTAACAAGCTCTAACATTTTTTTGGATAAATCAAAATCTATATTAATTTCACCATTTATGAAATTATATTGTTTGTTATCAAATATATCTTTAGTAATCAAGCTTATTAAATATTGATTGATGTTATTAACGCTATTAATTTTTTCTAATAACAGCGTATCATCTTTTCTAATTCTAAGCTTAATTGTTCTGTAATTCTTCTTTATAAAATCATTAATATATTCTTGTTGATTAAACATATTATCACATCCTACATAACCATTTTACTACATTTGCCCCCAAATGTAAATAGAAAAAATAAAAACTATTGTAAAACAATAGCTTTTAAAGTAATTTTTTTAATTAAACATTGAATTTGAATAATAAAATGTCGCCATCTTGAACAACGTAGTCCTTACCCTCTTGTCTAACAAGACCAGCTTCTCTAGCCTTTAGGGCACTACCACATTTAATTAGATCATCATATGCTGTAGTTTCAGCTCTAATAAATCCTCTTTGGAAATCTGTATGAATGATTCCTGCACATTCAGGTGCAAGCATTCCTTTCTTAAAAGTCCATGCACGACATTCATCTGGTCCTACAGTGAAATAGGTAGCAAGACCTAATAGGTCGTATGTTTCTTTTACTAGCTTATTTAAGCCTGGTTCAGTTACACCATAGTCAGCTAAAAATTCTTTCTTAGATTCATCATCTAATTCTGAAATTTCTGCTTCTATTTCAGCTGAGATTGCAATACATTTAGCATTATTTTCTTTTGCATATTTTAATAATGCTTGATAATTAGGATCTTCTGATTGGTCAGCAATAAAATCTTCTTTTACATTAGCTACAATCATGAATGGCTTAGAAGTTAAAAAACCATAATTTTTAATGTATTGTAATTCTTCTTTAGAAAAATCTAATGCTCTAATAGGTTTTTCTGCTTCTAATTGTTTTTGAAGCTTTAATAATAAGGCATATTCAAATGGAGCATCATCCATTTTTGATTGTGCCTTCTTTTGAAGCTTTTGAGCTCTATTTGTTACTTGCTCAAGGTCTGCTAGAATTAATTCTAGATTAATAATTTCTGCATCTCTTACAGGATCTACTTTTCCTTCTACGTGAGTTACGTTAGAATCCTCAAAGCATCTAACAACCTCTAATATAGCATCACAGTTTCTAATGTTTCCTAAAAACTGATTACCTAGTCCTTCACCCTTTGAGGCACCTTTTACTAAACCAGCAATATCAGTGAATTCGCATACAGCTGGGATAGTTTTCTTAGGTTTATACATATCTGATAAAACCCAAAGTCTATCATCTGGTACTTCTACCATACCTACATTTGGTTCAATAGTTGCAAAAGGGTAGTTTGCAGCTAATGCACCTGCCTTTGTTATTGCGTTAAATAATGTTGATTTACCTACATTAGGTAATCCAACTATACCTGCAGTTAAAGCCATAATTCTTTTTACTCCTTAAATTATTTTAAATATAATTCATTATACGCATCAATAGATTCTTGAATAACGTCCTTTGCTTCCTTTACTCCAAATACATCTGTTACTACTGTCTTCTTTCCTTCTAGTTCCTTATAAACTGTGAAGAAATGTCTAATTTCATCAAATAGATGTTCTGGAAGCTCAGAGATATCATTATAAATATTCATTGATGGATCGTTTACACATACAGCAATGATTTTTTCATCAATTGCTTCATCATCAATCATCTTAACAACACCTATTGGTTTACATCTTACTAATACTAATGGATCAAATGCTTCATAGCATAGTACTAAAACGTCAAGTGGGTCTTTATCATCACTATATGTTCTAGGAATAAAACCATAGTTAGCTGGATAATGTGTAGATGTATATAAAATTCTATCTAAAATAATTAATCCAGTTTCTTTATCTAATTCATATTTTTTCTTGCTGCCCTTTGGAATCTCAATGCAGGCAACAAATTCATCTTGACTTATACGATCGTTATCGATATCATGCCAAATATTCATAATATCAGTCCCTTCAATATATATTCTTAACAAGTGTTATAATAACACATTTATTTATTTATTTCAAATAAATAAAATAGAATAGGCTGTAAATCGGAAATTTACAGCCTTTTAATATTATTTTATTAAATTTACAATGCTCATTACTTCGCTCTTTAGAGCTTCTAATTTAGCTTTTGCTTCTGCATCTGATTTACCAACAACACCATAATATACCTTTAATTTTGGTTCTGTTCCAGATGGACGTAATACGAACCACATATTATCATTTAGATAATATTTAATTACATTAGATGTAGGTAATTCAATCTTTGTTTTCTTGTCATTATTACAATAATCTGTATGAACAGATAATTTAACATCATCTTTTGCTAGAATCTTGAAATCCTTTAATGCAATATCAGTTGTTCTAAAGAAATCCATAATTCTTCCAATCTTTGCTTTACCCTCAAGTCCAGCAAGACCGATATTAGTAATTCCTTCTAAATAATAACCATATTCTTTATAAATTGCATTTAATGCATCAACTAAATCCATACCCTTTTCACGATAGTATGCAGCTGTTTCACAAAGCATCAAAATAGCTTGGATTGAATCCTTATCTCTTACACAATCAGATACTAGACAGCCATATGATTCTTCAAATCCGAATACATATGTTCCTCTACCTGTTTCTTCCATTTCACGAGCTTTTTCACCAATGAACTTGAAGCCAGTTAATGTAATTTCAACCTTTAGACCATATTTTTGTGCGATTGCGATAGGAAGTGTAGATGATACATTTGTAGTAAACATGTAACCATCTTTTGGTAATGTACCTAATTCCTTTCTTGTCTTACAAATATAATCAAATACTAAGGCTGCAGTTTGGTTTCCTGTGAATAATACATATTCACCATCATGCTCTACTGCGATACCTAATCTATCAGCATCTGGGTCAGTTGCTAAAACAATCTTAGCACCGATTTCTTTAGCTAATTCAATTGCCTCATCGTATGCTTCCTTATTTTCAGGGTTAGATGTTTTAACACCTGAGAAATCAGGGTCACATGTCATTTGACATGCTAGTGGTACTACATCATAGCCTACAGATTGTAATACTTGTGGTGCGAATACCTGTCCTGTACCATGAAGTGGTGTATAAACTAATTTGAAGTCCTTCTTTAGATTTGGACGTAAAATAATCTTTTTAACATCAGTGATATACTTTTCATCAACATCTTTTCCAATGTATTGGATTAGATCATGATTCTTTGTAGTATCAATTTCAAAATAATTATCAATCTTTTCGATTTCAGCAATTACCTTATCTGCAGCTGCAGGAACTAATTGGCATCCAGTTTCATCATAAATCTTGTAACCATTATATTCCTTTGGATTATGAGATGCAGTAATCATAATACCACCAATACACTTGAAATATCTTACTGCGTAAGATAATTCTGGTGTAGGTCTTAATGCTTCAAATAAATAAACCTTGAATCCTAAAGTAGATAATACCTCAGCACTCTTTCTTGCGAATTCTACTGATTGATGTCTATTATCATGACTGATTGCAACACCTCTTTTAGCTGCATCAGGTGCTTGCTTTAATAAATATCTACCAAAACCTAAAGTGGCCTTTTCTACAATGTATATATTCATTCTATTAGTACCAGCACCTAAAATACCTCTTAGGCCTCCTGTACCAAATTCTAGATCGTCTGTGAATGCTTCCTTTAGTTGGTTGTCATCCATTGAATCTAATTCTTTCTTTAAATTAGCATCTAAGTCTTTAAAATTTTTCCAAGCTTGTGCTTTTTCTAAATATCCCATTTTATCAACGCTCCTTTTTTTTATTATATAATAAAATATCCCAATAAGCAAACGCCTATCGGGATAATTTTATCTTTTCTTTAATTCATCAAATACGTCATTCCAAGAAATATCTTTAACGCCCATTTCAACAGATAAATGGAAAATTAGGTCAGCAATTTCACCAACAATTTCTTGTTTCTTGCCATCCTTGAAGGCAATAATTGTCTCTGTAGCCTCTTCTCCAACCTTCTTTAAAATCTTGTTCTCGCCCTTCTCAATTAAATAATTAGTATAAGAGCCAGCAACTGGGTTTTGGATTCTATCTTGAATTGTAGCCTCTAGATTGAATAATTCAATATCAGATTTTTCAATCTTAGTTCTATTAACTACTACATCAATATCTTCATCTAAATCTCTATAGAAACATGTAGCATGTCCTGTATGACATGAAATTCCACCAACCTGCTCGATTTGAAATAATAATGCATCTCCATCACAATCGATAGATAAGCCCTTCATATGTTGAAAATAGCCTGAAGTTTCGCCCTTTCTCCAAAGCTCATTTCTGCTTCTAGAGAAATAATACATTTCTTTAGTTTCTAAAGTCTTTTCTAAAGCCTCTTTATTCATGTATGCTACCATTCTAATCTTTTTAGCATGATAATCTTGCATAACACATACAACAAGACCCTTTTCATCAAATTTGACTGCTTCTAGAATTTCCTTTTTTGTCATAATCTAACATCTACCTTTCTATCCTTTAGGTATTTCTTTAAATCTTTTATTTCTAATTCCTTATAGTGGAATAGACTCGCAGCAAGTCCTGCATCTGCATGACCTTCTGTGAATACATCATAAAAATCTTCCATTGATCCTGCGCCACCAGATGCGATAACAGGAATAGATACTGCATCTGCAACAAGTCTTGTAAGCTTTAATTCAAAACCCTTCTTTGTTCCATCTGCATCCATACTAGTTAATAATATTTCACCAGCACCAAGTGATTCTACCTTCTTTGCCCACTCAATTGCGTCTAAGCCTGTAGCCTCTCTTCCGCCCTTAACATATACCTCATAGAATGTTCCATTCCATTTAGCGTCAATTGCGACAACAATGCATTGGTTACCATATTTTTTGCTAGCCTCTGCTATTAAATTAGGATTTTTAACAGCTGTAGAATTAATTGAAACCTTATCAGCACCTGCTTGTAAAATTTCATGTATATCATCTAAATTTCTAATGCCACCACCAACTGTTAAAGGTATAAATACCTTTTTTGCTGCATTCTTAATTACATCAATTAGGATTCCTCTTTTTTCATATGATGCAGTAATATCTAGAAATACTACCTCATCAGCTCCTAATTGTGAATATAGGGCTGCAGTTTCAGTTGGATCTCCAGCATCAACTAAATTTAAGAAATTAATTCCTTTAACAACTCTTCCTTCCTTTAAATCAAGGCAAGGAACTATTCTTTTATTTAACATATGCTAATCCTCATATTTTGAAATTGCTTCTTTTAAATCAATTTGATTATCATATAGTGATTTACCTAATATGATACCAAAACAGCCAATTTCTTTAGCATTTTTGATATCATTATATGATTTTGCTCCACCAGAGGCAACAATATCTAAATTAGTGTTATCAACCATCATTTTAGTTTGATTAACATTAATTCCCTCTAATGTACCATCCTTAGCTATATCTGTAAAAATAATTGTTTTAACACCAATTGCTTCTAATTTTTTTGCAAATTCGATTGCGTCAATATCAGTTGTGTTTAGCCAACCATGAGTTGCAACCTTCATATTTTTACAATCGATTCCAACAACTATTTTTGAAGATCCATATTTATTAATAGCTTCTTTTACAAATTCTAAATTAAGGGCACTTGAGCCTAGAATTACTCTCTTTACACCAATGTTTAATAAAACATCAATTTGATCTAAAGTTCTAATTCCACCACCAAGCTCAACATCGATTTTTGCTATATTAATGATATTTTTAAGAGCCTCTAGGTTCTTAAAATTACCTGCTTTAGCACCATCAAGGTCAACAACATGTAGGAATGTGGCACCCATTTCTTTAAATTTTTTAGCCTGTGTAACAGGATCTCCATATTTAGTTACCTGATTGTAATCACCCTTATATAATCTAACGGCCATACCATCATGTAAGTCTATAGCTGGATATAATTTCATTATAAATCACCAAAATTTCTTAATATTTGTAAGCCAACCTCACCAGATTTTTCTGGGTGGAATTGGCATGCATATACATTGTCCTTTTGAACCGCACTGCCATATCTTACTCCAGCAAATGTTGTATATGCGATTACATTTTCTGTGTTACCAGTTAAATGATATGAATGTACGAAATATACATCTTTACCATCTAAGCCCTTTAAAAGTGGGCTATCCTTTACTACCTCTATTTGGTTCCATCCCATTTGAGGAATCTTATAAGAATTATCTTTTGATTCTTCAAATTTGATTATTTCGCCCTTCATAATACCAAGGCCCTTGTGTCTTCCAAATTCATTTGAATATTCAAATAGCATTTGCATACCAACACAAATACCTAAGACTGGCTTTCCAGTTTTAATGAATTCATTTAAAACCTCTTCAAAGCCTCTTTCTCTAAAAGTATTAATTGCATCAGCGAAAGCACCAACACCAGGTAATATTACCTTATCAGCATTTAAAATAACATTTTTATCACTAGTTATTACATTATCTAAGCCTAGATAATCAAGTGCATTTTTAACACTTCCAAGGTTTCCAATACCATAATCAATAACAGCTATCATTAAATCACACCCTTAGTTGTAAGGCTGCCCTTAATGTCTTTGTTAATTTTAACAGCATCTCTAATACACTTAGCTAATGCTTTAAACATTGCTTCAATAATGTGATGTGCATTATTTCCTCTTAGGATTACAAAATGTAAATTAATTAATGCATTATCTGCAAATGATCTAAAGAATTCATCTGTGCATTCAGTTTCAAATTCACCACATTTTAATGTATCAAAATGTGTATTTGATTCATAATATGATCTACCACATAAATCAATTGCACACATTACTAATGCATCATCCATAGCCATTGTAAAGGATGCATATCTATTGATGCCCTCTTTATTTCCAAGAGCCTCATTGAATGCTTTTCCTAATACAATACCAGTATCCTCTATTGAATGATGTGTATCAACATGGATATCTCCATCGCATACTACATTTAAATCCATTCCTGAGTGCTTAGCTAATGTATTAAGCATATGATCAAAAAATCCGATTTTAGTATCAACCTTTGCTTCACCAGCACCGTCAAGTGAAAGTGAAACAGATATTTTAGTTTCTTTAGTTTCTCTTTTAATTGAACTAGATCTCATTTTTTAATACCTCCAATAGCTTTTCATTTTCATATGGTGAGCCTACAGTTATTCTGTATACACCAGATTTAAAATTTCTAATATAAATCTTTTCCTTTAATAAGGCTTGATTAAATCTATCATCCATTAATACATAAATGAAATTAGCTTCTGATTTAAAAACATTAAATCCTAGCTTAGATAAAGCATTATATAGCTTTTCTCTTTCATTTACGATCATTTTAATTTGACCCTTATATAAATCAAAATTACTAATTGCTATTTCAGCAGCAATTTGAGAAATTGTTGTTACACTATATGGTGCTTTAATAGCATCAATCATATCAATGTTTTCCTTCTTAGATATTGCATATCCTACTCTAATTGAAGGTAATGCCATTGCCTTACTAAATGTTCTAAATGAAATAACATTATCATAATCTAAGGCAATAGTTGTATAATCTTTTGAAGCGAAATCAATATAAGCTAAATCTAGAGCAATTAATGCATTAGTAGATTCAATTATTTTTCTGATTTCTTTTTCAGTAAAATATTGTCCTGTAGGATTATTTGGAGAACAAATAATAACTAGCTTAGGGTTGAATTCAGCGATTTTTTCAATCATATCATCAACATTGAAGATATTATTTTTATCACCTAATACTGGGATATAATTTGCTCCAACTAATTCAGCAAATACCTTATACATTGAAAACGATGGTGTAAATCCTACAACATTATCTCCAACCTCAAGTGTTGCTCTAAATACTACATCTAATAATTCATCAGAACCAACACCAGAAGATACATTTTCTGGCTTAATACCAAATTTTTTAGAAATTGCTTTATTTAATTTAACCTCATCCATATCTGGATAACGGTTAAAATCAATGTTTACTATTTTTTCTTTAATTTCTTTTACTACCTTATCTGGTGGTAAAATTGGAGATTCGTTAGCATTTAAAATAATGCCATCCTCTATTAGCTTTGAATGATATGGTACCATTCCTTCAAAGCTTTTCTTCATATACTTCATGGCTACTACTCCTTTCTTACCCTTGCAGCAAGAGCATGCATAGTAAGACCCTCAAGCATAGCAAATGAATCTACATCATCAACTAATGACATAGCAGCATCCTTAGTAAGCATTTGAAGTGATGTTTTCTTTACGAAATCATCAACACCTAGAGGTGAGAAAAATCTAGCAGTTGCTACAGTAGGTAATACATGGTTAGGACCAGACATATAATCGCCAAAGCTTTCAGCACTATAATGACCCATAAATATTGCGCCTGCATTGTGGATTAAATCAATATATTTTTCAGGATCAGCTACAGCAAGTTCTAAATGCTCAGGTGCTACCCTATTAGCATATTCAACTGCTTCGTCCATATTCTTAACAACAATAATCTTAGAGAAATTAGTTAAGCTCTTCTCTAAAATTGCTTTTCTTTCAGCATTATTATAATAATTGATTAATTCTTCCTTAACTGCCTTAGCCTTTGCTTCATCATTAATGAATAATGTTGAAGAAGCTATTTCATCATGTTCTGCTTGAGCAAGTAGGTCAGCAGCTACGAATTTAGGGTTACATGTTGAATCTGCAATTACACAAACCTCAGATGGTCCTGCAATTGAATCAATTCCAACTAAACCATATACCTCTCTTTTAGCTAGAGCAACAAAGATGTTTCCAGGTCCAACAATCTTATCAACCTTTTCAATTGATTTTGTACCAAATGCTAATGCGGCAATTGCTTGTGCACCACCAACCTGGTAAACATGATCAACCTCAGCAACATATGCTGCAGCTAATACTAGCTTATTAATAATTCCTTTAGGAGCTGGTGTAACCATATTGATTACTCTACATCCAGCAACCTTTGCAGGAATAATATTCATTAAAACTGAAGATGGGTAAGAAGCCTTTCCACCTGGAACATATACACCAACCTTTTCAATAGGTGTAACCTTCATTCCTAGTGATGCACCAATTGAATCTGTATACATCCAGCTATCTCTCTTTTGGTGCATATGATAAGAATAAATTCTTTCCTTTGCTCTAATTAAAACCTTTTTAGTTTTTTCATCTAAGGAATCAAAAGCTTCCTTTAATACTTCTTTCTTGATTTCAATATTTTTAATATCAAAATCTGGATTATCAAATTTCTTAGTATATTCCTCTAGTGCATCATCGCCATTTGCTTCAATATCAGCAACAATCTTTTTAACAGTGTCACTAAAATCACCACTGTTAACAGCTCCACGCTTCTTTAATACACTAAAGAATTCTTCAATGTCCTTTTTATCTTTTATTATTTCAATCATAATTACTTCTCCTTAACTATAGACTCAAAACCTTTTATGATTTTTGAAATCTCATCATATTTAGTCTTAAGTGAAGCATTATTAACAATTAATCTAGCAGATAATTCAGTTATTGTGTGAACAGGTGCTAAACCATTTTCCTTTAATGTTCTTCCACTTTCAACTATATCAACAATTACGTCAGACAAACCAACGATTGGTCCTAATTCAACAGAACCATTTAATTTAATTATTGTACAGTTTTGATGGACTGAATCAAAATAGCTTTTAGCAATATTAGGATATTTAGTAGCAACTCTTAAATTAGATTTAGTCTTATAAGAATCACCATCTGATACCTTAGCACATACACACATTCTACATTTACCGAATCCTAGATCTAATACCTCAGTAATATCTCTATTCTCCTCTAAAATAGTATCCTTACCAACAACACCAATGTCAGCAACACCATTATCAACAAATGTAGGAACATCTGATGGCTTAGCTAAAAAGAATGTATAATCACCATTAGTTAATATTAATCTTCTATCCTCATCATCGATAGATAGATCACACATATTTAATTCCTTTAGCATCTTTAATATTTTTTCTGCTAAACGACCCTTTGAAAGTGCAAATGTAAGCATTATTCCACCTCCACATACTCAAATTTATTATTTTTATACCAAATTATTTTTGTATAGCCATGTAGTTTAGCATATTTTTTAGCATCCTCTAGCTTTTCTAAATGACTGTCACCAACAATAATTCCTTTTTCTCTAATACATTCATTATTCTTCATTGCGAAAACAAATGATTCCTTATCAGATAATGATAAATATTTTTCACAATTAAGATTGATTAAATTATTTTGTAAGACATAATCAGTCAAGCTATCTAAATCTATACCAAAGCCGACATCTGGTAAATCCTTACCAAATTCTTTAATTAAGGAATCACATCTACCACCAGAAATAACATTCTTCTTTACGCTATCAACATAAATTTGGAAAATTACACCAGTATAGTAGCCTGCGTATTGATATATTGAGAAATCAAATAAGATTTCAGATACATCTAAATCCTTTAGCATTGTATATAAATTCTTTAAATATTTTAATTCTGATACACAGCTATAATCTTTTAAATCATCCATTAATGATTCTAAATATCTTAATCTTCCACCTCTTTGCATTAGGTCGATGATAAAATCAGCTTTCTTAGAATCTAGGTTTTTATTTAATATTTCTCTTAATGTAACATAATCTTTATTTTCAATTGTTAGGGTAATTTGATTTTTAACATCATTAGATACCTTGAAGTCATCTAATAATAAATTTAAAAATTTTGATGATCCTAAATGAATTGTAAATGAATCTACATTACAAGCCTTTAATGATTTATAAGCTAAATAAATTGCTTCACAATCACAATATTCATTACTCTTACCAATTAATTCAACACCTGCTTGTAGGAATTGATGATATTTACCTTGATATTGTCTTGGATATCTAAATGTATCTGCAGAATATGAATATCTTGTTGTAGCGAATTCAGAATCTGGATTAGTTGCTACAAATCTAGCGATTGATTTAGTCATATCATTACAAAGTGATAATACTTCACCTTGACGATTGATTAGGTTATATAAATCAGGCTTTTGAATTCCATTGTCAGAATATAAATCGATATATTCTACTGTTGGAGTTTTAATATGAATATATCCATAGTGGTTAAAACAATTTAAAACCCTATTTTCTAATTCTTTTTTAATTAATATTTCCATTCCATAAGTGTCTTTAAATCCCTCAGGAACATGAAGTTTATAATTTTTCATATTATACCTCCTATTTTTTAAAAAAATATTTATTAAATTATACTACATTTTTTACTAAATTTCTACATTTTAACTTATAAGTTAATAATATGTATAAATTATAAAACGCTTACATGGTTAAATTAAATAAAATAATACAATTTTTGATGTTTATGATATAATCATAGTTAGGTGGTGATATAGATGAGAAAAAGAATATTATTAATACCTCTTTTTGTTTTATCTATATTTGTAGCTTCATCATGTGGCTCATCTAAAAAAGATACTAATAATCAAATAAATGATAATCCAGATTCAATGTATATAAAATATGATACTGAAGATTATTCAGTTACTGAGCCTACAGTTCATTCAGATTTAGAAGTTATATATGATTGTAATAATGGATTTAAATATAAATCATATCTAACATTAGATAATAGGGCATTAAAGCCTACTAAAGATCCAGTTAAGAAAGCTTCTACTTTTGTTGGATGGTATAGTGATGAAGAACTAAAAAATGAATATGATTTTAATAGTACTAATAATAAAAATATTACAATCTATGCAAAATATGAAACTGATTATGAAGAATTAAGTAATATAATTTATGAAGAAACTATTTTATCAAATATTAAAATAGTTGCCACATTTTCTGATAATGATACATTCACTGGAAATAAAACTGAATCAGTTGGTAGTGGAATAATATTTAGTGCTTCTGAAACTGGATATTATGCATTAACTAATAATCATGTTGTATATAAAGATAGCACATACATATATGAAAAATATGATATATATGATTGTTATAACAATCACTATAATGGTTCAATTATCTATAATGATGTAGATTATGATTTAGCTATTATCCAATTTAATAGAGGTTCTATTAAAGAAAAACTAAATGACATTTCTTTTTCTAGTTATCTTCCAAAAGAAAATGATACAGTAATATCTATTGGAAATCCAAATAAAATTATGAATTCTATTTCTTATGGTAAATATCTTGGTACTGAAAAATATGATGCACCTGCAAATATACAAATGAAATCTAATATTCATTTTGATGTATTAAGACATAATTCTAAAATTGAAACTGGTTCTTCTGGTGGTATGTTATTAGATAATAATTTAAGATTAGTTGGAGTAAATTTCGCTAGTATAGTTAAGGATGGAAAATATGAAAAATCATATGCTATTCCTCTAGCTAAAGTTACTGAATTCATATTAAATTTTGAAAATAAATAAGAAAAAAGCACTGAATTTTCAGTGCTTATTTTTTGCCTAAAATTGTTAAAATATAATCCATAAATATTTGTCTCATTGGATATCCTAAATAATTAAATGATGCAAATCCTGGATTAGTATTTGCTTCACAAAATAATAAATCATTTTCTCCAAAAATATAATCAACACTAATAATATCACCTTTTAATTCTGATGATAGCTTTAATGATTCATTAATTAATTTATCATTTAATTCATAATGATATGATAATCCACCTTGTGCTAGGTTAGACATGAAGCCTCCTTCATTTCTTCTTTCACAGGCACCAATTACCTTATTTCCTACAATAAATAATCTAACATCTTTTCCATAAGATGTTTTTATATATTCTTGAATTATATATTCATCTAAATTAATAGCTTTTAAAATATTATTATAATCTTCTTCATTTTTAATAACATAAATGTTATTACCTTGCTTACCAAAACGATATTTTAATATAAAAGGTAGTCCTACCTCTTTTATAATTTCATCATATTTTATTTGATTAGAATGGATTGTTTTGATTTGATTTATGCCTAGCTTTGAAGCGATTTGATGAGTCTTCAGCTTGTCTACACAATTGATAATTGTATAGCTAGAATTAATTACTTTAATGCCTCTTTTTTCGAAGATTTTGCAGCAATTAATATCGTTTCCACGAAGTAATACAAGCTTTGGTAATGATGTGATTTTATTTGAATCATAATAAATATAATCATTAATTTCTTCAAATAAATCATAATACATTAGCTTAGCATTTATTCCATTTTTTATTGCTTCATCTAGCATCCTTGTGGCAGGATTTGGCTGTTCCTCCTTAAAAGAAATGCTATATAAAATCCATAAATCATCCATTTTGATTCCTCTAATCAATTACTTCTAATGTGTTAAGAAAATCTGTAAAATATTGTGGTAATTCTGAATCAAATTCCATCCATTCTTTTGTTCTTGGATGAATGAAACCAATCTTTTTAGCATGTAAAAATTGTCCTTGATCTCCAATTACCTTTCTTCTACCATATACTTTATCTCCAACAAGTGGATGTCCAATATATGATAAGTGAACTCTAATTTGATGAGTTCTTCCTGTTTCAAGCTTACATTCAATTAATGTAAAGCCTTTATATCTTTGAATGACCTTAAAATTAGTGATAGCTTCTTTGCCATCCTTATCTACAGCCATCTTTTTTCTATCTTCTTTACTTCTAGCAATTGGAATATTAATTCTTCCTTTATCTTCTTTAATTTCACCATAAACTAAAGCATGATAAACTCTATTGCATTCATGCTTTTTTAATTGTTCAGTTAATGATAATGATGCAGCATCATTTTTAGCAACCATTATTAATCCAGTTGTATCTTTATCAATTCTATGAACAATTCCTGGTCTAATTACGCCATTAATATCAGATAAATCGTCCATTTCATATAATAAGCCATTAACTAATGTACCACTATCAACACCAGCACCTGGGTGTACTACCATACCCTTAGGCTTGTTAATAACAGCTACATCTTGGTCCTCATAAACGATATCTAATCCTAGATTTTCAGCCTCTAATTCAAGCTTTTTTGGCTCTGGGAAATTGATATCAATTTCATCATTTTCTACTGCCTTTTGGCTTGGCTTAAAAGCTTTACCATTAACTAGAATAAAACCATCCTCGATAAGCTTTAATATATTATTTCTTGTTTTATCAGGTAATAATTCAGATATAACTTTATCTAATCTAATACCCTCATACTGCTTTTCTATCTTTAGCTTCATATTTTTTCTTTCTCCTATCAGCAAAGAAAAGTAAATCAATAGCAAATAATATTAATCCAACAACTAAATATACATCGGCAACATTACATATTGCGAAAGGTTTACCAGTGATCTTTTCCCATACAAAATCAATAAATAAGAAATCAATCATATCAACTACACCAGGTCTTGATGACTTTAGTGGTTCAATATTCATTATTATTCTATCGAATAAATTACCAACACAGCCTGCCATAATCATTGTTAATAAGAATGATCTATATTTTTCTCTTTTCCAATTATTTTTTGTACAATAATAACCTAAAACTACAGTGGCTACGGCAGAAATTAATACTAAAAGCCAACCAAGCTCACTACCAAATGAAAAGCCTGCCCCATCGTTATATGTTTTAGTAAGTGATATAACATGAGGAATAAAGCCTACTGTAGAATCTTCAGCAATATATAGCTGTGTTAAATATTTAGATAATTGATCGATTAAAAATAGCATCGAAAATATTACTAATGTAGCTACCATTTTATACCACTCCTACTAAAAATAATATTATTACCAATCCATATACTAATATTAAAGGTATGATTGTATCATGAAGGCATACTATCCATATACCTTTTACTTCACCCTCAGTAATACCGTTATAATATAAATATTGGATTAAAAAATAAACTAAAATAAAGAAATTTGCAGCTATAAAAACTATTAGCTTTAAATAATTTTTATAGATACCAAAATTAATTAATAAAAGCACAGGTGCTGAAATAACTAATAAAGATAAAATAAGGGCACAAATAAAAGCTAGAATTTTTTCTTTTCTTGTTCTATTATAGCTATCAATTTGTCTAGATACCTCTTTAAAATTCATAATTATAATCCTCTTAAATATTCTATTGCGTCAGATAAAGTTTCTACTCTAACTAATGCCATTTTATCCTTATTCTTTAATTTATAATATGCAGCCTTTGCATCATCATAATTTCCGGCAGGACAAAAGAAAACATCAATATCATCTTCGTAAGCTGTAGGAATCTTTTCCTTTATTCCTCCAATTTTACCTACAGATGTATCATATTCTATAGTTCCTGTCCCAGAAATCTTTAAGCCCCTTGTTAAATCCTCTTCTACTAATTGATTATATATGCATAATGTTTGAAGTAAGCCTCCAGATGGGCCTCCAACACTTTCATAATTAATTGTTACACTTGGATTTAAGGTTTTGTAATCGATATCGAATCTTTCAGCATAGCTTACGGCATCGACACCCTTTTTCCATGTTATATCCATATCTTGATTATTTCTAATAATATGAATAATATCTCCATCAGAAATGTTTTTTAAAGATTCCTTTAATTCATCTCTTGTCGGATTTAATAAATCATTATGTCCAGTTATTTTATCACCAATTCTAAATTGTGAGCCTTTTTGATACCATGTTACATCAAATGATTGAAATGAATAATCAATATTAATGCTAGAATTAACCTTTTTAGCTTCGTTATAAGCATTAATTATTGATAATTCGATACTAGAATAATAATCTAATTTTCCAGCCTTAACTTCTTCTAAAAAAGTTAAATTATTATATTTCTTATTAGGCTCATATTTTTCTAGATTTGGATCAATATCAGCTAATATATTTTGAAATATAGTTGAATGATTAAATGTAATTACATAGATAGTTGAAAAGCTACCTGTTTGTGTGTAATTAGTATCTACATCAACAACTGATTCAAATGGCTCAGTATCACCCTTTGAAATAACATTATAATTAGTTCTAATTGAACAAATTAGAATAATGGGAATATAAATTAATGAAATAAACAATATATGAAATTTATAATGCTTTAATAAATATTTCATTTCTTAGATGTTAAAGTAATCTCTACCTCAGGCATCTTTTCATAAGTAATGCCTGCAGCATCAAGCATTCTCTTTGAAGCTTGATCTGAAACTGTTCCTTTATGAATTTCTGTCATATAAACAATATGCTTAATTCCAGATTGAATTAATAGCTTTGCACATTCATTACATGGAAATAAGGTTACATATACTGTAGAGCCCTTTAGGCTTCCAGAAGAATTTAATATCGCATTTGCTTCAGCATGTACAACATAAGGATATTTATTATTTAATTCATTTTCATTGCCCTTTCCCCAAGGGAAAATGTCATCACTACAGCCTCTAGGGAAGCCGTTATAGCCTATACCAATAATTCTTTTATCTTGATTTACTAGACAAGCTCCTACCTGTGTTGATGGGTCTTTACTTCTTTTTGCAGAAAGTAGGGCAACACCCATAAAATATTCATCCCAAGTTATATGCATAAAATCTCCTCCTTTGATTATGGATTTAATCTATCAGGTCCACGGAATATGAACATAGCGTCCTTGATACCCTCATTGAAGATAATCATAGTGATTCTATCTACACCAATTCCAAATCCACCATGAGGAGGACAGCCATACTTGAAGAAATCTAGATAGAATTTAACATCCTCATCTAATCCTTTTTCTGCAGCCTGCTTCTTTAATATTTCATATCTATGCTCTCTTTGAGCACCAGTTGTAATTTCACAGCCCTTCCAAATTAGGTCGTATCCACAAGGTACACCCTTTTCATCTCTCATATGATAGAAGGCTCTTGTTTCTTTACTATAGCCAGTTATGAATAAGAATTCATGTCCGAACATATCCATACTTAAATTCTTAACTAATCTTTCGCCCTCAGTTGTTAAATCACCCTTTTCAGATTCATCAACCTTGTAGCCATATCTCTTTTCTAATTCATCATATACATCATGTAAATCCATTACAGGGAATGGTAATGTAGGTACTACAACATCAATGTCATATACCTTCTTAATTTCATCACCATATACTTCCTTAACAGCCTTTAATGCGTATGTTAGCATTTCCTCTTCCATATGCATTACATCATAATATGAATCAATATATGAGAATTCTAAATCGAATCCTGTAAATTCTGTTGCGTGCTTTCTAGATGCGAATTTTTCAGCTCTAAATACTGGTCCTGATTCGAAAATTCTTTCAAATCCGGCAGCCATAGCCATTTGTTTATAGAATTGAGGTGATTGAGCTAGATATGCATTTCTATCGAAATAATCTACCTTAAATACACCAGCACCTGATTCAGATTCAGCACCAATTAGCTTTGGTGAATGAATTTCAATGAAATCTTTAGATACTAAGAATTCTCTACATTTATTTACAAATAAGCTTTGAGTCTTAAACATTAAAGTATTCTTATCAGTTCTTAAATCAATCCATCTATAATCTAATCTTAAATCAATATTAGTTTCTTCACCCTTAGGGGCAACAATTGGAGATGGTTCAGCAATTGAATCAATAATGATTTCATCAGGATACATTTCCATACCATTTAGCTTAACATATTCTGATTTAACAATAATACCTTTTGCTTCTATAACTGAATCAACAGTAATTGTAGATAAAAGCTCCTCCATTTCAGGATGCTTTTCCTTTTCAATTGTAATTTGTAGCTTAGATGAAATATCTCTTAAAACAATGAAGCACATTGACTTCTTGTTTCTGATATTTTCAACAAATCCTGCTACATGATTAACTTCATCTAATTTGATATCTTTAATATTTACTCTCATTTTATTTTACTTCTCCTTTTTTATCACAGCCTGCACAAGCACCAAGTGCTGCCTTATTTAGCTTATTTACGATATATGGATATACATCATATAAGCTAATAGTTTCTTGTTCATCTGTTCTATTATCTTTAATATTAATCTTGAATTCTTCAAGCTCGTTATCTCCAAGAATTAATGTAAACATTGCATTATTCTTATCAGCTTTTTTAAATTGACTCTTTAAGCTTCCAGATAAATAATCCATATCACAAGATAATCCACCGATTCTTGCAACATTCATAATCTTGATTGCTTCTTTTTGAGCCTTTTCACCTAAGGCAATGAAATATGCATGAATAACATCTTCATTTACTAGCTTCTTGCCTGATAAGCTATTGGCTAATAATAATCTTTCAAGACCAAATGCCATACCAACACCTGGAGTCTTAGGTCCACCTAAATCAGAAATTAAATTATCATATCTTCCACCAGCACCTAATACATTTTGAGCCCCGAATTCTGGTATATTAGCTTCTAGCTCAAATACTGTATGACAATAATAATCTAGACCTCTAACTAGGTTATAATCAACTTCATATTGTAAATCCATTCCATCAAGTGATTCTAATACTGCATTAAATCTATCCTTTGATGCTTTATTTAAATAATCATTGATCTTTGGAGCTGTCTTAAAGAAATCTTTATCTCTATCTACTTTACAATCTAAGATTCTAAGTGGATTCTTTTCAAGTCTCATCTTACAATCTTCACAAAGCTCATCAACATGAGAAGAGAAATGATTAACTAATACATCTCTATAATTTTTTCTAGATTCTTCATCACCTAAAGAATTAATTTTAACTTTAATATCTTTTAAGCCTAAAGCTCTAATTAATGATGCACCTAAAGAAATTACTTCAGCATCAATTAATGGTGAATCACTACCAAGTGCTTCTACACCAAATTGATTGAATTGTCTATTTCTTCCCTTTTGAGGTCTCTCATATCTAAACATAGGTCCCATATAGAATAGCTTAGATACTGGGTTTTCAACATACAGCTTGTTTTCAACGAAGCTTCTTGCTACACCTGCAGTACCTTCAGGTCTTAAAGTGATTTGTCTATCAGATCTATCTTTAAAATCATATGTTTCTTTAGTTACCATATCAGATGTATCATTTTGATCTCTATGGAAAACATCAAAGCTTTCAAATATAGGTGTTCTTATTTCTTTGTAATTATATAATTTACATATTTTTCTAATTGTATCCTCAAGCTTTGCCCAGCTTCTTGATTCCTCAGGTAGGATATCATATGTTCCTTTTGGCTTAGTTATCATTTTTATTCTCCTTTAAATTCATTTTTATAAATTGAATAATATAAACATAAATGATTTTCATCCTTATATTCATTCAACAATTCATATTCATATTTCAAACCTAATCTCTTGATAAGGTTTATGCTTCTTTCATTTTCAAGAGCACTACCAATAATTACCTTATCAGCCTCTAAATGATTGAATGCTACTTTAATTGCTTCTTTAACAGCTTTAGTCATTATTCCTTTATGCCAATAATTTTCATTTAGGAAATATCCAATTTCAATTGAATTATGGATATCATCATATGAATGATAATCAACTACACCAATTAGCTTATTATCAACAATAATTCCATATCCAACAGGAAGTCCATTTTCAGGTCTTTTTAGATATATTTCATTAATGACATATTTTGCTTCAAATAGCCTATAGAACGGTCCCCAATTTAGAGTCTTACACATTAATTGGCTTTTACCACATTCAAATAAATCAATAAAATCATCTGAATTTATTTCTCTTAAAATTATTTTTCCTGATTTAACAATTGGTAAATTTGTTTTCATACAGCTCCTAAAATAAAAAAAGTCCATATACAAAAATTGTATAAGGACGTTAATACGTGGTGCCACCTTACTTCAGCATAAGCTCTCATTAATGGTTAACGCCCAACTACGGCTTTTTTTAAAAGCATTCAAAAGTGTCCAGCAATAATTCAATAGATGCTTTCACCATACCATCCTCGCTATAAAGAATTTATTTTGCATAATCTTTATCATCATTTTTTCTTAAAATACATAAGTATTTTATCATTAATGACAATTATTATCAAGATACAAGATTATTTGTTTTCACTTCTTCTTCATTTTCATATGAATCTAGCTCATTAATTACATTAGTTAATGTTTCAATTAATAATAAGGCAGCTGATTCCTTTTCAATAACATCATCACCAGTTTTTTCAAATATCTTTGAAATAACTGTAGATATATTTTCATCAACATATTCATTATTGAATGTCTTCTCACATTCAATATTAATAGCTGTTAATGTCTTCTTTGTATAATAATAGAAATCTCTATTATTAAATATCATTTTAATTGGCTTACCAAATTTGATAAATACTTCATCTAAAATACCAAAAATATAATCATAATATGATTTAGGATCATCAATTATAAACTTTAAAAATGACTTATTTGAATCACTAAAATAGAAATATAAAAGGATTGGTCTAACACCAGTTTCTTTTACTATTATTGGTAAATATGAAGTGAATAAATAACATTCATCATTAAAGAATGGCTTATTTTGATATTCATTAACAAAATCTGTATTAATTGGCTTTTGTTTAGGGTTCTTCTCTAAATATGGAAGTGGTAGGTATGATACGTTATATAAATATTCATCTAAATTAACATAAGATACTACTGATAAGCCCTTCTCAAAGGCAGCAATTACATCTTTATATTCATTGCTGATTAAACAATCTAGATATGATAATCTTTCTAAAATAATATCTAATTCCTTGTCATTAGCTATTCTTTGAGCATAGCCTTTTTTAAATCTATAAATGATTAGATTATTTTCTTCTTTTATTCTTGCATGACATGATTTTAAAAATTCAATATCTTCAGGAGCTAATGCTTCCTTTGATACTAATACTGCACATATAGAATCACAATCTCCAATTGAAATCATATCAGGATTTTTAGATGTAAATATATCATGAACATAATTAAATCCTTCCTTATTAACGAAAAATTGGATACCATAAGATTCTCCAAAGAATGAATCAATAAAGGTAATCATTGTTTTTTTCTTTTTACTATCATCGAAATAAAAAATATCTGCTGAACAAAAAGCATTCCAATAATCCTTTTTTATAAAGCGATTAATGATATTTCTTATCTCCTTATATACTGCATCCTTCATATAATCACCTATATACAATTACCTTTTTAATACCATACTTCTTATCCTTTATAGCCTTTAGGCTTTCAAATTCTTTAGGATATTCTGTTTCATTAGCCATTTCAAAAACAATTGTTCCCTTATCCTTTAATAAAGGATAAATAGAACCTAAAATGTCAGAAACATTTGTCATTTTGTATGGTGGATCTAGAATAATTAAATCAAATTTTTGATTAATATTATTCTTAAAATCAGCATAATCATAATGAGTAAAAACAGCATCATGAATACCTAATGCTTCACAATTCCTTTTACATACATTTAATGCATCATTATTTATATCATTAAGATAAATTGTATCCATACCTCTAGAATAGGCTTCTATAGCCATAGCGCCTGAGCCAGCAAATAAATCAAGACATACTCCGCCCTCAAAATATTGGCCTAAAATGTTAAATATAGCCATTCTTACCTTATCTTGAGTTTCTCTTGTTGTCTCTAGGTTTGTCATATTAATAATTCGATGTCTTAATTTGCCAGCTGTAATTCTCAAAATATCACTTCTTCTTTGGTAATGATTTTAATTCTTTGAAGGTTAAAATCTTTTTATTATATTTCTTCTTTTGTTGTTTAAAGAAACGAATTGCTTCCTTCTTAACCTCAAAGTATGTTTTATTATCTTCAATGATAATCTTTCCAAAATGCTCACGATGAATCATAAATTCATCATGGAAATAATTAACTAGCTGATTTGGTCTAACATTATCATTTTTTCCTATATTAGTCTCTAATATAATTATATCTCTATTATTGCTTGATTTGTTATTTTTTTGATTTTTATTTGATTTAGATGATGATTTTTTATTATCACTATTTCTTCTAGAAGAAATAATTTCAATTTCTTTATATTCTCTTTTATTATAATCAATCATCTTTAATAAAGCATTTAATAGTGGTACTGGATCAGAATCTATTCTTGCAAGCTTTTGGATTAATCCATCATAATCATGGATATCTTTATATTTTTCAATATTTTCAATAATACTTAAATATAATTTCTTATTTAATGAATTATTGATATCCTTAACTGATGGAATTTCATCCCTTTGAATTTGTCTTTTTGTATATCTTTCAATTTCTTCAATTCTACCTTTAGCCTTAGATGTAGCAATAGTTAGGGCAACACCTGTCATACCAGCTCTTGCTGTTCTTCCGATTCTATGAACATATAATTCATTTTCATTTGGTACATCGAAATTGATAACACAATCAATACCATCAATATCAATACCTCTTGCCGCAACGTCTGTAGCAACTAAAATATCAACATTAGATGTTCTAAATGATTGCATAACTCTATCTCTCATGTTTTGTTTTAAATCACCATGTAAGCCATCACATCTAAATCCTGATTTTTGTAAAAATAATACTAATTCATCTACCATAGCTTTAGTATTGGCGAAGATCATTACACATTTAAATTGGTTATAATCTAATAATCTTATTAATAAATCCTTTTTAGAATCTCTTTTACAAAAATATACTTTTTCATCAATTAAATCTACAGTTAATGTTTTAGATTCAATGACAACATTTTTAGGATCTTTCATATATTTTTTAGCTAGATTCTTAATGAATGGTGGCATAGTGGCAGAAAATAGTGATGTTTGTCTATCTTCTGGCATATTAGACATAATCTTTTCTAAATCTTCTTGGAAGCCCATTTTGAGCATTTCATCAGCTTCATCTAATATTAAAAATTTAATATTAGAAAATGATAGCTTCTTCTTATCCATCATATCAATGATTCTACCTGGAGTTCCAATGATAATTTGAGGATTATTCTTTAAATCTTTAAATTGTTTTTCGTATGATTGACCACCATAAATCGTAGCAATTTTAATTGATTTGTTGTTTGAAATTAGCTTTTTAATTTCATTTGCTACTTGAATAGATAATTCTCTTGTAGGGCATAAAATTAATGCTAAAATGTTTTTAGAATTCTTATCAATTCTTTCAAGTAAAGGTATTGAATAAGCAAATGTTTTACCTGTTCCTGTCTTTGCCTGACCAATTAAATCATAGCCTTCTAATAATAAAGGAATTGATTCTTCCTGTATTGGTGTTGGCTCTATAATATTTTCTTTATCTAATGATTTTATGATCTCATTAGATATGTTAAATTTTTCAAAATTATTCATGTATATTTCCTCATTTTTTTCAATAACGATTTATTATAACAAATTATTAAAAAAAAGCAAATAAAAAGTGGATAAAATATCCACATAAATTATACCTAGGAAGGTTAGTGAAGAACCTAATCTCCACAAAGGTGGAAGCCTCTTTTTAGTATTAATTAGGGTTCCCAAATTAAGGGCATCCAGCACATAACTTCTCTCAGCTTCCGTATAACATTTTCTGAGCTCCACTGCCATCTTCCTAGTACCTATATTATACTATAAAATGGCTATATTATCAACAATCTAGGTTATCCTAATCCTACTTAAACCATAAAAATGATAATGGAATAGCTACAATACCACATAAAACTAATAAAATAGCTACGACAAGCATTGTATTATCACCCTTATTATCACCAAATCTAGATCTTGTGAAAAATGGTAATAAGAAGGCAATAATTCCGATTAAAATTAGGGCAATACCTAGTGAGAAATATTTTGCGAAGAATGAAATATCAGCAAAATCTTTAGTGAAATATTCATATAAATATTCACCTACTAAAATTAATATCATGCACGCTAAAACAAATATAATTATTTTAACTGTTAAAATTTTCTTTTTATCCATAAAAAATCACCATGTTTATTTTATCATATTATGACTTAATTATAAAGAAAAAAGTAACAGTTACCTGTTACTTATTCTTAATTATTCAGCGTCTTTCTTAGTTGTCTTCTTAGCTGTTGTAGTCTTCTTTGCAGCAGTTGACTTAGCTGTAGTTGACTTTGCAGCTGTAGACTTTGTTGCAGCCTTCTTAGGAGCAGCTTCCTTATCAGCAGTTGCCTTCTTAGCTGTAGTCTTCTTTGCAGCTGGCTTCTTTACTTCTTCAGCAACAACTTCAGCCTTAACTTCTTCCTTAACAGCAGCTTTCTTAGCTGGAGCCTTCTTAGCTGGCTTAGCTTCAGCAGCTAAAGCAGCAGCCTTTTCAGCCTTAGATGCAGTTGTTAAAACAACAACCTTCTCTTCAACCTTTGCCTTTGGCTTAGCGTTCTTAGCAACTTCTACTAACTTCTTGAATCCTTCTGGATCATTTACAGCCATGTCAGCTAACATCTTTCTGTTGATTACTACATCTGCATTATTTAAACCATTAATGAATCTTGAATACTTGATATCATTTAATTGACAAGCAGCATTAATTCTTGTAATCCATAATTTTCTGAATTCTCTCTTACGAGCTTTTCTATCTCTGAATGCATATCTTAATGAACGCATTACTTGTTCATGAGCTGTCTTATAAATAGTATGCTTAGAACCATAGTAGCCCTTAGCTAACTTTAATACAGCTTTACGTCTTCTTCTTGTTGTGTATCCACCTTTAACTCTTGGCATCTCTCTTCACTCCTTAATTACTTCATATTAGCGATTAATTGATTAATACGCTTCTCATCTGTTGAATGTACTAATGCAGACTTTGATAAGTTCTTGTTTTGCTTATGAGTCTTATTAGTCTTTAAGTGGCCTGTGTATGCATGACCACGCTTAATTTTTCCTGTTCCTGTGATTTTGATTCTCTTCTTTAAACCACTATGTGTTTTTGCTTTTGGCATGTTTCTTTCTCCTTATTTATTATCTGTTTTTGGTGCAATAACTGCAAATAATGTTCTACCGTCTAGCTTAACGGGTGCTTCAACAGTTGAACAATCTGATAAACTTTCAACAAATTTATCAATAACCTCTTTACCTAAATCCTGGTGAACAATCATACGACCATAGAATCTTAAAGTAACTTTTACTTTATTTCCCTTGTCAACTAAAATTGTTCTAGCCTTCTTGGCTTTAGTCTCGAAGTCGTGCTTTTCAATAGTTGGAGACAATTGAATTTCTTGTACTACAACTACCTTTTGTTTTTTCTTCATTTCCTTAGCTTTCTTTTGTTGTTCGAAACGGAAACGAGAATAATCCATCATTTTAGCTACTGGAGGATTAGAATCTGGAGAAACTAAAACTAAGTCAAGTCCTCTTTTTTCTGCTTCCTGTAAAGCTTGATTTTTAGATAAAAGACCAAGTTTTTCTCCTGTATCTGTAATAACGAGCATTTCTTTGCATCTAATATCTTCATTTACATAACTATCGTTATTTTTCTTTTGCTTGTTAATACTGCCACCCCCCGTGATGTTAATAAAAATAAAAAAGGACGCCAAACGCCCTTTTAATATCATAATAATAAAATAATCTATATCTATAATATCTGTGACATTTTGCCTACCAACTTAATCAATCAGGCGAGAAACGGGCGTTTCTTCTTTCCACTTATTTATTTTTCCTATATAATAATACACTACTTATACTAAAGTGTCAACATCTTTTTTCATATTTTTCATAGTTTTACATTAATAATCTTTAATCCATCTTTATATTGTAATTTGAATTCATCAGATGATGATGAACTTTCTGTTTCAAATACTATATAATATTTTGCAGATGATCCTGCATCAAGATTTTCAAGTATGTCAAAAGCTTGATAATCTCCTTTAGAATTAGCATAAGCCTGTGATGCTTCTCTTGAAACATCATAACTATTTTTTTCAGACTTTAATGTGAATTTAGAATCTGAAATTAATTTAAATGAATCTGAATCATTTTTAATTTCTACTAATAAACAAACTTTATTATCTTTTTTTTCTACATTAACGACCATAATTTGAAAATCATTTATCTTTGCCCATTCATTTACTTCTACTGTATTATTAAAATGATTTGATGAAACAATACCATAAGTAATTCCACCTATAGAAGCTGAAACTATTATAATGAAACAAGCACCTAATATAACCCAGAACCACCATCTCTTAAAAATAGATTTTCTTTTTGGTGTTTCAGGATTAACTTGTTTAGGTGTTTCAGGTTCTTCAACTGGAGTAATAATTGCTCCACAATTTGGACAATTTATTGTGTCTAGAGGAACCTCTGTATCACAATAAGGACATTTATAATAATTCTTTTTCATAAATTATACCTCAATAATCTAAAATAAAATAACATAAATTATTCTATCATATATTATTTAAAAATAAAATAATATCACTATCTTTTTTTCTTATTTTAAATCCTTAATACAATACACACTTATATACAATAACATGAATAATATAATCCAGATAGGTGCGAGCACTAAGGCATCACAATATATCTTTTTATATGATATTGATACCATAGGTATCACTTTAGATATTACTTCTTTAAAATCAGTAATATTATTAGATAATAGCTTAATAACAATTGAAATAAACATATAAATCATTGGAATGAATATATATGGAAGTGCTGTTGAAATTAAAAATGATATTATAGTTTCTACTAATGTAGATAAAAATAAATAGATAAATGATAAATACATATCAGATGTTAATTTAAACATTGGATATCTAATTAAAGGTATTACCATTATTAATATAATTTCATATAAATTTAATAAAAATAATACTATAGCACTACATAATATTTTTGATGCACATATTCTTATTCTTGAGGTATGAGATATAAATAATGTATCAAATGTATTTGAATTAATTGTTAATGATATAGTTATTGTGGCAATCATAACTGAATTAAATAATTGAATTATAAAGAATGCTTGTGTGAAATAATTAAAATGAATATCTTCATATGATAATAAATATACATTCATATCTAAATCAATATTTGAAATATATAAAATTATTATAAATATAAATAATAAAGATATAGAAAAAATAATTAAAGTTGCTTTTTGAAATAAAAAGCCTAGATACAGCTTAATCAAGTTGATTAGGCTGGTATTTTTTTCTTTTTTCACTTATTCTTCCCTCCCTTATATCAAATATTTTTGGTTCTAAATCATTAAAATATGTCTTATTATGAAGACTCATAATAATTATTTTTTTCATTTGAATCTTCTCTTTTATTATTTCTTTTATTAATCTTTTAGCATAATCATCTAATCCATCAATAGGCTCATCTAGGACATAACAATCAGCTTCATAATCAAATATTTGAAGTAAACCTAGCTTTTGTTGATTTCCTTTAGATAATTCGCCTATTCTTTTATTTGGTATTTGAAATTTAGATACTAGCTCATCTAGCTTTGATTTCTTTTCTAATACAATAGATAAATATGTTTTTACCTTCATTAGCTTTGGCATACTAAATTTATCAGGTAGATATGATATTACAGAATTTATTTTTAATTCACCACTTGTTTTATAAATAACACCTGTTATTAGCTTAATGATAGTGGATTTACCAGATCCATTAACTCCTTGTAGGATATATATCCCTGGTTCATTTATTTTAATAGTTGCGTTATCCAAAATGTAGTTACCATTATATTTCTTTTGAACATTATTTAATAAAATCAAATGAATTCACCATCCTTCATTTTATCCTTGTAATCTTTATAGCTTAATTCATTTGTCATAAATGAAAAATCATCTAAATAATATTTTTTATCATCTAATATAATTGTTAAATATGATTCTCTAATAGTACCTATAGTGGTGTAATTTAGTGGAATAAAATATGTATCATTAGATACATCTACATCAGCGCTTCTTTCAACTCTATATATATTATATGTAGGTAAATAATCAGATATATTTATTTCATGAGGCATATTATTAGATATAAATGCTTGTCCTAAATTACCATAAGCAAATTCTCCTATCTTTAAATCCCTCATTTTTAAATATTTCTTTGAAAATTTTATATTTATACCAACTAATACCTTTTGTCCATCTACAATTGAATATGTTCCATAATAACTATCTACACCTAATAATTCATGTTCATCATGATTAAATATAGATAAGCATCCAAGTCTTAAGCTTAGCTGATATTTAGCTGTTATAATTAGAAGCTTCGCACTATCTGATGAAATAGTTTTAGATGTATATGGAAGATCTGCAGATATTTTTATTAATGTATAATCTTCAGATTTATATCTTTCTACAGAAACATTTTCAAGCTCATATGTTAATGTATTTAGTTTTAAAATATATTTATTATTTTTAGTATCCTTTAATAATGTGCTATAGGTATCAGAATATACATTAAATGTCATTCTTCTACCTTCTTCATAAGTATAAGCTTTAGATTCTAATATTGTATGAAATCCTATATCTATTTTTTTATTATTTGAACAAATAATTATAGTAATTATTCCTCCAATTGCTAATAAAGCTAATGAAGCTATAATTGATATCTTAATAATTAATTTTCTTTTCATATTACTAAATCCTCATTAATTTTAGCCTTTTCTAATCTTTCATATTGGCTTGTTAAAACAATGAATTCATATGGAGCACTAACAGTCTTAACAAAACAAATATATTGGGAAAATGCACCATTATAAACTAAAAGATCACCAGTTAAATATAAAATCATTTTAGAATTAGCTTCTACTTTGATTTTGACTTCTTTCTTTTCTTTAACACTTTTTTCATAGCTTTGTTTATAATCTAGATCTATTTTCTTTGCGATTTGTCCTTTTATTTTCTTATATTCAGCCGCTACTGTTTTAGATTCTGATGCTGATGAAGAAAATGTTATTTTATTGTTTGTCTCTACTTGTATTGTTTTTGAGAATTCTATATCAGTTGTTCCTGCATTTTCATAAGAAACTAAAATGCTTGAGATATATGATGCCGGAACAGCTCTACATTCTCCTACTACATTTAGACCTAGCATAGTTGGCTTCTCGGTTGCCTTTTTTAGTTTTGATAGTTCCTCTGGTGTGAAATCTCTCACTAGTTTTCCTGTCGATAAAACTATTTCAATATAGGAAAGATATCCTATATCAGCAGAATATGCTTTAACCATAAATAATGGTAAAACAATAAAATTAATAATAAATAATGTTATAATGAACTTCTTCAATTTTTATCACCTCATATAATATTTACCGAAAATGACAAAAATTTTGGAAAAAATTTTAAAAAAATTAAAAAAATAAAAGCCCTATGCAATCGCATAGGGCATTTGAAATTAAAAATCTATAACATCTTTTGTTAAATTTAATGCAAAGTCAACATCCATTTTTTCTGCATCACCATTATCAATTAATGATGCAATCTTAGAATCAATTGGGAAGCTTGCAAGAGGCTTAAGATTATATGTTTCACATACATCATCAAGCTTTGATGGACCAAATGGATATAGAGGATTTCCACAACATGGGCACTTATAATATGCCATATTTTCTACTAATCCTACAATTTTAATATTCATTTGATCGCACATTGATACTGCTTTTCCAACAATCATCTTAACTAAATCCTGTGGAGTAGATACAATAACTACACCATCAACAGGAATCATTTGGAATACTGTTAGGGCAACATCAGATGTTCCTGGAGGCATATCAATTAATAAATAATCTAATTCCTCCCATAATACATCCTGGTAGAATTGCTTAATTGCGCTACCAAGAACTGGACCTCTCCATACTACTGGCTCTTCTGGTCTATCAATTAATACATTAATTGACATTACCTTAATACCTAATTCTTTAGATACTGGAGGGAACATTAAATTGTCACTATTACCTGTAACACCTGGCTTTAAACCAAATGCCTTTGGAATAGATGGACCTGTAATATCTGAATCAAGAATACCAACCTTATATCCTTGTTTTGCTAGGCTTACAGCTAGAGTTGTTGTAACCATTGATTTACCAACTCCACCCTTACCTGACATTACAGCGATAATTTTTTTAATATGATTATTTTCGTTAGTTGTTATTAGCATTGATTGGTTTTTACCACATGATGCATGGCCACAACTACTACAATTATGATCACAAGCCATTATTTAATACCTTCTTTATTTATTATCATTGTCATGCTTTTTATGATATTCATTTAGTAATTCATCAATATGATTACCATAAGCAAGTGATTCATCAAGCTTAAAAATAAGCTCAGGCATTTTTCTAGCATTTAGCTTTTTAGCTAAAGCTGTTCTTAAATAGCCATTAGATTCATCTAATGCTTTTACATAATCCTCATTATTTCCACTATAAAAAGTGTAATAAACAGTCATAAATGATAAGTCATTTGTGATTCTTACTTCTGTTATTGTTAAATGCTTTAATAATTCATTCTTTGCTTCTCTATTTAAAATAATAGATAGCTCTCTTAAAGCAGTTGATTCTAATCTTTTAATACTTAAGCTCATTATCTTTCAACTTCTTTCATTACAGAAGCTTCGATAACGTCGCCTTCCTTAATATCATTGAATTTTTCAATTGTGATACCACATTCGAAACCATTCTTAACTTCCTTAACATCATCTTTAAATCTCTTTAAAGAAGCCATTTTACCTTCAAATATAACGATACCATCTCTTAAAATTCTAACTAATGAATTTCTTTCGATAACACCATCAGTTACATAACAGCCTGCGATTGTACCTACAGTTGAAAGCTTGAATGTTTGTCTAACCTCAGCTTGACCTGTTACTACTTCTTCATAAACTGGATCTAATAATCCCTTTAATGCAGCCTCGATATCTTCTAATACCTTATAGATAATGCTATAAAGTCTAATTTCAATACCTTTAGCTTGAGCTTCATTTCTAACTGGAGCCATAGGTCTTACATTAAATCCAATAATGATAGCATTTGATGCTTCAGCTAATGTTACATCTGTATCAGTGATGGCACCAACAGATGCACGAATAATATTAACCTTTAAGCCTTCTACATCAAGCTTCATTAAAGATTGAGATAATGCTTCTACAGAACCTTGAACATCACACTTAATAATTAAATTTAATTCTTTAGATTTATCAGCACTTGCGTTAGCAAATAAATCTTCTAATGATGTAGCCTTCTTAGTTGCATTTTCAGCATTTTTAGCCTTTAATGCTCTAGCATTAGCTGTATCTCTTGCAATTCTTTCTTCAGAGAATACCATGAATTTATCTCCAGCAAGAGGTACTTCATTTAAACCTGTTACAGCAACTGCAGTTGAAGGTGTAGCAACATCATATTTAACATGTCTATCATCTTCCATTGTTCTGATTCTACCATAAGTGTTTCCACATACGACAACATCACCAATTTTTAATGATCCATTTTGAACTAAAAATGTTGCAACTGGACCTCTACCCTTATCAAGTAGAGCTTCAACAACTGTTCCAATAGCTAATCTATTCTTATTAGCTTTTAAATCTTTCATTTCAGCTACTAGCTGAATCATTTCTAATAAATTATCAACACCTGTTCCCTTTAAAGCTGAAATAGGAACAAATATTGTATCTCCACCCCATGCTTCAGCAAGTAATCCATAATTAGATAATTCTTGCATTACTCTATCTGGATTAGCAGTTGGCTTATCCATCTTGTTTACAGCAACAATAATAGGACAGCCTGCAGCCTTAGCATGTGCTATAGCTTCTTCAGTTTGAGGCATTACACCATCATCAGCAGCAACAACTAAAATAACGATATCAGTGATTTGAGCACCTCTTGCTCTCATTTGTGTAAATGCAGCATGACCTGGAGTATCAATGAATGTAATTAAAAATCCATTATGATCTACCTGGTAGGCACCGATATGTTGTGTGATTCCTCCTGATTCTGATTTAACTACTCTAGAGTTTCTAATTGTATCTAGTAATGTTGTTTTACCATGGTCAACGTGACCCATAATTGTTACAACTGGTGGTCTAGATTCTAGATCCTTTTCATCATCTTCGATTACAAATTCCTCAAATCTTGTAAGATCAGTTACAACTTCATCCTTTAATTCAAAGCCGAAATCTAATGCTAATAATTCGCATGTTTCTCTATCGATGCTTTGATTTTGAGTTGCCATGATACCAAGCTGCATAAGCTTCATGATGATTTGAGCATTAGTCTTGCCCATACCATTTGCAACATCTGCAACTGTCATACCAATTTTATATGTTAAAACCAATTTTTCTTTTGAATCTTGTGATACATTTTTACCTTTTTTAACAGGCATATTAGAAGTTCTAGTTTCTTTTTGTTTCTTAGCCACAAAATCACCTTATTTCTTTAAAATTTTTAAGAACCCTGCATCAATGATGCCAATTACCATTCTTCCATTCTTTCCAATGGCCTGTGATAATTCATCAGATGTGAATTCCTCTGATACCTCCACGGAATAAAAATTCGCTTTATCTTTTATTCTTTTCTTGGTATTTAATGATGCGTCGCTTGCTAGGAATACATATTTAACCTTTGAGGCCTTTATTCCTTCAACAACACTATCTGAACCATGAATAAGCTTACCAGCTTTATTGCATAATCCTAAATTATTTAATATATTACTCATTTACAAGACCTAAAAGCTCATCATAAATAGAATCTGGAACACTAACCTCTAGCTTCTTATCTAAAGCTTTAGATTTTTTAGCCTGTAAAATAACTTCCTTTGATTTCTTTAGGTAAGCACCTCTACCATTAGCCTTACCCTTTAAATCAACAATTACATTACCCTCAGGTGTTCTTACGACTCTAATTAAATCTTTCTTCTCGCATACCTCTTTTGAAACAACGCAGGTACGAAGAATTTGCTTTTTTTCCTTCATTAGATTAAATCGCCACGCTCATATGCAACACTTACAGGAACGATATCAATCTTATATCCACAAGATTGTACTGCAAGTCTTACATTTTGTCCTGACTTACCGATTGCTAATGATAGATGAGCATCAGGTACTACTACAACACTTGATTTGGTCTTAGGATCAATGCTTAATACCTTAGTTACATTAGCTGGTTGTAAAGAATTAGTGATTAATTCTTCAGGATTTTCACTCCATTTATAAAGGTCAATCTTTTCTCCGCCTAAAGCATTAACTACTTCACGGATACGGCTACCACCTTCACCAACACAAGATCCAATTGCATCAACATTGTTATCATTTGAATAAATAGCAATCTTTGTTCTATCTCCTGCATCTCTAGCGATACCCTTAATTTCAATAATTCCTTCTGCAATTTCTGGAATATATTTTTCCATTAAACGGATTACTAATTGCTTATCGCTTCTTGATACAGAAATCTTAGGATCCTTATTAGTTTGTTCAACTGATCTAATATATACGCTAATCTTTCTACCAATTTCAGCAACCTCACCAACAGCTAATTCAGTCTTAGGTAAAGTTGTTGTTGCACCAAATCCTAAATCTAGGATAAGGAAACGTTCATTTTCATTTTTAATAATAGCATCAACCATTTCATTTTCTAAAGCCTTGAAATGATCATAAGCTAATTCTCTTTGCTTAGTTCTTACTCCCTGGTTAGTAATTGATTTTGCAGATAATGCTGCTGTTCTACCAAAATCCTTGATATTAACTTGCCATTCAATTACATCTCCAACCTTAGCACTTGCCTTAATTTTCTTAGCATCCTCTAATAAAATTTCAGCAATATTATCATTTTCATCTGCTGGTTGAGCCTCTTCAGCCTCAGGATCCTTTTCAGTATAAGCTTCAACAACCTTTCTTACTGAATAAACAAGAATTGCAAACTTTTCAGGCTTAAATTCAACACGGCAAGATGAATTACCAAATTCCTTCTTATAAGCGTTCTCTAATGCTCTTCTGAAGATTTCATATACATCTTCTTCAGAAATACATCTTTCTTCAGCAAGTAATTTTACTTGCTCATAAAATTCCTTTTTAATCATTTTTATATCCCTCCTAAAATTTAACAGCTAATCTGATTAAATTGATTTCCTTTCTATTAATTATTTGATTTTTAAATCTACCCTTTAGATTAATTCTTACTACTATTTCTTCTTCATGTACTTCCTTTAAAACACCTTCATAAATCATATTAGATGTTTCTACATGAACATATTTTTCAATAGATTTTAAAATATCTTCATTTGTTCTTAATTCTCTTTCAGCTCCTGGTGAAGAAACCTCAAGCATATATTCAGGCATATCACCATCGTACTTATCAATTCTATCTGATATGTATTCATTAGCTAAAGCTAATGTATTTAAGTCTATTAAGCCTGATGGATTATCAATTAATATTCTTAATATAAGATTTCCATCCTCCTTAACAATTTCTACATCATATAGAACTAAATTGTTTTCTTCAAGGAATGGCTTCAAAATTTCTTTTGCACCATTTATTAATTTATTGTTTTCCATATGCCTCCTCAAACAAATAAATAAGAGAGGAAATTTTCCTCTCTCAATAAAAATCCTATCAATAGTATTATACATATATATAGTATAAAAATCAATAATTAATTTAGATTTTCCTTTAAAAGAGTTAAAATTCTCTCATTACCGATTTTTATAGCCAAATCAAGCGGAGTATAACCAAATTGATCCATTCTATTTACATTTCTAATAACACAGTACTTTTTAACAAGCTCATAATTCTCAACAATGATTGCGTAATGTAGTGGATAGTTAGAATGATATAAATATGCTTTATACTTCTCTGATCTATCATTTACATAGCTTGAAAGCTCATAAGATGGAATATTATCATAAATCATATCACCAAAAGTTGATTTACAATCTAAAACAGCACCATTTTTAATTAATGTATCAATGACATCTAAGCTTTGAGATTGTATTGCATAGAAAAGTGGTGTCTCTCCCGTTTTAGTTTTACTATTCACAAATGCTTTATTCTCAATTAAAAAGTTAACAATCTTTATATCTCCAGCCTTAGCTGCAATATGAAGTGGTGTTTCTCCCGCATAATTCTTACAATCAACAATCTTATCATCTAATACTGTCTTTTGTAAAAGTTCTAAATTACGGCTTCTAACTAAAGCCATAAATACTGTTTCATCATTAGAATCTCTTTCATATAAATTAAATTTGTTAGATTCTAATAACAAATACACCATTTCCTCACGGCCTAAGGAGCATGCTCTAAACAATGGAGATTGACCATCATTGTTCTTAACTGTCATATCTGCATTATGTCTTATTAAGCCTTTTAAAAAGCCCATCTTATTATTAATGACACAATAATGAGCTGGCGTTTCGCCTCTAGCATCCTTAATATTAACATTGATATAATTTGCCAGCAATAATTCAAACATATCTGGGTTATCGAAAATAATAGAGTAATGTAATAAAGACATTCCTCTTTCGTTTTTAATATTTACGTTTCCACCAGATTCTAAATATTCCTTTAATGCGGGCATATTATTTGTATAAATAGCATCAAATGCATTCATATAAAAGCCTCACTAAAAAAAACAAGACCATTTACAGGTCTTGTTATAATTCTTAATTTACACTGTCCTTTAAAGCTTTACCAGCCTTGAATGCTGGAGTATTTTGCTCAGGAATAGTGATGTCCTCACCTGTTCTAGGGTTTCTACCAGTTCTAGCTGCACGTGTACGAACCTCAAAGTTACCGAAATTAGAAATCTCTACCTTCTCCTTATTCTTAAGTCCATCCCTAATAGTGTTGAATACTGTGTCAACTGCCATTTCAGCTTGCTTCTTTGATAAGTCTAGCTTGTCAGCAACTGCAGCTACAATATCTGATTTTTTCATATTCTTTTTTCTCCTCCGTTTGATAAAATTATCTAGTATCATTATACAACAAAAATACTTTTTATTGCAAGCCTTTTCATAAAATAAAAATAAGATTTTTTAAAAATTTAAAAAAGTCAAATTTTCTTGTAGTTATGCCATTATTTTATCATTAGGAAAATAAAAATCATCACAAGGATGATTTTACTTTTTAGAAATTAATTTTACCTTTAAATCCTTACCAGATTCAGTAGTAATAATGAATGTTTGTCCCTTTGAATGAGATAAACATCCTTTAGCTAGAGGTGAATCATTTGAAATCTTTCCAACGAATGGATCAGACTCACTACCACAAATTTGATATTTAACAACCTTTTTAGTATCTACATATTCAACTTCAACATTTACGATATCTACAATTCTAGCATTCTTTAAAATATTTTGGATTTCAAAAATTCTTGCTTCGTTAGCTGTTTGATCTTCTCTTGCTGCAGAATAATCAGCATTTTCAGAAAGGTCACCTTGCTCACGAGCTTCTTTAATTGCTTGCTTAATTCTTTCACGGTCAATGTTGACACGTCTATCTAATTCTTCTTCTAATTCTTGCTTACCTACTGTAGTTAAATCTATAACTTTCTTATTTTCCATAAATAACCTCCAAAATAATACTCAATAATTATACTTAAAATATTAAATAAAATCAAGATGCTTTATTACATACTTGCCTTTAATATTTTAATAACCTCTTCTGGTGTTAATGTTTTATATCCACCATCTAATAAAAATGTTCCTTCAACTATCTTTCCATACATATCTTCATTAACACCTAATTCAGCGATATGCATTACAAGACCAAGCTCTTTCATCCAATCACTCATCATCTTAATTCCTTCCTGAGCGATTTCCTTATCAGTCTTTTTAGTTACACCAGTGTCAGTCTTTTCAAATGGTGATACATTCCATACATTAATTGCAAATCTCTTAAATTTTTGAATTGCATAAGGCATTATATAACAATAATAAGGAATAGATATTGCAGATAATGTCATACCATGAGTTGCGTTAGTTACGGCACCGATTGCTTGACCAATCATATGTACTTCCCAGTCAGTTGATTTTCCTTTAGCAACTAAAGTATTTAATGCCCATGTTGCAGTCCACATTATATTACTTCTTGCATCATAATCTAATTCATTCTTTACTGCTACCTTAGATGAATTAATTAATGATCTCATTAAGCCTTCCATAATATAATCTGATGTATTATCATCTTCATCAGAAAAATATTGTTCCATAATGTGAGACATTATATCAAATATACCAGCTACCATTTGGTATCTAGGTACACTAAATGTAAATTTAGGATTTAAAATAGTAAATTTAGGGAAAACATTAGAACCAAATACCTTACCAATCTTTAAATTAGCATCAACATTAGTAATAACTGATCCACCATTCATTTCACTTCCAGTTCCAACCATAGTTAAAACAGTTCCAACTGGAATTGGAGTAACATTACATTCACTTTGCTTAACATAATATTCATCCCATGGATCAATACTAGGATCTAGATTAGCTGATGCAGATACACCCTTGGCGTAATCAATTACTGACCCTCCACCAACAGCTAAAATTAAATCAATTTTATTATCTCTAGCAAGCTTGATACCCTCATATAGCTTTTCTGTAGTTGGATTAGACATAATGCCTGCATCCTCAAATACATTCTTGTTGGCATCCTTTAGGATTTTAATTACTGCATCGTAGATTCCATTTTTCTTAATAGATCCTCCACCATACATTAATAATACATTCTTGCCATAATTATTTAATTCATCTGCTAAATAGTTTAAAGCATCCTCACCAAAATATAATTTGGTAGGATTGTAATACATAAAGTTTCCTCTCATATTTTCATCCTTTCAATTATTACTATTTACTAAATTTATGAAACACAAATTTACCAATCTTAGTATCAATCAAAATATTATTCTCCTTGATTTTATTAAAAAAATAAATCAATGTTCTCTTAGATACTCCTATTTCTTCAGGTGCAAAAATCAACAAAATTTGCACCTCAAAATTGTTTTTTGGCGTTTCATGTGCAATTTCTTAATATTTATCATCATATTTTAGCATTCTTAATTTATGCTGATAATATTTATAATTTGGAAATACATTTTCAAGTAGCTTATAAAAGCCTGCCTGATGATTTAAAAAATAAAAATGAGCTAATTCATGATAAATTACACTTTTAATTAATACTGGCTCATATTTACAAAGCTTTGTAGAAAAGCCAATTCTATTTTCTTTTGGCTTACAAATACCAAAATAAGTTTTAACATTTTTATATCCTACATTAACAATTTTATTAATTCTTAATGCACTCTTAGCTTCTTCTAAATATCTATTAATAAAATGTGATAAGCATTCTTTATAATAATTATGAACAAGCTTTGCAGAATCTTCATTTTCTTTTTTATGGATAATTATAAATTCTCCATCACAAATAACATATGAATTATCTTCATCTATTATTTCTTTTATTTCATATTCTTGACCAAATAAATGAAGCTTATTAGAAATAATTATTTCTTCTTTCTTATTCATTCTTTCAATAGTCTTTTTAATAAATGAATAAGAATTATTTAAATATTTTTCTATTTTATAGCTATCTAATCTAATTGGTGTTGTTATGTTGATTACATTATTTTCTTTAACTCTAATATAGATTTTTCTATTTCTAGGCTTTAATATAACATCAACATTTAAATCTAAGTCTCGTATTTTATATTTTATCATATTTATTCCAATCTTAACAAATCATATGGATTAAGCTTTTTATCACACTTAAAATATATTCTTTGAAGCGGATGTCTTGCCGCATCTAATAAATTTCCATACATATCATAAATTTCTTTTATACTAATAATAAATGTTTCAGTTGGAGTAAATACTTCAATATTTGAGAATGGAACAAAATAATTTCTTTGTTCAATATAAGCTATTTTATTTTCTTCATCATATGATTTAACTATTCCAATAAAATCTTTTGTAGGAACAGTTAAATTAAGGTCATATAGCTGTTCTTCAATTGTGGGCTCATGGAATAAAAAGCCTGAAGCTGTTAATCTATTTTCGGCCTTAGATATAGCATTTATATATTTATCAAAATCTTCTATTTTACCAGTATTAGAATATTCATCTATGATTTTTCTATATGCGTTAACAACTGTTGCGATATAATGTAGGGATTTCATTCTTCCTTCAATTTTAAATGAATTTACACCAATATCCATTAATCTAGGGATAGCTTTAATTGCACATAAATCTTTACTAGACATTGCGAAATAATCACCTTCAGGATTATATACCTTACCATCATTAATTAAATCATAGCACCATCTACATGAATGGGCACAGCCACCTCTATTAGCATCTCTATTAGTCATATTATTAGATAACATACATCTTCCACTATAAGAGACACACATACCACCATGAATAAATACTTCTATATCCTTCTTAGTGTCTTTTCTTATTGATTCTATTTCATCTAATGATAGCTCTCTTGATAATACTACTCTATCTACATTATAATTTCCATAAAATTTAATGGCAGATGAATTCGATGTTGAGCACTGTGTTGAAACGTGTGCCTCCATTTTAGTATTTTCTTTTACAAGCTTCAAGATATATAAAGATGATGCAATAATACAATCTACACCACATGCTTCTAGCTCTTTTAAATATTTTAAGATACCTTCAGTATCATTATTATGCATAACAATATTACATGTTACATGGATTTTAGCATTATGTTTGTGGGCAAAATCACATCCCTCTTTGATATCCTCAATTGTAAAATTTGAGGCTCTAGAGCGTAATGAGAATTTAAGTCCACCAATAAATACTGCGTTAGCACCATATAATATTGCTACCTTTAGCTTTTCTAAATCTCCTGCAGGAGCTAATAATTCATATTTCATTTCTTTAACTCCTCCTTTAGATAAACTGTATCATTATTTTTAAATCCATCCTGGATATTTAATTGTAATTCATTTAATTTATTGATTGCTAGATCCTTTGATATTTCATTTTTATTTAATGAATTGTAGATTTTTAATACTTCAATATATTTATCAAAATCAACAAAATTTGAATCTAATAATAAATATTTTAAAAATCCTAAATTAGAAATGTCTTCTAATAAAGAAATACAATATGATCTTAAAATATATGTACCATTTTGATTTTCAGATACAGGCATATAATCTTCTCTTGTCACTTCTTTTAAATATCCTGTCCTTGGCATTTCAATATTTGTTTTATTTGAATAAAGAGATAATAATTTTCTTTTTGAATAAAACATTATTTTATGTCCAAATCCATAATATGCAAGTGGAGCATTTGTTTTATCATATGCATATTTTAAATCATTTAATGTTATTTCAGATGATAATTGATATGCATCTAAATGTAATTCATTTAATAATCCTAAATCTAGATAATTTGTAATCATTGTTTCTGGATTATAAATTGCATTATTTTGAAGATTCATTTCAATTAATATATTTAATACGCCTAAATCACTAACATAATAATATAGGTCATTTGAATTATATTTATTTAAAAATAATTTAATATCATCTATATCTTTTGGATGATAGATTTTATTAATACCTAAAATTGCTTTCTTATTATTCTTTTTAATTAAAGCTAGGGCAGAATCAATATCTATATCATTTTTATAGCATACTGAAAAGGGCTTTAGCATTAAGACAAAGCCATCAGCATAATTAATTAAGCTATTCAATTCGTCATTACTATATACAAAAGATATAATCTCCATAATTAATGCCCCCTTATTGGCTTTAAAAATCCATGTTTCCATGGATTTATATTAAAATCTAAATGATCCTTTATTTTTACCTTTGCCCTTATGAGCCTTTTGTGGCTTAGCAATACCTTGGTAGTTACCAGCCTTAACCTGATTTTGAAGACGCTTTGCATCATCTTCATTCATGTTTTTCATTTGTTTCATTTGTTGCTTCATCTGAGATAATGTTTCTCTTAAGCGGTTGACCTCTTGAATAGATCTACCAGAACCTTTTGCAATACGATCTCTTCTCTTGAAATCTTTATCAATTAAATCAGGATTTTTTCTTTCTTCTTCAGTCATTGACCAAATGATTGCCTCAATCTTATCAAATGCTCTATCATCAACATTATTTAAAGCAGCCTTCATTTGACCCATACCAGGTAAGAATCCGATAATTTTTGATAATGATCCCATTCTCTTAATCATCTTAAATTGCTTAATTAGGTCATTATAATTAAATGATTCTGACATCATTCTTTCAGCAGCTGATTTCATTTCATCTTCATCGATGTTTTCTTGTACTGTATCAATTAAACTTAATACATCACCCATACCTAAGATTCTATCAGCTAATCTATCAGGGTAGAAAATTTCCATTGCGTCTAATTTTTCACCTGTAGACATAATCTTAATAGGAATACCAGTCATTTCTTTAATTGATAAGGCAGCACCACCACGAGTGTCACCATCAAGCTTAGTTAAAATAATACCTGTAATATCTAGTTGTTGATGGAATGATAATGCAACATTTACCGCATCCTGACCAGCCATCGCATCTACTGTTAATAATATTTCATCAGGATGAGCTATATTTTTAACATTATCTAGCTCCTTCATTAGTTCCTCATTAATTTGAAGACGACCTGCAGTATCGATAAATACTAAATCGCAACCTTCTTCTTTAGCTTTCTTTAAACCTTCTTCAACGATTTTTTCGGCCTTAACCTTAGTTCCCATTTCAAATACAGGAACATTAATTGATTTACCTAATGTTACTAATTGATCTACAGCCGCTGGTCTATAAATATCTGCCGCAATTAGCATTGGTTTTTTCTTTAGCTTTTTTCTATAGAATAATGCCATTTTACCAACTGCAGTTGTTTTACCTGCACCTTGTAAACCTACTGCCATAACAACAGTCATACCATGTTCTTTAATTTTTAGGTCTACTGCTTCATCACCAAGTGTCTTTTTTAATTCATCACGAACAACTTTAACTACTTGTTGACCTGGATTTAAGCCCTTTAAGATTTTTTCTCCTAGAGCTTGTTCTTTTATATTAGCTAAAAACTTTTTAACTACTTTATAATTGACATCTGCTTCAAGTAAAGATAATCTTACTTCTTTTAGCATTTCATCAATATCATTTTCATTTAGCTTGCCTTTACCTGTTAATCTTCTTAGGCCCATCTGAAGACGTGAGCTTAGACTATCAAATGCCATATTATTCCTCCCATAAAATGTTTAGGATTGTATCCTTTGTTTTTTCATCAATTTCTAATTCTTTGATTTTTTTGATTTTAGATTGAAGATGTAAATTAGATTCGAAATTAATTAATGCTTCATTAACTCTTTTCAATTGGTCATGAATAGCATTTCTAGAAATATTATAATTCTCTGCTATTTCAGCTAAAGAAAGGTCCATATAATAATAGTCCTCAAAATATGTTCTTTGTTTATCTGTTAATAAAGAACCATATATGTCATATAATTCTATGATTTCTTCTCTCTTTAAATCTTCCATAATTATTCCTCAAAAAAGTCAGCAAATAAACCATATAGGTATTGTTCGATATCAAATACCTCAAGATCATCTACGCCTTCGCCAAGTCCAATATATTTAATTGGAATACCCATTTCATGACGAATAGCTAAAACAATACCACCCTTAGATGTTCCATCAAGCTTGGTTAATATTACACCTGTAACATCTGTAGCTTCCTTAAAAGCCTTAGCTTGACTCATACCATTTTGACCTGTAGTGGCATCAATAACAAGTAATGTCTCGTGTGGTGCATCAGGCATTTCCTTTTGTAATACTCTTTTCATTTTAGATAATTCATTCATAAGATTAACCTTATTTTGAAGTCTTCCAGCAGTATCACAAAGTAAAATGTCATAATTTTCTTTCTTAGCCTTTTGAATAGCTTCAAACATAACACTAGATGGATCAGAACCATCTGGTTTAGTTACGATATCTACACCTACTCTTTTTGCCCATACATCTAATTGGGCAATAGCGCCAGCACGGAATGTATCTCCGGCAGCAAGTAATACTTTTTTACCTTGTTGTTTATATTGATTTGCGATTTTAGCAATTGATGTAGTTTTACCTACACCATTAACACCTACAAATAAAATAACTGATAATCCATTCTTATTTAATGCTAAATTGGCATTAACAATTTCACCATTTAAATAGATTTCAAACATTCTATCAATTATCATTTCCTCTAATACTTTAATATCAGAGATTTTCTTGTGGTATACTTCTTCCTTTAAGCCTTCAATAAAATCTATAACTGTATCAACACCGATATCAGCCATAATAAAAACTTCTTCTAATCTATCAAATAAATCATCATCTATTTTTTCGCTAGCTGAAAGGATTTCCTTTAAGCTTGCAAGAGCACCTTCTCTAGTTTTATGAAGACCTAATTTATATTTTTCTTTTTTCTTTTTATCTTTTCTTTTAAATAAATCAAAAAATCCCATATTTCTCACCACGTATCAAAAAGATTATATCATATTTATTTATATAAATAAAAGAAAAAATGCTAGTAAACATTTTTTTATGTCTATTAGCATTTTTATATTTTAATTATTCTTTTATAGTGTTATCCAACAAGCAGGACGAACACCATAACAATTGTATGACACATTTACATTAGTGTCATAACCATATGTGGTTACTGCAGATAATTGAATAGCACTAGAACTAAAAGGCGAGCGTAACATCCAGAAAGAATTTCCCAAATAGCCAGAACTTGTTGACACACTAACACCTTGGCATTTAGCATAATCTGTAGCTTTTGCTTGTCTTGCAGCATTAGAATTGAAATAATTCCATGCTTCACCATATGACAATAAGAACATCTTATCCTCTGTAGTATTACATTCATAAGGGTTAGTAGAATTTGATGTTGTTGATGCAGCATTACTTACTATTGTTTTATTTATTAAAGCCTGTTGTAAACCATTAAATGCTACATTGTAGAAATTTTCATTTAACCATTTTCTTATATAAGATAATTCATAATTATTAGCATAACCCGTACCACCATTATGGCTAAATGTAGAGGTTGCTTGACCAGATAAATTAGTATAATACTCATGAGAATCTAATACTAAATTTGCAACTAAAAATGCTTTTCCATTTTTTTGTTCTAATATAATCCATTCAACTGGGTCATAGCTAAACCAATAAATTTTACTTGTTTTAAAGCCATTATCATCTTGATATGTATAAGTACTTCCTGAATAAATATATGGTCTAAAATTTGATATATATACACCTCTATAGTCATATATACCATCATCATTTGTATCTACATCCTTATAATACATACAATCTGCTGTATTTGATGATGAAATGTAATATCCATAGCTTGTCCATGTCGAATCATATGTTATTGAAGATAATCCGTTATCATTTGTTGCTTCTACTTTAGCTTGTGGGTATGAACCAAAATAAATTTTATTATTTTCTTTTGTATACGCGATTGATTCAAAAGAATCTGAAGCTATAACTTTTATTGTTAAATCTGTTGTTCCAGTTTTAAATGTATAAGAATCTCCATAATTTGAAGCGATATTATTATTATACCAAATCAATTTCTTTCCTGTATTATTTGTAGCATTGATTGTAATTGATTCACCAGTCTTATGAACAATTCCAGATACAAAATTTGTTTGTACATTCGCGTCATTTACAAGTGTTACAGTAATTCCTCTAAAAGTAGCCACTAATGTTACTGCCTTCTTTGGCATTGTATAAGTAAATGAAGTACTACTAGAAACTAAAGTTTTTCCATCATACCAACCAACAAATATATATCCAGATTTAACTGAACAGCTTAATGAAACTTTAGTTCCTTCTTCTAATTCTTTTTTATCATACACTGAAGAAGATGATAATGTTCCATATGTTGTATTATTTGATTTTGTTGTTAATGTTGTTAATTCCCATCTAGCTTCAAGAGTATAATCCTTCTTTGGCATTACAAATGAATATACAGCATTTGGAGAAACAAATATTTCTTCATCATCAATTAATTCATACCAACCTAAGAATCTAGTTTCGCCCTTTGTATATGCGAATACAGTTGTAGTGTCACCAGCCATATACATACTTCCATCAAATGCTTGGCTTGAAGATTCTTCTGAATCTAAAATTTCTACTCCACCTAAATCAAATTTATTAGATTGAATTGATAATTTGTAAGGATTAACTATGAATCTAGCTTCAATTGTTAAATCCTTTTCCCACATCATGTAATTATATTCTTTGTAATTAGATAATGCTTTACCATTATAATACCAACCAGCAAATGAATAATCATCAGCAGCTTCAGCATATAAATCTACTGTCGTATTACAAATGTGATTTCCTGTTTCAGATACATCTTCAGCATAATATGGCTTTGAGATAGATTCTTCTATTAATTTATTAGTTAATGGATTATATAATGTATATTTGATTGTTAATTTAACTTGATCATCATAAATTGCTTTAATTACATTATCTTCATTTTTAGATAATGCAATATTTGATACTTCTTGACCATATTCATCAAATATCTTTGTTCCATTTAATTCATATCCTCTGAACGCAAATCCACTCTTATTAACATCAAATACTAACATATCAGATGTTAATTTATCTGTCTTAAATGATGTCTTATTTAATGTGACACTTGATCCACCATCTAAATCAACATTTATTCTATAAGGTAGCTCATGGCTTTCATATACTGCACTATATTCTGCAGCACTAGTAGCTACAACAAGCTTAGGATTCCATTCTTTAAATGTATATGAATAATTATCATCATTAGGTTTTGTAGGAGTTCCTTTTGGATATGTTGGCATTGTATTTTCTCTTACATAACCTTCATGTAATATATTTCCATTATCATCCTTAAATTTAATTGTATAATTAACACAATCATGTCTAACAAACTTAGCTACGTATATTGTCTTTTTAAATACTGCTTCATCAGCAGAAGGTGACCAACCATCAAATGTATAATAACAATCTGCCTCATCAGGTCTAATTGGAGTATCACCAATATATTCAGCCTTTTCTCCTTCTTTTACTGATGTTTCATACAAAAGATCACCATTATAATTTTTAAATTCTACATCATAATAAGAATAATTTTGTTGAGTCTGTACAGTATTAGAAGAATCATCTTTTGATTTTTTCTTTCCACTACAGCTTACAATGAAAATAGAAAATAAAAATATTAAAGTAACAATACTAAATAATCTTATCTTTCTCATAAATAATCCCCCGATTTAATTTGATTAAACAAAATCCAGATTGATTATAACACACTATTCTTTTTATTTAAATAAAAAAACAAAAAAGCTGTCACTAAAAATGACAGCTTCTAATTCTTATTTTTGTTTTAATTTATTGTATTCTTCTATGCTGATAATATTTTTACATTTAGGATAATTTGAACATCCATAGAAATAATTACCTTGATTTGAACCAAATCTAGCTTGTCTTTTTACGATATGACCTACATTACATTTAGGACATATTACAATATCATTTTCATTAAATGATTTATCTTGTTCTGGTGCAGGAGCTGATTTAGTCTTGTTACAATTATTTGCACAATATAGATTTCCATCCTTACCCTTTAGCATAACTGAACCACAATTTGGACAATTCTCACTAGTAGGTAAATCATTATATAATGCCTTACATTTAGGGAAATTGGAGCATGCATAGAATTTGTTACCCTTATTCTTTCCTCTAGATGCAATTCTTTCAATTAGATGACCAGTCTTACATACTGGGCATACATATTCTTCCTTCTTTTCTTCATCACACTTATTAGCACAATAAAGATTTCCATCCTTATCCTGTAACATTATAGAGCCACAGTTTGGACATTTATTATTTGTTGGAAGATCATTATAAATTGTTTTACATTTTCTGAAATTCTCACAAGAATAGAAAATATTACCTTTATTCTTTCCAGTCTTTGCAGTTCTCTTAAATAGATTATGTTGTCCACAAGTTGGACATAATATTCCAGTATCTTGAGGTGAATTTTCATCCTCTTTTACGATGTAATTACATTGAGGATAATTATTACATGATTTAAACTCACCAAATTTACCAAATTTAATAACAATTGGGTTTCCACAAATTGGACATTTCTCATCAGTCATAATTGGATATTTAGCATCCATATTTTTAACTGCGTTATTATATAATGGCTCAAAGCCATCATAGAATTTTTGAAGCTCAGCCTTTTCATCAACATCACCTGAAGCGATTGCGTCTAGGTTAGTTTCCATATTAGCTGTATATGTTACATTTATAACATCGCTAAAGAATTCTTGAAGCTTTTCAGTTGTAAGGATACCTTGTTCAGTTGGAATAAGGCTCTTCTTTACAACCTTAACATAAGCTCTCTTTGGATCCTTTAATGTTTGGATTGTTTGAGCATATGTAGATGGTCTACCTATACCTAAATCCTCCATCTCTTTAATTAGAGTTGCTTCTGTATATCTCTTCTTAGGCTCAGTTTCCTTGTCTAAGATATTAATATCTATTGCGTTATATGATTCATTAATCTTGAATGTAGGTAATAATGAATTCTTATCCTCATCAGATTTACCATATACCTTAAGGTATCCATCAAATACTAGCTCTGATCCTGAAGTAGTCCAAGTAGAGTCTGTATTATTAAATGTAACCTTAGTTTGATTAAATATAGCATTAGACATTAGTGATGCTAATGTACGATTATAAATTAATTTATATAGCTTATATTCTTCTTCTGATAAGAATGATTTAATTGATTCTGGAGTTCTTTCAATTGATGTAGGTCTAATACCTTCATGGGCATCCTGCATATTCTTTTGATTCTTACTCTTTACAGTACCTAAATATTTAGGACCATATTTAGATAAGATATATTCTCCACATTCCTTAACAAAGCTTGTAGCAAGTCTTGTAGAGTCAGTTCTCATGTATGTAATTAAACCTAGAAGCTCATTACCAATCTTTTTACCTTCATATAAGCCTTGAGCAATTCTCATAGTTCTTGTGGCATCATAATTTAATTTATTTGAAGCATCTTGTTGTAATGTAGATGTTGTATATGTAGGCATTGATTGTCTTGTAACCTTTTTACTAGCTATATCAGATACAACAAATGATAATAATCTAGACTTTAGGTCTTCTAAAATCTTTCTATCAGTTATTCTATTCTTAGAATCAATGCTTAAACCATTTAATGTATCAAGCTTTAATTTAAATGTTCCAAAATCAGCTTCCATGTCATAATATTTAACAGGAATAAATGCTTTAATTTCTTTCTCTAAATTAACAATTAGCATTAATGCTACTGATTGAACTCTACCAGCAGATGGAGATTTAATTTTTCTTTGTAAAAGCTTAGATAATTTAAATCCAATAATTCTATCTGTTAATCTTCTTGCTTCCTGACTCTTAAACATTTGTAAATTAATCTTATGAGGAGTAGCAAGGGCAGCCTCTACTGCAGGCTTAGTTATTTCATGGAATTCAATTCTATTATTGTCATCTAGGTTTAAACCTAGGTTAACTGCTAAATGGTATGCAATAGCCTCACCTTCACGGTCGGGGTCGGTTGCAAGATATACCTGATTATTCTTACAGGCCTTTTTTAAATCCTCTACTAATTTAAGCTTTTGAGGCATTATTTTATATGAAGGAATAAATCCATTTTGAATATCAATACCAAGTCCATCTTTTCCTGTAGTTGTTAAATCGGAAATATGACCCTTAGATGATAATACCTTATAATCTTTTCCTAAATATGATTCTATAGTATGAGATTTACTTGGAGACTCAACGATTATAATTTTCATATTCATTTACCTCCTTCACTTTTCATAATCTTATTTCAAATTAATATAGATGTCAAGGAAAAAAAATCCCTTATCCTTATATAAAATATATATAATATTTTATGATTTTTTTACTTATTTTTTTCTCAAAAAATGCCAAAAAAATGAAATAAAAATGGTTTTTAAATACGCTAAATTTTATTATCCTTAAATATTATTATATAAGGATAGAAAAAAAGCATCGAAAATAATAATACTTTCAATGCTTAAATAATTTTAGTTTTCTTCATTTTCATCATTAAATAGATCTAATGATATTTGTCTAGTCTTAAGTGAAGCTCTTCTTACAGGCTCAAATGATTTTCTATGAATCTTACATGGGCCAAATTTTTCTAGTGCTTCCATATGAAGCTTAGTTCCATATCCTTTATTATGCTTAAATCCATAATTAGGATATTTGATATCCATTTTATCCATATAATGATCTCTTGATACCTTAGCTAGAATTGATGCTGCAGCGATTGAGGCAGATAATGCATCACCATGAATAATTGATTTATTATTTTGTTTTAATTCTCCAAGTGGCATTGCATCTATTAGGATATAATCTGGTTTAACCTTTAATCCTTCAATAGCTTCTAGCATTCCTTTTTTTGTTGCCTCATAAATATTGATTTCATCAATTGTTTTCTCATTTATAAAAACTACATTATAAGCAACTGCGTTTTTAACAATTATTTTATATAATTCTTCTCTTTTCTTTTCAGATAATTGCTTAGAATCATTAATTCCATCTATTCTTAAGAATGGTGGTAGAATACATGCAGCAACTACTACAGGTCCTGCAAGAGGTCCTCTTCCTGCTTCATCTACTCCACAAATAGCCTCAAAGCCATTATCATATAATTCTTCTTCATATTTATAAAGATTAATTTCTTTCTCCTGGCTTTTCATAGCTCATCCTTCCAATCTTTAAATCTCTTAATTCATTTAAAATAATTTTTTCAGCACGATCTAAATCAGGGATTCCACCCTTTAAAATACATCCTCTTTTTACTGCAATAATATCTAATAATTCATAGCTATCAGTTTCAATAGATTCTAAATTATATCTATTCATTAATAGACTTGGATAATTAGCCTTTAGATAATCTAATGATTTAACAACAATATCTTTTAAATCTAAGATATCATCTTTTATTGAACCACACATTGCAAGCTTTAAGCCTACTAGTTCATCTTCAAATTTAGGCCATAAAATACCTGGAGTATCTAATAGTTCTAATTCAGTTGAAACCTTAATCCAAGATTGGGTTTTAGTAACACCTGGCTTATCGCCAACATTTACTGCCTTTCTCTTAGCTAATTTATTAATTAGAGTAGATTTTCCTACATTAGGAATACCTAATATCATTGCCCTAATAGATGTCTTTTTTATACCTTTTGCTTCTCTTCTTTTAAATTCATCAGTTAATACAATTTTAGCATAAGGTATAATATTTTTAATATTATAACCAGTAATAGAATCAATATCTAAGGCCATAATATTATTCTTCTTATAATAACTAATCCATTCTTTTGTAATAGATTTATCAGCCATATCACTTTTATTTAATAATATAAGTCTTGGCTTATTACCACAAATCTCATTTATAATTGGATTTGTTGATGAATATGGGATTCTAGCATCCTTTAATTCAATTACGATATCTACAAGCTTAACCATTTGGCTAATCTCTCTTTTAGCTTTAGCCATATGACCTGGATACCATTGAATATTAAATTGGTTTTCAGACATTAGAATCACCACCTTTTTAATAAAATTTAATCTTATCTAATGGGAAAATACGCATTGTAACGCGACCAAAAATTTGTTTCTTATTAATATAACCAAAAGATCTAGAATCTTGGCTATTATCTCTATTATCACCTAGAACTAAATATTTATTCTTAGGTACCTTATATTCATAATAATCAGATCCTGTATCATCTGTTTTCCCAATAGATGAATTAATTCTTGTAAATTTATCATTACCGATAATTTCAACCTTGATACCATCTACATATAATGTATAATTTTCAGTATCATATTTAACTATGCTTCCTGGAGTTGCTACTACTCTTTTAATGTAGAATACATCATCAACAGGGAAATTCTCATTTCTAGCATCAAATACAATTACATCATCCTTTTTAGGAGATCCTGCCATATAATTTGTACAAATTACATTTTGACCAGTTTGAAATGTAGGGTTCATTGAATCGCCCCTTACTGTACATGGTGTAAAAATGAAAATCATTATAAATAATATTATCGCAAATACCTCAAAGATAAATGAGAAAATATCAGTTTTTTTATCAATTAGTATTAATATATCTCTCCATTCATTTTTTAATAAATGCATTATTAATACATATATTAGCATTCCTATAAAATATAGGAATGAAATTCCTAAAGATAAATAAAATAATAATATTCCTAGACCCTCAAATATTCCAGCAAAGCTTCCAATAACCTTACCAAACATTTGAATTCTAGATAAATTAATTAAAGATATAATTAGAATAATTAATAGGATTGACGCAGAAATCAAATATTTAATTAATATTTTTTTCGCTCTTAATCCGTCAATACTATTAACTTCAATATTTGATAAAACCTCGTCATCATCGTACATTATTCATTAACTCCAAATATTTCTCTAAGTTTGTAATCATCAACTAAAATCTCTCTTGGCTTTGTACCACACTTAGGTGAAACAATTTGTTTTTCCTCAAGTAATTGTACAATACGCTGTGCACGGTTAAAGCCTAGACCGAAATTATTTTGAATAGCGTTAATTGAACAAGCATTACCTGCAACACAGAATTCTGCGATTGCGAATAATAGCTCATCATCTTCACCAGATGCATCCTTAGCACCACCAACTCCACTTCCAGATTGAGATCTAGAAATTGAAGCTCTTAGGTCATCATGTGTAAAGATATAATCAGGTTGGTATTTATTACATAAATATTCACAAATAGAACCAATTTCAGCATCAGAGATATATGCTCCCTGAGCACGAACAGGTGCGTTATCATTCTTGATAAGCATATCACCTCTACCTAGTAAGCTTTCAGCACCAGTTTCATCTAGAATTGTAGATGAGTCTGTTGATGAAGCAACACGGAAGGCAATACGGCATGGAATGTTAGCCTTAATTGTACCATTAACTACATCTACTGTAGGTCTTTGAGTTGCTAAAATAACATGCATACCTGCAGCTCTTGCCTTTTGAGCAAGTCTTACGATACAATCATTTACTTCTTGACCACATTGCATTACTAAATCATTGAACTCATCAACGATAATAACGATATATGGCATTGGCTCCATTGTAGGAATTGATTTTCTCTTTTCAAGATAATCAGAAATCTTTCTTACTCTATTTCTAGCTAATACATCATATCTTCTATCCATTTCAGCACAAGCCCACTTTAGTGCTTCTGCAGCTTCAGATGGATCATCAATAACTGGTGTAGCTAGATGTGGTAAATTTTCATAGAATGTTAATTCAACCTTCTTAGGGTCTACTAGAATTAGCTTTAAATTCTCAGGTGAATTTTTAGCAAGTAATGATACTAAAATAGTATTAATACATACTGATTTACCTGATTGTGTAGCACCGGCAATTAGGGCATGTGGCATTGATGTAATATCTTGGAATACTGGTGTACCATCAATATTCTTACCAAGTGCTACCTTTAATGGCTTACCATCATTGATAAATTCATCAGATAAGATATCACCAAATTTAACTACATCAGCCTTATCATTTGGTGCTTCAACACCAATTGTATTCTTTCCTGGAATAGGTGATAGGATACGAATTGATTTAACCTGTAGATTCATTTGTAGGTTATCTGTAATTTGATTAATCTTTTTAACATTAACACCAGGGGCAAGCATAATTTCATATAATGTGAAGGCAGGACCCTTAGTATAATTAATAACTTCTCCATCAATTGAGAATGATTTTAATGTTTCATTAATAATATTTTTCTTTTCTTCTAGCCATGCAGGATGCTTATCAGCTTCTGTCATAGAAGGTAAGAATAATTTTTTCCAAGGCACTTGATAATTCTTATATTTATCAAAATCAACCGCAACATCTGGCTTTCTTTCAGTCTTCTTAGTTACCTCAGGCATAGATTGAGCCTGTGGTGCTGGTTGTGATGATGCCTGTGGCTTTTCAGCAACAGGAATCTTCTTACCATTATCAGATAATCTAATTGCTTCCTCAATAGATATATTTCTATCTACGGCAGGATTATTATAGGCAGGTGCCTTTTCTTCAAATTCAATATCAGGAACTGACATATCTGGCATATCACCAAATTCAAGATTTTCAGTAACCTCTGGCTTATTAAATGATAATTCAACATTATTTTCCTTCACAGGCTCACTTGAATTAATACCAGTTAAGAATGAAGGAACACTAACTCTTTCAGGGTTAGGCATTCTATTTTCAGGTCTATCAAATTTCTTTTGTTCAGCCTCTATTTCATCCATATCAATATTAATCTTAAATTCACTATCCTCATTAGAAACATCAACCTTTTCTAATTCATCAAGATCAGAATAGTTAGACATTAAACCCTCAAACATAGGAGCTGAATCTTTCTTCTCTTCCTCTTCCTTTGCATGGATTTGTTTTTCAGTTTCTTCTAAACGATCCTCATATCCACCACCGGCAAGTTCTCTAGCCTTTTCATTATTTAAGATTTCAAATTCATAATATTCAGTACCATATTTCTTAATAAGGTCTTCCTTAGACATATGCTTATCTTTTTCTTTTCTTGCATAATCATAATCAAGAGCTAAATCTCTACTACCTGCGTTATCAATATAAGCCTGTCTATCTGCAACCCTTGAACCAAAGATTGGTGATGCAACCTTGCTTGGCTTAAATTCATTTGTTTTTCTTAAATGCTCATTTGGTCTATATACTTGTATAATTGAGAATTTTTCATCATCTTCAATTATTATTTCTTTTTTCTTTTTGCCAAACATTAGTCGTTACCCCCAACCATCATTTTTTGATTAGAATCGTAAATAGATTCATATTTATTACTAGATTTAACTGAATAATGATAATTCATAAGCTTTAATTCTTCTTCCTTTTCATTATTTCCTTCTCCAGCAACCTCTTCCTTTAATTCATCAATTAATTCTTCAACATCAGAATCAATCTCAACTTCCTTGTTTAATACCTTCTTACTATAAATCTTATAAGTTTCTTCACCTACTACAGTAATAATTACTAAACAAAGCTGATCTAAAACTATAACCATCGTATTATCAATAATAGCTTTTCTAACCCAGACAACTGGATTAACTACATTAATAACCTTTTTGAAAATACCAAATCCTTTAGATACATCCTTAGTAACATTAAATGCCTTTGAATTAATAACTGTGGTTGTCTTTTGAGATAAATCCGTAATAAATGATACCTTTAATCTCTTTAATATCTTCAACCCTCTTCTATCTAATAATTCATTTACTCTTGTTTGAATATATCCTAAAAGGGCTACAACCTCATCAACTGTTAATTCCAATAATGGATATTTACTATTTGGATAAAAGCTTGCTGCTATACCATAAGCTAAATCCTTTGCTATTTTATAACAATGAGTAACTCTTCCTGTCTTACCTCTTAGCTTTTTATCCTTGTAAAACTTTTTAGCATCCATGATTAATTCCTTAACCTTTTTTTCAGATAAGGAATCATCTTCTGTTTTAATAATGTATTTTTTATCTCCTAATGATGCAACTACTAAAATTGCATAAATTAAGCATAGAATTATGATTCCAAAAAGAATTCCTATTATAAAGCTAATTATTGTATTAAAATCAATATTGAATATCCAAAGCTTGAATAGTAGAAACATTTTTAGAACCTCCAACAAATTATATTATATAATAATATAAGTCAAATTTAAAGATATTGTAAAAAAATAAACCTTAATTGAAAAAAATTTAAGTTAATTATATAATTAATATTGGTGAAAAAAAGATGTCTTATTTATGTATTTCTGATTTTGATGGAACCCTAATTAAAGGTGATAAAACTATATCTTTAATATCTTTAGATATTATTAATAAATTTATTAAAGAAAATAGCTTCATAATTATTAGTAATTCTTCTTTAAATGAATTATTAGAATTTAAAAATAAATATGATCTGAAAATCGATTTATTTTCAATCTCTGATTGTAAGCTTTTTATTAATAATCAATTAATTGAATATAAAATTGAAGCAAGAAAAATTAATACTTTAATTACTCTTTTTAAAGATTATATTTATACTGCATATAATGATAAAATTATTTATAATTTCCAAGAAAGATTATCTGTTTTATATCCTAAAAATTATGAATTAAAAGATAAATTTGATGATTCTTCTTCTATTAATATAGCTATAGATATAGCCAAAAAAGACGATTTACAAAGCTTTTTGTTGGCAAATGAATTATATGCTGATTTAATTGGAGAAGATAAAAATAGAGCCTTTTTCAGTGTTAAAATGGTAAATAAGGAAATGGCTTTTGATATCATTAAAAAATATTATGAAAATAAAAAAACTATAGGATTTTCTGATTCCTATAGTGATTTTAATATTATTAATAAATGTGATATAAAAGTTGCTGTAGAAAATGCTGATAATGATTTAAAGAAAATAGCTAATTATATCACTAAATCAAATAATGAAGATGGCGTTGCCATATTCTTAAATAATTTCTGCCATCTTTAATAAATAAATGGCATTAGATGTTTCTGATTTACCTTCTTTGATTATGTAATCAAAATAAATCTTATCATCTTTATAATATTCATTAAAATGATAATTTATGATGCCTTTGGCATCTGTTATTTCTAAATCATGTGTTGATATTATAAATAATATTTTATTATCATTTAATTTATCAATTATTTTAAATGAGGCTTCTAATCTCTCATTTAAATTTGTACCCTTAAATATTTCATCAATTAGGACTAGACATGGTCCTTTTTTTATTGCCTCATTTATTTTTTTCATTCTTAATATTTCAGCATAGAATGTAGATATTCCTTCTTCTAGCATATCATTTGCTCTAAGTGATGTATAAATATCTAATCTTGATGATTTAAATGATTTTGCAGGTATTAATCCATTAGCGTTATATAAAATTTGGGCAATACCTAGAGTTCTTAAAAATGTAGTTTTACCACTCATATTTGAGCCCGTAAGGATTATTCCTTGATTGATTGTTAGTGTATTAGCAACAGGATTTGATAATAATGGATGATATAAGTTATCAAATGTAATTTCATTATTATCATCTGGAATACAATATATATCATTATCAATTCCAATTATAGATAATGAAATCATTGCTTCTATATCAGAAATGATTTCAAATAATTCTTTTAATTCTGAATTATTTTTAACCTTTTTATTAAAGATTAATACAAGATAGAAATCTATTATAAATAATGAATTACCGATTATTTGGAATAATATATTTGATCTAAAAGATAATATATCAACTAAATTCTTGGCTGATTTTAGTTTAGGTAATAATGAAATTATTTTATTTTTATAATCATTTAAATATTCTGATTTATATTCATTTGAAATATATGAATTAGATATATCAATAAATGAATCAAATAAATTTTCATATAATGTAGCTTTTATATTAAATTGATTACATCTAATACAAAGCTTAGATAATATGAAATTAGATAATACAAATATTATTATTAAATATGGATTTAAACCTAATGTAAATATCAATATTAAATAAATAATTGTAGCAATAAATGATAATATTGGAACAAGAAATAAGAAATTAAATTTAATTTTATTGTTTAAGGTGCTTAAAATCTCTTCTGTATCAATTTTTGATGATTGGTTAGATATTTTATTTACCTGTGTTTCAATATCGATTGTTTTCTCATTTTTCGCAAGCTCTAATAAAGCTTCTGAATATTTTAAATCCTTAGGACTTCCATTCTTTAATAAATTAGCTAACTTAATTCTTCCTCTTTTAGTTCTACATATATTTAAATATTGAAATAAAGAATTTCTTCCAAATAAATCTAGGTCTGATTCTTTATAATCATCTTTAGATATAAAATCTATACCATTATCAAAGAATGTATTTAAATCATGAGCTCTTCTTTTTTTATGTTTAGAATAAACATCCTTTTTAATATTTAAAAAAGCTAAATTATTATAATATTTATTTGTAAATAAAATAACAAATATAAATAACAATAAAGACACTCCTGAAAGAATACCATATAATAAATATTCTCTTAGGGAAAATAACATAATTAAAAAAACGACTACAGCTAGGGCAATTATTAATCTAATAATAGATGTAGCCAATGTTATTTTTTTATATTTATTAATTTCTTTTTCTAAATTATTTTCTTCTTTAAAATTTATCATAAAACCACCAAAAAAGGTAGAAACCTAAAGGTTCCTACCTAATTATACATTATCTTATTCAGCTTTTAAAGGCTCTAGTTTCCAAATGTCATCATTATATTGCTTCATAGTTCTATCTGTAGTGAAGAAGCCTGATTTAGCAGTATTAATAATAGACATACGTAACCATTTTTCTTGATCCTTATATAATTCATTAATCTTTTCTTGAGCTTTAATGTAAGAATCAAAATCTTTTAGAATGAAATAATTATCAGAATAAATTAGATTATTTCTAATATCAACGAATTCATTTCTATCTACTCTTTCAAAGAATCCATTAGTTAATTGATCAATAACTTGTTTGATTCTTGGATCGTTTTGATAGTAGCTCATTGGGTCATATCCACCATTCTTGTATGCATCTGTTACTTCTTTAGCATCCATACCGAAGATAACGATGTTATCATCACCAACTAAATCCTTAATTTCAACGTTAGCACCATCAAGTGTACCAATTGTGATTGCACCATTCATCATGAACTTCATGTTAGATGTTCCTGATGCTTCTTTTGATGCTGTAGAAATTTGTTCAGATACGTTTGCTGCTGGTATGATTGTTTCAGCATATGTAACATTGTAGTTAACAACGAATACTACCTTTAATAATTGATTTGTATCTTCATCATTATTAACCTTATCAGCAATTGTGTTGATTAGCTTAATAATCTTCTTTGCGAATGCATATCCTGGAGCTGATTTAGCACCAAAGATAAATGTATGTGGATGATAATTAGCTTTAAAATCAGGATCTGATTTTAAGCGATTATATACATACATGATATGTAGGGCATTCATTAATTGTCTCTTATATTCATGTAATCTCTTAACTTGTACATCAAAGATTGAATTTGTATCTAAAGATATACCTTGAGATTTGAAAATTTGATTAGCTAATGCTGCCTTTCTAGCATCCTTCATAGCTTTAAACTTAGCTTGAATCTTTTTATCATCAGCATATGGTAATAATTTAACTAATTCATTTTCAGGATCCTTAACCCAATCAGGACAAATCTTATTTAAGATCTTAACTAATTCTGGATTAATATGTAAGCACCATCTTCTATGGGTGATACCATTAGTCTTATTATTGAATTTACCAGGATAATAATCATTGAATACCTTCATTTCGATATTCTTTAAGATTTCAGTATGTAGGGCTGCAACACCATTTACACTAAATGAACCATGAATAGCCATATTAGCCATATGAACTCTATTATCCTTTATAATAGCCATTTGATATGCTTCATGAGAATTTGGACCGAACTTTTCAGCAAATTCTAATTGTAATCTTCTATTGATTTCTTCTGTAATTGTATAAATTCTTGGAAGTAAACTCTTAAAGATATGTATAGGCCATTTTTCTAATGCTTCAGCAAGAATTGTATGGTTTGTATATGCACAACAATTCTTTGTGATATTCCATGCATCATCCCACTCTAAATGCTCTTCATCAACTAGAATTCTCATTAATTCTGGTACGATTAAAGCTGGGTGAGTATCATTGATATGGAATACTACTTTATCAGCTAAATTAGTAACTGTACCAAATACTTTCTTATGATATCTAATGGCAGATATAACACCTGCAGATACAAAGAAATATTGTTGTTTTAATCTTAATACTTTACCTTCATCATTATCATCATTAGGATATAACATTGAAGATATTTCTCTTAAATTTCTATGGTATGTGAATGCATCATGTTCAGGATATACATCAGCTGGTTCAGCACTCCAAAGTCTTAATGTAGATACAATCTTATTGTTATCACCAATAATAGGCATATCATATGGAACTGCCTTTACATATTCAGCATTTTTATGCTTAACACTTAATTGACCATTTTCAGTAGACATTTCAATATAACCATAAAATGGAATTTCTACTGCTGACTCTTCTTTTCTAATTTCCCAAACGTTTAAATCCTTTAACCAACGGTCAGGATGTTCAACCTGGTAACCATGCTTAATACCTTGTTCAAAGAAACCATAACGGTATCTAATACAGTTTCCGGCAACAGGTAAGCCTAAAGATGCAACTGAGTCCATAAAGCAGGCAGCAAGTCTACCTAAACCACCGTTTCCAAGACCAGCATCAGCCTCTTGGTGTTCAACTTCATTTAAATCAAGTCCTAATTCATCAAATGCTTTTTTAACAACTGGATATACTCCAGCGTTCATTAAGTTATTTGTAATCATTCTACCCATTAAAAATTCCATTGAGAAATAATATACTCTTCTCGCTTTAGAATCTCTAATAAGCTGATTTGTTTTATGCCAATCTGCAGCAATATAGAATCTTAACATCTCACCTAAAACTACATATTTTTGGTAAGGTGTAGAATTTTCAAATTCTACTGCATAATTATTTTCAACATTTTGAATGAATGCCTTCTTGAATGTTTCGACATCATTAAAAACAGGATAATTCATAATATTTCCTCCTTATTATATAAAATAATTTACACCATTATTTTATCATAATAATTTTATATTTTTTTTGTAAAGCGTTTTACACCTATTTATTATTAATAATAAATATGCTTACTTCTTTTCTTTCTTTGTTGTAGAAGTCTTCTTAGTTGTAGTCTTCTTAGCAGGTGCCTTCTTTACTGGCTTTTCCTCTACCTTAGGTTCTTCTTTAACTTCAGGCTCATTAAATCTAGATTGTAAGAATACAATTCCTAGAGGTGGAATAGTCATTAATATTGATTTAGGCTGGTTATCCTGCCAATAATCTTCTACCTTTAATGGATATGGATTAATTCTATTTGAACCACCATAAATATCTCTATCAGAGTTCATGATTTCTTCATAATAATCACAATCCTTAACACCAATACGATAATTATCATATGTATTTGGTGTACAGTTCATTACAACAACAATATGATTCTTCCAATCATTAGCATATCTTACAAATACATATAATGATTGGTCACAGTTATCTGCTTGAATCCATTCAAAGCCTTCAGGATTAAATTCCTTTTCCCAGAAAGGCTTTAGGTTTTTATACATTGTAGTTATTTCTTTTACATATCTAAATGATGCATCATGATTTGGATATTGTAATATATTCCAAGGAAGTTCCTTCTCATAATGCCATTCATCATATGATGCAAGCTCGTTACCCATGAATAATAATTTCTTTCCTGGGTGGGCAATTAAATATCCGATTAATAATCTATAGTTAGCGAATTTTTGCCATTCATCACCTGGCATTTTATTTAAAAGTGAACCCTTCATGTGAACAATTTCATCATGGCTTAAAGGAAGACAGAATTGTTCATTATAATAATATGCCATAGAGAATGTTAATTGATAATGATGATATTTTCTATAAACTGGATCTAGCTTGAAATATTTTAATGTATCATTCATCCAACCCATATCCCATTTATAATTAAATCCTAAGCCACCAATTCCTGCTGGCTTTGTTACATTAGGGAAGCTTGTAGAATCTTCTGCCATTAATAATACTCTATCATCTTTAGCAAAAATATGAGATGATAAATCTCTTAAAAATTGACAAGAGCCTTCGTTAACACCACGATTAACATTACCTAGCCAATAAATTAAATTACCAACAGCATCTACTCTAAAACCATCAATATGGTAATAATTCATATAGAATAAGGCATTTGAATATAAAAATGATCTAGTGATTCCTTTACCTAAATCTAGGTTTACTGTACCCCATTCTTTATTTTCTCTATCTTCTTCTTTTTGGTATTCATATAAGAATGTTCCATCTAGCATATAAAGACCATGAGCGTCTTTACAAATGTGTCCTGGTACCCAGTCCATGATAACACCAATTCCGTTTTGATGTAGCTGGTCAACAAACCACATAAAATCTTTTGGTACACCATATCTTGGAGTGATAGCGTAATAACCAGTTCCTTGGTAACCCCATGACATATCTAGTGGATGTTCATAAACAGGCATTACCTCTACGTGAGTGTATCCAAAATCTTTTAAATAATCTATAAGCATTGGGGCAACTTCATTAAACATATTGAATTCGCCATCTGGTTTTCTCTTCCAAGAACCCATATGCATTTCATATATTAATAAAGGCTTATCATATGTCTTTGGATGAGTATACATCCATACATCATCATTCCATTTATAGCCATCAATATCATATACCTTTGAATCTTGACAAGGTCTAATTTGTGAATAGAATGCATAAGGATCTGCCTTATATATTCTTTGGCCATCATGAGTATCAATTAAATATTTATATCTTTGCCACTCATAGTCACCTTCTAGGTATGCATACCATACACCCTTTTCATCAACACAATATAATTCTTGTTGATTTTCTGCAAAGCCGTTCCATTCGCCAACTAGTTGTACCCTTTTAGCGTTTGGAGCGTATAATGCGAATTCACAAGCGATATTTTTTCCTTTTTCATCCTTAACAAGGTGGGCACCAAATACTTCATAAGCATTTAAACACTTACCTTGATCATAATAATAAAGAAAATCCGGATTAATTTTTTGTCTAACAGACATATAAGTCACCCCTCTAATTTTAATCGAAACACTATATTTTTATTATACAATAAAAAAAATATAGAAACAATAATATTATTATTGTTAATAAAAAGAAAAACGGAGTATCAATAATTGATACACCGTTTATGCTACTTTTTACTATAGTGAAACTTCGCCGTCATTAAATTTAACAACAGTGGCAGGAACATTTTTGTTCCAATCTTCTCCCTTAGTAACACGAGTCCACATAGATTTTACATACATAATTTGAATAGTTGTTAATGCACTACATTCAGCGAATGCTTCTTTATCAAACTTCTTTAATGCAGAATTGAATTTAACACTTGTTAAACCTATACAACCATAGAATGCACGCTCACCAACATTTTCAACAATTGCTGATGAAGCATCAAATGCTGTTAATTTTACGCATCCATAGAATGCATATTGGCCTATATTTTTAAGACTTGATCCAGAAGATATTGTAACTGTTTTTAAAACATCCCAGCCTGCAAATGCATAATCATTTAGAGTTACTAAATTTGTAGGTAATGTAATAGATGTTAACTTACTATATTTCTTTCCATTATGTAAAACTGTTCCACTTGAATCTAAGAAATATACATTTGTAGCATCCATCATTGGATTTGCATCTACATTACCAAATCTTAAATTACACCAATCAGCAACTGTTCCATTATAATAGAAATCAGTTATGCCACATCCTAAGAACGCATCAAGACCAAATCCAGTAACATTGGTGTCGACTGTGACTGTCTCTAAGCATTCAAAGCCAGTAAATTTATATAATGAAATAGCACCATTATAGTTTTCTACTACTAAATCAGTTAAAAGACTATATTTCTTATTGTTATATTCAACACTTCCATTTTCATCTAACAAATAGAATTCAGATGCATAATACATTGGATTTGTTTCACCAGTTATAAATACACCAATATTTAACCAGTCTTCAATTGTTCCATCATAATATACTTTCTCTAAACTAGCACAATCCTTAAATGCATCTTTTCCAATTGTTTTTATAGTTGCTGGAAGTAATATTGTTTTTAGATTTTCACATAACGAGAATTTTAGTTCAGGAATTTCAGTAACTTTTTCTGGAATTATTGCATTTTCTACAGTTGAAGGTTCTGATATATCAAAATTAAAATCAGGATCTTGCTTGTAACATGGCCACATATATATATCTTCTAACTCTGATGTATCAATTTCAGTAATAATTCTAAAAAAGCGTATATCCTCCCAATAATCAAATAACCTACCAAATAATTCAGTTGTTGGATTTGCTAAAGGAATATTATTCATTTTTGAAGTATAATATGTCGGATTCGCATCGTTTTTAACACCATATGGCATTACATATTCAATCTTAAAATAATCCCATTTTGCATGCATTGACATAGTTTTTCCTACTTCAATTGTACAATACTCATCATCTGTTATTAGTTCATTACGGAAATTATACCAACCTAAGAATTCAATATCAGAAATAGCTTTTGCTACAACTGTGATTTTTTCACCATAGTAAAAATCAGTTGTAAGGCTACTTTCCCAAACTGTATGATTCTTAACCATTATTTCGCCTAATTCATCATTATTAACATCCATTTTTAATGTGTATTTTTTTATTGTAAATCTACATTCTAATTTAACATCTCTATCAAATAAATAATAATTAAAACTTGGTTTTGCAGAAACTAAATTATCATTTTCATACCATCCATCAAATTCATAATACTCATTTGAAACTAATTCAGAAGTTAAAGGTGCTGAAGCATTCCATTTATGAAAACCAGTTACTGAACCAGAACCATATTTTTCTGGTAATTCATCATAACGATCTATAACAAAACCATTAACTTCATTGTATGCCACATATTCAATATCTATAATTGCTTCTTCTACATAATGAGCAGTAATTGAAACATTATATTCAAAATCAATTTCATCTAAATTAACTAATGCATTACCTTCTGCGTCAAAAATTAATGTATTATTATATAACCAACCATCAAATTTATAATTATCTTTAACAACATCAAAAACAAATTGATCTACTGAAATCTTATCAGTTTTAAATGATTCTATTTTTCCATTAGAAGCACTTTCTCCACCATAAGTATCAATAGTTACAAAATAATTATATGGAGTAGCCATAAATTTAGCAGTATAAACTACATCTTCTGTAACCTCACCAAGGGCTGGAGACCAACCTCTAAAGTTATATTTAGCATCTTCAGTTGGTTCCATTGTAGGAGTTTTGCCAGTATATACTGCCATATCTCCTTCTGTAGCTTCATATGCATCAATTAATGATTCATCTTCATATTGGAATACAACAATATATTTATCTAAATCAAAAGATCTATAACTCGCTGTATATGTAGTATCACCAGTAACTTCTTCTAAAGCTCTATCCCAACCAGTAAATAAAAACTTACTCGTATCATCATGTGGTTTTGATGGAGTTTCACCTAAATATTTAGGCTTTTCTCCTTCTTTAACTGTTACTTCATCTAACACAGAACCATCATAATTTTTAAATGTTACCCTATATTCTTGTTTCAAATTTCTTGAATAATAAGCTGTATAAATTGTATCTTCAGTTGCCTTTTCTAGTGTAGGCCACCATTCAGAAAATGTATAAGTATAATCCTCATCAGGCTTTCTTGTAGGCTCATCTAACGGATATGATGGCATTTCGCCTTTTTTAACATTTTCAGAATATAATACTGATCCATCATAATCAGTAAACATTATCTTAAATTCTTTTTTGCCTCCACATGATGACATAAATGTAACCATGACAAGCATAAAGACAAAAGATAAAATTAAACTAATTTTTTTCATCTCTCCCCATCCCCTTAATGATTAAATTAATTCCAAATATGATTTTATCATATTTTTTTTATTTTTAAAATATAAAAAAGGAGGCCAGCTTAACTGTCCTCCTTGACATGTACAAATATTAATCTAATTTAGGTAACATACCTTTATATTTAGATTCTGTCGAATTCTTTAAAGGTGTTTCTTTTTGACTCATAGCAACCATTGATTTAGCCTTATTAGGTGATGTGATTGTACCAGCACCTGAAACGCAGCCCATTGGACATGCCATACCTTCAAGTAGGTAGCCATCATATTTACCATCTACTGCATCTTTTAACATCTTTCTACAGTTATCAAGACCTTGAGCAGCAAATACTTTAATTTCTCTATCTGGTGCAATCTTTTCACAAGCATTAACAACAGCTTGAGCAACTCCACCCATAACAGCGAAGCCTCTAGCATCAGCTGATGTTTCATTCTTTAATTCAGTGGCCTTAAGCTTAGTGAAGTCAACATCTTTAGCAATAAACATACCATTTAATTCCTCAAATGTTAATACAAAATCAACATCTGATCTAACAGACGCACGTGAAGCTTCAAGTTTCTTAGCTGCGCATGGACCTACGAATACTATCTTACAACCAGGATGCATTTTCTTAACTAATCTTGCTGTATATACCATTGGTGTTAATGCCATTGAAATATTTTCTTTATATTCAGGGTATTCCATCTTTGCCATCTTACTCCATGCAGGGCAGCATGATGTAGCCATAAATCTTAATTTATTAGGAACATTCTTTAAATAATCTTCTGCTTCTTCGATTGTACATAGGTCAGCACCAATAGATACTTCATATACACCATCAAAGCCAATCTTTGAGAAAGCATCTTCCATAGTTTTTAAATTAACCTTAGCACCATATTGACCCATAATAGCTGGAGCTACTATAGCATAGATTGGTTGTTCTGACTTAATTGTTTGAATAACCTGAAAGATTTGTGATTTATCAGCAATTGCACCAAATGGACAGTTAACCATACACATACCACAAGATACACACTTGTCATAATTAATTTTTGCCTTACCTGTTTCAGGATCAGATTCAATTGCGTGCATACCACAAGCTGCAGCACACGGACGCTCTCTTTTAATTATTGCATGATATGGACATACATTTAAGCATCTTCCACATTTAATACATTTATCTTGATCAATTACTGATTTACCATGATCGAAAGAAATTGCTTCCTTTGGACATACATTTTGACATGGATGAGCTAAGCATCCCTCACAAGCATTTGTAATGAATATTGATTCAACAGGACAAGCATTACAAGCGAAATCGATGATATTAATTAATGGAGCCTCATAGAATCTTTCAGTCTTAACTGCTTCTTCAATTCCTTTAGAAATTGGCTCATGATTCTTTTCATCTCTTGATGGTAAGCCTATTGCAAGTCTTAATCTTTCAGCTACGATGGCTCTCTCTAGGAAAATAGAGCTTCTACCTACAGACTTTTCACAAATCTTATATGGTAATTCCTCAATTCTCTTATAATCTCCGCCTTCATAGGCAAGTCTTGCAACCTCTTCGAATACCTTTCTTCTTATCGTATTAATCTTTTGATATTGATCTAACATATTTTAACCCCTTATTTTATTTATTCTCTTCATCTTCTTCAAAATATTTTTGAACAGATGGTCCAATATTCTTATCAATAGTTTCGTTGATTTTATTCATTGACTCAACTAATCTATTTATCTTAGCCATGTTTTCATCATAGTTTTTCTTAAGAACTCTTCTTTTCTTAAAGATACTACCTTCAACAAGCTCAGGAGGTGTCATATTAAAGAAATCTACACATTTCTCACTGAATTCAATAATTGAATCAACAAAATCTAATTTATTATTTAATAGAAATACAAATCTTTCATACTGATTCAATGCTCTAATTAAATTAGAAGAAAATTCAGTTAAATAATGCTCTAAGCCAAGCTTCTTAGTTAATTCAACATTGATTCTAGCAACTAAATTAACATTTTCTTTGTACACTATCATTTTTTTATTAATTTCTTCATTTTCTAATTTTAATTCTTCTTCAGTCATAATAACAATTAAATTAATAAAAATTAATTTACTCCTCTTTTTAATTATACTTTAAAAAATAATAAATATAAATATTTATTTTTCTCTATGTAATGTAATACGTTTTCCTTAATTATTTCTGGCAATTCATATTTAATATGAAAATAATTATTCATTGCTAAATATGCAAATGCATAAGCATCTAATTCGATGCTATAAGATAAATAATTATCTAAGCTATAATTATTCATTTCATATTCCCATAATATGCTTAAATAATCCATATTATTTTCAATATATAATTCCTGATAATAATGCCTAAATTCATGAATAGATAGAAATAATTTTTTATTAAAATCTATTTCTTTTTTTAAATATAATGTCTTATTTTTATAACCAAATCCTAATAAATCATTATATACAATTTTAGGCTCTTCTATATTAAATAATATAGATAGCCTTCTTATATATTTTCTTATCATAAAAACAAAAAAATACGAAAAAAATTCGTATTTTATGTACAATTACTAGCAGGTATTTATATTATATCATTCTATTTATTTTTTTGGAATAATGCAGTAAATGTTCCTGGTAATTTTGCTTCTATTTTGATTAATTCATCCTTAAATGGATGTCTAAAATATAATTTTGTAGAATGCAGCATTAAACGCTTAAATGAATCTTTTTCACCATATTTATCATCACCACAAATAGGGTTTCCTAAATGATTTAATACTACTCTAATTTGGTTCTTTCTTCCTGTATCAATTAATACCTTAACAAGGCTTAATCCATTGCCTTCCTTTAATACTTCGTAATGAGTTATTGCCTTTTGACCATCACTTTTTGATACATATACCATGTTATTAGCATCTTCCATTAAATTACAAATAATAGTATCCTGTTTTTTAGGTAAATGGCCTTTTACTACTGCGATATATTCTCTTGTATCAACAAAATCATTCCAATTTAATCTTAACTTAGATTGAACAATTGGGTTTTTAGCAAAAACTAAAACACCAGATGTTTCTTTATCTATTCTATGAATAACATATGGTCTATTTGTTTTAGATTCTAGCTGCATATATTTTAATACATATGAGAAAGCTGATTCTATTTCTTTATCATTTTCTACAGATAATAAGCCTTGAGGCTTATCTATAGCAAAGAAATCATCATCTTCATAAATAATATTAATCTTTGGGGGTCTCTTTTGTGGAGCATTCTTCTGTGGCTTATCTGTAATAGGCTTTTTAGAAATTTTAACTTCATCTTCTTTGGCAAGCATAAAATTATATTGTCTTACAACACTACCATTAACTAAAACCTGTTGATTAGATAATAAGCTTTTAACATTATTTCTAGATGTATTTAATTTTTCTAACAAAAAATCTAATAGCTCATATGATTTTTTAACCTTAAATACATATGTATATTCAATTTTCTGTTGTGTATTATTACCTTTATTTTTATAATTTTTCATAAATACCTCAAGAAATAAAGCCTCATTCGAGGCTTATTTTTATAGTAGCTTTTTAGCTAGCTTATCATAAACTAATTTATTTTGATCATCAATACATACAACAATAATCTTCGTAAAATATTCAGGATATTCCTTTAAACAAGACATAATTGTTGTTAGAGCAACCTTAGCTGCTTCCTCCTTAGGATATCTATGAAGACCTGTTCCTAAAGCTGGGAAAGCTATTGAATGGATTTCCATTCTTCTTGCTAATTCAAATACTGATCTATAACATTTTTCTAAAGTCTTTAATGATTTAATATTCTTATATTCTTCTAAAACTGTATGCAAAACTCTTTTACAAGGTAGCTTATAGCCATTTGTAATTCTGGCATCTCCAACCTCACAGCCTGTATATAATAGACATTCTTGGTTCATACCTAAACCTGCAGCCTTAAAGATTTGGCCATCTATTCCTCCACCACCAAGTAATGTTTTTGGTGCTGAATTAACGATAGCATCTACATTCCAGTTGTCGATAATATTTCCCTTTTCAATTTTAATTAAGTCACTAAAACTTGTTTTCATAAATAATCACTCCCGAATGCTATTTTACTAATTTATTAGTATTTTGTCAAATTAGTGCAATTATTTGTTCTTCTTTACACTATATCCAAATTTACCTACATAGTCACCTAATGTGAAATATTGACCATGATTATATGTTATTAAATTGGCCTTATCTAAGTTGAATCTATTTGTTTCATCTAGATATTTATCATCTACTGTCACACCTAATATATCAGCAAGTATCATATGATGAGATCCTAATGGAATAATTTCTTTTACTCTACATTCAAGTGATACTGGTGATTCTTTTATTGTAGGTGCTTTAACATATTTAGATTCAATTGGAGTTAATCCAAGCTCTTTAAATTTATCATGGTCTCTTCCACTTTTAACTCCACAATAATCACAAGCATATGTTAATTCTTCATTAACTAGATTAACTACAAATTCATTTGTTTCCTTAATGATATTATATGAATATCTTTCAGGTCTTAATGAAATATATAAAATTGGAGGATTAGTACAGGCATTACCACACCATGCGACTGTAACAATATTATTTTTATTATCTAATCCTTTACATGAAACCATTACTGCTGGTAATGGATTAAGCATATTTCCTGCCTTCCAGTATTCCTTCATAAAAATCACCATAATTATTATATATTAAAATATAATAAAAATAAATAAAAAATAGGTCTACAAAAGACCTATTAGTTTTCATTTTTGATTGTAACATCAAGCTGATTAAATGGAATTGTAATATGATTTTCATCAAATGCATCTTTGAAGTCCTTTAATAAAGCGAAATTAACTGTCCAATAATCTGCGTTTTTAACCCAACATCTTGTTGTAATGTTGATTGATGAATTGCCATATTCTGATACTTCAGCAAATAGTGGCTCATCCTTTAAAACTAAATCATTATTATTCATACATTTTAATAATAAATTCTTAGCTAATTCTAGATTTGTATCATAAGATACAGACATTACGATATCAACTCTTCTGTTTTCCTTAACAGAATTGTTAACGATAACTCCGTTAGCAAGACTACCATTTGGAATATAAACAACTCTATTATCAGTTGTTCTAACAACAGTATAGAATAGCTTAATATCTTCTACAAATCCTTTTTCACCTTGAGCCGTAATAAAATCTCCAAGCTTGAAAGGACGCATTACAATTAAAATTACACCACCAGCGAAATTAGATAACGTACCCTGAACTGCAAGACCAAGTCCTACACCAGCTGATGCTAATACAGCAGCAATTGATGATGTCTGGATACCTAAGAATCCAATTAAGCATAATAATACGACAATCTTTAAAGATAATCTTGTTACATTAACAAGAGCTCTTGATAGGGTTGGATCAGCATTTCTTTTTTCTAGCTTTTTATTAATTCTTCTTGTAATTAAATTAATAATTTTGAAAGAAATGATCAAAATTATAATAGCTAAAACAATTTTAATACCTGTTGTTAAGCACCATTCAATAATAGCACTCCAAACCTCAGACCAATTTATTTGATTTGTTGCGGATGTTGTAGTTTCAGCTGCTTCTTCAGTAACCTCTGCAGCAAGCTGTATTACATCCTGCATAGTTTTATTAAACATAATATCACCTTCGACAACAAATAAATTTTATCATTAAGATAAAAAATAGACAAGTAATAATATTATTTTTTAAAATTTCACACAAATTATAAGCTTGCTTTATAGCCAGCTTCATTAATTGCTTTTACTACTGAGTCCTTATCAATTTCAGATTCAAATTTAATAACTACATTCTTTTTCTTTAAATTTGCTTCTGCCTTTTTTACTCCTGCAATACTCATACATGCATCCTCTACATGCTTTTTACAATGCTCACACATCATTCCTTCAACACTAATAACTAATTTTTCCATATTATCCTCCTCTTTAATTATTATATTTTCAAAGAAATCATCTTCTAATTCTATTGTCTTTCTTATATTTGTTTTTTTATTTGCATTAAATAAATTTAATCTTAATGCATTTAAAACTACAAATAGGCTTGAAAAGCTCATTACTAGAGCTCCATACCATGGCTTTAATTCTATAATCCATTCTATTTTTGTAAAATAGAAAACACCCATTGCGATAGGTATCATTATTAAATTATAAATGAAAGCCCAGAATAAATTTTCTTTAATATTTCTTAATATTTGTCTTGATAATCTAATTGATTTTACTAAATCCATTAAATTAGATTTAACTAAAACAACATCAGCTGAATCTATTGCGACATCACTACCTTTTCCGATAGCGATTCCTATATCAGCTTTTGTTAGGGCTAAGGCATCATTGATACCATCTCCAACCATACATACCTTCCCTTTTTCTTTTAGCTTATCAATAACTAGCATTTTTTGATCAGGTAATACATCACTTACATAATAATCAATATCAACCATTTTTGCTATATTTTTAGCTGTTTTATTATTATCTCCTGTAATCATTACAGGTATTAATCCTAATTCTTTTAATGCTTTTATAGCCTCTTTAGCATCATCTTTAATTTTATCAGCTACACCTACATATCCAATTAATTCATTATTTTTAATAAATATTAATGGTGTTTTACCTTGTTCTGATAAATTATTAATGATATTTAAATCATTTTCATCTAATTTAATTAATTCATTAGCTGATTTTAAATTATATCCATATACTATTTCATCATTAATATATCCTTTTATTCCACTACCTACTAAAGCTTCAAAATCTTTAACATCATATTTTTTATAATTCTTTTGTTCACCATATTCTACAATTGCTTTGGCAAGTGGGTGATTAGAATTATATTCTAATGATGTAATTATATTTATAAATTCAGCTTCATCTATTTTAGAAAATAAATCTGTAACAAATGGTTTTCCTAAAGTAATTGTTCCTGTTTTATCAAGGGCTACAAAATTTACTTTTCCTGTTTCCTCCATAGATTCAGCATTTTTAAATAAAATACCATTTTTGGCAGATATTCCAGACCCTACCATTATTGCTACTGGAGTGGCAAGTCCTAGGGCACATGGACATGATATAACTAATACCATTACTGCTCTATTTATTGAATATGTTAATAATGATTCATTTATATCTAAATCAATATTATTTCCAACTATCATCCATACAGCAAATGTTATAGCTGATAATATCATTATTATTGGAACAAATATTTTTGATATTTTATCTACTAGCTTTGATATTTTAGCTTTAGATTGGTTTGCATCATATACCATCTTTATTATTTTAGAGATTGTCATATCTTCTCCAACTGATGTAGCAATGCATTTTAATACACCATTTTTGTTTATAGTTGCAGAATATACATTATCTCCAATGCTTTTATCTACTGGAAGTGATTCTCCTGTTAATGCTGATTCATCAACTGAAGATATACCATCAATTATTCTTCCATCAACTGGGAATGATTCACCATCTCTAACAATAAAAATATCATCTTTTAATATATCTTTAGCTAATATTGTTATTTCTTTACCATCTCTTATTACATGGCCTTCTTTTGGCTTTAAATCCATTAATGATTTTAATGCATTTGTAGTTTTACCTTTAGAATATGCTTCTAATGTTTTACCAATTGTAATTAAGGCAGGAATCATACCTGCAGCCTCAAATGTTAAATTCATTCCATAATTCATTAGCTTCATATCATCATTTTTATTGATTAACATTAATATCATTAATACTAATGAATAAATAAATGAAATACTACTACCTAAGGCAACCAATGTATCCATATTACTAGATTCATGAATTAATGCCTTAAATCCTGATTTATAAAATGCATTATTAATTAGCATAATTAAAAATGATAATACCATTAAAATAAATCCTAATAATAATGGATCATTATCTAAATTAAATACATACCAATGCATCATAAATCCCATTGATAAATAAAATAAAGGGATTAATAATACTAAAGAAATAATTAATCTCTTTAATAATTTCTTAAAGTCATCATTTTCAATTCTATCTTCTTTTTCTTCTAATAATTTAGAAGAATATCCAGCATTTTTAACTGCTTTATTTATTTCATCTATATTTAGATTATCATCAAATTCTACATCCATAGTGTTTGTTAAAAGGGAAACATTAACATCACAAACACCTTCTACTTTTCTTACAGCCTTATCAACATGTGCTTGACATGCTGAACAGGTCATACCACTAATCTTAAATCTTTTTTTCATTAAGAGAACCTTCTAAATAATTCTACAATTTCATCAATTTTAGTTAAGTCTCCCTCTTGAATACTATTTAAGACGCATGAATGCATATGATTATCTAAAATGATAGATGCTAAAGATTTAATTGCTTTATCTACAGCTGATAGCTGAATTAAAATATCTGCACAATATCTATCATCATCAACCATTCTTTTAATTCCATCTAATTGTCCTGATATTCTATTTAATCTTGAAGTGAGTTGTTTCTTTTCTTCTTCACTTCTTACCTTTTTTTCATTGCTGCAGCAACATTGCTTAGCCATATTATCACCTTCATTACTATTATACCCCCATAGGGTATATTGTCAAGACAATAATATGTTAAAATTATCTTGGTGATAATATGCGATTATTAAACTATGTTAAGATATATTCTAATGTCACAAAACGTGATTTAATGATATTAGATAAAGAAAATAAAATATTAGTTAATAATAAAAAAGAAAAGCTAACATATAAGCTTAATGATAATGATATAGTTACTGTTGATGGAAAAATAATAGAAAAATTTCCATTTTCTTATTATTTATATAATAAACCTAAGGGCATATTATCAATGATTTCAGATAAAAAAGAATCCTATATTAATCAAATTAATGTATCTTGTAAGCTAATGGTTGCTGGAAGACTTGATAAGGACAGTAAAGGATTAATGATATTATCTAATGATCCTGATTTTATTAATGAAATAATGGGTAATGATTCTACTGTCACTAAAGAATATATTGTTACATTATATAAACCAATTACTGATGATTTTATTAATAAAATGAATGATAAAATTATAATTAGAAATAAAGAATTAAAGAAAGTAAAAATAGATATAATTGATGATTATAATTTTAAAATTGAATTATCTGAAGGAATATATCACCAAATAAGAAAAATGGTTATTTATTCAGGTAATAGAGTTAAAGAATTAATTAGAATTAGAATTGGTAAATATATATTAGATGATTTAAAAGAAAATGAAATAAAAGAGATAAAAAAATAAATGCTATCGGGATTCTGTTTGATTAAAACGGACACATAAAATAAAAGACACATTAGTAAACAATTTAGTATTGTAAACTAGTGTGTTTTTTGTTTATATAAGAATTAAAGGAGGTAATTCAATGAGAAAAACTATTAAACATAAAGTATATACATGTGAAGAAAAAATACAAATAGTTCTTTTAT
>JAEEGL012525363.1_pt1 | contig 79823 bp, 58 predicted proteins | sample 9134231 | NCBI WGS metagenome assembly JAEEGL01 (sample SAMN16246548, study PRJNA631951) | gut metagenome | biome: gut microbiome; feature: rumen; material: fiber-attached | host: Bos | place: Iran: Karaj | collected 2018-10 | reverse complement strand
AGGCTACCCTTGCCTAATGGATTATTATGTGAAGTTACATCCGTGTTAAGAACCGCCGTATGCCGAACGGCACGTACGGTGGTGTGAGAGGTCGGAAAATGAAATAGGAGGAAAACTATTTCATTTTCCTCCTACTCGATTGTTGATGCTCTCTTACACCAAATGTGCGATGATGCTCTCTCTGTCGCCTGGCAGCATGTCGATTACCGGCACCTCAATCATCGTGTAGCATCCGGGCTGCTGTTTCAAGGAGGCACGTGCCACATTGACCAGAACCTGGGCGGTCAGAGCGGGGTTGTTGATGCTCATGTTGAACTCAATGCGCTGGTTCTGGGTCTTTCCGCTCACACCCTTGCGCACCAGGTTGACACCATGGCCCATGTCGCGCACTGCATCCACTGAAGGAACGGCAAACACATGGGTCTCGTCGTTGGCGAAATAGGGATCGGCCTTGATGGCGGCAGTCACCTCTTCCAGCGTGGCTCCGTCCTCCAGTTCCACATACACCATGCGGCGGTGGATACCCTCTCCCTTGGGGATGGTCATCGACAGAGCGTTCTTTACGCCTGCCTTGGAGCGAACACATACGGAGTGGCCCATCGACATGCCCGGACCGAAGTTGGTGTACGACAGTCCTTTCGGAGCCAGACTCTCCATCAGGGTGCGAACGATGCTGTCGCTGCCCGGGTCCCATCCGGCGGAGATGATGGCCACGGTGCCTGAAGCCTTGCACACCGGCATGAGGGAGGCACGGTAGTCGAGGATGCTGGTGTGGATGTCGAAACTGTCGACAGTGTTGATGCCTAATGGGAGGATTTTCTTTGCATACTCCTCACAACTGCGGGTGGGGGTGGCGAGGATGGCAACATCCACGTCACGCAGTTCGGTGATGTCCTTCACTACCTCATAGGCGGCAAGTTCAGGAGGACAGTTCTCCGCTCCTTTGCGGCGCACGATGCCGGCTATCTCGAAATCTTCCGAGGCTTCGAGCGCCTCAATGGTGTATTTGCCGATGTTGCCATAGCCCACAACGGCGGCTCTGATTTTCTTCATAAAAGTGTTATTTGGTTATTGAAATTTCAAATTCGGTTGCAAAAATACATCTTTTCTTAGAAATAACTAACATTTAGACAAATTTTCTTGCATTTTTGCCAACTTTTAACAAAGCCTCAGTTCGGCCGGTTCGGTCGGATTTGCAATCCGACCGCATTTAATATCAGGATTTCCAATCCCCAAAAAACTACCCACTCAGTTCGGTCGGATTTGCAATCCTTCGGTTCGGTCGGATTTGCAATCCGACCGCATTTAATATCAGGATTTGCAATCCGAAAAAAACTACCCACTTCGGTTCGGTCGGATTTGCAATCCGACCGCATTTATTATCAGGATTTCCAATCCGAAAAAAACATCTCAACTCCTTAGCGAATACAATCACCAATCCTCAAGACTGGCCTTGTTCTTTACCACATTCTGCAGATTTTTCGGCAGTTTCGGGAAAAAGGTCATGCCCGTGACGCGCTCCACTTCGCGGATGCTGTTGATAAAAAGGTCTTTCTTTCCCCTTCCGTTGGTGTTGCGGCAGATGAAGCCAATGCCTTTGGGTGTGTTGCCGTTCAGACAGACGATGACCTTGAAGAATGCCTCAGGCACGACCACTTTGTTGGCTCCGATAGTCTGATGCTGCTGGCGGAAGAGGATGGGACCGCAGACGATGAACACATCGCCGTATTTTTCCGCCCATCGTCGGCACGACATCTCAATCTGGTTCCAGGGGCCGGTGTTCAAATCATTATGTTGGGGGCAGCAGTTCGTGTATAGAAAACTGTCATACATCGCGCCTGCATCCCACCTGTTGTCGCCGGCAGGGCACATGTGTCCATGAGTCCAACCGCTTTTTTTGTAGTCGCTGTTGGTCGCTCTCGGCAAAGGGACGTCGTTGTCCTCGTGCCAGGCATTGCCGGGCCGCCTCGCTTCGCCGTTGACGTGGTCTGCTGTGAGATGCCAAGCCACCCAGTTGGGCAACTTGGTTTCTTTGTTGTAGGACACCATATAGCCTTTTCTGTACAGTATTTGTTCGGGAACATTTTTTAGTGGCAGCACCATATCGGTGTTTTTCAGGGATGGAATGAGTTTCCACTTTCTTTCCACATCCTGTACCACGGTGCCCCTGACCATGCAAACGGCCATGACGGTCAGCAGAAGCGAGACGACGATAGTCCTTCGGTATCCTTTCATGATGACAAAAATAGTGCAAAATTCCTATTAAGCAAGGAAAATGCTAATGAATTTGCATTTTTGAGCGTGAGGAATTTATCCAATACCTCCCTTCGGTCAGTGGGTCTTCGACAAATCTCTCTAATTCAGGATTATTATTTTTTCTCACGAATTTTCGAATTCAAGAATTTCCCTTTGCTCACCAATTCTCAAATTCTCTAATTCGGGATTATTATTCTTCTCACGAATTTTCGAATTCAAGAATTTCCCTTTGCTCACCAATTCTCAAATTCGCTAATTCGGGATTAAAATTTTTCTCACGAATTTTCGAATTCAAGAATTTCCCTTTGCTCACCAATTCTCAAATTCTCTAATTCGGGATTATTATTTTTTCTCACGAATTTTCGAATTCAAGAATTTCCCTTTGCTCACCAATTCTCAAATTCTCTAATTCGGGATTATTATTTTTCTCACGAATTTTCGAATTCAAGAAATTCCCTTTGCTCACCAATTCTCAAATTCTCTAATTCGGGATTATTATTTTTCTCACGAATTTTCGAATTCAAGAATTTTTCTGTGCTTTGGTCTCTCTGTCTCTCTGTCTCTCTGTGTTGAAAATTTAAAAACAAAAAGGGAGGCAGGAAATCCTGCCCCTCTTGGGTGGTTGTTGTCTCATTGTTCATTTCTATGATTCAACCTTCTTTCTGTTTAGTGAGTTATTTGTTTATGCATTGTTCAGTTTTGGCTCCCTTTAGTTTGCCTGACCGAAGAGTCTGAGTGTTTCCGGCTTGTCAAAGTCCTGACCTGCATAGAAACTGGCGTCCATTTGGTTGTGTCCACCCTTGTAGGAGAGGACCTCAGTAGGCAGTTGCATGAGTAACTGTCCGTTGTCGTAGCGGTCGTTGACGGCCATTGTCAAGCCTTCTGCATTCATTGTGAAGGGATGGTAGAACCACTCGCTGGCGAGATATTGACTGTTCTGTGAGTTGGAGAGCACCTGTGCCATGTCACGGTTGCGGATTTCCCAGTTGTATCCGAACATATCGGCTTCCTCTTCGATGTTGAGCATGTAGTCGAGGTTGATCTCATAGACTGCTTCCAGTTGTGATTCAGTCAGGTTGAGTTCGTAGGCCATCTTGTCGGTGAGGAACATGGCTTTGTTACGTGCGTCCGTGTAAGGCATTGCTGCGGCTGTGAGAACTATCGTCATCATTGCAACCATTAAAGTGATTCTTGCTTTCATTTTGTTTTTTTATTTTTTGTTTTACTTTCTTGTTTTACTTTCTTGTTGTTGATTTCTTTTTGTCTGATTGACGATGCAAAGTTACGCCCGTTTTTCCCGTCCCGAAAACATTTTCCTGTTTTTCCCTCCCATTCGTTGCGACAGCCTCCTTCATTTGCGACAAACCGCTCGCATAGCCTTTGAATTTGTCGTAAAACCCTTTTTTTCCATCCATTTTGCTGCAATTTTCGGACGCGATACATCGCGTCCCTACCTGTCGCACTCCCATACAAAATCAAAATCTCCGATTCAAAATCTTGAAGTGAATCCATTACCTTTTATTGCTGGAGGAGACTGCTTTGGTCGAATGGGAACGACACGCGGATCATATGGCTTAACTTCTTTAACTACTTTCAACTTGAGGAAGTTGAATTTATAATCTCTGTACCTCCGTCTCTCTCTGTGTTGAATAAGAAAACTCCCCCTTCGAGACCTGGATCTCAGAGGGGGAGAACTGATGTTCTACTTTTATTATTATGTTAAGCCTTTCTTTGCATGCTCTCCACATACTGCGGGTATGCTGGGCTGATTACTACGAAGAATCTGCAAGTGGCCTTGATGAACTTCTTTGCAGCCTTCTTGAAATTGCTCACTCTTGTTGTCATCGCCGTGCTGTCGAAGTTGGCAGCAGTTGTCGGGGTTAATTCAATTGCCTTCATAATTGTATCTTTTTTTATTGTTATTATTCTTGTTCTTGTTGTTATTTTTATTCTTGTTGTTTACTCCGCCAGGTTCCTCAATTTTCAATCTTCAATCTTCAATCTTCAATTTTAATTTTCAATCTTCAATTTTCAATTTTCAATTGTTTCCGCCTGTCTTTGTTGTTTCTGATGCAAAGATGGGGCGGTTTTGAGCACCCACCATATTTTTCCCGCTTTATTTCCCAATCAGCATGCGACAGCCCGTCCCATCTGCGACACACAGGCAAAAGCCCCATTTTATCTGTCGTAAATGGCCACAAAATAGGGGCAGGGTCCTCCCACCATAAGCCTTTCGTTGCAACTGGTAGGGACGCGACGTGTCGCGTCCGACACCAGCATTCGGTGCTTTTATCTTTTGTGCTCTTTCGTGCAGTTCCGTGGTTGATAGTGACCCAAGAAGAGCCAAACGACAGAAATGATTCAGAATCTCCGTTCCGGTGATTCGCTAAAACAACGCCTCTGGCACTTACCTGGTGATTTGACAATTATGGTAACTAACTCCCCCTCTGAGACCAGGGGGCAGGGGGCGTTGACCACCATAAACCTTTCGATGCAACTGGTAGGGACGCGACTGTCGCGTCCGCCATCACCTGCATCCCCAATTTTTATCTTTTGTGTTCTTTCGTGCGCTTCCGTGGTTGACGGTGATCCAAAAGGACCAAACCACGAAATGAATCAGAATCTCCGTTCCCCTGATTCCTATTCACCTTTTTTCCTTTTTGAGAGAACCTTTGTACTTTTTCTTTCTTCTTCCTTTTTCTGCCTTTTTTATTTGATTCTTCAGAGGCTCCCTCTCCCCCTAACCCCCTCTCGGGCAGAGGGGGAGTTAGTTACCATTGCATGGCGTGGCATTTTGATCATTGGAGACGGTTCTCAATGATCATGAATCATGGGTACTGAGTTTGACTTGTGTTGTTCAATAGGAAAGAAACGATATGCTGAATCAGAATCTTCGGTCCCATTGATTTGCTCTCTTTTGGCTTGCGGACGCGATACATCGCGTCCCTACATGCTTTCCGCATCGCGTCCCCACTTGTTTGCCGCATCGCGTCCCTACTTGCTGCACACCATATGGAATCATCATCTCAGTCCCAGAGATTAAGGGCGGCAGCCCACTTCACGGGTTGCGAAGTAGGTGAGCACATCACGCTCAGAAGGGATAGGGCGAGGGCGGTTCTTCCTGATTTCGGGGGCTGTTGATAGCCTTCCTTCGCTGTCGGCGATGGAGAGGAGGTGATCCAGCACCAGCCTGTCGCGCTGGGCTATTGGTTGGGATGGGTGTCGTGTGCTCATGGGAATCTTGGATTTGCCCGCAAAATTACGTCACACGATAGTGCGTGACATGTCATATTGGCCATGGCGGAAGGGTTTTTGTCCGCCCCAATGCAATAAACCGCCCGTTTCTCGCGTTATTCTATCGTATATATACAAAAAACGACATCAATGATAGAATACATCAGGGGCGAATTGACTGAAATCACCCCGGCAATGGCCGTTGTTGAGGCGGCTGGGGTAGGGTATGCCCTCAATATTTCTCTCAACACGTATGCTGCCATACAGAATAAGAAAGAAGTGAAACTGTATGTGCACGAGGCTCTGGTCACAGGAGGAAGGGACGATTCCTTTACCCTCTATGGCTTTGCCAACAAGGAGGAGCGCGAACTCTACCGGCTGCTCATCACCGTCTCGGGGGTGGGTGCCAACTCGGCGAGGATGATTCTCTCGGCGCTCACACCAGCCGAACTGGGCAACGTAATCGCCAGCGGCGACGAGCGCACGCTCAAGAGTGTCAAGGGCATCGGACAGCGCACCGCGCAGCGCATCATCGTCGACCTCAAGGACAAGATCACCGTCAGTGAAATCGGTCCGCAGCAGACAGGCGCTTCCGCAGCACCAGACCCCATCAACAAGGAGGTGCGCCAGGAGGCCATCAGCGCCCTCACCATGCTGGGGTTCTCCCTGGCTCCCACTTCGAAAGTGGTGACCGAAATATTGCGTCAGCAGCCTAACCTGCCCGTGGAGCAGGTGGTGAAACTGGCACTCAAACAAATAAAATAAATTCGCTTTATGGAGTACAGAGAAAAAGGTCATATGGCTTAACTTCCTTAACTTCTTTAACTCCTTAACTATTTGATAGTTGAGCGAGAGCGAAACTGAACAGAATAATGAATATCAGGCATCGGATTTGGGGCTTTGTCATCTTATTGTGCGCCATCAGCATCTTGGCGGGCAATGCTCTGTCCGTGCCTCAGGACGACCGCACCAGACCGCGCTCCAACCAGCAGGGAAGGCCGGTGGACCAGGATGACCGCACCAGGCAGCGCCCCAATCAGCCACAGGACGACCGCACCAGACAACGCGGAAATGCCCGTGGCAACAATGCCAACAACCCGGCGGGTGACGACAAGCAGGACGACAAGAAGAAAACGGATGTCAAGGCACAGCCCATCCTCGACGATGACGAGGAAATCCCCGATTCTCTGCTCAACACCCGCTGGCCCATCCAGCGCACCACTCCCATCACCGACGATGACCTCACACAAGGGGCTGCCGACCTGCAGCGCCCAGAGAACCTGCAACAGAACGTGGTCTATAACGACACCATCGACCGCTATATCTTTGGCAACAAGATTGGCGGGTCATACGTGGCTGCGCCCACGATGATGACCTACGATGAATACTTCAAGTGGAGCGAGCGACAGGCCATGCAGAAGTTTTTCCGCTCGAAGAACGAGGAGGTGGTCAAGAGCAAGGGCAAGGAGAAATTTGATTTCACCGACATGCACTTCGACCTCGGACCGGCAGAGAAAATCTTCGGCCCCGGTGGCGTGCGCATCAAAACCCAGGGAACCGCCGAACTGAAGTTCGGTGCCACTTTCAAGAACATCGACAACCCCTCGTTGCCTATCCGCAACCGCAAGACCACGACCATGGACTTCGACGAGAAGATCAACCTCAGCGTCAACGGCAAGGTGGGCGACAAGGTGAACATGAACATCAACTACAACACCGACGCCACCTTCAACTTCGATGCCCAGACCATGAAACTCAAATATGAGGGCAAGGAGGATGAGATCATCAAACTCGTGGAAGGAGGCAACGTGTCGTTCCCCAGCAACTCAACGCTCGTCACAGGAGCCAGCGCGCTCTTCGGACTACGCACCGACATGCAGTTCGGCAAACTGAAACTGCAGACCGTCGTGTCGCAGAAGAAGTCGTCAACGGGCAGTGTGTCGTCGAAGGGCGGCAAGCAGTATACCCCGTTTGAGATTGATGTGGCCGACTATGAGGAAAACCGGCACTTCTTCCTCGCTCGCTATTTCCGCGACAAGTATGACGGGGCAATGAAGACCCTGCCCAACCTCACCACGGGTGTGACAATCAACCGTATGGAGATCTGGGTGACCAACAAGTCGGGACAGGCCAACAATACCCGCAACATCATCGCACTGCCCGACCTGGGCGAGGGTGGTGACACGCCGCCTGCCAACAATGCCAACCAGCTCTACTCGCAGATGGTGGGAGCGTATGTCGGCGCACGCGACATCAATCAGACCTCCACCGTCCTCGACGCACAGTTCGTGGGCGGCACCGACTATGAGAAACTGGAGAGTGCCCGCCTGCTCACCTCTTCGGAGTACACCGTCAACAATGCCCTCGGCTATATCTCGCTCAAGACCGCGCTCCAGACCGACCAGGTGCTGGCCGTCGCTTTCGAGTACACCTATGGTGGTGTCACCTATCAGGTGGGTGAGTTTGCCAGTGATGTCACTGATGTCACCAAGGCCCTTTTTGTCAAGTCGCTCAAGAACACGAGCAACAATCCCTCGCAGTCCAACTGGGACCTGATGATGAAAAACGTCTATTACCTCGCCTCCAACGTGGAGAGGGAGAAGTTCCGCCTCGACATCAAGTTCCAGAGCGACACTGCTGGCGTCTACCTCTCTTATATCCCCGAGCCACAGGTGAAGGACCAGACCATCATCAAGGACATCGACGCAGACCGCCTCGACAACAACATGAAGGCACATCCCAACGGCTATTTCGACTACGTGCAAGGCTACACCGTGAACAACGGACGTGTCTTCCTGCCCAAGGTGGAGCCGTTCGGAGAATACCTCTATAAATTCCTCGTTTCGAAGGGCGTGCCTGCCAAAACAGCGGAGAAATACAGTTATACCGAACTCTACGACTCCACCAAGACCGTGGCCAGGCAGATAGCGGAGAAAGACAAGTATATCCTTACCGGACAGTTCCGTGGCTCCGCTGCCAACGTCATCTCCTTAGGAGCCTACAATATCCCCCAGGGATCGGTGGTGGTGACAGCGGGCGGTGTCACCCTGACTGAGGGAACGGACTATACCGTCGACTATTCGGCGGGTGAGGTGACCATCATCAACCAGAGCATTCTCGATGCCGATACACCGGTCAATGCGTCGTATGAGAGCAACACCGATTTCGGACAATCGCGCAAAACCATGTTCGGCATCAACTGGGAGTATGACTTCAGCAAGAATTTCCAGATGAGCGGTACGCTGCGCCATGTGTCTGAGCAGGCACTCACCACCAAGGTAGCCATGGGAGCCGAACCCCTCAACAACACGCTGTGGGGCGTCAACCTCAACTGGAAGAAAGAGAGCCAGTGGCTCACCAACATGCTCAACAAGGTGCCGCTGCTGCATGTCACACAGCCGTCGAACATCTCGCTCTCGGCGGAGTTCGCGCACCTCATCGCCGGACAGGCCCACGGCACGCAGGACAATGCCTCCTACCTCGATGACTTCGAGAACACGAAGAACACCATCGATGTGTCGACACCCACCTCATGGGTCATCTCCAGCGTGCCCACCATGTTCAATGAATACAAGGACAAGACGGGGCTCACCAGCGGATTCAACAGAAGCCTCTTGGCATGGTACAACATCGATCCGCTCTTCACCAGGCGCAGTTCATCGCTCACCCCAAGCCATATCAAGAGCGACCTCGACCAACTCTCCAACCACTATGTGCGTGAGGTGTATGTGCGCGAACTCTATCCCAACCGCGACCAGAGTTCATACAGCGGAGCCACCTCCACACTGCCGGTGCTCAACCTCGCGTACTATCCCAATGAGCGCGGACCCTACAATTTCAATCCCGACCTCAACAGCCTGGGACGCTTCGACAAGCCTGAGGAAAAATGGGGCGGCATGATGCGAAAACTCGACACCAACGACTTTGAGATGGCCAACATCGAGTATATCGAGTTCTGGCTCCTCGACCCCTTCATCTATACCAATGGCCAGGCAGACGCTGCCGACTATGGCGGTGACTTCTACATCAACCTGGGAGAGGTGAGCGAGGATGTCCTGCATGACGGAAAGAAATTCCATGAGAGCGGAATGATGACCGACGGGTCGCAGAACTACACGTTCACCCAGTGGGGAAAGGTGCCTGTCCAAACCACCAACAATACCTATGCCTTCGTCACGACATCTGGTTCCAGGGTCATCCAGGATGTGGGATACAATGGCCTCAACGACCAGGAGGAGCAGTCCTATTCCTCTTACCAGGATTTCCTCACCTCCATTCAGGGAAAGGTGTCACCGGAGGTGTTTGACAGCATCTGGGCTGACCCGGCCAATGACGATTACCACTATTTCCGTGGAAGGGACTACGACCAGGTGCAGGCTTCCATTCTCCAGAGATACAAGCGCATCAACAACCCGCAGGGCAACTCGCCTGACTCTGACATGCGAAGCGAGAGTTACGACACGTCGTACAAGACCACGCCCGACGTGGAGGACATCAACCAGGACTTCACCCTCAATGAGTATGAGAAATACTACCAGTATCATGTCTCCATCCGTCCGGAGGACTTGGTGGTGGGCCACAACTTCATTGTCGACAGCCGCGTGGGCAGCGGATCGCTCCGCAACGGCGACCACTACGATGTGACGTGGTATCAGTTCCGCATCCCCCTCGACCGCTATGAGCAGCGGGTGGGTTCCATCAGCGACTTCACATCCGTGCGTTTCATGCGCATGTTCCTCACCAACTTCAAGAAGCCCATCGTCATGCGATTCGGCAGCCTCGACCTCGTGCGCGGAGAGTGGCGCGTCTATACGCAGAACCTCACCAGCAGCGCGTCGACCTCAGGCTATATGTCAGTGAGTGCGGTGAACATTGAGGAGAACAACGACAAGACACCGGTCAACTATATCCTGCCTCCGGGCATCTCCCGCGTGCAGGACCCCACCCAGCCGCAGTTGGTGGAAAGCAATGAGCAGGCACTCGACATCATGGTGACCGACCTGGGAACGGGTGAGTCGAAATGTGTCTATAAAAACACCACACTTGACCTGAGGCAGTACAAGAAACTGCAGATGTTCGTTCATGCCAACCCGTTCAATGAGAATACCACCAACCTGACTGACAATCAGCTCGCGGTATTCATCAGGCTGGGAAGCGACTACAAGAGCAACTATTATGAGTATGAGATACCGCTGAAGCTCACGCCGGCAGGTCATTACGATAAATACTCCGCTGCCGACAAAAAAGTCGTGTGGCCGGAGGAGAACATGCTCGACATCCCGCTCAGCATCTTCACCGCCCTCAAGAAGGAGCGCAACAAGGCGAAGGCTGAGGGATTGGCCTCGTACAACCAGCTCTATACCGCTTACGATGAGGACAAGCCATCCAACAAAATCAGCGTCATGGGAAATCCCTCGCTCGGAGAGGTCAAGACGATGATCATCGGCGTCAGAAACCTGGCGGGGGAGCCGAAGTCGGGTGAGGTGTGGGTCAACGAACTGAGACTCAAGGAATACAACAACGAAGGGGGATGGGCTGCACAGGGAAGCCTCAACCTGCAACTCTCCGACTTCGGAACGGTCAACATGACTGGAAAATACAGAAGCGAGGGCTTCGGAGGACTCGAGGATGGCGTGGCCGCAAGGGCGCAGGATGACTTCCAGAACATGACGCTCACCACCAACCTTGAGCTGGGCAAGTTCTTCCCAGACAAGGCCAAGGTTTCCGTACCGCTCTATTACTCCATCACCAAGGAGAGGAGCAAGCCCAAGTACAACCCGCTCGACACGGATATGAGGCTCAAGGATGCCTTGGAGGCCATGGAGACAAGGCAGGAGCGCGACTCCATCGAGTCCATTGCCGTGACCAATGTGACCAACACAAGCTTCTCGCTGCCCAATATGAGGGTGGGCATCTCCACCAAGGGGCATCCCATGCCTTACGACCCGGCCAACTTCTCCTTCTCATACAGCCACTCCCACAACCGAACCACAGGAGAGACAACGGTGTATGAGAATGAGGATGCATGGACGGGAACCATGTCCTATTCCTGGACACCTGTCTACAAAGCATGGGAGCCGTTTAAGAAACTCAAGTCGAAATCAAAATGGCTGGAGATTGCCAAAAAATTCGGACTCAACTACATGCCTCAGAACATCTCGTTCAATACCGACCTTCGGCGAGTCTACTATGAGTTGCAGGAGCGCGACATGGAGAACCTCGAAGGGGCGCAGTTACCGCTGACCTTCAGCGAGCAGTTCCTGTGGAACAGGGAATTCTCCCTGCGATGGGACTTCACCAAGAACCTGCACGTGAATTTCAACAGCGGCACCCATGCAGAGATTGAGGAGCCCTATACCCCTGTCAACAAAGACCTCTACCCGGATGAGTATACGGCATGGAAAGACTCGGTGTGGACCTCTATCAAGCATTTCGGAGCACCTCTCGACTACGGCCAAACCTTCAAGGCTTCCTATCACGTGCCGCTCAACCTGCTGCCCATCTTCGACTGGGTCAACTCCGACATATCCTATGACTCCAACTACAAATGGGTGAGGGGTACTGACCTGGAGGATGGTACGTCGCTGGGTAACTCCATCTCCAACGGGCGCACGTTCAACATCAACGGCACGTTCAACCTGCAGAAACTCTACGACCATGTGCCCTTCCTGAAGAAGACCAACGATCGGTTCAATAAGTCTGGTTCAAGCAGCCGCACCAGCAACAAGAACAAGCAGCAACAGGCGAAGAACAACCAGAAGAAGAACCAGCAAGGCAAGGATGACAAGGACAAGGCGGAGGATGACAAGCAGAAGGCCAATCTGCCCAAGAACAAGAATACGTTTGAGAAAGAGATTACCATCAAGGCCGACACGTCTATCACCGTGACGCACAGCAAGAAGAGCCGCAGGCTCATCGTCTCTGCGAAAGATAAGGACGGAAAGACTATCCCTGTGAAATACAAGGTGGTGGACGACAACAAGATCAAGGTGTTCAACAAACTGGACTCGGCTGTCACCCTCAAACTGTCGGTCACACCGAAGCAACCTCTTGACGACAAGGGGTGGTATAAGACCGCACAGGTGGTGGCAAGGGCGCTCATGATGGTGCGCAACATCAATGTCACCTACCGCAACGTGAGGTCAATGTCCCTGCCGGGCTTCATGCCGACCATCGGAAAGGCCTTCGGTCAGCGTGGCGGCGACATTATGAGTCCGGGTCTGGACTTCGCCTTCGGTTTCAATGATGAGAGTTATATCGAGAAGGCACGGGAGAACGGATGGCTGCTGCACGTCGACAGCGTGGCAACACCTGCCACAACCAGTTTCACTGAGGACCTGCAACTGAAAATGACGCTTGAGCCAGCACGTGATTTCAAGATCGACCTCAATGCGAGCCGCACGATGACGGATGGCCGCAGCATACAGTATATGTATCAGGGCAATCCCACCACCCGCAGCGGACAGTTCACCATGACCACCATCTCGCTGAAGAGTGCCTTCGAAGGCATGGGCAATGCCAATGATGGTTACCACAGCAACTCGTTCGAGCGCTTCTGCAACTCGCTGGAGTCGTTCCGTCAGCGGGTGGAGAGTCAGTATGCGGGAGCCGTATATCCTTTAGGCACACCAAAGGCGGGTGAACCTTTCAATGCCGAGAATGGTGGCGTGGGACTTTATAGTTCGGATGTCATGATACCGGCATTCCTCTCCACTTACACCAATATGGGCGGTTCGTCGCTCGATATCTTCCCCGCGTTGAGCCGTTTGCTGCCCAACTGGAGCATCCGGTACAGCGGACTGGGTAAGTTGTCGCCCTTCAAAGATCTCTTCAAGAGCGTCAACCTCAACCATACCTACCATAGCGTCTTCGCCATCGGTTCATATGCCAGTTTCAGCACATGGCAGGAGTACATGGGCAACCTGGGCTTCATCACCGATGCCACTACGGGCAACGCGGTGCCGAACAGTATGTTCAATATCTCCACCGTAAGCATCAACGAGCAGTTCTCGCCGCTGCTTGGCCTCGATGTGACGCTGCAGAACAACATGACTTGCAAATTGGAGTACAAGTCCACCCGTGTGCTCAACCTGAGTACGACCAGTATGCAGATCAACGAGACCTCCAGCCACGACTGGGTGGTCGGTATGGGCTATAAGATCAATGACTTCAAATTCTTCGGCGGTGGCGGAGGCCGAAAGGTGAAGGGGTCCAAAAAGAAGAAAACCGGAGATGACAACGAGAACGAAAACAACAACCGCCAGACAACATCGAAGTCTTCCAACAAGGGCTTCAACCATGATCTTAACCTGCGCTTTGACCTCTCTTACCGCAAGCAGGCCAATCTAACGCGTGACATCGCCACCATGACCAGTCAGGCCAGCAGCGGCAACACGGCATTCAAATTCTCCTTCAATGCTGACTACACGATCTCGAAACTCATGACCATGACTTTCTACTATGATCAGCAGACTAACACACCGTTGCTCACCAGCAGCAGCTATCCCACCACCACCCGCGACTTCGGCCTTAGCCTAAAGTTCTCACTCACAAGATGATGTTAGAAATTGTAATGGACTTTGGCCATCAGCTCACGTGGCCGGAGGGGGATGGCCGTGTGGGTGATTGTTGCGTCGCTGACGTCTCGCCGCTCGTATCTGTCGCGGCCGAACATATTGTTCAGACAGATGCCGATCTCAATTCCCCTGACGGTTTTTGATACGGAGAGGTCGCCGAAATAATTGTTCTTTATGTATTTGCCGCTGCCGTGGTGATACTCGCTCGTCCAGCACAACTGGTAGCCTTGATAAAAGACATATATCGAAAGGCTGTGGCTGAAATGGTTTATAAGTCCGCTGCCAGCCTCTGGCATACTCTTGTTTGTCTGCTTCGAGAAATTCCACCTGCTCTTGCCCTCTATCGACAGCCATCCGAGGCACTGTGCACTGAAGTCGACACCCGCATTGCCCATCTCTGTCTCGAAAGGTTTCATCACGCCGCCTATCAGCAGGTCGTATGCATTGCGGTTGTAGCTGGCACTCAGACCGGCAGTCGAGCCCAACCATCGCACTGACTTGCTTATTCTGCCCCAAACCATCATGTTTCCGGTGTCGGAGGTGATGTTGACCAGCCTGCTCCTATATTCATCTCCAATAAGATATGATTCGCTGAGCGGAACGCCCGAGAGCGTGTTCACGAGCAGGTGGATATTGCCAAACAGTCCTCTCACCGCATTTTTATAATATATGGAGCTGCCTATGGAGTGGTTTCTCGACAGTGATGACTCTCCGAGCCCCTGTGTCACGCTCTTCGCGCTTGTGTATGTCGCATATCTGCTTATTTGCCTGTAGTCCAAAGGTATTTCGGAGTAGCTGTACATGGCGTTGGCACTCCATTTGGGCGAAAGCTCGCAGGTGATGGTGAGTGTGGGTCTCAACATCAGGTGGCGGTAGCTGTCTGTCTCATATTTCTGGCTTATGTGTGCGATACCCAACTGAAGCCCTGCCTTGAGCCTTTCCCCGATGTATTCCACTTTTGGCGTGAGCGACATCTCCTCCTCGGTGAATGTCTCTTCAAATGTGTTGATCTCATTGCGTGTCTCATTCATTAAGTGTTGCCCCCTCATGCCCAGATCGGCCTTGAGCCTGAAATTGCCCGCCTTTCTTCTGTATGATATGCTCACTTGATAATCGGTTGACCTGTAGCGGCACTCTTGCGATGTGCTGTCTGTGGTGAGCAGTTCGCCGGGCAGACGGCAGTGAAATATCGAGGCACTCAAGCCCATCTGGGTCTGTGATGCCATCTGGCGTGTGAGCCTTAGTTCGTCGCCGATGGAGAAAATGTGTGGCCTGACCATGGCTTTGGCGGCGTTGCCGTTATAGGCCGAGAAGCCGCCGCTGTGGTTGTTGTGGTTGTGTGTCGCCAGCTCGTTGGTGAGATACAGGTTGTCTTTGTTCACTGTGTATGTCACCCGTCCTGCCATTTCGTTCCTGTTCCTCTTCACGTCGTGCCTCTCCGCAAGGCGGTTGTCGCCCTCCACCGCTGTGTAGTCTGTAGTGCTCTCTTCCCTGAGCCTTGTCTTGTCGAACAGCCCTGACACCTGCACTCGCAGGTCATTGCCCTTTCCTGTCTTGAGAAGCCAGTTGGTGGCTGCCAGGTGCGATGTGTTCATCCTGTGGCGGCTCTCGTCGGTCATCAGCCCATGGTGCCAGGTGTCGCGCAGATAGTGGCGTGGCTCGCCTGGATGTGCCTCCTGGTCGGACGTGTCGCCGCTCACCTCACGCTCTATGCTTTTGCCTGTGTTGTTGAATTTGTGGATGGTGAGGCTTTGCATTTTTTTCGTGAAGGCCATTCCGAGCAACCGTGTGTCGCCAAGCCACTCGCCGCTGCCCTGCACGCTGTGTCCCATGCCGGCATCGGCCGAGCCGTGCCATTGGCTCTTCGCCTCGTCGGTGAGTATGATGTTGAGGGCCGCCTGTTGCGAGAAGTCCATGCCTTTCAGCATCTTGATGTGCTGATGGTGCTCCAGCACCTGCACGGTCTTCACACTCTTGACAGGGATGTTCTCGGAAGCGAGCGAGTAGCTCTTGCCGAGCATGTCCATCCCCTCTATGTAGAGACGGCTTATCTTTTCACCTTGATACTCTATTGTGCCGTCATCCTTCACCTCCAGTCCGGGCATTCTCTTTATCACGTCAGCGAGGCTCCTGTCTTGCTCCTTTCTGAACCTTGCCACGCCGTAATCAATGGTGTCGCCATGCTGTCTGATGCGCCGGGATTCCACCACCACCTCTTTCAGCCTCGTCTCCTTGCTCTTCAGGGTGATTGTGCCACCGTTCCTCCACTCTTTCAGGCTTATGGTGTCTCTCTCATAGCCCATTCCCGAAAAGAGCAGGTAGGCTGCGTCTTCCGCATGGCTCGTCATGCTCAGTGCGAACCGCCCTTCACTTGTGTTATTGCAGAATGATACATGCCTATACTCTTTGTCGAGCACAATGACAGCGACGGGATAGGCTGCTTGGCCATTCTCGTTGACTGTCAATCCGCTTATCTCCTGAGGAGCAGCTGTGACATGATGGAGTAAGAAAACTAAACTAAGAAAAAGCTGCTTAGCCATCCGTTTTCACCGATATGAGTTGACGTGTGACGCCCGACACGCATTCAACAGGGTTTGTCAGTATTCCTCTTCAAACACGGCTTTGAGTGATTTCTGACTCATGTCGCCGGTGGCTTTGTTCATGTCGAGGTGGGGGATGCCTGCACTTTGTGCCACATAGTTGGCCTGGTCTTTCCAGTACAGTGTGCGTTGCTCCTGTAGCTCTTTTGGCGTGCATTGCTGAAATAAGTTCACATTTACCTTGAGCGGAGGGTTGGTGCTTGTGCTTATTTCTATGCATTCGTATGTGAAGAGGCCGCTGGCGTCGCTTGCTGCCATGATAAGCCCTGGAAGCCCGCTCAGTTTCCATGGCCCGTCGCTGTAGGGTATGTCCAAGGTATACCATGCTGTCCATTTGTTGCCGTGCAGTGTGCCGGTCGCCTTGTTGCATCTGTAGCCGGCCACTGTGCTGTCGCCCTCGAGCAGTTGCCAGTCGATTATCTCCATTTCTTCCTCATACTTGAATTTATTGCTGCCCACAAATTCCGTATATATAAGCTTTCCCTCTTGGGGATAGTTCTTGTATATTGTGAATTTTCTGTGTCCGGTCGAGCACTTTGTGAGATAGGAGAGTGCTTCTCTCTGTGTCGCGCTTTTTTGCCCGCAGAAATATTTTGAGTAGTGTTGGCCGATGTTTAGCACCTGGTCGCATTCTTCCTTTTGTGCCTGCCCCTCATATTCCACATATTTTGCCTTATAGACCACACATACCAGGGCCGTATCCTCAATCTGAGCGAAAGAGGCTATTGCCCATAAGCATAAAATCGCAGATATAACATGTCTCATATCACTAGTGTCCGGAATAAATTACCAAAACCTTAATTGGCCATCATTTTCCGGTTCTAATTTAGAATTATCGATTTGCTTAAACAATTCAGATAGGGGTATCCTCTCAAAGAGAACCAGCCCTACCGCCTGAGAGAAAATGTAAAGATTTTGTTCTATATGATACACCTTCTTGGCAATGGCAAGCAGCAAATAGTCACACACGGCAATCCAAATCTGTGTGAAGACAGCATTCCGTGTCGTTCCGAAGAACGACTTGACATGGAGGTGCTGCTTGATCCATTTGAAAAACAGTTCAATTTGCCAGCGCTCGCGGTAAAGTTCCGCTATTGTTATCTCCTCAAGAGTGAAATCATTAGTCAGGAATCTATATACATTATTGGTGTCGAAGTCCTCATAGACCACCATCCTCATCACGTCTGGATAGTCTTTGGATACTATAGGCCCTGTGAGCCTGATGCTTTGGTCGCTGATAAGGCCTGCATGCATGTCAACTTCCCGTTCCTCAATGACCTCGAATCGCATGTTGTCTTTAGCCCTGGTGACATAGTATGCCTGCCTGATGTGGAAGTAATTGTAAAGCCTCCAAAAATCCACATAGCCCTTGTCCATCAAGTAGTAAGCCCCGGCCTCAACTGGCAGAACGTCAAGCCCGTTCATGTCATTTACCTTACCCTCGCTCATCCAGATGAATGTAGGAATGGAACCTCTCAAGTCAAGCAGGGTATGCATTTTGAATGCACCCTTTCCATGGTGGAACTTGGCCCAGGGGCAGAGTTTCAGGCAAAGCTCTATGGTGCTGCTGTCGAACGCATACACCATCTCGTCAAGACCAAGACGGAAATAGTCTCCTCTATACAACCTCTGAGCCCAGGCGACAAGGACTTGGGCGAAGTCACGATATATCTGCCAGTCTTTATTCTCGTTGAACTCTGCAAGCGTGGACTTATGCATCAGCTTCAAACCTGTGTGGTAAAGCTTGGGGGAAAACGCGGTCAGTGTGGCCTCTATCACCCGAAGGCTGGAACTTCCCGTGAACTGGGCGAAACTCATGACCTTGAACTGATCACGACACGTGAACTTCTTCGCCCTATAATCACCTTGGTATTTGTCAATACATTTTCCCAACTCATAATCAGGGACAAGGTCCATCAGCTGGGAGAAAACGGTCTTTCCGGTTGGCATGTCAAGTCTAAATTGGATAAATACTATATCCAAAAGAACGAAATTTTTATCGAAAATTTGACAAACCGTCATAACAAATTGAATATTAACAAATTATGCGGGTGAATTTATTTTATCCCGGACACTAGTGGTCTCATATATATTTGATTGTTGATTTAATTAAAAAGTTCTATTGTAAAGTTTTGATGCTTCCCTTTTCATTCCCTTTGGCGAGAGAAGCCGGTTATGATAATAGACATGGTTATTATAAGCCCCCAATGTCTTTTCTAAACAATTTAAGGGCTTCATATATCACTTCATCCATGTTCATATACTGGTAAGTTGCTAATCTGCCCCCAAAGATGACTCCATTATAATTTTTTGTCAATGATGAATATTCTTTGTATAGATAATTGTTTCGAGAATCATTGACGGGATAGTATGGTTCTGAGTGATTGCATTTTATAGGATATTCTTTTGTGATAATTGTGATGGGTTTAAGGAGCACTTCTGGGTTGTTGATTTGGAAATGTTTATGCTCTACAATACGAGTGAAGGGAATGTCATTAGCAGTATAGTTAATGATGGCATTGCCTTGCCAGTTTTTTGTCTTTTTTATTTCATGTTCGAATTTTAAACTTCTGTATTCTAAACGCCCCAATTTGTAATCGAAGAACTCATCAATTGCTCCTGTGAAAACAATTTTATTAGCAAGAGAATTCCAATAAACTCTATTATTCAAATAATTGCATTCTGTCTTACATTCTATATTTTCAAGTAATCCATTTATTAATCTGTTATATCCGCCCTCTGGAATACCTTGGTAGATGTCGTTGAAATAATTGTTATCATAAGTAAAACGGACAGGCAACCGTTGTATAATAAATGCTGGTAATTCATTGCATAGTCTTCCCCATTGTTTTTCAGTATATCCCTTTATTAATTTCTCATAGATATCCATTCCCACTAATTTGATGGCTTGCTCTTCCAAGTTAAGTGGATGTAAATTATTGACCATATTTTTCTGCTGTTCTTCCAACTTAGCATGAGCTTCTTTTGGTGTGGTTACGCCCCACATCTGATAGAAAGTGTTCATATTGAAAGGAAGATTATAAATCTGTCCATGGTAGTTTGCAATAGTGCAAAGAACAAAATGATTCATAGGAACAATAGAACTCACCATATTCCACACTTCCTTATTAGATGTGTGAAATATATGGGGACCATATAGGTGAACATCTATTCCCTCGATACTTTGGCAAGCCACATTTCCTCCAAGTTGTTTTCTGCGTTCGATTACCAAACACCGCTTTCCATATTTATGAGCCATGTATGCAAAGGTAGCACCGAAAAGACCAGATCCGACAATAAGATAATCATAGGGCTTCTTCATAATTTTATCATTTTAGTCTATACGCTTTTTAGTACTACTTATACAAATGGTATTTAAATGAATTACGATGTAGCAACTTATTAATCGTTCTGCAAGGAAGGCAACTGCACGTTGCTGATAATTGGTGTCATCATGAGGAAAATCCCGTTCCGTTTTTTTTCTATAGTTTTCCGCTTTCATCTTCAAACCATTACGCCGGTCAAACTCAAAAAGAACAGGAAACAAGAAATTACATAGTCGGTCAAAATCTTCCCAGTGCATAATGAAACAGCAAAATGGTATGAAAAGGCTATCCTTAGTCAAATACTCAGAGTAAGGATTCCCCTTTCCGTATTTATTATCAAGGATATCTACAATGTCATCATAGTCGTGGTAGTTGTGGGCTCCTTTATATTGCTGGTAAATTGAAGGAAATCTTTGTATATGTAATATTTGACAAGTTCCTTTGTCTATTTCAAAATAATGGGTGAATTGGCGACGGTAATGACAAAAGCCGATGTTTTTGCTTTTCAGCTTGTTTTTCCATACCCAATACATCGTGGTTATTTCAGCATAAAATGAATTTAAATGATTAATGTTCAAACCTTCTACATTAAGGCTATTGCCTTTGAACAAACGAAATACACTATCTTCATGAAGATGATACTGATTTATTTGACTCTCTTCGTGATAGGTTATCCAAATTGTTAATTCTTGCATTTTTTTCTAACTAAATGTGATTGTTCTTGTGGCATTTACTTATTTGAGATTATGGAAGAATAATGATGATTGGTAAAACTTTATCGTTTTTCTCAAACCTTCTTCCAAAGTCACTTTAGGTGTCCATTTTAGCTTTGATTGTGCTAATGTAATATCAGGCCTTCTGAATTGTGGCTCATCTTCGGGGAGAGGGCGGAATGTTATTTTAGATTTGCTGTTGGTTAGTCGAAGAATCTCTTCTGCCAAAGATAGCACGCTTCGTTCATTCGGATTTCCGAGATTCACAGGCCCTGTGAAAGATTTCTCTGTTCTCATCATTAATTTGATACCCCCAATGAGGTCATCAATGTATTGGAATGAACGAGTTTGGCTTCCATAACCATTAACGGTTATATTTTTATTCCTAAGGGCTTGAATAATGAAGTTTGATATAACACGCCCATCATCAATGGCCATATATGGACCGTATGTATTGAAAATTCGTATAATTTTTACCTTAACATCATGTTGTCGGTGGTAATCTATGCAAAGACTCTCTGCACATCGCTTACCTTCATCATAGCAGCTACGAATACCTATAGGATTAACGTGTCCCCAATATGATTCAGATTGTGGTATAGTATCAGGGTCACCATAGACCTCGCTTGTAGAGGCTTGAAGAATAGGACAATCATGATTGTATGCCAGCTCTAACATATGAAGAGTTCCTATAAAACATGTTTTGAGCGTTTGAATAGGGCTTTCTTGGTAGTGAATTGGTGAAGCGGGGCAAGCAAGGTTATATATTTCATCGATATGTTCAGAAGAAAAAAAGGGCTTTGTGATATCGTGTTTGATAAAATGGTATTGAGGGAAGGCAAGCAATGCTGTCACATTGCTTTTTCTTCCTGTGTGAAAATTATCCAAACATATCACATTTTTACCTTCCTCTATTAGTTGACGGCAAAGATGGAAGCCTATAAATCCAGCACCACCTGAAACAAGTGCAGTAATTTTATGCTCTTTCATTTATCTTTATTTGAATTATATTTTGCGTAGATTACAATAACAATTTGACATAAAGTGAGTTGTTCTTTTTGATACTTTAGCAATTAGAAAAAAGTGATTATCTTTTTAATATTCGTTGTAAAAGATAATTTTCAGACAATGTGATGGTGACAGTGGTTTCAAGCATGGGATGTGCAATGAGACAAGGCATTTTAACGAGATCTGCAATAGAAGCGTTTCCCTTATCTGTTTTTTCATACATATTCAAACATATATGGACGGGATAGAGTTTTGTAGAATCTGTCATAACAGGAATATGTGTGACCTTACCGTGATATTCTCCCCAATCTTGATTTTTGGCATTAAGAGAAATCCTAGCATTTATTCCTTCCTGTATAAGTTTGATTTGTTCTGCTGATAGTTTGATAACCATATCGAATTCTTCGCTTGCATCATTTGTTATTCTTATATAACTTTGAATAGTTAGAGTTTCGGGCCATTGGATAAACAACGTAGAAACGAGAACAAGTCCTACAATAATGGTAATGAGAGTGACACCCCATCGACATATTCCTAATGGTGTTGGCCCCATTATCATCTCTATTTCTTCAATGTGGGATGTAGACACATTTATTTCTTTTATCATATTTTTGTTTTCTATTTTCATTATCTATCTTTTTTCAAGTTCCAGTTGGTTCTTTATTAATGTAAAATAAACTCCTTGCCTTGCAGTTAGACTTTCATGTGTTCCTTGTTCCACCACATGCCCTTTGTCGAGTACGATTATATTATCGGCTTTGCGCACTGTTGACAACCTATGTGCAACAATAATTGCCGTCCGTTTATGGTAGAATTTTTCTAATTGTTCCATTATAATGTGCTCGTTGTTGGTATCCAGTGCGTTGGTGGCTTCATCGAAAAAGATGAATATGGGATCCTTATATACAACTCTTGCGATTAGTAAACGTTGTCGTTGTCCTTGACTGATGCCATTACCCTCCATTCCGATTTTTGTACTTAAACCAAGTGGAAGCCTCTCGATAAAATCGCCAATATTGGCCACTTTTATAGCATGGCGTAAACGAACAGCGTCTATGTTTTCGTCGGCTACTACAACATTTCTTTCTATGGTATCCGAAAAGATAAATCCGTCTTGCAATACGCAGCCTGTGGCATTTCTCCATACGTATGGATTGATGAGTTTCAATGGAATGCCTCCCACTCGAATGTGCCCTCTTAGTGGCTCATAGAATCCGAGGAGCAATTTCACTAATGTTGTCTTACCGCTACCGCTAGCTCCTACAATAGCTGTAACCTTTCCTTCCGGTATTGTCAATGATAAGTTTTCAAGTGCGTAATCGCGGTCAGCACCACTATAACTGAATGATACGTCTTCAACATTGATATCATGTCTTTCAGGGATTTTGTTCAATTGTCCTTTGGCTTTCATCTCCTCGTCCTCTTGTATATGTACTTCATTAAGGCGTTCAAGACTTATCTTGGCATCCTGCAAATTTTGAGCAAATCCTATAAATTGTACTATGGGTGCAGATACTTGCCCAATAATGTATGTCAAAGACATCATCATACCCAGTGTCATCTCTCCTTCTACTACAGACTTAGCAGCTATAAATGAAATGATGATGTGCGTCATTTGATTAAATAATGCAGATCCAGCTTCTTGTATCTGCCCTATGGTCAATCCTCTGACACTGATTCTAAACAACTTGATTTGGATGCGCTCCCATTCCCAACGTTTCTGTCGCTCGCATATATTGAGTTTTATTTCCTGCATTCCTTGTATGAGTTGAATTACGTTGTTCTGTTCAGCAGCACTTAGGTTGAAACGTTTTATATCTAATTCACGTCTGTACTTCATAAAAGATAGCACCCATACTATATGCATACCATTCCCGATGAGGAAGATAATAAGGATTTGCCAATTGAAATATGCTAAAATGACTCCGAATACTATAAAGTTAGTCAGTGAAAAGATAATATTTACAGAATTACCCATAAGAAAACTTTTAATGCGGCTGTGGTCACCGATGCGTTGCATGATGTCACCTGTCTTTTTCTTGTCAAAATAGGACAATGGTAGTCGCATAAGTTTCATTAAGAAGTCGGAGATTAGGGCGATGTCTATACGAGAATTCATGTGTAGCATCAACCAACTACGGGTAAACCCTACCAATAATTGGGAGACAGACAATCCTAATTGTGCAATCAAAATAAGTGTAATGATACCAAGGTTACGATGTCCTATACCTTGGTCAACCATCGCCTGAGTCAAAAAGGGTGTCATGAGTTGTAGCACCATTCCTAATAACATTCCGAGAACGAGTTGTGCAAAAGACCTGTAATGTGGTAACAGATATCGAGCGAAAAATAGCAGATTTCGTTTGGTGGATGCTTCAGGCTCTTCACCTACGTTGTCGAAATCAGGTGTTGGTGTCAATAACAACGCAACACCTAATACATTCCCTTGTGGCGACTTCGTATAGGCCCAACATTTCAGAAAATCTTCTTCCGTGTATCGTATACGCTGTGATGATGGGTCTGCAATATAATAAAACAATGTACCGGTTCTTTTGTTTTTTTTGATTTCGTATAAAACGACAAAGTGGTTTTGATTCCAGTGCAATATACAGGGTAACGGTCGTTGTTTTTTCAACTCATTTAAACTGGTTTTAATGCCCATCGTACGAAAACCTATTGTTTCAGCTGCTTCGGCGATTCCCAACATTGATACCCCCTCACGGGTAATAAAGCTTCGATTCCGTAGTGTTTCCAAACTATAATGTTTTCCATACGAACGTGCTACCATACGCAGACAAGCTGGACCACAGTCCATTGCGTTAAGCTGATGATAATGGGGAAACTTCTTTTTCATCTTTTGTTTTTCTGTTTTGCATCGAGATTAAACGTAAAGCCAATTCTTATGTAATGGTGTATTTGATTGCTCCAAGACATAACTTGCTGGTTGGCTGTTTCAGTGGATGTGAAGTTGTCAGCGTTGTTTAGAATGTCATCCAGTTCTATGAATAGTTTTCCTTTGTTGTGCATACATCGCCACTGTATCATTGCATTCCAGATGAAACTGTCAGAGTTCATTTCAGCAACATGATAGCCACGACGCATTTGGTCATGCATATCCGTTTTGACCGTGAATTTCCCTTTGCGCAGTTCGGCTTCGACACCCATCTTATTCTGCCACAGTGTAGTATTCTGAACCTGCGCGGATGAGTTGTACAGGTTCTGAACACATAGATTGCCATAAATACTTGTCTTGAGCCACTTCCAGTCTATTGAAAGGCGGAAATTATCTCTCAAATATGTGCGCCATTGGCGATTTAACTGAGAATTATCCGACGCTGTTGTCTGCAATAGGTAAGCATAGTCCTTACTTAGGATGAAATAGAGCGCATTTCGCAGACGTAAGATTTTGCCAAAACCTTGATCATAGTCTGCCATGAGGTTCAACTCTCGATGTCCCCGAACATTCTCCTGACGTGAAAGATAGGATAAGAGACGGTTGTTATAAAAAAGGCGAGGCGTATGTGCCCTGTCAGCAAGATGGAAACCTGTGTTGAAACTGAATTGGAGTTGTTGTGGCTGGAGGATTGTGTGATACCGGAGACTTGCATGATTGACATGGATTCTTCGAAGTTTGGGGTTCCCTTCTATGATGTAAAGGGGATTCGTTGCATCGCGATATGTCAACGTCTGTATCAGTTTTGGCTCATAGACCTTATAACCATAGTCGAGGCTTAATTCTGACGTTTTGTTGATTTTCCATTTAGCGTTCAGGGATGGTTCCAACTGTTGTTTTTCCCTTCGAGCCAGAGTATCTAACTCTCCACGTATGTAACATTCCCTTTCATTGACCTGAGTAAAAGTCATTTTGGGAATTAACTGGAAGGGGCGCAGGTTAAGTGTGGTACAAAAGTTTAGGGCATGTGAAATGTTGCGGTGTCTGTCTTTATAAGTATTGGCGGCATCCATCAAACCGTCGGTCATTAAATCACGGTCATCGTGATATCGGCTGATGAACAATGTATAATCAGCTGTGAGAAGTATTTTACGACCAAGCCAAAGCTTTGCCTCTGTTTTGATGTTGGTATTATGATGGATGAGCTGTTGATGGTTGTCTTGATGCAGTGTATAGTTGTTGGTAACATCGGTGAAATAGATTACCTCACGTTGTGTCAGTTCTGTGTGGCCTTTGCTTGTTAAATCCCACTGACCATCTATGCTGATGGAACCATCTTTAAAGAAATGTGTCCATCCAGCGGCTGTATTTATCTTGACATTATTTCCTGTACTATGCTGTTGTGTATTATTCATCATTATCATTTCGTCAATAATGCCTGACATCGAATCTGTGAGTGCAAATTGATTAGTTTGTTCTTTTATATCGCTGTTTTGGTAAACATACTCCGTGGAGAAGTTCACATAGGCAATGTTCAGCGTGTCTATTTCCCATCGTACACCACCATTGAAATATGGGATAATCGAGTGATTGTTGTGATGCTTTTGTTCAGAAAGGTGATTGCTGACAGCATTGGGAAAGTAGTTGAACGTTTCTCGGTAATTCTTACCCCATCGGTCTTCATGGCTAATGCTTGCCGTCATTTCCACGTGGTTCTTCATTAGATGGTGGCCGTGTTGGGCATTCCAGTTATGCTGATAGCCAACAGCTCCAACTTGGCCTTTTCCAAAGCCGTCACTGTGGGGCCTCGCCATCCATGAACTGATACTTTGTACTGCACTGCAATTCATATTGTTGGCTTCACCATAAATCATAATCGGGTCGTTGTCTGAAAGACGGTTGGCAATGAACTCTCCTTCATATTGTTTAGGGTTCTGGTATCTGGCCTTGGCATCTCCATAGAAACGGTCAAGGAACCCAGGCTTGATTTTAAGGTCGAGCACCATGTCCTTGTCACCGTCATCTTTACCAGTCCGTTTGCTCAGTTCAGATGCTTTGGCGTATGCTTTTATGGTTTCCACTGTTTCGGCTGGCAGATTCTTGATGATGGCACTTCCTCCGAAGATATCCTTTCCGTTCATAACAACCTTGACGGGGCGCCCATTCCACGAAAGTCCGTTTTCATTGACAGAAACACCAGGCAGTTGTTCAATCAACTCTTGCAATCGTGCCCCTTCCTCCAAGTGGAAAGCTTCAGGATGAAATAAGATGGTGTCGCCTCTAATGGTGAAGCGTTTCGCCTTGGCTATAACCTCCAACTCATTGAGTAGTATAGCAGAGGGTTCCAGCTTGATGTCTCCCACGTCCACGGTGTCTTTCCGGCTTTCAGAGAACGCACTGAAAGATATTGTTTCAGAATCTTTGTACCCTATCATGGCAGCAATGATTTGTCCGTCTCCTTTTGAGAAAAAAGAGAAACACCCAAGACTGTCTGCGATGTAATCCTGCATAGTCATGCCATATTCATCCAAAGAAAGTACACAACTGAGTGTTGCGTATGGCACTCCATCATGAGTTTCAGCATCAATGACCCGGCCACATATAATGTCTGCTGATGCAGATGTGGTAAATAGAATGATGAAGACTAACGATGAGAGCCTGACTATATGACGGATTTGGCACATGAAAGATTTCTTTTATTTCTAATAAAAAGTTGAATTATAATTAGTTATAGTACAAAGACTTGATTAATCAAATGAGAAAAAGACAGCATGAATAGTTTGAGATGTAAGACTTCACTATAAATGAGAAAATCAGATCAAAGCAAACTATCCATGCTTCTAGTAGGTTTATACAACTCTGTTTCAATCAAAATTTATGCTCCACCCGATCCTGACTCATCCACTTTACTCCAGCATGGAGGGTTTTCGTGCCCCAAAGGAAATGCTTCACCGCTATTATTTCTGAATTCACAATAGCAAATTGGTCCATGAGCATTGCTGCTTTCAACACATGTTCCTTCTACGTATTTTCCGTCTCTTTGGGCGGAACAATTGTGCTTAATTTTAAATTTAACAATTAGGTTTTACGGTGCAAAGTTACGCACAAAACCTAAAAGTATAAAGTCTGCACTATGGAAAAGACGATTAGTGGTAAATCCCTTTTTTCTTATTGGAAATGAGAGATTTATGATAAAGATGAAGTGTAGTTTTTCTTCTTAAATATGGAAAGTTGGTATTTAGCTATGGAAAATAGGAGGGTTATAAGAGCTTATATGGACTCTATGAATTCATCTAATGTAATACTTGAATCTAAGGATCCGAATTTTTTCTTCTTTAACGTTTGTTTCCTATGTTGTACGGCAGACGGTGTTATTCCATATATCTCACCAATAGCAGGGTTTGACATGCCTATTCTGACCATAATGCAAAGTCGAATGTCTTCCAAAGTTAATTCTTTGAATTTAGTCCTCATTCTTAAAAAACGTTTGTCATCAATTTCATCGAGTAATTGTTCTATATCGGTCCATTCCTTGGGACTCATTTTAACACGCGGCTTGCCATCTTTCAGTTTCATGGCAACATCAGTACGATCAATGATGTATTTTTGAAGATGTTTAATGGTTGCTTCTTTCTTTTGTTGGCTTTCTGCCAATGCGAGTTGCTTTTCATTCATCAGTTGAAGTTCCATCTGCAAATGCCGGGCTTCTTCTTCCTTGCGTTTATGTTGTTCCCTATGCATTCGGATCCTCATGATCAAAAGCCTCACAACAAGTAATCCTCCAATAAATATAAAACATAAGGTAATGCCAAAAATCCATACTCTCATTCTGTTTTTGTAAGTTAAGAGAGCATTCTCCTTTTCTTTTTCAATGGTTTCCCTTAGATAGTCGTCTTTAGCCTTTAAAGATTCAAGAAACATATCTTCAGAACGAGAGAAAGCAGAATTCATATAATACAGAATAGAGTCTTTGTTTGAATGTCTTGCAGCTATCTCGGCCAATTCTCGTGCATAAATATATGCCAGTTTTTTATTATCAATAATCTTAGGTGCCATGCAAAGCTCCTTGGCTTTTGCCACAGAATCACAGCTTAGATAATACTGAGCTATTTTCATGTTTAGAATCAACGAATACTCTGAGTCTAATTCTGTTATCTTAATCTTTCTGGCAAAGTCGAGAGCCTTCTGGTATTCACCCATCTCCCAATATATTTCCGCAAGTGTTGCTAATGATTGTTCAAGGTAATTGGTCAAACAACTGTCAATGGCTAAATTATAGGCCTTATATCCATAATTTAAAGCGGACTGAAAATCGGACTTGTTTCGGTATGCTATTTCTGCAGAATAATGGGCTGCATAGGCATATAAAGAAAGTAGGTTTTCGATATTGTCATTACATTTGTCATAGATTTGAATACCTTTTTCAATAAGTCTCAATGCCTCCTCTTCATTACCCCATTGCACTTGTTCGGCAAGTCTTTCGTAAGCAAGATAGCATGTGTGCCAATCCTCTACCTTTTCAGAATACTTGATGGCTTGCCTATAACAATCTTCGCTTAACTTGACGCTGTCTTGAGATGAATACCAGTCACCCATATAGAGTGCAGACTGGGCATAATGCTTGATAATTGCTTGATCTGAAGATTTGTTTTTTTGATATGAATAGTATTTGAAAGCCTGCATAATAAGGGTGTCACTTTTTATTTCCTTATCTTGCAAAACGTCCGTTATTGTGCGTAATAGCGCAAATAGTGCTTTTTCTTCATCTTTCAGTTGTCGTATTTCTATTAAATGAAGATAGAAGTCAGTACTATCTGGATTAAGCGGAAGAAAGCTTTCTGCTTTTGATAGTAGATTCTTCTGCGATGTATGATAACATCCTGTCATAAAGAAAGTAAGTAATAGTAGGAAGTGGAGAGTATTTTTCATATCTTTTGAAGATTGTTCTAGTTTATGCTATGCAAAGTTAAGAAAATAACAGCAAAAGATAGTAGCTATTTTAATAAAAAGTGAAAAGTTTTCCTTCCAATATCACCTGCCTGACTATCGGGCGGGTGTAGGCGTATGGGATATAGTCGGGAGAAGGGATGGGGACGGTAATCTGCAGGTTGGCCTTCTTGCCGACGGCGACGGAACCGTAGTCGTAGGCGAGCCCCATGGCGTAGGCGGCATTGAGGGTGGCGGCATTGATGGCCTCGGTGGGCAGCAACCGCATCTTGATACATGCCAAAGACACTACGAACTTCATGTCTGAGGAGGGGGTGCTGCCGGGGTTGCAGTCCGAGGCCAGCGCGATGCCCAGTCCGCTGTCAATCATCTGACGCCCGCGGGCATAGGGCATGTTGAGGAAGAAGGAGGTGCCGGGAAGCAGTGTCGGCATGGTGGCAGAACCACGCAGGAGGACGAGGTCAGCGTCGCTCGCGCTTTCCAGATGGTCCACCGACAGGGCATGATGCCTCACACCCACTTCCACACCGCCCGAAGAGGCGAGTTCGCAAGCATGTATCTTGGGTCGCAGCCCATATTTTGCTCCTGCCGCCAGGATGCGGTCGGTCTCCTCGGGTGTGAAGAATCCCTCATCGCAGAATACGTCGATGAAGTCGGCGAGATGCTCCTCCGCCACGGCGGGAATCATCTCGTTGACGACCAAGTCAACATACGCGCCCTGTCTGCCGGTATAGGCTCTTCCCACGGCATGGGCACCCAAAAAAGTGGACATGATGCGCACGCTTGAGGTATTTTTCATCCGACGGATGACACGCAGGATTTTCAGTTCATCCTCGGTGGTGAGACCATAGCCGCTCTTGATTTCCACACAGCCCGTTCCTGCCGTCACCATCTCACGGAGTCGTTGCATGGCGGCTTGATAAAGTTCATCTTCCGACATCTCGTGCAGGAGGTCGGCGGAGTTGAGGATGCCGCCGCCACGACGGGCAATCTCGGCATAGGAGAGGCCTTGGATTTTGTCCACGAACTCCCCTTCGCGGCTTCCGGCATACACCAAATGGGTGTGGGGGTCGCACCAACATGGCAGGACGGTGCCCCAATGAGCATCGATGACGCCATGGGCATACGCCTCCCCGATGTCGAGGTCGGCCATCCTGCCAAAACCGCTGATGCGGTCACCGTCGACGGATAGCCAGGCCTCGTCGATCACGCCCAAGTCTTTCATCTCTTCTCCTTGTAGAAATAGTTTTTCTTTGGGATGGATGCCACAGAGGTGTCCGATGTTGATGATATATTTCATGGCTTTTTAGGGGTGAGATGTTTAGGGGTGAGATTTTTAGAGGTGAGGGGTATGAGGTATGAGGTGAGAGAATAGTCCTTTAGTAGATGTTGCTTTACCAAAGCAACATACAGGACAAGGTAATCATCATTCTTTACTCTTCATTCTTTACTCTTCATTCTTCATTTTTCATTCTTCATTTTTCATTCTTCACTCTTCACTCTTCACTTTAATTCATAAACGGTTCATAGTTTTGCATGAACTCCACGGACTTGGCGATGTGGGGATACATCACTACGTCATGGTCGATGAATGGCACCACGGCGCGGTAAGCCTTGTGTACCTTCTCGATGAAGGGTGATGAGCGCAAAGGGCGGCGGAACTCCAGTGCTTGGGCGGCGGTGAAGAGTTCGATGGCGAGCACCCGCTCCGTGTTGTTGGTGATGCGGAGCAGTTTGGTGCCTGCATTGGCGCCCATGCTCACATGGTCCTCCTGTCCCTGCGAGGTGGGGATGCTGTCTGCCGATGACGGCATGCACAACGTCTTGCTCTGGCTCACGATGGAGGCCGCTGTGTATTGGGGTATCATGAATCCGCTGTTGAGACCGGGCTCTGCCACTAAGAAACTGGGCAGTCCGCGCTTGCCCGAGACGAGTTTGTAGGTGCGCCGCTCTGAAATGTTTCCCAGTTCGCTCATGGCGATGCACAGGAAGTCCATCGGCAGTGCGATGGGTTCGCCGTGGAAATTGCCTGCAGAGATGATGAGGTCTTCCTCGGGACAGATGGTGGGATTGTCGGTGGCGGCATTGATTTCGATGTCGACCACAGATTTCACATACGACAGCGTGTCTTTCACCGCACCATGTACCTGTGGTATGCAGCGGAAAGAGTAGGGGTCCTGCACATTGCTCTTCGGTTGGTTGAGCAGTTGACTGCCTCGGAGCAGTTCGTTGATGCGGGCGGCGGTGGCGATCTGTCCCCGGTGGAAACGCACGAGGTGGACGGCGATGTTGAATGGTTCGGGGCGTCCGTCGAAAGCATCGAGCGACATGGCGGCGATGGTGTCGGCCCAGGCTGTGATGCGTTTTGCTTTGATGAGCGACCACACGGCGAAGGCACTCATGTTTTGGGTGCCGTTGAGCAGTGCCAGTCCTTCCTTAGGTCCCAGGTGGATGGGGTCCCAACCCATTCTCCGAAGGATCTCCGCACCACTCATGCGCTCTCCCTGATATTCCACCTCTCCGAGTCCCACAAGGGGCAGGCAGAGGTGGGCAAGGGGCACGAGGTCGCCCGAGGCACCCACGGAACCTTGTTCATAGACAATGGGATAGATATCGTTGTTGAAGAAGTCGATGAGTCGCTGCACCGTCTCCAGCCGACAGCCGGAGTGTCCGTAACTGAGCGACTGCACTTTGAGCAGGATCATGATTTTGACGATGTGGTTGTCCACACGGGCACCGATACCGCAGGCATGCGACTTGATGAGGTTCACCTGCAATTCCGCCATCTGGTCGGCACTGATGGTGATGTCGCACAGCGAACCGAAGCCGGTGGTGACGCCGTAGATGGGTTTGTCGGCCTCGGCTATCTTCCTGTCGAGGTATTCGCGGCATTTCACGATGCACTCACGGGCATCGTCATCGAGTTCCAGTTTGTAGTTCTTGGTGATGATCTCATCGATGAGATCTTGGGTGAGATGCGCCGAACTGATATGATGTATCATAGTTTTTTAGTGAAGAGTGAAGAGTGAAGGGTGAAGAGTGAAGAATGAAGAGTGAAGAATGAAGAATTGTCTTCGTGTATTCATTTTCCTTCTGTTGATTGATGGATGGCTCTCTTGATGGTTTGCTCGTCGGCCAGGTGGGGGAGGGTGACGGTGAGACTGGGTGTGCGCTCCATCTCACGGCGGATAGCATCGATGCTGCCGCTGTTGCGTGCCCAACTGCGGCGGGCAATGCCGTTGTTTACATCCCAGAAGAGCATCTCGCGGATGTGGGCGTCGCTCTCCTCGCTGCCGTCGATGACCATGCCGAAGCCGCCGTTGATGACTTCGCCCCATCCTACGCCGCCACCGTTGTGCAGCGACACCCAGGTGGCACCGCGGAAAGCGTCGCCTATGACGTTCTGCACAGCCATGTCTGCACAGCGCTGTGAACCGTCGTAGATGTTGCTGGTCTCACGGAAGGGGGAGTCGGTGCCCGACACGTCGTGATGGTCACGTCCGAGTACGACAGGTGCTTTCAGTCTGCCGTCACGGATGGCTTGGTTGAAGGCGAGGGCGATGGCGGTGCGGCCCTGTGCATCAGCATAGAGGATGCGGGCTTGCGAACCCACCACGAGGTGGTTGCGACCTGCCTCCCGTATCCAGTGGATGTTGTCGTCGAGTTGTCCGATAATGTCGGGTGTGGCGGTTTGGCGGATCTTCTCCAGAGCCTCGGTGGCGAGTTGGTCGGTGAGGGCCAGGTCGGCAGGGTCGCAGGAGGTGCATACCCAGCGGAAGGGACCGAAGCCATAGTCGAAGAAGAGCGGTCCCATGATGTCCTGCACATATGAGGGGTAGCGGAATCTGCCGTCGGGCAGCAACACGTCGGCGCCGGCACGGCTTGACTCCAGGAGGAAGGCATTGCCGTAGTCAAAGAAATACATGCCGCGGTCAGAGAGTTGGTTGATGGCTGCCACCTGGCGGCGCAGCGACTTGCGCACGCACTCACGGAAGGCGTCGGGCTCTTCTGCCATCATCCGTTTCGACTCTTCCAGACTCTGTCCCACGGGATAATAGCCGCCTGCCCACGGATTGTGGAGCGAGGTTTGGTCGCTGCCGAGGTCAACATGGATGTCTTCGGAGGCGAGACGCTCCCAGAGGTCGACCACGTTGCCGATGTATGCCATCGACACGGTGCGGCGCTCCTTCACGGCCTTGCGGATGGCGGGCATCAGTTCGTCGAGGTTGTCATGCAGTTCATCCACCCATCCCTGCTCGTATCTTTTCGTAGCGGCCTTGGGGTTGATTTCTGCCACCACGCTCACCACACCTGCGATGTTGCCTGCCTTGGGCTGTGCGCCCGACATGCCTCCGAGTCCAGAGGAGACGAAGAGCATGCCTCGGGCATCGGTCTGTCCGGGACGGAACTTCCGGCGGGCGGCGTTGAGCACGGTGATGGTGGTGCCGTGGACGATGCCCTGTGGACCGATGTACATATATGAACCTGCAGTCATCTGTCCATACTGGCTTACGCCAAGCGCATTCATCCTCTCCCAGTCATCGGGCTTGGAGTAATTGGGGATGACCATGCCATTGGTCACCACCACGCGGGGGGCTCCCTTGTGTGAGGGGAACAGGCCCAGCGGATGTCCTGAATACATGACGAGGGTCTGCTCGTCGGTCATCTCGCTGAGGTATTTCATGGTGAGCCGATACTGTGCCCAGTTTTGGAAAATGGCGCCGTTGCCGCCATAGATAATCAGTTCATGGGGGTGCTGTGCCACGCTGGGGTCGAGGTTGTTTTGTATCATTAGCATGATGGCAGCAGCCTGGCGCGACCGGTGGGGATACTCGTCGATGGGACGGGCATGGATGGCGTAATCGGGTCGGTAGCGGTACATGTAGATGCGGCCATACTGTCGCAGTTCCTCGGCAAACTCCGTGGCCAGTTGGGCATGCAGGTGCTCAGGGAAATAGCGCAGGGCATTACGCAGGGCGAGCACTTTCTCTTCCTCTGTGAGGATGTCTTTACGTCGAGGTGCGTGGTTGATGTCGGTGTCGTATGGCTTGGCATGGGGCAGCACATCAGGGATGCCAGCCCTGATTTCTTCAGAAAAGGTCATAATATTAGGGTTTTAGGTTGATGATAGTTATAGGGAGAGGGATTATAGATGGTCTAGATACTCTAGATACTCTAGATTTTCTAGATATCTCTATTTATCCAGTTTGCTCTCGATGATGGAGAGGATGTCGCGTTCTGCGTCGATGGCTTGGGAGATGAGGGCTTCTGCCTCGGCGATGAGGGCCTCTGCCTTCTGGCGGTCCTTCAGTTGGGCGGCGTTGATTTTCACGTTGAGACCGGCTCCGAGGACAGCGGAGCGGGCGGCGAGGGCGCCTACACCAGCATCAGATACGCTGTTGGGGTTGCCCTTCTCTGCCATCAGACGGCAGAGCGGCAGGACGGCAGAAGCAGCCTTCATGGTGCGCAGCGGCACCTCGGTGGCATAGAGGGTGGCAGCCTGGATGGCTTCACTTCGCTTCGCTTTTTCCTCATCGGTGCCGCGTGGCATGCCAAAAGCCGTCATGATGCGGTTGAAGGCTGTTGTGTCCTCATCCACAAGGTGTAGCAATTCGGTCATCAACTGTTGTCCCTTGTCGGCGGAGGCGGAGAATTCGTCCCACCGTTCGTCCCATCCGGCTTTGTGTGCCGAGAGGTTGGCTACCATGGAGCCCAGGGCTGCACCTAATGCCCCCATGTATGCGGATATGGTGCCGCCGCCGGGGGCTGGCGACTCGCGGGAGGTCTCCTCAGCAAATGATTTCACGGTGCGGTCGACGAGGAGTGGCTGGCGGTCGGCGTCTTCCAACAGATATTCGATGACTTTCTCGCGGGGATTGAACGGGCGGAGGTCGGAGAGCCCCATCGAATGGATGGCTATCTGGATAATGTCTTCCTCAGGGATACCGGTAGACCGGTGTTGCTTTTGGAGGAAATAGCGGCCTGCCTCGATGAGTGTGCGCTTGGGTACAAGTCCTACTATCTCTGTTCCGGTGACGCGGATGCCCCGTTCTTGGGCGCAGCGGCACACCTCATCAAACGCCTTGTGCAGAGGAGTCACATTGATGTCGGTGATGTTCATCGACACCTGGGCGATGCCATATTCATCGATATACCATCCGATGGCCTTGGTCTTCTTGAGTGTTCCGGGAATCATGATGGTGTTGCCGTCGGCATCCTTCATCGGTTTGCCGGTGATGGGATGGCCCTCCCGGCGCGGACGGCCTTTCTCACGCACGTCGAAGGCGATGGCATTGGCACGGCGTGTGGAAGTGGTGTTGAGGTTGAAGTTGACTGCGATGAGGAAGTCGCGGGCACCCACCACGGTACAGCCGGTCCTGGCGATGTCGTCATCCATCGGACGACTTCCGAAATCGGGTTCCAGGCCAGGTGTCGTGAGTTTTTTGGGTATTCCCTCATACTCACCCGACCGGCAAACGGCGAGATTGCGCCGCTCCTCTTTAAAAGCGGCTGCCTCATAGCAGTAGCAGGGGATACGAAGTTCGTCGGCGATGCGTTTTGCCAACTGGCGGGAGAGTTGGGCACATTCTTCAAGCGTGATGCCGCTCACTGGGATCAGCGGCAGCACATCGGTGGCCCCGATACGTGGGTGGGCACCGTGATGCTGGCGCATGTCAATCAATTCTCCTGCACGGCGGACAGCCTTGAACGCTGCCTCAACGACTGCCTCAGGACTGCCTACAAAGGTAAAGACTGTCCGATTGGTGGCCTCACCAGGGTCGATGTTGAGCAACCTGACATCGGCCGTTGTCTCAATAACTGAGGCTATCTGCCTGATAGTTTCTGGATTGCGGCCCTCACTGAAGTTGGGCACACACTCCACAATCTGTCTGTTTTTCATCAAGTATCGTTTTTTGTTGGTCAATAGACTTTTTGCAGGCGCAAGCATCCGGTTGACCTGATGCGGCCTATCTCCTATTTGGAGTTATTGCTCATCACAATATTCACGATTTCGGAGATATCGGCCACATTGACATATCCGTCATGGTTGACGTCTGCTTGTTCCTTAAAGAAAGTCACGTTTTGGTTTCCTATGATGTTGTTGGAGGTGGCCATGACGTCTGCGACATTGATCAGACCGTCATGGTTGACATCGCCAGGTGCAAAGCCAAACTCGTACATGTTTCGGAATTCTTTCCAGTAGTTGGCTTTGGCATACAATGACTTGTAGCCTGCGGGCACATACAGGTCAGCATTCTTACGGTTGGAGAAGACGTAGGTAGTAATGGCTGGCGGTGTGGTGAGGTCCACAGTCACGGAGGTCAGTTTGCTGCAGCCATAGAAAGCATAGTCATTGATGCTTTTCACACTCGAGGGAATCTCTACAGAAGCCAATGAGGTGCAATTGCGGAACATGCTCTGGCTGACGGAACTGAAATTCTCTGTCAGCGAGATGCGCCTCAGTGCGCTGCAGTCGCTCGCCATGTAACTGAATGATGTGACTTTGCTCATGTCCAAATGACTCAGGTCAAGGCTGGTCAGACTGCTGCAGCCCGACAGCATGTAGTTCATGTTGGTCACTTTTCCCGTACTCAACTTGCTCAGATCGATGCTCGTGAGACTGCTGCAGTTGTGGAACATGTATGCCATGTTGGTCACTTGCGAGGTGTTGAGGTAGGAGATGCCTGTCAGCGTGGTCAGGCTGGTCAGACCATCAAACCATTTGTAGGTGGTGGTGGGATAGTAGGAGGCGAATGAACTGTCGAACACCACTTTCTTGATGGTTGTCCTCCCGCTCCATCCCGGAGTTGTCGTTCCGGTGTTGAGTTCGTAGATTGTTCCAGAACGGCTTCCGCGCTTGCTGTCTTTGTAGAATGACAGGGTGGTGCCATCTGATGACAGTACGGCATAGGCATTGGATCCAAGTGGTTGGACGTTGATAATGGCCTTCTTGTTGGTGTTGTATGATCTGCCGTTGGCGGAGATGGCGTTCATCGCGTACCATCCGTCACAGTATCCTGCCCATCCCAAGTTGAAATGGAATTTCCCACTGTAACTGTCATATCCGTCACAGATGAAGGCGTGTCCGATGGAACCATCGGTGCCGGTGATGATGACAGGCTTTCCTTCCGACAGTTCGTTGTAGATGGCGTCATTCCATTGGGTGGTGGTCATGCTGCTGGCAGCAATGATGGATATGTCATTGTTGTAGCCGAAATTCTGTTTGAGGGATGTCACAGTCATGGCGAAATCAGCAGGTGAGTTTGTCTCAATGTAGTCAACTTTGATGGATTGCCCACAGTAGCGCATCAGTTGCGCGATGGCTTTTTTGGCAGCACTGGTCCTGGGCACCTCATTGGTCATGTCTGACCAACTGAATGAACTGAGTTCGCTGAGCGCACCGACATTTAAATGATATGTCGGGGTTGTATAGCCAGGCAGGGCCTTGCATCCTCCACGGAAATAATTTCCATCCTTGCCGACGGAGGCCCAGAAATATATCAGTTGGGCCATGGCCACGGTAAGGCAACCTGTCGAGCAAATCATCCCGTCAAAGGAACATTGGTTGTAGAATGGGCTATTCTGGCCCCATGTGGACATAACGAGACGGCCGATGGAGGCTTTTGCCTTGGCAGGAGTGGCGACGTCTGTTGATGTGAACCCGTTGGCTTGGCTCCATGCAATCTCTTCGGCCCAGCAGTCCATCCATTCCTTCAGTCCGGGTGGGATGCTGTCAGGATTAAACTGCCCATTGTCACAATAGCCCAGGATGGGTTCTGCTTGGTCGTCGGCTGATGCGATGATGAAACCGTTGTCACCAGAGATGTTGAATGTATAGATCAATGGCTGGCTGGTGTTCCGGTCCTTGTCAAGGGTATAGGCAAGCGTGAGTTGAGCGTTTCCCCTCACCCGATGTGACTGGCCGTTGTTCATCAGCGACAATACTTTCTGCTTGGCTTCTTCTGGAGAAATAGGACCGGCATGCACGAAGGCCATGCTTTGCACCAAAAGAAAGACTAATAAGATGAGTGTCCTGTTCCTCATAAATAATAATGTAGTTTGCTGAACACCTTAATTTTAAGTCGAAATCATATTTTTACTTACAAGATTGCAGAATGCTTTATCTTTGTTGGCAAAGGTACATAAAAAAAAAGAAAAAACAATAAATAATCGCGAAATTTTGGAGTACTCGCAAAAAAGTTGTAATTTTGAAGCCGATTTCCATTCAAAATGCCAATTTTTTGTGTTGGTGATAGAAACGTACTTAAAGCAAGGCTAAGGATATGAAGAAATTATTGATGATGCTTGCCGTGATTGTTCCGGCATTGGCGTGGGGACAGGGAAAGGCTCCAGAAATAACCGCTGAGGCGGGAGATTTGTCAATCGGAGGAACTTCGACACTGACCATCTCACTTACCAATGAGGGGAGTGAGATATATAATGGTTTTCAGTTTGACCTGTACTTGCCCGATGGCATCACCTTGGCAAAAGACAATAACAACAGTTTCATCTATCAATTTACTGACAGGTATACATCTTCAGGCATGTCCTCCTCTTTCAGAGATTTAGGCAAAGGCTGGTATAGGGTCATCTGTTATTCTTTTGGGAATGTCTGCATCACAGGGAATGAGGGCGCTCTTATGACGCTCACCCTGCAAGCACCCGAAGACTTGACGGCAGGGGAGAGAAATGGCGCCTTGTCTGACGTGCTGCTCAGCCGACTGGATGGCAAGGGTATCGACTGCGAAGGCTCTGAGTTCAGCATCAAGACAGACCGTATCAGGAGGGGTGATGTGAACAATGATGGAGAGATCAATTTGACAGATGCCTTGATGATTGTCAATTATCTCCTTGATAGAATCGATCCGAGATTCATTTATGTGAATGCTGACATGGATGGAGACCATGAGGTGTTGATCAACGATGCCCTGATCATCATCAATTACATCCTCGGCAGGGAGTGATGGCATCGCGCACCTACCAGCATAAGGTGACGCTGCCGGCGGTGGCAGTCATTGTGTTGGTGGCTGCCGTGGCTTTTTCCTTCCTGATGTCCCGTGACACAGCATTGTCGGCTGTGGCGTTGGTTTTGGTGTGCCTCGATGTGATTATCTTGGAAAGAGTCATCCACACTTCTTATACTTTGACTGATGACGGGATGCTGTTGGTAGACAGGGGCAGGTTTGCCCGTCGCCAGACCATCCATGTCTGCGATATCCTGAGGATGGAGTTACGCAAGACACCCTTAAGCAGGATGCACTATATATTAATAGAATATGGTCCACGGAAATTCGTGAGTGTTCAGACAGACAATGAGCAGGGGTTCATGGCTGAAATCACGAGGAGACAAAAATTGGAGGCTTAATCATGCGCAAACTTGTTCTTTTCTTGCTGTTGCTGCTGACCTCGGCTGTACAGGGGCAGATCCTGAACGGCTATGAGACAGGCGCACCGGCGGTGGTACAGGAGCCCAGGTGGGTTGACCAGGTACGGACTCGTCTTGACAACATGATGTCCGACAGGATGCTGCAGTCTACTCAATTGGGTCTGATGGTATACGACCTCACAGCCAATGAGGTGGTATATACCCTCAATGAGCGGCAGCGGCAGCGCCCGGCTTCCGTCATGAAGTTGGTGACCGCCATCACCGCGCTCGACATGTTGGGAGAAGACTATTGCTATTATACCAGTTTTTCCTATTATGGAAAAATCGTGGGCGACACGCTCAGAGGGTCGCTTTACTGCGTGGGCGGCTTCGACCCCACCATCAACCAGGATGATATCCGCTATATGGTGAATGACATCAAACGTGCCGGCATCTCCAACATAGAGGGGATGATAGTGGCCGACCTCACCATGAAGGACACGCTCACCTACGGCAGCGGCTGGTGCTGGGATGATGACAACGACCGTCTTACCCCACTGCTGGTGGACAAGAAAGACCAGTTTATCTCCGTATTGCTCCGTGAAATGAGAAGTCAGGGCATCAACCTTTCCGTCACTTTGGGCAAGGGCAAGGTGCCTCAGAGATGTACGGAGATTGTGCGCTACCGCACCGGTATTGACAAGGTGCTGTCGCGTATGATGAAGAAAAGCGACAACCTTTATGCCGAGTCGATGTTTTATCAGATTGCCCGTGCCAATTCCACCAATCCCGGACGTGCATCGGATGCTTCGGGTGCGGTGAAGCGGCTGCTTTATCGGTTGGGACTTGATCCTGTCAACTATACGATAGCCGACGGTAGCGGTTTGTCTCTGTACAGTTATGTGACGGCAGAGATGCTGGTGAAACTCTTGCGCTTTGCCTATGATAACAGATCCATCTACAATCACCTATATCCTGCACTGCCCATCGCCGGTGTGGACGGTACGCTTGAGAACCGGATGAAGACGGCTCCCTGCCGTAACAATGTCCATGCGAAGACAGGCACAGTTTCTGGGGTCTCCACCTTGGCGGGTTATTGCCAGGCTTCCAACGGGCATGATCTTTGCTTTGCCATCCTCAACCAGGGGGTGATCAAGGCCTCTGATGGCCGTGCCTTCCAGGACCGCATCTGTGAGGCACTGTGTAGATGAATTGAAGATTGAAGATTGAAGATTGAAAATTGAAGATTGAAAATTAGTTTCTCCGTATGTTGCGCTTCCGGCGCAACCTCCAAACAAAGGACTATCTAAACTCCAACCTAAACTATGACCTTAAAAACTGATGATTTTTGGAAACCCGTTGTCACTACCCGTCAGATTCTGACAGGTGAGGACGACATCGTATGTGTCGCTCTCGATGATGAAAGCGACTGGACCGCTCTTGGTGTTTTGGACTGCTCTGATGATGACTTGGATGTCGTTTCCGTGGATGACATCCTTCTTCTTGACCCTACTCTCGCTGACATGCCCGACCTGCAGCCGGGACAGGATGCCATACGCCTGAGCAAGGGCTCTCCATGGACGGTGGAGGAGTAGATTTCATTCATCGGAATGGGATATCAGCAATAAAAAATCGGCAATAACCGTGGGTTACTGCCGATTCTTTATTTTTGTGATAGGCTTACTGCCTGTAGGCGTCCAGATCCTCTGCCTTGAAGTTCTTGATGAAGGTGTAGTGGCCGTTGCACTCAGCCTCGGCATGGCGTACATACACCTGTGCGCTCTTGGCAAAGAGTTCGGGTGCGCGGGTGGCGTCGTCGAGGATGAGCAGCGACATGATGATGTCGGCGGTCATCTCATAGAGACGGCGCAACACATAGTCGGTCTTCTCAGCGTTGTCCTCAGCCTTCACCTCGGCAAGCACCTCCTCATAAAGGGTGGTCATGGCGGCGACGCGGGCCTTCAGTGCCTTCAGGTCATCGGCGACCTCGGTCTCCATCATCTCCTTGATGATGCCCAGATAAGTGCCGTTGGTGATGTAGCGTGAGGCAGCCACCACCTGGAGTTGGGTCGTTCCCTCGTAGATGGAGAAGATACGTGCGTCGCGGAAGAGACGCTGGCTCTTGTACTCCATGATGAAGCCCGAACCACCGTGGATGGAGATGGCATCGTAGGCGTTCTGGTTGGCATACTCTGAGTTCATTCCCTTGGCAAGGGGTGTGAAGGCGTCTGCCAGACGGGTGTATTTCTTCAGTTCCTGTCGCTCCTCGGGCGAGAGTTGCTTGGTGTCGCGCTGGATGTCCTCCAGAGCCTTGTAGATGTCCACATAGCGGGCTGTCTGGTAGAGCAGCGAGCGACCAGCGTCGAGTTTGGCCTTCATGCGTGAGAGCATGTCGTAGACAGCCGGGAACTCGATGATTTTCTTGCCAAACTGAGCGCGCTCGCGGGCATACTTCAGACCTTCATTATAGGCTTCCTGCTCCACGCCGACACTCTGTGCGGCGATACCCAGACGGGCACCGTTCATCAGGGCCATCACATACTTGATGAGTCCCAGACGGGTGCTGCCACAGAGTTCTGCTTTCGCATTCTTGTAAGTCAACTCACAGGTGGGTGAGCCGTGGATGCCGAGTTTGTGCTCAATATGACGGACGTTGACACCGCCGTCGCGCTTGTCGTAAATGAACATCGACAGACCGCGGCCGTCGCGAGTGCCTTCCTCAGAGCGGGCAAGCACCAGGTGGATGTCGGAGTCGCCGTTGGTGATGAAGCGCTTCACACCGTTCAGACGCCAGCAGCCAGCCTCCTCGTCATAGGTGGCCTTGAGCATCACACGCTGCAGGTCGCTGCCGGCATCAGGTTCGGTGAGGTCCATCGACATGGTCTCGCCGGCGCAGACGCGCGGGATATATTTCTGGCGTTGCTCCTCGGAGCCAAACTCATAGAGGGTGTCGATGCAACTTTGCAGCGACCAGATGTTCTGGAAACCGGCATCGGCTGCTGAGATGACCTCGCTGAGCATCGAGAAAGTCACGTTGGGGAGGTTGAGACCGCCGTAGCGACGGGGCATGGAGACACCATGCAGACCTGCCTTGCGGGTAGCGTCGAGATTCTCGAATGTCTTGGATGCATAGATCATTCTGCCGTTCTCGAGATGCGGACCTTCGAGGTCCACGCTCTCAGAATTGGGCTCCAGGATGTTGGCGGCCACATCGCCGGTGATGTCGAGGATGCGCTTGTAGTTCTCGATGGCGTCCTCGTAGTCCACGGGTGCATCGGGATATTCGGCTGCGTCAGCATAGTTGCGCTCTTTGAGGTCAACGATGCGCTTCATCAATGGATGGTCAAGATGGAACGCGATTTCTGGGTGGTCACTATAATAGTTTGCCATAATTCTTATTCTTTATTGATGAAGTCTTTGATGGTATCGTAAAAACGTATTGCAAAGAAGATTGCAAATACCTCATCCAATATTCTATGCCACAATGGGTGGTCTGTTCTCAGCGAAAAGACCATCAAGATCACCACGGCAAAACCATAGAAAATCAGATATAAGACTTCTTTTTTCATTTATTTCGAATTTTGCTTGTAATATTTGATGAGTTTCGGCACCACCTCTTCCACGGTTCCGTTGATGACATAGTCGGCGATGCTGTTGATGGGAGCATCGGGGTCGCTGTTCACAGAGATGATGATGCCGGAGTCCTGCATGCCGGCGATGTGCTGGATCTGACCAGAGATGCCGCAGGCGATGTATACCTTCGGGTGGACGGTGACACCCGTCTGACCAATCTGACGGTCATGGTCGCAGAAACCGGCGTCGACGGCAGCACGAGAGGCACCCACCTCGGCGTGGAGCACCTTGGCCAGGTCGAACAGAAGGTCAAAGCCTTCTTTTGAGCCCATGCCGTAACCGCCTGCCACGACGATCTGAGCACCCTTGAGGTTGTGCTTGGCAGCCTTCACATGGTGGTCGAGCACTTTCACCACGAAGGCTTCGGCAGAGACATACTTGCCCACTTCGGGATAGGCCACTTCCTTGCGGCACTCTCCCTCGTAGATGGCTTTCTGCATCACGCCAGAGCGTACGGTAGCCATCTGCGGACGGTGGTCGGGATTGACGATGGTGGCCACGATGTTGCCGCCAAAGGCGGGACGGATCTGGTAGAGCAGGTCCTTGTAGGTCTTGCCGCTCTTCTTGTCCTCATAGTCGCCGATTTCCAGTTGGGTGCAGTCGGCAGTCAGACCGCTGGTGAGTGATGACGACACGCGCGGACCGAGGTCACGGCCGATGACGGTGGCGCCCATCAGGCAAATCTGCGGCTGCTCCTCCTTGAAGAGGTTGACCATGATGTCGGTATGGGGTGCAGAGGTGTAGGGGAACAGTCCCTCGCCATCGAAGACAAACAGTTTGTCCACTCCGTAGGGCAGGATTTGGTCCTCCACCTTTCCCTTGATGCCAGTGCCGATGACCACGGCATGCAGTTCCACATTCAGTTCATTGGCCAGTTTGCGGCCTTTGGTCAGCAGTTCCTGAGATACTTCCTGTACCTTGGTGCCTTCTATTTCGCAATATACAAATACGTTGTTCATACCCATCAACTATCCAATGATTTTCTCGTTCAACAATTCCTGAATCAGTCCCTCTACATCGGCATCGCTGCTGGAGAGGGTCTTGCTCTCCTTGGCTTGGAACACGATGTTCTGCACGGCCTTCACCTTAGTAGGCGAACCGGCGAGTCCGCACTGACCTGCATCGCCGTCGACATCGGCCACAGACCACTGGTTGAGGGTCAGGTAGTCACGCTCGGCATAAAGGCGGCTCATGCGCTCGTCGAGGTCGGCAGGGCGCTCCATGGGGCAGGTGGCGTATTTGTATTTCATCACCAACTTGGCGTTGCACGGACGGCAGGGGGCAGCGCTTCCGTTCACCGTGATGACCACGGGCAGCGGGGCCTCTACGGTCTCCACACCTCCGTCGATATGGCGGCGGATGGTCACCTTCCCATCTTTGATGCCAAGAATCTCCTCAGCGTAGGTCACCTGGTTGAGACCCAGTTTCTGAGCCACCTGTGGACCCACCTGGGCGGTGTCGCCGTCGATGGCCTGGCGTCCTCCGATGACGATGTCCACATCGCCGATTTTACGGATGGCGGTAGCGAGGGCATAGGAGGTGGCGAGGGTGTCGGCACCTGCGAAGAGGCGGTCGGTAAGCAGCCAACCAGTGTCGGCTCCACGGAAGAGTCCCTGGCGGATGATCTCACCGGCACGGGGAGGACCCATGGTGAGCAGTCCTACGGTTGAGCCCGGATGCTGTTCTTTCAGGCGGAGTGCCTGCTCGAGCGCGTTCAGGTCTTCTGGATTGAAGATGGCGGGCAGAGCGGCGCGGTTGACAGTGCCTTCGGCGGTCATGGCGTCCTTGCCCACATTTCTTGTGTCGGGTACTTGCTTGGCAAGCACAACAATTTTCAAACTCATAAATGATAATTTATTAGATGGGTGGAGCAATCGTGTCTCCACCATGGAATAAAGTTCTTTTGAGCGGCAAAATTACTCATTTTTTGTCGCGTGGCAAAGAAAACGAGTGTAAAATGCACAATATACCCCTCTGATGTGCACAAAAGCCCATTTTTGTGCAATGGATTTGAGGGGGGAGAGGGGGGTGGGAGGTGAGAGGTGGGAGGTGAGAGGTGAGAGGTGGGAGGTGAGGGGTGGGAGAATAGTCCTTTTGTAGGGGTTGCGTCAAAAACGCAACATACGGAGAAACTAATTTTCAATTTTCAATCTTCAATCTTCAATTTTCAATCTTCAATCTTCAATTTTCCCTCTTCCCTGCATCAGTTTGATCTCCGCGAAGGTGACATCGCGCGGACAGAGGGCTTTGATGGCGTTGATGCTGTCGGTGGGTGCTACCATGCGGATGATGCGCAGAATGGCTTTTTGGTGCTCGGGAGAGACGAGCGCGTCAAAGTTGACTTCCCCGGAAGATATGTATTTGGCGAGATGACTGATGATGGTGTCGATAGTCAATCCTCTCTCTTTGGCTATCTGCTGGGGCGACAACCCTTGTCGGAAAAGGCCGAGTGTCACTTCTTGTGTCTTGGGCTTGGGCTCTTTCGCTTTCTTGGGCTGTCTTTGCCGTGTCGCTCGTTTTTTGCCGTCATCCATGGCATCGAGCAGTGCAAGTTGTTTTTCTTTCAGGTAACGCGTGATGGTGAATCCTCCTTCGGCGATGCTGGTGAGCAGTTGCTGCCGCGACTGCCATGTCTGTTTGATTTCAGGCAGGAGGTTGTCCAATCTTGCACGCAGTTGCTTGTTGCCTATTTGCATGTCGGCGGTGAGTCTGATGGGTTGTGTCATCAGTTCCATCAGCGATTGGGCAAAATAGTCGGCGCTGCGGCCAACACGTTGCAGCATGGCTTCTGAGTGAAGTTGGTCGGTTGGAGCCTGACGGATGACGGCGGTCCATTTGTTGGCCACATCAATCACCTTTTTCTTCAATCCTTCCAGGGTTCGTTTGTGCAGTTGTTCGAGTTGGGGATAACTCCGCGAGAAATGCTCAATAAACAGCCTCACCATCTGTTCCTCCAGATGGAGCAGGGCACTGAAGTCGAAAAGTTCAGTGAGCAGGTATCGGAAATATTCCTCCTTGAGTTGGGGCAGATGCTCGATGCTCTGTCGGGCGCGCTCTTCCTGATTGCTGATGTATTCGTCCACCCTTCCGTCACAGATGATGGCATGCGGGGAGATGGGTGATGAGAGCAGCATCCCCTCCAATGTGCGGCATCGGCTCAGTGCCACATACACCTGCCCGGGGGCGAACGACCGGTTGGCATCGATGATGGCATGGTCGAAGGTCAGTCCTTGGCTCTTGTGGATGGTGATGGCCCATGCCAGCCGCAGGGGATATTGGACAAAAGTGCCCAGCACCTTCGTCTCTATCTCGCGGGTCTCGGGATTGAGGGTGTACTGGGAGTTATCCCAGGTGAGGGGTGTCACCTCGATGTCGCTGTAGTCACCCGGACAGCGCACGCGTATATGTTGGCTGTCGAGGTAGGTCACATGACCGATGCGCCCGTTGTAGTAGAGGTGGTCGCCTGAAGGGTCGTTCTTGACGAACATCACCTGTGTGCCCACCTTGAGTTCCAGGGTGTCGTTGGTGGGGTAGGAATACTCGGGAAAAGTGCCGTCGATCTTGGCTTGGTAGAGGTGTTTCGGCGTAGTGAGCCGCTCCAGTTCCGATTCGTTGTAATGGTCGGCGAAGCGGTTGTGGGTGGTGAGGCGGATGTAGTCCTGGTCGGGACCAGGAACAAATCCTGGCCGGCTTCGGGAGTTGAGCAGGTCGAGATCCTCATGGGTGGGTTCGCCGATGCGGATGTGGTTGAGCAGTTGGATGAAAGTGTCGTCTTGCTGGCGGTATACCTTGTCGAGTTGGATGGTGACGTATGCTGTCTGAGCGAGGGCCTTGGACCCGAAGAAATAGGGTGTGTCGTAGTGTGGACTGAGCAGTGCTTCATCCTCAGGAGTCACCACGGGAGTAAGTTGCTGCAGGTCGCCGATCATCAGCAGTTGCACGCCTCCGAAAGGCAAGTAGCGGTTGCGGAACCTCCTCAGTACGGCGTCGATGGCATCGAGCAGGTCGCTGCGCACCATGGAGATCTCGTCGATGATGAGCAAGTCGAGAGATGCAATGATGCGGCGTTTGTCACGGCTGAAGTCGAATTTGCTTTTGATATGAGTGTCGGGCACGAAGGGGGTGAAGGGCAGTTGGAAGAACGAGTGGATGGTGACACCGCCGGCATTGATGGCGGCGACACCCGTCGGGGCCACTACAACCGATCGCTTGCGCGACCGCTCCACCACTGTTTTCAGGAAAGTGGTCTTTCCCGTTCCCGCTTTTCCTGTGAGGAAAATGCTCCTGCCTGTGTTCTCCACGAATTCCCAGGCTGTGAGCAATTCTTTGTTGTGCTCCATGTTCATCAAAAATAAAGACTCGCAAAATTACTCAATTTATCTCACTTCCGCAAGATTCAACACTCTCATCCATGCAAAAAGAGGCAATGACCTGAAAAATTGTTAATGGACTTGCTAATTCGGATGAAATAGCCTACCTTTGCACTCCCCAAACAGAACACATATATGCAAGACGAAGTTAAGACCACCACAGAGACGCCAAAGGGACAGCCACTTGCAGATGCTGAGGACTCCACTCCATGGTATGCTATCCGGTTGTTTTCCAACAACCAGATGAGGGTGGGGGAGTTCTTCAAGGAGCAAGGAATGGAATTCTTCATTCCCATGCAGTATCGCATATATGAGGATGAGCAGGGCAGGCCGAAGAAAAAACTCCGTCCGGTGGTGAGCAACCTTATCTTTGTGAAGAAGACCATCACGAAACAAGCCATGCAGGAGTTGGTGAGGACGAGCCAGTATAAAATGTCTGTGATCACCCGCGACCGCCAGACGCGTGAATACTATGAGATTCCTGCCAAACAGATGTTTGAGTTCCGCGCCATGTGCAATCCCGAAATTGAGATGCGCAAATATGTCAGTGCCGAGGAGGCACGGCACAAGGTGGGGGCAACGGTGATAGTGAGTCACGGACCGCTCAAGGGACTCACCGGCCGCTTGGTGAGGGAAAACCGCAAGTATTTCCTTCTCAAGGAGGTGCCGGGCATCGGTGTGATGCTCAAGGTGACCCGCTGGTGCTGCAAGGTCGTACAATAACCTCAAAAGGCACAGGGCAATGGCCCTGTGCCTTTTGAGGAGTATCATTCAAAAACTTAGTGCATATCGTTGCTTAAACACAGAGTTACAAAGGCACAGAGAATCAACTGCTAAGTTAAAAAATCTCTGTATCTCTGAAACTCTCTGTTGGATTCAACTTACACTTCCCATCCGATGGCTGAAGCGCCGAGGACAGCGGCTGATGCGCCGTCGAGTCCGCTGACGAGGAATTTCGCCTTGCCTTTGAAGATGGGGAGCACATTCTTATCATAACTGCGCTTGATGGGCTCCATGATGAGGTCGCCTGCCTTCACCAGACCGCCGAAGAAAATGAATGCCTCAGGAGAGGAGAATGCAGCGAAATCGGCGCAGGCCTCACCCAGCATCGCACCAGTGAACTCAAACACCTCCTTGGCCAGTTCATCACCCTTGCCAGCGGCTATCGAGACATCGAGCGATGTGATGTCGTCGGGATTCATCTCACGCAGCAGCGACGGACGGTCGCTGGTGAGCAGCAGTTCGCGGGCTGAGCGAGCCACGCCAGTGGCAGAACAATAGGCCTCCAGACAACCGTTGCGTCCGCATCCGCAACTGCGGCCGTTCTCACGTTTCATGATGACATGGCCCAATTCGCCGGCGAAGCCGTCGCATCCGTATACCAACTGTCCGTTGATGACAATACCTGAGCCTACACCCGTACCCAGTGTGATGACGATGAAATTCTTCATGCCGCGGGCAACGCCATAGATCATCTCGCCGATGGCAGCCGCATTGGCATCGTTGGTGAGAGCCACGGGGATGCCCAGCCGGTCGCTGAACAGTTTGGCGAGTGGCACGATGCCGTTGTGACCCCACGACAGGTTGGGAGCAAACTCAATGGTGCCGTTGTAGTAGTTTCCGTTGGGGGCTCCGATACCCATGGCCTTGATCTTGCCGATGCCGCCTACCTGCTCGATGATGATCTGCAGCGCCTCGACAGAGGCATCGACATAATCTTCAACGCGGTCATAGCCTTGTGTCTTGATGGCGGTGGTGGCTTTGATGTCGCCACGGCTGTCCACTATACCGAAAACGGAGTTGGTGCCTCCCAAATCCAAACCGATCACATACGGTTTCAATGTCTCTTGTTCGTTCATATCAATAGATGTTTTTAGAAATTAGTGTTGTTCAATGTTGTCATGCAAAGATAGTGCAAGATAAATGAAAAACAAAATATTTTACTATAATTTTTATTTTTGTTTTTCCTGCCGTCACCTATACAGAGCGTGATGCTGACGCGACAATCATTTGAGGTATTTGCCATTCTTCATTCATAATTCTTCGTTCTCCGTTCCGAAAGACAAAGTTTTGTCCACAAAATTTGCTCACCTCGCAAAATTTTAGCAATTTTGCAGTCGTTATGCCTTTCGAGTTCCATATTGACATCCTCGACACCATTTTCAAGGGACTGATTATCGGTGTCCTTGCATCGGCTCCTATGGGGCCGGTAGGCATATTATGTGTGCAGCGCACGCTCAACAAAGGCAGATGGTATGGATTTGTCACCGGACTTGGAGCGACGGCCAGCGACCTGATCTACGCGATGATCACTGGTTTGGGAATGAGTTTTGTGATGGACCTCATCAACAATGCTCAAAACCGTTACTTCTTGCAGATCACAGGAAGCATCATGCTGCTCATCTTCGGTGTCATCAGTTTCAGGTCGAACCCGATGAAGAACATGCACCACAGTGGCATGGCCAAGGGGACGTATCTGCACAATGGAGTGACCGCTTTTCTCGTCACCCTCTCCAACCCGCTCATCATCCTCCTCTTCATGGCCATCTTCGCACAGTTGGCATTCATCATCCCAGGCCATCCTCTGGAGATGGCTATCGGCTATCTGAGTATCATCTTGGGGGCCATTCTCTGGTGGTGGGGACTCACTTGGTTGGTCGACAAGATCAAGAGTATTTTTGATGACTACGGTATTGTCATCATCAACAGAATCATTGGTTCCATCGTCATCATTTTCTCGCTGGTTGTGTTGTTGGGTACGGTTTTCAATCTTTTCACCATACATTATTAATTAACGAATGTTCGTATCACAGCAACTCAGAAAGCAGAGCATCGCAGAGTATGTGCTCTATATGTGGCAGGTGGAGGATATCATCCGTGCATATGGTTGCAACCTCGCCAAGTTGCGCAGGGAGTATATCTCACGCTTCGACTACTCTGAAGAGGATATGGAGGAACTCACCGACTGGTATGCCAACCTCATCCGCATGCTCACACAGGAAGGGTGCCGCGAGCAGGGACATCTGCAGATCAACAAGATTGTGGTGGATGACCTCAACGAGTTGCATGCCCGTCTCATCGACAGTCCGAAATTCCCGTTCTACAGGGCTGAATACTACAAGGTGCTGCCTTTTATTGTGGAACTCAGGAGAAAAGGTGGCGACAACAACCTGAGCGAGGTGGAAACATGCCTCAACGCCCTCTATGGAGTGATGATGCTCCGTCTGCAGAAGCGCGACATCTCACCCGACACCCAACATGCTGTCAACGAGATCACCACACTCATGGGCATGCTGTCGGACTACTATCTCAAGGACAAGAAAGAAGGGCTTGAGTTTGATTGAAGATTGATTTCGGCGAAGCCGATTGAAAATTGAAGATTGAAGATTGAAAATTGAAAATTTTAGATAGAAAATGAACATATTGATAACCGGCTGCAATGGCCAACTGGGAAGTGAACTGCGACTATTGGAGAACGCTCATCCTGAGCATGTATTTTTCAACACCGACGTGGAGGAACTCGACATCTGCGACCAATCTGCCGTGGAGCAGTTTGTGAGTGGAAACAGTATTGATGGCATCATCAACTGTGCCGCCTACACTGCTGTGGACAAGGCGGAGAGCGACAAAGAACTGTGCACCACCCTCAACACGCTGGCACCTGCCTATCTGGCCGCCGCCATCGAGAAGCGTGGGGGATGGATGATACAGGTGTCTACCGACTACGTGTTCAATGGCAAGAACTTCCGTCCTTACCAGGAGGATGATACGCCTTCGCCCGACAGCGTGTATGGAAGTACCAAACTGGCTTCGGAACTGGGCGTGTCGAAGTTCTGCAAGCGTTCGATGATTATCCGCACCGCATGGCTCTACAGCAGTTTCGGGCACAATTTCGTCAAGACCATGATACGGTTGGGACGTGAGCGCAGTTCCCTCGGTGTGGTGGCCGACCAGGTGGGCACGCCGACCTATGCGCGTGACCTTGCCCTCGCCATCATGACCATTGTGGAAAAGGGCATCATTCCCGGTGTTTACCATTTCACCGACGAGGGCGTCGCCAGTTGGTATGACTTCGCCAAGGCCATCCACCGCCTGAGCGGCATCACGGGTTGCGATGTGAAGCCTCTGCATACAGAGGATTATCCCACTCCTGCCACTCGTCCCCATTTCTCCATCCTCGATAAGACAAAAATCAAGCAAACTTATGATATTGTCATCCCACACTGGGAGGAGTCGCTGGCAGAGTGCATTCAGTGCTTAGTTCATAGTTCATAGTTCATAGTTCATAGTTCATAGTTTGCAGTAATTCCTTACATTATAATGAATCAGGAAATAGAAAGAAGACGTACTTTTGCCATCATATCACACCCCGATGCGGGCAAGACCACACTGACCGAGAAATTCTTGCTCTTCGGCGGACAGATCCAGGTGGCAGGAGCCGTGAAGAGCAATAAGATACGCAAGACAGCCACCTCCGACTGGATGGATATAGAGAAGCAGCGCGGCATCTCTGTCTCGACATCAGTGATGGAGTTTGACTACGAGGGCTACAAAGTGAATATCCTCGACACACCCGGTCACCAGGACTTCGCCGAGGACACCTACCGTACGCTCACCGCCGTTGACTCCGCCATCATCGTGGTCGACGGGGCAAAGGGTGTGGAGACACAGACACGCAAACTGATGAATGTCTGCCGCATGCGCAACACACCGGTCATTATCTTCATCAACAAGATGGACCGTGAGGGGCGCGACCCCTTCGACCTGCTCGACGAACTGGAGCAGGAACTGCAGATACAGGTGCGTCCGCTGTCATGGCCCATCAACCAAGGCGCGAAGTTCAAGGGCGTATACAATATCTATGAGCAGAAACTCGACCTCTTCACGCCCGACAAGCAGAGAGTGACAGAGAAAGTCGAGGTAGACATCAACAGTGATGAGTTGGTGGCAAGGGTAGGAGAACAGGACGCCCAGCAGTTGCGCGACGACCTTGAACTGATCGAGGGTGTCTATGCCGATTTCGACATAGAGGACTATCGCGCCGCCACGGTGGCACCGGTTTTCTTTGGCAGTGCGCTCAACAACTTCGGTGTGCAGGAACTGCTCAACTGCTTCGTGAAAATCGCCCCATGTCCGAAGCCAACCCAGGCTGAGGAGCGTGAGGTGGAGCCGGAGGAGCAGAAATTCACGGGATTTATCTTTAAGATCACCGCCAATATCGACCCCAACCATCGTTCGTGCATCGCTTTCTGCAAGGTGTGCAGCGGCAAGTTTGTGCGCAATCAGCCTTACTTGCATGTTCGTCTGGGCAAGACACTGAGGTTCAGTTCGCCCACGCAGTTCATGGCACAGCGCAAGTCGACGGTCGATGAGGCATGGCCGGGTGACATCATCGGTCTGCCCGATAACGGCATTTTCAAGATTGGAGACACGATGACCGAGGGTGAGCAACTGCATTTCCGCGGTCTGCCGTCTTTTTCGCCGGAGATGTTCAAGTATATCGAGAACGACGACCCGATGAAGGCGAAACAACTCTCCAAGGGCATCGAGCAACTCATGGACGAGGGTGTGGCTCAGTTGTTTATCAACCAATTCAACAACCGCAAGATCATCGGCACCGTAGGACAACTGCAGTTTGAGGTCATCCAGTATCGTTTGGAGAATGAGTATGGTGCCAAGTGCCGCTGGGAACCCGTCCATCTGCACAAGGCGTGCTGGATAGAGTCAGACGACGAGGCTGAACTGGAGAACTTCAAGCGCCGCAAATACCAGTACATGGCAAAGGACCGTGAGGGGCGTGATGTCTTCCTCGCCGACAGCGGCTATGTCCTTGCCATGGCGCAGGAGGACTTCAAGCACATCAAGTTCCACTTCACCTCAGAGTTTTAGAGGTCTTGTCGAATTGACTTATTTTATTATTCTACTGTCTGCCCCTGCGGAGTAGGGGCGCGATGTATCGCGTCCGATAAAAAGTCTACGGATGATAGGATGAAAAAGGAATTCCCTACTGCGGTGAAGAGAAATTGGTCAATCCTTGAAAGTGGACCATTGTATGAGCAATTACCTGGTCATTACATGTTTTAGGAATCGTAGATTGACTAGATTCACTGAAAAACACGCAAATGTTTAGCAAAATCGTAATCTCTTCGGAAGAGATGGTCAATCGCTACAAATTTAGCATTTTTTTCCGAGAAATTATTATTTTGGTGTATAAAAATCCACTATTTGTAGACATTTTTTCTTTGTTGTTGAGCAAAAAATGACTATAAAAAATTGTAATACTCTGATATTTAAGTCATTACATAAACATCCATCTCTTCCGAAGAGACAATCGTAAATGCTTGAATACTGTATAGCGTGGCAGAGATGCATTATAATGTGTCTCCCCGTCAAGAATGGAAAAAGTCTAAGGAAGATAGGAAGAAAAGAATGTCGCCGCAAGCGGCGAAAAAATCCCAGATTCCTTGATTCCATAGAATTTAAATCGACGACTGCCGATGCGCATATAGAACTATGAATTATTAACTAAGAACCAAATCAACTGATATGAAACCAGCAAAACTATTACTTATGCTCATGCTCCTGATGGGAGCCGTGAGCGCCAAAGCCCAAAAAACTGCATACGCCTATTTAGATGGCTTAACGTTCCGCTTCTGTTATGATGATAAAAAATGGGAAAGGGCTCAAACATATTCTGTCTTTCCTATTAATGATGAAGGAGGTAAAGTATGGGAAGATATCCACTTAAGTGTTTGGAGGGTAGTTTTCGAGGACTCTTTCAAGGACTATAGACCCACCACATGCGCCCAATGGTTCAAAAACATGGCCAACCTCGTAACGATAGAAAACGTCGAAAACTTTAACACATCGGAAGTGACGGACATGCACGAAATGTTTGCGCACAGTAATGCGGGTGCATTCGATTTGAGTTTCCTCAACACCTCGAAAGTGACCGACATGAGTTATATGTTCTATTACTGTCCCTATATCGAGTATGTCAACGTGAACTTCGACACCTCGAATGTGACTGACATGAGTTATATGTATGCTTACTGCACAAAACTCAAGAGTGTCACTTTTGGCAACATTGACACGTCGAAGGTGACCAATATGCAGGGTATGTTCCAAGAATGCTACTCACTCACCGATGTCGACATCAGCAATGTAACCTTCTTGCCCTCAGATGTCCTAAACTCCCAAGAGATGTTCTGTCATTGCATGGCTTTAGAAAACCTCACCGTTTCCGCCACCGCCAACAATCTGGATTCAGACGCTTTCGACATGGTGGGAAACGAAGAATCACCTTGCAAACTTTTCTATCCCAATGGTTTCACACCAGACACGAATATAAGGAAAGGCAATTGGTGGATAAAATGGAAGGAAGGCTATTTTCACGATGGAAATGAGCCTTGGTCCTATGCCGTTTTCAACAGGAACACTGGTAGGCTCATCTTCTACAGCTTCACGGAACGTAACACTTGGGATGAGAATTACATAGTGTATCCTCTCAATTACGACAGTTATTATCCGGAATGGCATGAGATTGCCACGCAGGTGACCTCAGTGGATTTCTACTACACGTTTGTCAGCGCACGACCTACGTCGTGTTTCGCGTGGTTCAAGGACATGGTCAACTTAACCGTCATTTACGACATGCATCTCCTCAATACGTCGAAAGTGACCAATATGGGAAGTATGTTCTACAACTGCCCCAAACTGACAGACATAGAGTTGTTGTGGTTCAACACAGAGAAGGTGACCGACATGTCCTACATGTTCTACAATAGTTCTAAACTCACCGAATTGGATTTACATAAATTCCACATATCGAATCAGACATTAACGAACCGAATGTTTGATGGTTGTTCTGTGAAAACGCTCGCTGTTTCCAACACGGCAGAAAACTTTAATGCGAACACCTTCGTGGGCTTAGGCACTCAATACAGCCCCTGCGTCCTTAACTATCCCGACGGAATCAGGCTCACGAAGGGTGAAACCGGCGATGGGTGGTTCAGTTGGAAGGGCGGCTACTTCCTTGATAAATTCACGAAGACGGCCTACGCTGCCTTTTACCCTTCAAGCGGCGCGCTCGTGTTCTACTATGACTCCGATCACTGGGTAAAAAGATCCTATGGCGGGACGACCTACTTTCTCAACCACCTCAACCCCGTGTTGGACACCCCGAATTGGAGTTCCATAGCATCTGATGTGAACACAGTGCGGTTCGACTCCTCGTTTGCCGATGCACGGCCTATGACCTGCCGAAATTGGTTCAGCAATATGACCAATCTGACCAGCATCATCGACATGGAGTCGTACCTCAATACCTCGAATGTCATCAATATGGGAAGTATGTTCTACAACTGCCCCAAACTGACAGATGTGGACGTGAGCGGCTTCAATACCGCCAATGTGATCAGTATGGCTTACATGTTCAGCGGCTGCTCCCAACTGACAAGTGTGGACGTGAGCAGTTTCAATACCGCCAATGTGTCCTATATGGGATACATGTTCAGCAACTGCCCCCAATTGACCAGCATCACGGGTCTCACGAGTTTCGACATCTCCAACGTGAGCGACATGACCAGTATGTTTAAAGGCTGCTCCAAACTGACCAGCCTCAACCTGAGCAGTTTCGATGTGTCGAACCAGACGGTAACGACCGATATGATGAAAAACTGCTCTTCTCTGGAAATGCTCGTCATCTCCCCGACGGCATACAAATTTCCCCAAACGTCCTGCACCGGCATAGGCACGCAGTCGGCTCCCTGCGCCCTCGTCTATCCCAACGGCTTCACACCTAATAAGGACGAAACTGGCGACGGCTGGTACATGTGGAAGAACGGATACTTCAAGGATGCCGAAAAACTGCCATACGCCTTGCTTTCCAACGAAGGAGAAACACTCACCTTCTGTTATGACAAACAATATTACTACCACAGTGGCTCGGCTTACCTGCTTAACGAGGGTATCGTGATCCCCGACTGGCCTAAAAGCACGGTGACGAAAGTGGTGTTTAATTCCGAGTTTGAGAACGTACGGCCTGTGAGCACCAGTTACTGGTTCAGCGGCATGACCAGCCTGACCTCCATCGAGGGAATGGAACATCTCAACACTTCCATGGTGACGCACATGAGAAATATGTTCTCCAACTGCTCGCAGTTGACCAGCATCCCAACCGGCTTAACAACAGACAACGTCACCGATATGATATCCATGTTCAACGGTTGTGCCGGACTGAGCAGCCTTGACCTGAGCACCTTCGACACCAGTAAGGTGCGCTGGATGAGGGAGATGTTCAAAGGCTGCACCAACCTGGAGGAAGTCAACCTCTCCAGTTTCAACACCGAGAATGTGGTCGTCTTCACCAGCATGTTTGAGGATTGCTCCAGCCTGACCAGTCTCGACCTGAGCAACTTCACCTTCGATGCCGCCAGCGCCGATTACACGAATAATATGCTCAGAAACTGCTCCGCATTGCAGTCTCTTATCGTTCCCGACTCGGCATACATGCTCAACAGCACTGCCTGCATCGGCGTGGGCACCGCCAGCCGACCCTGCCATCTGTCCTATCCCAAAGGCTTCAATCTGTGGGGTACGGTCATGGGCGACGGTTATTTCATATGGAAAAGAGGATACTTTACGGATGACCGAGAGGCCTATGCCGTGCTGTCCGGCAGCGGAAGCAACAAGACACTGACCTTCCGCTACGACATTGGGCGCAGTGACTATGCCAACACATACGGCATGAACACGGGCGACGACCTTCCCGGGTGGTTTGACGAGCGCACCAACGTGACGGAAGTTGTGTTCGACTCCTCCTTCGAAGACGCCCGTCCCGCCAGTTGCTACAGGTGGTTCCAAGGCATGAGCGGCCTGACCGACATCACTGACATGGAGCAGTACCTCAACACGGAGAAAGTGACCAACATGAACATGATGTTCCTCAACTGCTCCGGCCTGACTTTCCTCGACGTGAGCAACTTTAACACATCCAATGTGACCGACATGGGTTCCATGTTTGACGGCTGTTCCGGCCTGAAGGGCATTGACGTGAGCAACTTCGACACATCCAATGTGACCGACATGGGGACGATGTTCTATCAGTGCTCCAGCCTGGAGAGCCTCAACCTCTCCAACTTCACCTTTGTCTCCGGATGCTGGACGCCCTATTTCCTGACAGGCTGCGGCCAACTGAAGAGGCTGACCGTGAACGCCACCGCAGAGAACCTCAGCGCTGATGCATTTACAGAACTCATTTATCCTGATGAGGATTTCCATATCGTCCGTGTGAGCGGCGTGGGTACGCAGAGTGACCCCTGCATCCTCATCCATTCAGGCTTCACGCCCACGAAGGACGAGACCGGCGACGGATGGTTCAAATGGAAGGGCGGATACTTCATGGATTACCCGGATCCCTATGTCATTATGTCTTCTGATTACAAGACGCTGACTTTCTATTGCGACAATAAGAGTCATAACAGGCCGGGTATTGTCTTAAGCCTGCCTGATGGTGAAATGGATGAATTCGGCAATATAGAGACACCAGCATGGCTGGATTTCTCCATAGAAGAAGTCATCTTTGACCCGTCATTCGCCCTGGCAATGCCCAGCAGTTGCATGTGGTGGTTCTATGGGCTGTCCTCCCTCTCCAGTATAACAGGACTCGAGCACATCAACACAACGTATGTGAATGATTACTACGAGATGTTCAGCATGTGCGAGAGCCTGACGAGCCTCGACCTGAGCACTTTTAACTTCGTCTCGGCTTACACTTATGGCATCGTCGAATACTGTTCTGGGCTGGAGACGCTCACCGTCCCCGCCACGGCTGGACAATGGTGGAATTCCAACGCCTGCGAGGGCGTGGGAACCGCTGAGAATCCCTGCGAGCTGATTTATCCCAGTGACATGGACATAGACATGACCGGTTTCGAAGAAAATGGCTACTTCATGTGGAAGGGCGGCTACTTCAAGGCCGCTGCCGGACTCTTGGGTGATGCCAACGGCGACGGCATGGTGAGCGTGGCTGACGTGATGCTGACGGTGAACAAAGTGATGAACAAACAACTGACCGTCTTCATCGAGAGGAATGCCGATGTCAACAACGACGGTAAGATTACCGTGGCCGATGTCATGGCCATCGTGAAAATGGTGCTCAGCAGCGGTCCCAAGTCAGCTCCTCGCAACGCCTGGCAGTCGATGAGCGACGCGATGGCAGTGACCGCCAAGGGCGGCGAACTGACCCTCCACCTCACGGGAACGGGCACCTACACGGCCTCGCAGATGACGCTCTCGCTGCCTGAGGACTGCCGCCTGGAAAGTGCCCGGATGGTGTCCTCGCGCAGCAACGGACACAGCGTGCAGACCAGCGACCTGGGCAACGGACAGTACCGCGTGGTGGTCTACAGTGCCACCGGCCTGCCCTTCGGCAACTCCTGCACCGACCTGGTGCGCCTCAGTGTGTCAGGCAACCACCATGGTGACGTCGCCCTGAGCGACATCCAGGTGGTGGATTACCACACGAACACCGTGCTGCTCTCCGATGTCAGCGGCCTCGCCACGGGCATCGAGAGTATCTCCAATGACACCACCGACGACGGCGACTGGTACACCACGCAGGGCCAGCGTGTCTCCACCCCGACCCGCGGCATCTATATCCGCAACGGACAGAAGAAAGTTTTTAAAAATTGAAAATTGAAGATTGAAAATTGAAAATTAAAGAATAATTTCGGCGAAGCCGAACGGAAGATTGAAAATTAGTCAATCTGGCGGTACGCACGTAGGGACTTACTTCATGTATGTCCCTACACGCAGCACAGCCATTCATGCGCGACAAGCAAATAATCCTTCATCCATGACTCTGAACTATGAATTCAGAACTATGAACTAATCAAGTATTCCGTCATGGCACGTTGCTCGACTGAGAAGCCGATGCCCGCCTTCACGATTTGGCGCCCGTCGGTGGCATAGCGTCGGGCATAGCCTTTCTTTTCAATCTGGTCAAGGGCATCTTGCGCCGTGCCGTTGATCTTCAGTTCTATCACATAGATCGTGTCGGGCATGAACACCACCATGTCGGCTCTGCCCCGAGCGCACTTCACTTGTGTCTGCACATACACGTTGAGCATCGAGAAGATGAGGTAGAACGACCACTCATAAAAACCCTCGGCCACAGTTACCTCCTCCAGTTTCTTCTTGAATCCTTCCACGTAGGGGAGTTCCTCCAAGTAGGCCTGCAATTCGCGCATTGCCAGGTCGGTATCCTTGGCACGGAGGGCTTTCCAGAAGCGGGCGGCAAATCCCATCTGCACGTCGCTGCCGCGCATGCCGGTGACGGAGGGCAACAGTCCCTCTGTGAAGCCCACCCGCACCTCCTTGTTGGGAATGCCAAGCGTGTATTCCAGCGTCAGGCGGTCGTAGTCCTTGATGGTTAGGTATCCGCTCTGGTAGAGCAAGGGCAGCGCATCCATCATGTTCTCCGTGGGCTGGTCGAAGGCTGACGAGGGAACCTGCAGACCATCTAACTTTGTGATGTCGGTGCGGTATTGTCGCATTTGGCGGATCAGGTACGACGGCGTTCCGCTCTCAAACCACCAGTTGTTCAGTTGGCGCTGGTTGAAAGCCTTCATCAGGCTGAAGGGGTTGTAGATGTAAGGTGACTTGCGGGAGAAACGGTAGCCATCGTAGGTTATGCGCAGCATCTCACGCATTTCCTGTGGCGTCACCTCATATTCTCCGGCTATGCGCTCCACATCGGGCTGCATCTGTGTGTCAATCTCCTCGCCGGTGATGCCGCAGATGGCAGAAAACTCAGGGTCGAGCGTGATGTTGGTGATGTTGTTAAGTGTGGAAAAAATGCTCAGTTGTGAGAATTTTGTGATGCCGGTGATGAAGCAGAAGCGGATCATCGCTTCGCGAGCCTTCAGACACTGGTAAAACTCCTGCATCACGCGGCGATAGCCCGGCAGTTGCTCCTCTTCGTGGAGCACCTCCAGCAGCGGCGCGTCGTATTCGTCGATGACCACCACTACCTGGCGGCCCGTCTGTTCGTATGCACGGCGGATGAGGCCTGAGAAGACGGTTCCTGGGGTGAGTTCATCAGCAGAGGTGCCATATCGCTCAGTCAATGGTTTCAACTGTAGGAGCAAAGCATTGCGCAGCATATCCATATTGTCCTGCCCCTTGGCCATGCTTACGTCAATGTGGAACACGGGATAACTCTGCCACTCCTTCTCCAGTTTCATCACCTTTAGCCCTTCAAAAAGGTCGCGCCGGCCCTCGAAGAAGGAACAGAGCGTGGTGGTGAGCAGCGACTTGCCAAAGCGTCTCGGACGGCTGAGGAAGATATACTTGCTCACTTGGATCATCTGCCACATCAGGTCGGTCTTGTCGATATAAACATAACCTTTGTCGATGATTTCAGAGAAGGTCTGTATGCCTACGGGATATTTTCTCTTGCCTGTCATTGTGCCGCGTGTCTGGTTTCGGTGGCTAAATTAGCGAAAATAATCCTATCGGCAAAACGATAATGCATTTTTTTAAGGAACCTCTATTCATGAAACATTTAAGACACCCTCACACGACAGGAAAATATAATAAACCCACAAAAAGCAATCGGGCGGTGTCTGACACCGCCCGATTGTTATATCACCTCAATTCCCAGTTGCTCACACAACTTCAGGCTCATCTCCTTGAGTTTGAACTTCTGGATTTTGCCCGAACCCGTAAGTGGGAACTCATCGATGAAGAATACATATTTCGGGGTCTTGTAACGGGCGATCTTGCCACGGCAGAACTCCCGCACGTCCTCGGTCGTCATCTTCGCTCCCTCTTGGAGGATGATGAAGGCACCCACCTCCTCGCCGTATTTCTTCGACGGTACGGCAGCCACCTGCACGTCCTTGATGCCCGGCATGTGGTAGAGGAACTCCTCTATTTCACGTGGGTAGACGTTCTCACCGCCACGGATGATCATATCCTTGATGCGGCCCGTGATGCGGTAGTAGCCCTGCTCGTCCTTCACGCCGAGGTCTCCGGAGTGCAGGAAGCCGTTTTTGTCAATCACCTCGGCCGTCGCCTCCGGGTTCTTGTAATAACCCTTCATCACGTTGAAGCCTCGGCAGCACATCTCGCCCTGCACGCCCACGGGACATTCCTCGCCCGTCTCGGGGTCGAGCACCTTCACCTCCACAAACGGGAAGTCGCGCCCCACGGTGGTGCAGCGCTGCTCAAAGGTATCGGAGAGACAGGTCTGTGTCATACCCGGCGAACTCTCCGTGAGGCCATAGACACTGGTGATGGTCATGAACATCTTCTCGCTCACCTGCTTCATCAGTTCCACAGGGCAGAGTGAACCAGCCATGATGCCTGTGCGCAGTGAACTCATGTCGAACATATCGAACATCGGGTGCGTCAGTTCGGCGATGAACATGGTGGGCACGCCATAGAGGGCGGTGCATCGCTCCTTGTGTACGGAGGCGAGCACCACCAGCGGGTCGAATTTCTCCACCATCACCTCCGTGCAGCCATGCGTGAGGCAGTTCATCGTGGCAAGCACCACGCCGAAGCAGTGGAAGAGGGGCACGCAGACACACAGTTTGTCGTCCTGAGTGAAGCCCATGTTCTCGCCGGTGATGAATCCGTCGTTGCTGATATTGTAGTGGGTGAGCATCACTCCCTTCGGGAAACCTGTCGTTCCCGAAGTGTACTGCATGTTCACCACGTCGTGGCAGTTCACGTTCTTTTTCGCCTCGTTGAGTTCCTCGTCCTCAATATTCTGACCCAGCAGCAGCAGTTCGGCGGTGTTGTACATGCCGCGGTATTTCTCCATGCCGATGAAGACGACATTCTTCATGTAGGGGAAACGCTCGCTGTTGAGATGTCCGCGCTCGCAGTCGCGCAGTTCGGGCAACATCTTGTAGGTCATGTCCACATAGTCGCAATCCCAGGTGCCGTCGGTGATACAGAGGGTGTGCATGTCGGAGTCCTTGCACAGGTACTCCAACTCTGCCTGCTTGTAGTTGGTATTGACGGTCACCAATACGGCGCCGATTTTTGCCGTGGCATAGAGGAAGGTGAGCCAGTCGGGTACGTTGGTTGCCCAGATTCCCACATTGGAGCCTTTTTTCACGCCGATGGCGAGCAGACCTTTTGCCAGGTTGTCCACACGTTCATTGAACTTGCTCCATGTGAAGCGAAGATCACGGTCGGAATAGACGATATACTCTTTGTCGGGTGTGGTCTCTGCCCAATGTTCGAGCCACTCCCCAAGGGTGCGTTCTGATAATTCAGTCATCCTTTATTTAGTTCATAGTTCATAATTCATAGTTCATAGTTGATGGCTCTCGCCACTCACCACTCACTTCTCACCTCTAAAACGGTATGTAGACGACGGCGAGGATTTTGGCAGACTTCCCGGGAGCGCCATGGACATGGTGTTTCACGATGGAGTCGTAGAAAATGCTGTCGCCCTCCTTTAGGGTGTACTTCTGCTTGCCGTATTCAATCTCAACTTCGCCGCTCATCACGTAGATGAACTCCTCTCCCTCGTGGGCAGAGAGGTTGAACTCTTGGTTCTCCGTCGGGTTGATGTCGATGATGAAAGGCTCCATGTGGCGTCCTGCTTTCTGCTGAGCCAATGGATGATACTCCATGTGCTTGCGTGCGTCGGTGGCGTCGTTGGAGAAACTGATGCTGCTCTTCTGCTCACGCTCCTCAGCGCGGCACACGGCAGGTCCCAGTTCGTCGTTGTCGTCGAGGAAGGTGCCCAACCTTACGCCCAGGGCGCGCGCAATTTTGATCAGCGGTCCGAGGGAAGGCAGGTTCTGGTCGTTCTCGATAGATGTGATTTGCTCGATGGAGAGTCCGCTGCGCTCGGCAATCTCTTCGATGGAGAGGTTCTTAGACTCTCGGATACCTTTGATTTTGTGTCCTACAATTGTTTGTTGATTCGACATGATAAATAATAATTTAACATCTTATGGGGTGCAAAGGTACGAATAAGTGAGTGGAAAGCAAAAAAAAACGTCAGTTTTTTAATTTGCTTTCCCGAACGGGAGAACTTTCGGCGTAGCCAAAGTATAGAATAAGTGAGTGGAAAGCAAAAAAACGTCAGTTTTTTAATTTGCTTTCCCGAGCGGGAGTACCTTCGGCGATTTTTTTCTATATTTGCAGTCCAAAACTACAATTATAATCATATGAACAGGAAAAGAGGTATACTATTGGTGTCAGCCATTGAGATGATGATCATTTTTGTCATCACGCTGCTCTATGTGAAGGGAATGATCCCCATGAAACTTTTCATCACCTTGCTTCTCATCGTGACGGGCTTGACTTCCTGCGCCGTTGTTTTCATCATTAAAAAATTAGACCCATAAACACATCACAATTCCGGGCTATTCCATTTTCGGCAACTCCCGAATTCTTTTTAAAGTGGACTCAATTATTATTTTTGTATATTTAAAAATAGAATATAACGATGCAAGATTTTCAAAAATCAACGTTTATATCTATATACAATTGAAACTATAAATAATTGAGAAATGAAAAGGAATAAATTCTTCTGTGTATGGATAAAGTTGCTCATCTTTCCTTGTCTTGCAATGTTGTTGATGAGTTGCAACAAAGATGACGATGAAACAAATACTCAGCAACCGATAGATAATCCTCAACATGTAAATGGTGAAACGATAGTCGTTGGTGAGTATGAATGGCATAATGGAAAGAGAATAAAATTGCTTGACATTACAGACTATTACAATAGCATCTGCTATGTTTATCCTCTGAGTGGCAAGGCGGTCAACCATATTGCATTTGAGAATCTGCCACAGGGAATGAAAGAAACTATCCGAGAATGGGGTGTCGCATTCCCCACCAGGGTATTCCGCACCAAATGGAAGGGTGAGACTGTGTATCATCTGCTTTCGATGATACAAAATGAGGATTACGGTGTTTACCATGAATCAGGCGAAAACTACAATTTGTACCAAAACCCAGGCCAATATGTTGCATTTATCGAAGAGCAAGAGGGTACGGAGTGTGTCTTGATTCTTAAGGGAGAAATCATTAAGGACAGCACTGGCGCAAAAAACGATTTGGTGGGAATGTGGTGTAATGACTGGCAACACCTGACATACGTGACAACAAACGGATATGGAACTGATGTCATACAGCTCTATCCCAATTTGCCATTCAGCATTACCGAAATTTGCCAATTTGAGGATGATGGCAATGGCCGGCTGATAACAGAGAAGACTTTTAATGACGGGAGAAAGGATGTTACCGTTGACGAATTCAAGTATGAGGTGACAGACTTCACTGCCCCAAGTTCCTATGAATACAAATGCTATTTTGAGGCGGGCGACACCATTGATTACTTGGCACGAAGCAGAGACGGCTTTAAAACGTTCAATCGAGCAAACTACTTCGTCAACTATCCTTGGTATGCCATTACCTCATACGACTACGAAGAGAAATCTGTCAAAGGGTCAAAATATGGCACTCCACAACCAGATGCCTCCAACCGAATAGTTGGCAAATGGAAAGGCAGTTGCATAGACTATATGCTTGCCTCGGGAGAGATCTGCTATACCTGGGTGTTCCGCTCCGACCAAACGGGTTACTTGCTACTTGATGGTCTGTTCCAATATTCGTTTGCATATACCGTCAGTTATTCAAAAAATGAGGCTCAAGTGACGATTTACGAATATGGCAAAGGTTATACCGCCGACGAGGGATTTTGCAATAATCCCTTGATTGCTGACTTTGACCCCACCATCCTTCCGAAAGGGGTGACAATGAAAGCCAAATTTGCCGACAATCTATTGGAACTGGAAGGATTGGAATGGAGTGATGCAGACTTCGTTAAGCACCCGATAGTTTTTCATAGGCAGATACAATAGCCATTACCCCCCCCTCAATGTCTTCGGAAATTCCGCCTCGACGGAAGGTGATTGTCGGCCTAACTACTTTAACTACTTGACTCCTATAATCACCTTTAACTTGCAAGTTATATCATCTAATTATCAATTTTCAATCTTAATTTTCAGTTTTATATATTTTTTGACTACTTTTGCAAGTTGTATAAATTACATTCATCATCAGCATGGGAAATTTTGATAAAGACATCAAGGCGGCAGTGGAGGTGATGCGCCGAGGCGGTGTGATTCTCTATCCCACCGACACCGTGTGGGGCATCGGCTGCGACGCCACCAACCCCGAGGCAGTAGCAAAGGTGTATGCCATCAAGCACCGCGAGGACTCCAAGGCAATGATCTGCCTGGTCGACAGCGAGGCACGCCTGCAGCGGTATGTGCGCAACGTGCCCAATGTGGCATGGGATGTCATTGAGATGGCCACCCAACCGGTGACGGTGATTCTTGACGGGGCGTCCAACCTGGCCCCCAACCTCCTCGCTGAGGACGGTTCGGTGGCGATGAGGGTGACGCGTGAACCTTTCTCCAACCAGTTGTGCTACCGTTTCCAGAAGGCCATCGTCTCGACCAGTGCCAATATCAGCGGCATGCCGCCAGCCTCCAATTACCGTGATATCGACCCTGAGTTGCTTCAGGCTGTGGACTATGTGTGCACTTCCCGCCGTCAGGAGAATCAACCTCATACCCCCTCCAAGATTATCCGCCTCCGTCCCAACGGCGAGGTGGAAGTGATAAGAAAATGATCAACCGGCTGAACACTTGGCGTAAGCAATATGTCTCAGACAGACAGTTCACACTGGCTCTGGGACTGGTGGTGGGACTTCTCGCCGCCTTTGCTGCGTTTGTGCTTCACGGTCTCATTCGTCAGATAGAGGTGCTTCTCACAGCCGGATTCAATATCAAGTCGTTCAACTGGCTCTACCTCGTCTTTCCTGTCGTCGGCATCTACCTCACGTCGCTCTTCGTCAAATATGTGGTCAAGGACAACATCAGCCACGGCATCACGCGCATCCTCTATGCCATCAGCCGCAAGCAGAGCCGGCTGAAAGGGCACAACTGCTGGAGTTCGGTCATCGCCTCCGCCATCACCATCGGTTTCGGAGGCAGCGTGGGAGCAGAGGCACCTATCGTCCTCACTGGGTCAGCGATAGGCAGCAATCTCGGGCAGATGTTCAAACTCGACGGCAAGACCATGATGGTACTGGTGGGATGTGGAGCCTCCGCCGCCATCGCCGGCATCTTCAAGGCCCCCATGGCAGGTGTGGTGTTCACACTTGAGGTGCTCATGATTGACCTGACGATGGCCTCGCTCATGCCCATCCTCATCGCGAGTGTCACAGCCACCTGCTTCACCTATATCTTGGTGGGCAGCGACTCGCTCTTCCATTTCACCCTCGATGCGGCATGGCAGGTGGAGCGTGTGCCCGCCACCATCCTTCTCGGTGTGTCCTGCGGACTCGTCAGCCTCTATTTCATCCGTCTGATGACAGCGTGCGAGGGGGTGTTCGCCCGGCTAAGGAATCATGCTTACCTCAAACTCATCCTTGGCGGGGTGGTGCTCAGCAGCCTCATCTTCCTCTTTCCCTCGCTCTATGGAGAGGGCTATTCCAGCATCAACATCCTGCTCAATGGCAGGACGGAGACCGACTGGAATAATGTGCTCAACAATTCGCTCTTCTATGGTCATGGCGACCTGCTCATGGTGTATATCGGACTCGTCCTCGCCACGAAGGTGTTTGCCACTTCGGCCACCAACGGCGGCGGAGGCTGCGGCGGTACGTTTGCTCCCTCGCTGTTTATCGGTGCTTTTGCGGGATTCTTTTTCTCACGTCTGTGGAACATCAACGGCATCAGCATCTACCTACCGGAGAAGAATTTCGCACTGTTAGGCATGGCTGGCGTGATGGCAGGCGTGATGCATGCACCCCTCACAGGCATCTTCCTCATTGCCGAAATCACTGGTGGCTATCAGATGTTCATCCCATTGATGATTGTGAGCATCTGTGCCTACCTCACCATCTACATCTTCGAGCCTCACAGCATCTATGGCATGAGACTCGCACGCGAGGGCAAACTCATCACCCATCACACCGACAAGGCGGTGCTTACCCTCATGAGTCTCAACAGCATCATTGACCGGCAGTTCACCCCTGTGTCTCCCGACATGTCGCTGGGCAAGTTCGTCAATGTCATCAGTATGAGTACCACGGGATTTCTGCCCGTTCTCGACAAGGCCGGCAACCTCCTCGGCGAGGTGGACCTCAACAAGATACGCAATGTGATGTTCCGCACCGAACTCTATCATCATTTCACCGTCGAGCAGTTGATGACCCCGCCGGCTGCCACGTTGGGTGTTGATGACCCGATGGAGGATGTGATGCGGAAATTCGATGAGACCAACGCCTATGTGCTCCCTGTCACCGATACCGACTCCCGGCTCATTGGCTACATCAGCCGCACCCGCATGTATGCCATGTACCGCCAGATGGTGGCAGACATGTCGGCGGAATAATCATCAGCAAATGATCATTTTATATATCATCAAGATCAATTAAATTTTTGAATATGAAGAAAGGTTTTTTATTGGCAGCACTCATTGCTGCGGCGATGCCTTCCATAGCACAGCAAGTGAAGTATTCCGTCAGCGGAACTTGTGACAAAGAAGGCAAGAAAGTCTATCTGATAGACAAATTGACTGACAGTGAAATTGACAGTGTGGTCGTTACCGGCGGCAAGTTCTCATTCAGCGGCACAACTGACAAGGATGCCTTGATGGGAGTAACGGTGGCGAAAGACGATTGGACGACGGTGTTTTTCAATGACGGAACGCCCGTGTCTATCAACCTGAACGACAGTACGTTGAAAGGCTCCCCGCTCAACGAGCGCTTAACAAAGTATGATATTGAGGCGAATATCCCTGGCAGAGCAATGAAAGAGAAATTGTCGAAGATGACCAGAGAAGAGATTGAAGAGCATGCAGAAGAACTCATGGAAGAAATCAACAAGTCGCAAAATGCATCAATCGCTATGGCCAACAAAGTCTTCAAGGAGGAGCGCAACACGCTGATTCCTCTGGCTTTCTCGGAGTTGTATTTCTTTGACAATGGAGTGGATATGTACGATGAACTGGTCAAAGAGCAAGTGGTGTTTGCCAACCATCCTTATCTTAAGAAGGCCAGAGACGAGGTGGCTGCCCTGCTGAAGCCAGAGGATAGTCCGAAGAATGATTTTATCGGTCAGCAGTTTACCGACTTGGAAATGGCCGACCCCGATGGCAAGATGCACAAGATCAGTGATTTTGTAGGTGACGGGAAGTGGGTGCTCGTCGACTTTTGGGCCTCATGGTGCGGTCCTTGCCGTATGGAAATGCCCAATGTGTTGGAGGCCTACAACAAGTACCATGACAAAGGGTTTGAGGTGATAGGCATCTCGTTCGACCAGAAGAAGGAAGCATGGTTAAAGGCCATTGAACAGATCAATATGCCGTGGCTGCAACTCTCCGACCTGCAGGGCTGGAAATGTGCCGCTGCTCCGGTTTATAAAATCGATGCTATCCCTGACAATATCCTTATCGACCCTCAGGGTAAGATTGTCGAGCGTGCCCTTCGTGGTAAGCCCCTGCATCATTATCTGAAGAAGATTTTTGGTGAATAATTCGTTTCTTGAAAGTTGAGCCAACACGAAACTTAAATAAAAGAAGGGCAGGAGTAATCCTGCCCTTTTGATTGCACTGACTCAGTGTCAGTCGTCGATATTGACCAACTGTCCCTGCTTGTTGAACTTCAGGTCAAGTTCGTTGGACAACTCCACATCGTAGCCGTAGCGCTCCTTGTCGATCTTGACGATGGTGGCACCAGCGAAGTGGGTCTTCACGTAGTTGGCGATGGCAGCCGGCACGAGGTTGGCGGGAACGGCGCTGTAGTTGCAGTCCACCTTGTCCCATGTTCCATTCTTGTCAAACTCCAGTTCGGTGCCGTTGTTCAGGCATACCTCATAGGTGGTCTTTCCGAAGTCCCTGTCGACCTTTGCGTAGGAGACGGCCTGTCCTGGGAAGGTTTTCTGGATGAAAGACTGTGCAGCGGCGGGAAGTTGCGTTGCGGGGATGATCATGTCATTGGCAAAGGTTGCCACGGAGTTCATCATCATGCACATCAGTGCGGCGAGGAAAAATACTGATTTTTTCATAATTGTAATTTTTTTAGTTATTATTTTTTTGTTTACTATGTTTTTCCCGTTTTTGTCTTCCGGAGGTCTTTTGTTCCTTTCGACATTGCAAAGATAAGCCGCGATTTACCCTCATTCCAAACATTTTTCGCTTTTTCCCCTCACTTCGTAGCGACACCTGCCCTCACTTGCGACAGGGGTGAGAAGACCCTGCGAAATCTGTCGCGAAAGGGACGAAAAAGACTTTTTTCCCTTCGCCAATCATTGAAAAAAATCCCCGCCTTCTGAAAAAGAGGCAGGGATTGTTTATTCAAGTTTCTCTAGTTGAAAGGAGTTTAGGAGTTTAGGAGTGTAGACATTACTCTTGCAAGTTTTAGCCTATGCTGACGATGAATCATCAGTTCTATTGGCTTCGCTGATAGTTCTCACGCTCAGGAGAGAAAACAGTTTTCTTTCCTCTCGCTCAATCGAACTATTGTCTAAACTCCTAATCTCCTACACTCCTAAACTCCTAATCTCCAAAAAGTAGAACAAGTGCAAAACTTGGATTATATATAACAAGGTAGGGTGCTTACTCGTGCCTTTTGATGAAATTGATGTTGTATTTCTCGAACTTGTTGAATTCAGATTCGGGAATCTCACTGCGATAGCCATCATACCATTGCATGGAATTGAAGAACCGTCGCAGACCGGCATCCTTGAAACGATAGTAATGACGGGCATAGATGGCATTTCGCAGAATGCGCAACTGGCTGGCATCACTGTATCGCAGATCGGCTTCGGTGGCATATCTGTTTGCCAACCAGTCAAATTCCGTTCCTGTAGCAACCCTTGATGGTTGTGCCGCAGGTGCACCCGAACGAATCACCTTGCTGGAGTGCATGTAACCCAGCATTTGTCCCGACGCATCATATACCTCGCACCATTTGTCATTGTAATCAGTGTAGTATATCGGACTGCCATCCTTGATTTTCGTCACAATGCCATAATTGGTTCCCGGTCCCTCGCGTACGTTGGTGTAACCTCCTTCACGGATGACGTGTGCTGTCAAGAGACCTGCTATGGGAGGTAAGGAGGCAGTCGGTCGACTGGCCACGGGTGGTGTTGGCTGACTGACTGCGGCAGGTTGGGCTACGGGCTGAGCAGCGGTTTCTGCTTCGGCTTTTGACGGACTGAATTTCTCCAGAGCCCCAAGTAGTTCGGATGCCCTGCGACGATGGCGCTCCGCATAGACCTTCATTCGTGATACAGATGAACTTACTATCGTCTCCTCATCATTTGTCATGGATTTGGGAAGATTGCCCAGTGCATTTTCAAACATGTCGGCTGCGTCATCCCACTGCTCCTTTGTCCACTCGTCACTGAGTTGGGAAATGTCATTGCTCAGCGTCTCGATGATGTCAACGGGGTCAGTGCTCTTGGCAGACTTCTCTTCAGTATTTTTGCACGATGCCAAGAAGAAACAGGCAACGAGCATCACATAAACAATAGTTTTTTGTTTCATAGATTTTTTATAAGGTTGAGATTTTGAATTGATAGATGTTAAGACACGACAAAGGTAGAAATAATTTCTGAAACCCTTGTTCTTGGCGCTTTGTTTTTTGAATTACCCATTGGAAAATTTGGCAGAAAGCGGGAAATGTATTATCTTCGCAACTAATATGATGGTAATGATGGCAGGAATAATTGATTAGAATATCCGTTTAACGGATAATAGAAAAAGAGCCATCTCAAAAACTCAGATATGACAAAAGAAGATTTGAAAATCGTTTTTATGGGTACGCCGGAGTTTGCCGTCGGTACGCTCCGCGCCTTGGTGGAGGGTGGCTATCAGGTGGTGGCTGTCGTTACGCAGCCCGACAAACCGGTGGGGCGGCATGGCAGTGTGCTGCAGCCCTCTGAGGTGAAGAAATATGCCTTGGAACACAGCATTCCCGTGCTGCAGCCCGAGAAGATGAAAGACCCGGAGTTCGTGGAGCAGTTGCGCGCCTTCAATGCTGACTTGCAGGTGGTGGTGGCATTCAGGATGCTGCCGGAAGTGGTGTGGGCAATGCCGCCGTTGGGGACATTCAATGTTCATGCCGCACTGCTGCCACAGTACCGTGGCGCGGCACCCATCAACTGGGCTGTCATCAACGGAGAGACGACAACGGGTGTGACGACCTTCTTCCTCGACCATGATATTGACACGGGAAGGGTCATCATGCGACGCCCCTTCGACATCCCCGATGATGCCGACGTGGAATATGTCTATGACGGGCTGATGCGCTTGGGTGCTGAGGTGGCGTTGGAGACCATCGACCACATCATTGCCGGCAACGGACAGGTGGAGTCGATACCGCAGGAGGAGATGGAGGAGAGCGGTCCGCTGCATGCGGCGCCGAAGATTTTCAAGGAGACCTGTGATGTCAACTGGAACCAGCCCTCGAAACGGATCTATGACTTCATCCGCGGACTGAGCCCATATCCTGGGGCATGGACAACTCTGGTGCAGGAGGGTGGCGCTCCTGTGGTGATGAAGATATTCAAGTCCTCGAAATGTGAGGGGAGGATGCCTGAGGGAGATCCCGGCACCATCTTCGTGGAAAAGAACAAGATCTATGTGACGACCGCTGACGGGCAGTTGCGCATCGACACTCTTCAACTGGCGGGCAAGAAACGCATGGATGCCGCCGCCTTCCTCAATGGAAGGGCGTTGGAAGGTGGAAAGTTAGTCCATAGTTGATGACCATTGCGGTCACGAGGGCCACAGAAAAATTCTTTAATTCGAAAATTCGTGAGAAGAAAATAATAATCCCGAATTAGCGAGATTTGTCGAAGACCCACTGACCGAAGGGAGGTAATTAGCGAATTAGTGACCACAGAAAAATTCTTGAATTCGAAAATTCGTGAGAAGAGATAAAATCCCGAATTAGCGAGATTTGTCGAAGACCCACTGACCGAAGGGAGGTAATTAGCGAATTGGTGAGTCCAGAAAAATTCTTGAATTCGAAAATTCGTGAGAAGAAAATAATAATCCCGAATTAGCGAATTGGCGAATTAGTGAGCACAGAGAAATTCTTTAATTCGAAAATTCGTGAGAAGAGATAAAATCCCGAATTAGCGAATTGGCGAATTGGTGAGCACAGAAAAATTCTTTTGTTCGAAAATTCGGGACGATAAAAATATATGAAAAATTCGTGAGCGATTCATGGTCATTCGTGTGAAAAGAAAGACGCCATATATGGATGTCTCTACTACGCTGCACACGACAGGCATCTCAAGCGGACGCGATACATCGCGTCCCTACAGGTCTCACCACCATTCTTATATGACTATCGTCTAAACTCCTAAACTCCTAGACTCCTAAACTCCTCAAATAGTCATATGTCTAAACTCCTAGACTCCTAAACTCCTAAACTCCCATAAACAAAACTCCCAAAAGACCAAACCACTAAACAGGCTCATTCGTGGTGGGAATCGGATGTCTCTTCCGCCAGATGAAATGGCGGATGCGGAAGAGCGGCTCGCAGAGACATTCTGAGGGGAAATAGCGGAGGAAACGCAGGTCACGCAAGCCGACACGGATGTTGCGCTGCATGGCACTTTTGGCGACACCTCCCATTGCGCGGTTGTCATATTTGCCGAAATTGCCCCCGACGAGAATCTCTTCCATCATCAGACGTCCCAGTCGCTCGTTGGGAGCGCAGAGCAGCAGGCTGCTGTCGATGCCGGTATGCTCACGCAGCACCCACATCAGCGCACTGGCAATCTTGTGAAGTCCCAGCCGTCGAAGTTCCTTCTCTGAGGGACGGGGAAGGTCGGCATACTTGGTGAGCAGGTGGTAGTAGTCCACCACATGTCGGAGCCCCACCCCCTCGCGCAGCAGGTGGGTATAGATGTGTGCGAGCAGGTAGATGCAGTTGAACTCAAAGGTGGGCACGCAGAATCCCCACTCTTCCTGCTTGTTGGAGAAACAGGCATCGGAGTGGTCGAGAAACCATTGCTGCAACCGGCTGTTGTGCACGGGGTTGCTCATCCATGAAGGACGGTAATGCACTTCTACGGGTATCTTGCCTGCATTGATGAATTCAATGTGGTGATAGATGCGCCTGCATCCAGGCTTGACGGAGTCGACATAGGCAATCACTTTCTCGTCGCCACCTTCCACCCAAATATCGATGTCGCCCGGGGTGCGCATGAATGGGGTGGGGTAGAGGAGCGCGTTGCCTTGTCCCTTGAGCACGCAGGAGCGGAACCCCTCCTTGCCGAACGTCCTCCATACCCATGCCGCTTTCTGGAAAACCATCCGGTTGTCTTTTTCCACCTTTTTGATACGGGCCATCCAGCCCAGTACGACTTCCTCGCTGAGTTTCAGTTGACCGCTCTTGTCAAGTCGTTCCATGCCATGCCAATAGGTGCCTTCCACGGTCTGCCGGCGGGCAAAGTGATACATTTTTACCCAGTCGATTTGACTGACCGACTCAGGCAGTGCCGCCTTGTCATCGAGACAATAGCGCAGGAAGTCCAGATAAGGGGTATATTCGTCCATCATTTGTCGCTTTTGTGCCGTGGCACAGATAGATTGTGCAAAAATAAGAAAAAAAATCGGAACGGCTAACTATTGGGCATGAATTGTTGATTTGTGAGACTTTATACTCAAAATATTTAAGTTGATAATTATCAACTATAAAATAATTATATAGTTAATATATATAAATTTCGAATAATTATTTAACTTAATTGTGTTAACGAATTAAGATTTTTACTATTTTTGCTCCCATGAAGAAGAAGACGATTTGGACAATAGCCACCATTATGGGCCTCTCATTTCTTGCCCTGCTCTTCCTGCAGATCAGGTACATCAGTGAGATGGTGAATATGAAGAAGGAGCAGTTTGATGAGTCCATCAACCGCTCACTCAATCAGGTGTCGCGCAACTTGGAACTCAATGAGACCCTGCGCTATCTCGAACAGGATGTGAGTGCGGCCGCAAGGAGAAGGCTCTCCAGCGACACCGCCGTCGTCAGTGCCCTCGACTCCTATCTTCCCCATGGCAAGGGTTACTCTTCGTTTGAGATGAAGACCAATCAGGTGAACCCGGGCTCCGTGCCCAAACTTCTCATCGTCAGAAATGACAGGAACATGCTCTCGCAGACCAACAAGTCGATGAAAGAGGTGGTGCGCAACAGATACGTCTACCAGAAAGCATTGCTCGATCAGGTGGTGATGAGCCTCCTCTACTCAGCCTCAGACAAACCGCTGGAGAAAAGGGTGAACTTCAGGTTGCTCGACCAGGAACTGAAGGTGGAACTGCTCAACAACGGAGTGAGCATTCCCTACCATTTCACCGTGTCGACACAGGAGGGCAGGGAAGTGTACCGCTGCCCTGACTATGACGAGGAGGGCGAGGATTACACCTACGAGGAGGTGCTCTTCCGCAACGATCCGTCTAACAAGACTGGTGTCGTGAGGATCCACTTCCCACAGATGAACAAGTACATCTTCTCGAGCATCAGGTTCATGATACCCGCCATCGTGTTCACGGTCATCCTGCTCATCACCTTCATCTTTACCATTTTCGTGGTGTTCAGGCAGAAACGGCTCTCCGAGATTAAGAACGACTTCATCAACAACATGACCCATGAGTTGAAGACACCTATCTCCAGCATCTCTCTGGCTGCCCAGATGCTCAACGACGATGCCCTCACCAAGAGCCCTGCCATGCTCAAACGCATGGCCAACGCCATCCAGGAGGAGTCGAAACGTCTCCGCTTCCTTGTGGAGAGGGTGCTGCAGATGTCGATGTTTGACAAGGATGCCGCCATCTTTAAGAAAAAGGAACTGGACATCAACGAACTGATGGAGAATGTCGCCAAGACCTTCACGCTCAGGGTGGAGCATACGGGCGGGAAAATTCAGATGGAGGTGGGCGCCGTTGATTCGGCCATCTATGTCGATGAGATGCACTTCACCAATGTGCTGTTCAACCTGATCGACAATGCCGTGAAATACCGCAAGCCAGACCAACCCGTCAACCTGCTCCTGAGGACGTGGAATGAGGGAGAGAAGGTGTGCCTGTCTGTCGAGGACGACGGAAGAGGTATCAAGAAAGACAACCTGAAGAAGATTTTTGAGAAGTTCTACCGTGTGCATACCGGAAACAAGCACGACGTGAAAGGCTTCGGACTGGGGCTTGCCTATGTGAAGAACATCGTCAACCTGCACAAGGGTGATGTCAGGGTGGAAAGCGAATTGGGAAAAGGAACGAAATTCATCATATCATTACCAATAATTAAAGAATAAGCATTATGGAAGAAAAACTGAAAATTTTGTTGTGCGAAGACGAGGAGAACCTCGGCATGCTGCTTCGCGAGTATCTTCAGGCCAAAAATTTTGTGGCAGAACTTTGCCTCGATGGTGAGGAGGGTTATAAGGAGTTTCTCAAAACCAAGTACGATATCTGTGTGCTCGATGTGATGATGCCCAAAAAGGACGGTTTCACGCTGGCACAGGAGATCCGCCAGATCAATGCGGAGGTGCCCATCATCTTCCTTACGGCCAAGCAACTCAAGGACGATATCCTCGAGGGTTTCAAAATCGGGGCTGATGACTATATCACCAAACCATTCTCCATGGAGGAACTCGTGATGCGCATCGAGGCCATCCTCAGACGCGTGAAGGGAAAGAAGACCAAGGAGTCGACGGTGTATCACATCGGACGCTTCGTGTTCGACACCCAGAAGCAGTTGCTCACCATCGGGGAGAAGCAGACCAAACTCACCACGAAGGAGAACGAGTTGCTGGCGCTGCTGTGCGCACACGCCAATGAAATCCTGCAGCGTGACTTCGCCCTGAAGACCATCTGGATCGATGACAACTACTTCAATGCCCGCTCGATGGATGTCTACATCACCAAGTTGCGCAAGCATCTCAAGGATGATGACCAGATCGAGATCATCAACATCCACGGAAAAGGCTACAAACTCATCACTCCTGAAGAGGAATAAAGACCCCTCCCAACCCTCCCCAAGTGGGAGGGCTTTTTGTTTTTAGGGGCATGTAAACTTTTTGTCGTCAGCAAAACAAATCGTCCAAGATAAGTTCTCGTTGTATGCATTCTGAATGCTCGTTCCTATCAACACCCTTGGTCGTTATCATAGTCACAATGACATTCTTGTCAGTGTTTGTTGCCTCGATGAATGCCCTGACTTTGCGTTCAATGTCATCCTCGTCCTTGGCGGTCATAGTGTATGGTCTGTTCCAGAACTTCATTTCACAGATATTGATAGTCCTGTCTGCACGGTCGATGAGCATGTCTATCTGTGCAGAACGCTGTTCTCCTTTGCCAAACCACGAAAAGACATTGGCTGTTATGCCAGATATTCCCAGTGCCTTCTTGATTTGATCCACATGGTTCAAACACAACATCTCAAACGACAGTCCACTCCATGTGCTGTAAACATGGGAGTTTTGGTTGTTCGACCAATAATTGGCGTCGTGGGCATCTGCCTTTTTCATGATCTGAAAGAAGAACAGGGTGAAGGAGTCGACAAGTTGGTATAGCGTATCTGTGCTTTTTCTTTCCTCGGAGCTATGGCTCGTCTGCTTCCCGTTTGTTTGAATGAAAGGTTCATAACTGCGGATAAACCCACAACTCTCCAACTCTTCAAGCATCATGGAGAACTTACCATTATCGGAGAGTTTAGTTTTTTCAAGTACTTCCTGTCTGGTCAGTCCTTTTCCTTTGACTGCCAATGCTGTAACAATCTTTATGTGATTGGCGGCATTCTTATACAGCGAGTTGTACAAACTTTGGAACTCGTCATGCAGTTCGCCATCCTCAGCAAAAACAAGCCTGTCGATGTTCTGTGCCACTCCTTCGCCCTTGTTCATTTTTGACAGATAGAAAGGCACACCACCAAGAACCATATAGCACTCGGCAATCTGCTTTGTTGACAGACGGAATCCACGTGCATCAAAATACATCTGGCACTCTTTCAGCGTAAAGGGCTTCAGCGGAATCTTATGGGTTACACGGTTATGAAGGCCGCCCCTGTTCTTAATCAGGTTGTTGATAATCCATGACGTTGCACTGCCACAGACTATCAGTTTGATGTCATCGCGCCATGATGCCCACGAATTCCAGAAATGCTCCAAGCCACTGATAAAATTGGAGCGAGGGGTGTCCATCCAAGGCATTTCGTCAATAAAAACAATCTTTTTTCCTTCTGGCAGGGATTCCAAATAACTCTCAAGTGCCATGAATGCATCAAGCCATGTCTTAGCAAGTGGCACTTTTGGACAGTTCTTCCTGATGCCCTGCATGAAGTTCTTCAACTGAATGCGCATCGAAACCTTGTTCATGCCAGCCACATAAAAAGCATAGTCATTGCCGATGACTTTCTGAATGAGGAAAGTCTTGCCTACGCGCCTGCGTCCGTATACTGCAATGAATTCAGACTGTTCAGAGTTGAGGTATTCCTTCAACCGCTGCTGTTCTTTCTCGCGTCCAATGAAAAGCTTATTCATACCATCTTGATTATTTGTTCGTAACTTATGCCGCAAAGGTACTTCTTTTTCTTCAAACCGTCAAGGACAATGCACGAAAACGGTCGCAGATGGGTTGCTTTTTCTACATTAGCGACCGCTTTCGTGCAATTGTTTTCAAGAAGCGACTCTCTTTCATACCATTTTTTTGTAAACTGAAGCAGCCGAATAAATGCTCATCAGAGGTGGCAAATGGGCAATATGGCTCAAATATTGGCTATGGTTAAACAATCTTAACTAAATCTTAAACTTTGTTGCTCATCAACCGCTTCGTGATTGTCAAAAATTTCAACAAGACGACACTAGAGAATCCATTATCGGGAAAAAAAAGTTATACTTTGTATGAAAACAGGCGGCACCTCAGGAAAGAAAAACTTCGTTTTTACTTTCCATTCTGTTTGCACTGTTTTTGTACCGTCTAAAATGGAGCATTTTCAATTGCCATTGATTTTAGATACTTACATAATTACGAAGGAGTACCATATGGACGCAGTTCAGTGAATCAAAATCTCCGTTTCCTTGATTCACCTAAGGTTTCATTTCATTATATAAGAGTTGGCGTTAAACTATAAGTGTCATTGAGAATTGAAAACAATCCCCTATGTTAATTCCACTGCCATATGTCATAGATTTAATAAAGCAGACCAAAAAGCCAGAGCGGAATCTTCTTGCCATGACCAATATCGATACCATCGCTTACGACATATCCATCTTCAATACCCTTTATCTGTTTGAATCCCTTGCTTTTTCCTCCCACTTCGAATAGCCATTTGCCATCCACTAACAAATCGCCTTGGTTAGGCATCGAGAGTTTGTGACCAACACCCACCTGTGAGGCGAAATAGGTCTCACGCACCGTTCCTGCTTCAGGATGTGGAGTCAGACAGTGCATCAGATTTGTGTTATAAAGAGATATTAGAAGATTAAAAAAGCCCACGTCTGGTGGGCTTTTTCTTTGGGAAGGGATGTTTACTTGCTGAACCGGCGTCCATTCCACTTCAGTGTTTTCTGTGTCTTTTTTCCTTTGTCGTCCCACTTGTAGACAATGATGTCTTTTCCCACACGTGGCAGGGCATAGGTAGAGTTTATACCTTCCACTTCGAAACCGGGAGGGGAAATATAGGTCATTTTTTTCGTGGCATTGGTGTAACGTAAGAACACCAAATAGTCGTATTGTCCTCCTACGGGCACGCCATTGCTGTAAACCCATGAGCTGTAGGCGAACAACTTATGTTTCCCGTCGGACTCATTCCAGTAGCACATCTCTGTCCT